>ENA-OSAI01000241-OSAI01000241.1-marine-sediment-metagenome-genome-assembly--contig:-NODE-241-length-28831-cov-39.418578_pt1 | contig 28831 bp, 28 predicted proteins | sample MGYA00237871_ERZ529316 | MGnify/ENA primary metagenome ERZ529316 (study PRJEB26369, sample SAMN03142814) | marine sediment metagenome | biome: marine; feature: borehole; material: sediment...
GGGGAGCAGGGGGAGGAGGTTGCGGGCGGTGGTCCCCTCCCGGATCAGGACGTGGACCCCACAGGCAAGCTTTTCCCGGGCCTCCTCCAAGGCGGTGGCCTCGTGGTCGGTGCGGGGGCCGGCGAGCACATAGGCCCATAGCTCGGCCCCTGACAGCCCGGGGGCATGACCGTCTATCGGCCTGTTCTGAGCTGCTTTCAGTTTCGCCCAGGCCACCTCCTCTCTGGCCAAAACACCCGGGAAATTCATAAACTCCCCCAACCCAAGCACCCGTTCCCAGCGCAAAATTTCGGCGATCTCCCGGGCCCCGAGCTCTGCCCCGGCGGTCTCCCAGGGGCTGGCAGGCACGCAAGCCGGGGCCATGAAGTAGCACCGCAAGGGGAGGGAAGCAGTGGCGTCAAGGAGATAGCGGATCCCCTCCTGGCCCAGCACGTTGGCGATCTCATGGGGATCGGCGATCAGGCAGGTGGTGCCGCGGGGGAGCACCGCCCGGGCGAACTCCGGGGGGGTGACCTGGGAGCTCTCCAGGTGCACGTGGGTATCGATGAACCCCGGGGCCAGGTACTTCCCCCGGAGGTCCACCACCTGGCGGGCCTTGCGGGCCCCGAACCCCACCACGTACCCCTCGGCCACCGCCAGCTCCCCCCGCCTTATCTCCCCGCTGATGACGTCCACCAGGCGGGCGTTTTTCAGGAGGAGATCCGCCGGCTCCTTCCCCAGGGCCACCAGAAAGACCTTTTCGCTCACCATGATGGGTTGAGGATAGCGATGGGGAGGGAGGTGGGCCAGTGGGGACTATGAAGAGAGGGCCCCGCCGCCGGGAGGAAAGCGGCGGGGCCCTTGGGCGGGAACGCTCTCTTCGCTCTTACTGCTCTTCGCCGGCGGGGCTGATGCTGTCCGCGGCGCTGGAAAGCTGCCTCACCGTGCCGGTGTCGAGCTCCACCAGGAACACCTGGTAGGTGCCCCCACCCACGTCGCGCACGAAGGCGATGGCGTCGCCGGTCTCCACCCACCAGGGGTCGAACTCATCGGCGGCGGTGTTGGGGCTGCCCCCTGAGAAGGCGTTCAGGTTCTGAGCGGTGCCCGCATCCAGGTCGTAGATCCAGATGTCAAGGCCCCCCACGCCATCGGCCCGATCCGAGGTGTAGGCGATCTTGCTGCCGTCGGGGGACCAGGCGGGGGTAGAAAGCCCACCGTCGGCCGGAAGCCCGGCCACCAGCCCCCACCCGGGGTCGATGGCCCCGTCGTGGCCACTGGAATCGTGCAGAAGCTGGGGAGCGGGGTCGCCGGCGGGCCATATCCAGAGGGCAGAACCGCCGTTGGCCGCCCCCCCGGAGCCCTTGCTGGAGACGAACACCAGGTCTCCGTTCACCGGGGAATAGGCCGGGGCCAACGCCCAATACGGGGTCTGCACCGTGAGCTGGGACACGGCGGTGGCAATCCCCCAGGGGTACTCCACCGTCCAAATCTCCCAGTTGCCGGCCTGGTCTGAGGCAAACGCGAGCTTGTCCCCTTGGTAATGCCAGGTGGGCTGGATCTCAGAGTAGGTTTGGGTATCCAGGTGCTGCCCGGTGAAGGCAAATAGGTCGGTCACCGTCAGGTCCCATTCCCCGGCGTCAAACACGGAGGCGGCCAGCTTGTCCCGGGTGTTCCAGCGCAGGGCAGGAGTAATCTCGGCCAGCCACACCGGGAGGAACTCCTCCTCGCTGCCGTCCAGCTTCACCCGGAATACCTGCCACCAACCCCACCGGTCGGAGATGAAGTAGATCCGGGGCGCGGCCACGGTGATGACCACCGAGGCCTGATCTTTCTTGCCCGCGTTGTCCTCCACCTCCAGGGTGGCGGTGTAACTGCCCTCCGCCTCGTAGGTGTGCTCCACCGGGACGGTGACGTCGGTGCCGCTGGCCGGGGCACTGCCGTCGCCGAAGTCGAGGGTCCAGGCAACGATGGTGCCGTCCGGATCTTGAGACCCCGATAGGTCGAAGGTGATGGTGATGGGGGCCTCGAAGGTGCCTTTAGGCTCGTAATCGAGCACCGCCACCGGGGCCTGGGTGAAGAACCCCCGACAGGCGGACAGGACCAGGGGTACCGCCAGGAGCAGCATTCCCGCCAAAACTTTCCTGTTCATCTTTCCCTCCTTGGAACAAGCTATACCAGACCGCCTCACCTTAATCGCCCTCCTGGGCAGCCGGGAGGACTTGGGGGTATGGTGGAGGGGGGCTACGTCCAAGAGGGCGGAGACAGCTGTCCCGGGAACCAACTTCCCGGGCAGGGTGTATATTAAGCGCTAAGGAGGGCGGGCTTGAACTCCGGCGAACTCGAACTTCTGCAGCGGAGCTTGGCAGGGGACCTGGAGGCGTGGGGTGAGATTGTGAAAAACTACAAGGAGGCCGTGTTCGGGGTGACAGTGGCCATCCTGAGGAACCGGGCAGACGCGGAGGATGCCACCCAGGAGGCGTTCATTCGGGCCTATCTCAAGCTCCGCCACTACGACTTGTCCAGGAAGTTCTCCACCTGGCTGCTCACGGTGGCGGCCAACGTGGCCAAGAACATGTTGCGCAAAAGGCGCCGGGAGGAGCCACTGCCAAAACTGCACTGGGCCCCTGATCCGGCCCAAGAAGCTTGGCGGGAGAAGATGTGTGAGGTGGTGAAAGAGGTGGTGTGGTCGTTGCCGGAAATCTATCGAGCTCCACTGGTGCTTCGCTATTGGCACGAGCTCGACATCTCCGAGATCGCCCAGGTGTTGGGGCTCAAGCAGGGGACGGTGAAGACGCGCCTGCATCGGGGACGGGCGTTGGTGCGGGCGCAACTGGTGGAGCGGGGGGTGATCCAGGATGTGGTCGTTTGAACTGGATGACCAGATAAGGGAAGCCATGGTCAGGGAACGGGCGGCTGCCCAGGAGCGGCTTTTGGGGCTGGAGGAGCGGGTGGTGGAGGCCCTGACCCGCCGTCAGGCTTCCCCCAACTGGTGGAAGCGCCTGGTGGAAGTGCTCCTGGCCCCGCGGAGCCTGCCCCGGCTGGCCCTGGCCGGGGCGATGTGCTTCACCTTGCTTTTGGGCCTGGGGCTGGGCCGGCTGCTTCTCCCCGCCCCCCCTCCCCTCCCCGAGCTGGCGGAGGGGGGTACCCTGTTCGCCGTGGTGGACCTCAGGGCCCAGGAAGTGGCGGTGGTGGGCGACTTCTCCGCCTGGCAACCAATCCCACTCTCTGATCCAGATGGAGACGGGATCTGGACGGCGGTCTTAAAGCTCCCCCCGGGACGGTACGAGTACGCCTTCCTGGTGGACGGCCAGTGGATCGGCAAAGACCCGCTGGCGGACGAGTACGTGAAGACCTTCGGGGAGTACGCCTCCATCCGCTACGTGGAGAACGGAGGCGGGGCATGAGGAAGTTGGCGTTGGCCCTGACGCTTTGCCTGGCATTGGCAGCCGGCGGCGGGGCCCAGATCTCCTTCCCCTTGGCCCCCCAGGTGGCCCCCGAGGACGTCCTGGCCTTCCTGGCCACCTTGCCGGTGCCCGAGGAGCTGAAGGAACCCTTGGCCGGCGAGATGTTGGCCGGCATGTCCGAAGGGCGCCTTTCCCCCGGGATAGCCATGGCCTTCCTGCAAGCACTGTCTCAGCTCTCCCCTCAGGAGCAAGCCCAGGGGCTGGAGGTGATGCTCTCCGCCCTGATGGGGGAGATGATCGTAGACCAGTTGCTCAACGAGGCCCTGCATGGCCTGCGCCTGGCCAGCCCTTGGCCCCAGGTGCTGAACATCCTCCAGCTGCGGCTCGGCTTGCTCTCCGCCACCCAGTCGGTGTTGAGCCACCACGGGCTCATCCCCTTGCGCAGCGCCTACTCGGAGGCGCCCCCGGATTTGGGCTGCGCCCTGTTGGTGCTGGAGGTGGCCTGGGCGATCGGGGATCACCTGATCTCCGGGCACAGTCCGGCCGATGCGGCCGCGATGGAAGAGCTGATCCACGCCCGACTCACCAGGCTGCGGGGGACGCTCCTACCGGTCCAGCTGGTGGACCCCCTGCTGGCCCAGCTCTCGCCGGCCCTGGTGCAAGAGATCGTGGCGCTGGCCCTCAATCCAGAAAGGAGGTAGGTATGCGGTATTTGTCGATCTTAGGCGTAGTATTGGTGGCCTGGGCAGGCCTGACCCTGGCCCAGACCGAGCCCCTGGGGATCATCGTCGAGCCCCCGGAGGAGGGTCTCTCCATCAGGGTGTGGACCGACAAGCCGGTCTACGCCATCGGCGATGAGGCGGTGATCTACTTTGAGTTAAACCAACCCGCTTATGTGTACATCCTGAACATCGACTCCCTGGGGAGGGTGAACCAGCTGCTCCCCAACTACTGGGAGCAGCAGAACTACTACCAGGCGGGCATCCACCAGATCCCGGGGCCGGGGCAGCCCTACCACCTCAGCGTGGTGGGCCCGCCGGGGACGGAGTGGATCCAGGTAATAGCCACCACCCAGCCCCTGGCGGGGGTGTTCGGCAGCCCCATGGAGGGGGCTCCTTACCCCTTGCTGGGAGAGGACCCTGAGGGTTGGCGGGCCCAGCTTGAAGCCCAGCTTTTGGGGCTGGTGCCCGAGCCCGCCCAGCGGGCGGTGGACTTCACCAGCTTCCTGGTGGTGGCCGGGACTCCGCCGGGCTACGGCACCCTGCAGGTGAACACCAATCCCCCCCTGGCCCGCCTGTACATAGACGGGGTGTTCCGGGGTTGGACCCCCCGCTCCCTGAGCCTCACCGCCGGCTTCCACGACGTGCTCATTAGGAAAACTGGCTACCAAGACTACTCGGTGCGGGTGTACATCATGACCGGGGGAACCCGAACCCTGAACATCGACCTCACCCCGGTGGCGGTTAACCAGCCCCCGGTGGCCCAGTTCTCCCACACCCCCACCAGTCCCCAGCCCGGCCAGTGGGTGCAGTTCGACGCCTCGGCCTCTTACGACCCTGACGGCACCATCACCGGCTACCAGTGGGACTTCAACGGCGACGGGGTGTTCGACGCCTCCGGGATGGTGGTGTTTCACCAGTTCACGGTCGGGGGCAGCTACCAGGTGACCCTGCAGGTGGTGGACGACGGCGGGGCCATCGATACCGAGACTAAAACGATAGTGGTCCAGGTACCCAACCAATCCCCGGTGGCGGACTTCGGCTTCAACCCCACCAGTCCCCAGCCCGGCCAGTGGGTGCAGTTCGACGCCTCGGCTTCCTACGACCCGGACGGCACCATCGCCAGCTACCAGTGGGACTTCAACGGCGACGGGGTGTTCGATGCCTCCGGGGTGGTGGCTTTCTGGCAGTTCCCCATCGCCGGCACCTACCAGGTCCTGCTGGTGGTCACCGATAACTTGGGGGCCACCGGCCAGGTGACCAAGCCGGTGGTGGTGGGGCCAGTCCCCAACCAGCCCCCGGTGGCTCAGTTCACCATCAGCCCAAGTGTGGTGTACGTGGGCACCCTGGTCACCTTCGACGCCAGCGCCTCTTACGACCCCGATGGGGCGATCACCAGCTACCAATGGGATTTGGACGGCGACGGGGTGGCGGACCACTTCGGCCCGCTGGTGACCAGCACCTATTACGCTCCCGGCACTTACCTCATCACCCTGTGGGTGACCGATAACCAAGGGGCCACTTCCCAGGCCAGCCAGCCCCTGCTGGTCCAGTCCACCGGTTACCCCTGGCAGGAGCCACCCATGGACGGGGTGCCAGGGGTGTACGTGTGGGGCCGGGACGAGTGGCACATCACCGTGAACGGCTCTTCCAGCTGGACCACCCCGCATGAGTACCGGCTGGAGCTCCGCACCGACGGCACCTTCGTGGGGGTGCGCACCGAGGCCGGACCCTCCCCGCTGGGGCTGATCCCCGAGCCCACCGACGAGGGCTGGCGGGTCATCTTCACCGGCTCTGTGACCTCAAATCGGATCACCTACGTGTTTCGGGTTCAGAACGCCACCTCCATCTTCATGGACCTGCGGCTGGACATGGACGGTGACGGGGACCTGGAACGGTCGGCGGGGCTGGTGCGCCTGCGCCGGTGGATGGTGAACCCGCCCTTCAACCCGTTGGTGGTGGGGTTGCCGGAGGGGCATCCGGGCCCGCTTACCCCGGAGCTCAACTTCCGGATCGGCACTGCCCTGGCATATTCGGAGCACTTCCGGGCCGTGTATTACCAGACGGACATCGAGACCCTCGAGGGCGGTCCCTAAGCGAGGTCCGCTTTGTTGGGGGGCGGGGCCGGATTCTCCGGCCCCGCCCTTTTTCACCCTGCAGTGCCCCTGGCACCCGAGCTCCCTTTTCTTAAAATTTTTCGAGTAAAGCTAAAGGAACCGCTCGATGTACAAACGCAAGGTACAGCAGACCGGCGGGGGCACGCTGTTCGTCACCCTGCCCAAGGGCTGGGCAGCCCAGCTGGGGGTCTCCCACGGGGCGGAGCTCAACCTGGTCCCCAGCGAGGGGGGGCCCCTCCTGATCGTCCCCCCAGGCCTGCGGGAACGTAACCGCTGCCAGCTCCCCCTGGACGACCGCAGCAAAGAGGAACTCGAAAGAGACATCATCGCCCACTACATCGCCGGCTTCGACGTCATCCAGGTGGCCGGGGACAGGGTGCGCCCCCAGCAGCGCCGCATGGTGCGCGAGATCGCCCAATCCCTGATCGGCATGGAGATCCTAGAGGAAACCCAATCCACAGTCACGTTGCACTCGGTGGTGAACCTGCAGGACTTCCCCGCCCAGCAGACGCTCCACCGCATCTTCTCCATCACCCAGGCCATGCTGGCCGATGCGGTGAGTGCGTTCCTGACCCAGGAAGAGGAACTAGCCCGGGATGTGATCGAACGGGACGGCGATGTGGACAGGCTCGTGCTCCTGGTGGCCCGGCAGTTCAGCTTGCTGTTGCGGGACCTGGTGACCGAGCAGGAGGTGGGGCTGTCCCGGTTGGAGTTCTTGTATCAGCACACGGTGGCCGACCAGCTGGAGCGGGTGGCGGACCACGCGGTGAAGATCTCCCGGGCCGCCTTGGAAACCCCGGCTCCCCTCGCCCGGGGGGTGAGGGAGCGGGTACAGGGGTTGGCCGCGGAGTCCGGGGAAGTTTTGGCAGGGGCCATGCGGGCATTTGAGACGCGCAACAGCAAGCTGGCCAACCAGGTACTGGGCCGCAAGGAAGACCGCCAGCGGCTGCTCGAACTGGCCCAACTCTCCGCGGCCGACCAGCCGGAGAATGCTTACGCCATCAGCATCGTGATGGACAGCCTCCTGCGGAGCAGGGAGTACGGGTTCAACATCGCCGAGATCGCCCTGGACGCGGCAGTGGCCTCCCCTCCCCCCAGCGCCCCCTCGGGTTGAGGGCCGCTATCGACACCGCCCACCCGGCTAGGGCTCGACCTCAGCCCGATTGGCAAGAAAACTCCTTCGCCCCAGCTTGAAGACCACGCTCTTACCCCCCGCGTTTTGGTAGCTGGGGAAAGCTCACTCGCTGCCAAAAGGGCCCTCGGTGGGAACGTCTCGCCGTCTTTTCCGGCTGGCCGGCGTCTCTGGAGGAACTTCGGAGGCTTGACCAGCCGAGGGGGAGAGGGTTAACATTGTCTCGCCTTCCCCGGTAGCTCAACTGGCAGAGCAGCCGGCTGTTAACCGGCGGGTTGGAGGTTCGAGTCCTCCCCGGGGAGTTTTTCTATTGGGGACATGGATGAATCCCTGTGAGTTGGACCTCGAGCAGGCTGCCCCGCCCTTCGGGGGCTCCCAGGGCGAGAGAGGAGCCCCTGGCCCCCCTGGTTTTCCCCTAGCTGGCAAGAAAACCCCGCCCGAGGGCGCGGCCTCCCCCCGCCACCCAGGTGGTCAGCCCTCGGCCGCCGGGGGAAACACCCCCCGCACCTCCACCGTTTGGGTGGGGAAGGCGAACTCTATTCCCGCTTCCTCGAACCGACGCCGGATCTCCAGGTTGATCTCCTCGGTGGCCTCCAAGAACTTCTGGTAGTCGGTGTACTTGCACCAGTGGATCACCAAGATGTTCAGCGAATAGGGGCCAAATTCCTTGAAGTAAGCCCAGTATTTGGCCGTGCTGGGATGGTTACCCAGGATCTCCCGCAGGATGGCCAGGGCCTGCTGGATCTTCTCGTACGGGGTATCGTAGGTGATCCCGATGGTGTACTGGTTTTTTATGCTGGGACGGTAGACGAAGTTGTTGATCTTGGCATCGGCCATCTTCCGATTGGGGATGGCCACCACCGTGCCGTCCAGGGTGCGGATGCGGGTGGACCGGAGGCCGATGGCCTCCACCGTCCCGCTTATGTCCTCCACGTCCACCCGGTCCCCGACCTCACAGGGCCGGTCCACGAGTAAGGCCAGGGCACCGATGAAGTTGGACAACGTCTCCTGGGCGGCCAGGGCGATGGCCAACCCCCCGATCCCCAGGCCCGCCAGCAGGCTGGTGATGTTGTAACCCAGGTTCTGAAGGATCAGCAGCACCCCAATGGCCCAGATGAACAGCTTCACTATCCGGGACAAGATGGGGATCAACTGGTCGTCGAACTTGGTCTTGGTCTTCTGGGCCCGCTCTTTCCACAGGGAGAACACCACGTCCACCAGCTTGGTGAGCAGGTAAATGGCCACGAAGGTGGAGGCGAAAACGAAGAATCCCCGCAAAACCGACCACGCACCCGGCGACAGGGTGAAGAACTGCAACCCCACCCAGAGCCCCACCAGGTAAATCAGGGCCCCCAGGGGCTTCCCCGCCAGGGTGGCCAAGCTTTTCTGCAGCCCCTCCGGGGCCTGCCGGCGGCGCAGGAGGTAGCGCACCACCCCCACCAGCACCCGGTGCACCACCACCACCCCGGCCAGGATCCCCAAAAGCAGGAAGTACTTCCACAGCGCGTTTCCCGCGATCGCCATGCCGAAGAAGTCACTCACTGAGCTCATCCTGTACCTCCGAGAACTTCACCCCGAACCGTTCCAGCCGCCCCAGCCGCACCTTGGGCAGCGACACCTCCGCCAGCCCCTGTCCGTCTTCCCAGCTTACGGAGAGCAAGGTCCCCAACTCGCTCAGACTCTGCAGGAGGGCCTGGCGGTCCGGGGGGATGCGTACCACCACCCGGGCGAAATGGGGGGCCAACAGCCTCGCCAGCCCCTCCTTCAGCTCCGACAACCCCGTCCCGTAGCGGGCGGAGACGGCCACAGTGGGGGAGAGCTCGTGCTCCAGCCGCCTGAGGGTGGCCATCCGCTCCGGGGTAGTGGCCAAGTCCACCTTGTTGAGGACGTAGAGGCAAGGGGGGAGCGGGGAATCCCGGAACACTTCCCGGGCCAGCACTCGGCGTACCGTGGCCAGGTGTTCCCAGGCGAACCGGGAGGCTACGTCCAGGACTACCAAGAGCAGGTCAGCTTCTCGGGCCGACTCCAGGGTGGCCCGGAAGGCCGGGATCAACTGGTGGGGGAGCTTCCTGATGAACCCCACCGTATCCGAGACCAGCGCCCACCGCCCCCCGGGGAGGTCCAGCCGCCTCACCTTGGTGTCCAAGGTGGCAAATAGCTTGTCCTCTACAAATACCTGTTGCCCGGTGAGGGCAGAGAACAGGGTGGACTTGCCGGAGTTGGTGTAGCCGACGATGGCCACCTGGGGGACCCCCAGCTGGCGGCGGCGTTTCCGGCGCAAGGAGCGCACCCGGTCGGCGTCGGAGAGGCGGCGGCGAATGGATTGGATCCGGCGGCGTACCTTCCGCCGGTCCAACTCCAACCGGGTCTCCCCCGGGCCGCGGGTGCCGATGCCCCCGCCCGGATCAGTCAGGGCCTGCCCCCAACCCCGCAGCCGGGGGAGCAGGTATTCCAGTTGGGCCAACTCCACCGCCAATTCCGCCTCCGCGGTGCCGGCCCGCTGGGCGAAGATGTCCAAGATCACTTGGGCCCGGTCCACCACCTTGAGCCCGGTCCGCTCCTCCAGGTTGCGGGCCTGGGCAGGGGACAGTTCGTCACTCAGCACCAACACCTCCGCCCCCAACTCCCGGGCCAGGGCGGAAAGTTCCTCCACCTTTCCTTTGCCCACGAAGGTGGCTGGGTCCGGACGCCGGCGCCGCTGCACGATCCGCCCCACCACCTGGGCCCCGGCCGTCTCCACCAGGGCAGCCAGCTCGTCCATCAACTCCTCTTCTTCCCAGGACAGGGGCCCGGGGGGCAACACCCCCACCAGCAGGGCCCGCTCCGCGGGATACAACCGCGCTCGCCGGCCCACATAGTCTTCTACTCGCGGCAGTCCGCTTCTTCCCATATCTCCGCCCCCAGTCCCCTCAGTTTCTCCACCAGCCCTTGATAACCGCGGCGCAGGTGCCACGCCCTTTCCACCTGGGTACAGCCGTGAGCGGCCAAGCCGGCCACCACCAACGCCGCCCCCGCCCTCAGGTCACTCGCCGCCACCCGGGTGCCCACCAGCCTCTCCACTCCCTGCACCAGCAAGGTCTGACCTTGTCGGCGGATCTCAGCCCCCAGGCGCACCAGCTCCGGCACGTGCCCAAACCGGTTCTCGAACACGGTCTCCCTCACCACAGACTCGCCCCGGGCCAGGGTGAGGGCACTCACCAGGGGGGGCTGAAGATCAGTGGGGAAGCCGGGGTGCGGCCTCGTCTCCACCGTGAGGGCCTGCAGCCGATCCTTCACCACCACCTCGACCCAGTCCCGCCCTCGCTCCACCTCCAGGGCAGCCTCCCTCAATTTTACCAGCAAGGCACCCAGGTGTTGGGGGACCACCCCCCGCACCCGCACCGTCCCCCCGCATGCGGCGGCCGCCAATAGGTAGGTGCCCGCCTCGATGCGGTCCGGGATCACCCGATGTCGGGCCCCCCCAAGCTCTGCCCGCCCCCGCACCCGCACCACCTTCTCACCCCAGCTCACCTCCGCCCCCATGGCCGAAAGCAGCCGCCCCAGGTCCTCCACCTCCGGCTCCCGGGCCGGGTTCAAGATCACGGTCTCCCCCTCGGCCAGCGCCCCGGCCAGGAGCAGCTGCTCGGTGGCCCCCACGGAGGGGTAATCCAGGTACACCTCCCCGCCGCGGAGCCCGGCTGCCTTGGCCTCCACCCACCGCTCCCGGAGCCGGAGGTCGGCCCCCAAGCGGGCCAGGCCCTTGAGGTGCAGGTCCACCGGGCGGGCCCCGATGGCACACCCCCCCGGCAGAGGCACCCGCGCCTGCCCTCGCCGAGCCAGAATCGGTCCCAGACAGAGGAAGGAGGCCCGCATCCGGCCCACCAGCTCCGCCGGGGGGCTGGCGGTGGGAGGGGCCTGCTGTTCGATCACCACCGCCCCGGCCTCCCACCGGACTCGCTTCCCCAATGCCTGCACGAGCTGCAATGCCGTTTCCACGTCTGCAAGCCGCGGCACGTTCTCCAGCCGCACCGGCTCTGAGGTGAGCAGGGAGGCGAATATGGCGGGCAAGGCCGCATTTTTGGCTCCCGAGATCGGCACCTCCCCACGCAGGGGACGCCCGCCCCGAATGAGGATCACGGGAGCAGCGGGAGTGGGTCCAGGGGTTCCCCCCATCGGCGGATCTCAAAGTGAAGGTGGGGACCGGTGGAGAGGCCGGAATTCCCGGACAGGGCGACCACCTGGCCCAGCTCCACGAACTGCCCAGGGGACACCCGCAGCTGAGAGAGATGGGCGTAGTAGGTGGAGTAGCCGTTTTGATGGTCGAGCACCACCAACAGCCCGTAGTTTCCCCGCCAACCGGCCCAGATGACCTCCCCGGGGGCGGCAGCCCGCACCGGGGTGCCCACCGGCACCGCCAGGTCTATGCCGGTGTGGAAGTCGCTGCCCCCGTAGACGGGGTGGGTGCGGGGACCGAACCCGGAGGTGAACCGCCCCCGCAGGGGCCAGATGAACCCGGCGCGGGGAGGGCCCAATTCCAGCGCCGCCGCCTGCGGCACCCGGGAGGGATGGGGGATAAGCAGCCGCTCCCCGGGGACCAGCTCCCCCACGCCCCCGTTGGCGGCGCTGATGGCCTCCTCCGTCACCCCATAGGTCAACGCCAAATCAGCCAAGGTTTGCCCCGGCTTTACGGTATGCACCACCCCCCCGGAGGGCACGATGATCTCCTGCCCAGGGAGGAGCGCCCGGGGGTCGAACAGGTCGTTTGTGGCCACCAGGTAGGCGAGGGGCACCCCGTAGCGGTCGGCGATGTCGCTCAGGGTGTCGCCGGCTTGGACCACGGTGGAGTGCCAGGCAGTGGGCCCTTGGGGGAAGGCAAGCGGCCCGCCCTGGTCCGGCTCCAGCAACAGCAGAAACAGCAGGGGCACCAGTAGCAGCCCCAACAGCAGCGCTACCAGGGCCTCTTTACTCACTGTTCATCAGCTCCAGGAACTGCTTGTTGGTGCTGGTCTGTTCCATCCTCTGTTTGATGAACGCCAAGGCGGCGGCCGGCTCCTCCATCTCGGCGATCAGCTTACGCAGGATCCATACCCGCCGAAGGACATCTGGGTCCAGCAGCAGTTCTTCTTTTCTGGTCCCGGACTGGATGAGGTCGATGGCCGGGAAGATGCGCCGGTTGGAGAGATCCCGGTTCAGCACCAGCTCCATGTTCCCCGTGCCCTTGAACTCCTCGAACACCACCTGGTCCAGCCGGGAGCCGGTGTCCACCAGCGCGGTGGCGATGATGGTGAGGCTGCCCCCCTCCTCGATGTTGCGCGCCGCCCCGAAGAACTCCTTGGGCTTGTAAAGCGCGGTGGGGTCGATTCCCCCGGACAAGAGCTTTCCAGATGGAGACACGGAGAGGTTGTAGGCCCGGGCCAGCCGGGTCAGGGAGTCCATGAGGATCACCACGTCGTAGCCGCACTCCACCAGCCTCTTGGCCTCCGAGGTCACCAATTCTGCCACTCGAGTGTGGTGATGGGGTTCCATGTCGAAGGTGGCCGCCACCACCTCGGCCCGCTTCACCGAGCGGCGGAAGTCGGTCACCTCCTCCGGCCGCTCGTCCACCAGTAGGATGAGGAGGCGCACCTCCGGGTAGTTCTCCTCCAGCCCGGCGGCGATGTGTTTGAGCAGGGTGGTCTTCCCCGCCTTGGGGGGAGACACGATCAGCCCCCGCTGCCCTTTTCCGATGGGGGCAAACAGGTCGATCATGCGGGTGGAGTACTCCTCGGGGTCGTGTTCCAGGATGTATTGCTCGTTTGGGTGCAGGGGGGTGAGCTGCTGGAAGTCCACTCGCTTTCGCACCTGCTCCGGATCTTGGTCGTTGACCGCCTCCACCCGCAGCAGGGCGAAGTAGCGCTCGTCGTTCTTGGGGGGGCGCACCAGGCCCCGGACCACGTCCCCCACCTTGAGGTTGAACCGCTTGATCTGGGAGGGGGAGACGTACACATCGTTGCGGGAAGGCAGGCAGGACTTGCCCCGCAAAAAGCCGTAGCCATCCGGCATGATTTCCAATACCCCTTCCGCCACCAACTCCTGGCGGCTCGCCAGCTGGCGCATCACCCCCAGCTGGAGCTCATGGGGAGCGAGGTCCTGGGCTCCGTCCACGCCCAACTCCTCGGCCAGTTTCTGCAGCGCATCGAAATCCAGGCTGAGAACCTCGTGCATTTCCATGCCCATCACCTCAGTCCCGAGGCCAGTGGCCCAGGAATTTTTCGACTGCCTAAGGCAGCTAACTCAGCACCGAATTAGGGGAGAAGCCGGGGGCAGCCCGGTCTCCCGGTGTGCACCTCACGGGACGAACCCCCGCACGGCCAGCAGGCCCAGGCCTCCCAGATACGAAATGGTCAACACCAGGGAGGCTGGGTCCAGCGACCTCCTCGGCAGCCCTTTTGGGCTGAGCATCAACCCCAGCACGGCCACCGCAGACAGGCCCATGCCCAGGGCGGCCACCAGCATCAGGGGCCAGGCGTCCGCCTCCAATGCCCCCAAGATGGGCCGGCCGAAGGTGAGATCGGCGAAGAACACCGTGACCACGTTGAACATGTTCGAGCCGAAGATGTCCCCGGCCAGGAGGTTGTAGGCCCGCAGCCGGAGGGCCCCCACCGAGGCCGCCACCTCGGGCAGCGAGGTGGCCAGGGCCACCAACAGGGAACCCACCACCGACTGGGAGATCCCGGTTCTGAGGGACACCTCCTTGGCGGCGTAGGTGAGGGCGACGCCGGCTATCACGATTACCACTGCGGACAGTAAGGCCAACCACGGGGCCGCTCCCAACCCCAGCCCTTCCTCCGGGGGCGTGCCCTCCTCGGCCCGGAACTGTACGTAAACCAAGAGCAAGTATAGCCCCACAAGCAAGCAGGAGATCAAGGACACGCGTCCCAGGCTGATCCCTCCCCCCATGGCCACCGCCCCCACCACCACCGCGGTGAGGAGCACGGTGCCGGTGGCCGAGAGCACGTGGGAGGAGGAGAGGCGGGAGAAGAACGCGGTGCCAGAAAGCAGGCCCATCAACCCCAGGATGCCCAGGTTGAACGCGTTGGAACCCAGGGCATTGCCCACCGCAATCCCCGGGGCGTCTATTCCCCCGCCGGTCATGGTGGCCACCAGCTCGGGCAGGGAAGTGACCACCGCCACCAGGATGAACCCGATCCAACCCTGAGACAAACCGGTGGCCCGGGCGATGCGCTCGGCGGAGCGGACCAGTGTCTGGCCGGCTGCCAGGATGGCCAGTGCCGAACCCAGCAGCACCAGCCACACCCCGATCACCCGGCCCCTCCTTCCTCCACCATGCGCACCCGGCGCTGATGGCGCCCCCCGGCGAATCGGCTGGTGAGGAACGCCTCCAGGATGGCCAAGGCCAACCCCGGTCCCACCACCCGTCCCCCCAGGCACAGGATGTTGGCGTTGTTGTGGGCCCGCGCCAGCTGGGCCATGAACTGGTTGGTGCACAGGGCGGGCCTGGCCCCCGGCACCCGGGAGGCGGCCATGCTCATCCCGATCCCGGTGCCACAGATGAGCACCCCCAAGTCCGCCTCCCCGGAGGCCACCAGCCGGGCCACCTTGAAGGCGTAGATGGGATAGTCGGTGGACTCCTCAGAATGGGTGCCCACGTCCACCACCTGGTGCTCGCTCAGGCCGTGGGCGATGAGGTGTTCTTTAAGCCGGTACCCGGCGTGGTCAGCCCCAATGGCGATCTTCATAGCTTCTTGGCCAGGGCCCGCAGGATGTGCCAGTACATGGCCATCCTGTCCCAGAAGCCGGCGGCGAAGCCCCGCTTCTCCTCTTTGCGGACGTGGCTCAGCCCCTCCAGCTCCACCTTCTTGTGCTTCCACCCCTCCTTGAACAGCAACTTGGCCAGCGCCGCTTCCACCCCGAACTCCATGTCGTCCACCGCGTGCCTGAGGCGCTCCCACACCTGGCGGGACAGCACCCGTTGGCCGGAGAGGAAGGGGGCGATTTTCATAGAAAGGTCGGTGCCAGCCCGGCCCTCCTTGAAGATGCCGATCACCACTTCCTCCCCTGGAGCTCGGTTTTCATAGGCAGAGACAAGTTTCTCAATGTGATGGGGCTTCAAGCCCACCAGGTCGGCGTCCAGAAACAGGAGCACGTCCCCTTCTGCCACCCGCACCCCGGCGTCCAAGGCAGCCGCCTTGCCCCGGTTCTCCGGCAGTCGCACCACCTTCACCCCGTAGCGGCGGGCCACCTCGGCGGTGTCATCGTTGGAGCCGTCGTCCACCACCACGATCTCCTGAACCACGGAGGTAGCGAGCAAAGGGGCAAGCACAGCGCCGATTCGGTCGGCTTCGTTGTACGCTGGAATGACAGCTGAGACTTTCATCGGGATGGAGTCTTGCCTTGCTGGCAGGAAGGAGTATAGGGCAAGGGGCAGGGGGGATCAAGTGAGGCCTGGGAAGGGCCTATCCCCCACCGCCCCGCCGGGCTATAGTCGGGCCGTGAGGGTCGTGATCTACACCGTGGGCCACTCAAATCGCTCCCAGGAGGAGTTCCTGGAGCTCTTGGCTTGCTTTCACATCCAGGCCATCGCCGACGTGCGGGCCTTCCCCACCTCCCGGAAGTACCCCCACTTCGCCCGGGAGCGGCTGGAAGCCACCCTGCCCGGGGCGGGGATCAGCTACCTCTGGTTGGGCGAGGAGCTGGGGGGCTACCGCCGCCGGGGCCTGGGCGAGGGTTCCCCCAACCGGGGCTGGCAAGCAGGGGGGTTCCGCAATTACGCGGACCACATGCTGACCCCCCAGTTCCGGCGCGGGATCGACCGGCTCCTCTCCCTGGCCCGAAGGGGAAACACCGCCATCATGTGCGCCGAGAGGTTTTGGTGGCGCTGTCACCGCCGGCTCATCTCCGACTTCCTGGTGGCCCAAGGGCACCGGGTGATCCACATCCTGGAGGCCGAAAGGGCGGTAGAGCACCGGCTGCCCCCCTTCGCCCGGGTGGAGGGGGGGCAGCTCACCTACCCCGGCCCTCCCTGAAAGCCCAATTCCCAACAGGCCCAACGTAAACTCTACCGCAGAAAAAACGGGCCATTTTCGGCGCCGAGGACCGATCACGGGCTGCCCGTTATCGCGCGGTCAGCGGGAAAGCACCACCAGCCCCACCCGGGCGATCCCGCGCTCCAACATCCCCAGCGCCTCGGCGGCGGCATAGGAAAGATCGATGATCCTGCCGGGGACAAACGGCCCCCGGTCGTTGATCCGCACCACCACCCACGCCCCGGTGTCCAGGTCCACCACCCGCACCAGGGTGCCGAAGGGCAGGGTCTTGTGAGCGGCGGTGAAGGAGTACATGTCGTACGGCTCCCCGCTGGCAGTGGCCTGCCCGTGGAACCCCGGCCCGTACCAGGAGGCTACCCCCACCTGGAAATACTGGGGCGGGGAATGCAGGGCCGGGGAGATGGCCAAGGCCAGCGCCCCCACCAACACCACGGCCACGGGCAACCACCACCAACTCATGGGCCGATTATGGTGCCGAGAAAGGGGTGAGGCCAGGACATCGTCCCCCGCCGGGAGGCCAAGCGGGGGACCCAGGTTCGCGGGCCGCAGTCAGGTGGCCAGGGAATGGGCCAACCGATACAGGGCGAGGTCGATGGCCGGGGATTTTCTGGTCACTTGTGCCAAGGGGATGGAGCACAGCTTCCCTTGCTGCCAGGCCACCAGGTGGCCGCATTTCCCGGCGGCCACGTCTTCGGCCGCTTGGGCTCCCAGCTGGGAGCCCAACAGCCGGTCGAACGCGGTGGGGGAGCCCCCCCGCTGGAGGTGCCCCAGCACCGTGACCCGCACCTCCAACCCGGTGGCCTCCTCGATGGCTCGGGCCAGCTGAGAGGTGGTGCCCAGCCGCTCCCTCACCCCCTCGGCCACCACCACGATGGAGTGTCGTTTCCCCTTCCGATAGCCCTCCTCCACCTGGGCCACGATGTCCTCCAGGGAAAGGGGGACCTCTGGGACTACGATCACCTCCGCCCCGCCGGCCAACCCCCCCATGAGGGCGATGTAGCCGGACTGCCGGCCCATCACCTCCACCAGGAAGGCCCGCCCGTGGGCCAAGGCGGTGTCCCGGATGCGGTTCAGGGCCCAAACCACCGTGTTGAGGGCGGTGTCCACCCCGATGGCCAGGTCCGTGCCCTGGATGTCGTTGTCGATGGAGGCAGGGAGGCCCACCACCGCCACCCCCTGTTGGGAGAGCCAGTTGGCGCCGGCCAGGGACCCTTCGCCCCCGATCACCACCAGGGCGGCCAGGTTTTCTCTCCGGAGGATTTCAAGAGCCTGCTTTTGGCCGGCTGGCTCGAGGAACTCCGGACACCGAGCGGTGCCCAAGAAAGTGCCGCCCAACTCCAGGATGCCGCCCACGTCCCGCGGGGTGAGGGGGGAGAGGTCGCCGGAAATCAACCCGGCATAGCCGCGCCGGATGCCCACCGGCTGGAGGCCCAGCTCCCAACCCCGGCGCACGAAGGCCCGCAGGGCGGCGTTCATCCCCGGGGCATCCCCCCCGGAAGTGAGGATGCCCACCCGGAGGCGGTCAGGCATCTCCCCTCAGCGGCCGAACGGCCACCGGCGCTTCCGCTCCGGGGGCCGGATCTCCCCCGCCTCCCGGGCCGCTGCCACCACCTGCTCCCACTTGCCGCTGCGCCGCAGCCCCTCCTCCCACAGCTCGGCGAACTTGCGCACCGCCTGTTCGGCATCCCGGGGCGAGACCGCTGCCCCTCCCCGGGATAGGGAAGCCACCACTTCCTTCAGGGAAGCCACCTCCGGGTGGATGTGCACCTCCCCTCCCTCCTCCACCAGCAGGTAGTTGGTGGCGTCGGCTATCAGGCCGAACGAGGACAGGTTCACCGAGCCCAAGGGGAGAACCTCTTCCACGAACCTCCGATCGGCCTCCAGATACTCGCGTTCGGCCAGCTTCCTCCAGCTCACGGCCCCTCCTTTTGTGGTGGGGAGAGGACGGCCTGGGCGAGCTTCTGGCCAAGGGCGAAGCCGGCGGCCAGGTCTTCTGGGCCCGGGGCCCCCTGGCAGCCCGCCTCCCCCACCACCGACCAGCCCAGCTCCCGCACCCAGTCCACCAGCTTCCTCACCGCCCCCCCGTGCCAGCCATAAGAACCGAAGATGCCCACCCTCCTCCCCCGCAAGCGCTTCCGCTCCAGCATCCTGACCAACTGTTCCAGGCGGGGGAAGATCCCCCCGTCGTAGGTGGGCGCCCCCAGGAGCAGCCCCCGCCGCTTCCAAGCCTCCTGGATCAGAAAGCTCAGGTGCACCCGGGAGGCGTCCAGCACCCGCACCTCAACCCCTGCTGCCCGCACCCCCCGGGCCACCGCCTCGGCCAGCCGCTGGGTGTGGCCGTACATGGAGCCGTAGATCAAGGTCACCGCCGGCTCGCCCTCCATCCGGGCCCAGCGGGCATACAGCTCCACGATGTGGCTGGGATCCCGGCGCCAGACCAGGCCGTGGGAGGGGGCGATGACCTCCAGCTTCAGGCCCGAGAGCTTCTCGATCGCCTTGAGCACCGGGCGAGTGTGCATGCCCACGATGTTGGAAAAATAGCGCAGGATCTCGTCCTCGTACTCGGCCACGTTCACCTGGTCGTCGAACAACACCCCGTCCAGGGCGTGGAACCCCCCGAAGGCATCACAGGGGAACAGCACCCGCTCGGTCTCCTCGTAGGTGGCCATGGTCTCCGGCCAGTGGACAAACGGAATGTGGAAAAATCTCAACAACTTGCCTCCGAGATCCAGGGCCTCCCCATCGGCCACCGCCCGCACCCCCTCCTTGAGCCCGTAGAACCGGGCCAGCATGGGCAGGGCCGGGGGGGTGGCCAGGACCTCGGCCCGTGGGGCCAGCCGCCTAAGCAGGGGCAGGGCCCCGGAGTGATCCGGCTCCATGTGGTTCACCACCAGGAAATCCAGTTTGCCGGGGTCCACCACCTGGGAGATGTTCTCCACCAGCTGCTCTGAGAAGGGTTGCTTCACCGAATCAATCAGGGCTACCTTTTCTCCCACCACCAGGTAGGCGTTGTAGCTCACCCCATGGGGCAGTGGCCACAGGCCCTCGAACAGATCGGTGGTGCGGTCGTTGACCCCCACCCAGAAGATCCCCGGCCTGATTTCAGTCGCGTTCATCCCTCTCCTTTCCCTCCGCCTCCTAGCCTGAGCCGGACTTGCCAGGCGCCAGCTGAAGATCTCAAGTGCGGCTGGCCACGATCTCGTCGATCAGCCCGTAGTCCTTGGCTTCCTGGGCCGACATCCAGAAGTTGCGGTCGGTGTCTTGCTCGATCTTCTCCACCGGCTGGCCGGTGTGCTGGGCCAGGAGCTTGTTCACCCGGTCCCGCAGCCGCATGATCTCCTCGGCCTCGATCTTGATGTCGATGGCCTGGCCCTGCACCCCACCCCAGGGCTGGTGGATCATGATCCGGGAGTTGGGCAGGGCGTAGCGTTTGCCCTTCTCCCCCGCGGCCAGGAGCAGCGCGGCGGCGGAGGCGGCCATGCCCACGCAGGTGGTGCGCACCGGGCACTTGATGAGCTGCATGGCGTCGTAGATGGCCAGGGCGGCGGACAGGTCCCCCCCGGGGCTGCTGATGTAAAGGTCGATGGGGGCTTCCCGGTCCTCCCCCTCCAGGGACAAAAGCTGGGCCACGATGAAATCCGCCGCCCCGGGATAGTGGGTGCCGTAGTACGAGGGGACGATGGTGCCGGAGACGAAGATGATCCTCTCCTTGAACAGGTTGTGGAACACGTAGTCCCGCAGGCTCATCAACCGTTTTTCCTCTTCGTGCAGTTGGGACCTCATCCAGCCCTCCTTTGGCTGTTTTCGATGATCCAGTCCGCCGCCCGGCGGAAAACCAGCCGGCCCCACATCCGGTCCGGGTCGGCCCCGGCCTCTCGGGCGGCCTGCTCCACCTCCTCTTGGGTGGGCAGGAGGCCCTTTTGCTCGGCTACCCTTCGGGCCAGGATCTCCCGGCGGAGCCGTCGGCGCACCGCCTGCTCCACCTCCCCCCGCAGCTCGGGCTTGATCTTGAGGGCCTGCATCTCCTCTTCGGTGGCCTGGTTCAAGAGGCCCGGCGGGGGCTCCAGCTGCAGCTGGTCGGCCAAGGCATCCAAGGCGGCCAAGCGCAGGGCGTGTTTTCGCTCCGCCTCTTTCTGGGCGAGGAGCTGGGCCCGCACCCTCTCCCTCAGGGCCTGCCAGGACTCCTCCCCGAAATAAGCGGCCGTCTCCTCCTCATCCGGCACCAGCAACCGATACACCTCCAGCACCTCGAACTCCTCTGCGTGCCCCTCCTCGTCCCGGAGCACCACCGAGGTCCCGGCCTCCACCCCCACCAATTGCTTTCCGATGGTACGTTGGGGGTCGATCTCGGCTTCCCACACCCGCTCCCCCTGGCGGATGCGCACCACGTCCCCGCCCTCGGCCGGGGCCCCTTTGGGTTCCAGCACCGCTGCCTGGCGGCGGAGGTCCGCCAGCACCTCGTTCAGCTCCTCCTCGGACACCTCCGCCGGCGGGGGCTCCTCCAAGGGCAAGGAGAACCCGTCGGGGATTTCCGGCTCGGGCAACACCTCGAAGGAAGCCTGGAAAGCAAGCTGTTTGTCCGGCTGGAAGTCCACCTCCCGCACCTGGGGGGTGGTGACCGGGGAGAGGCGAGCCCGGTCCAGGGCCTCCTTCAAGCCCTCCTCGATGAGGGCCTCCAGGAGGTCCCGTTCGAACTCCCGCTGCCCGTAGTGGGAAAGGACCAAGTGCCTGGGCGCTTTCCCCGGGCGGAAGCCAGGGATGGAAAGCTCCCGCGAGATGCTGGCGAGCAATTGCTGCTCCTTGCGCTTGATTTCCTCCTTGGGCACCGACACGGTGAGGGTGATCTTGTCGCCTTCCCTCTGCAGCTGGAATTCTGTGTCCATTTCGGTGGGAATTGTACTTCCTGCTAGCGGGGGCCGAAAGCCCCCCGCATCCTGTTTGCAGCTACAATTTCCCGAAAGGAGCCTGTGATGATGAGACACCCATGCGGGGGGCTGCGCCGAGGACACGTGGGCCAGAAGGTGACCCTGAGCGGCTGGGTGCACCGGCTGCGGGACCTGGGCGGGCTCACGTTCATCGACCTGCGGGACGCAAGCGGGATCGTGCAGCTGGTGTGCCGGGACCTACCCCTGGCTAGAAAACTCTCCCGGGAGGACGTGATCCGGGTGGAGGGGACCGTGCAGCCGCGGGAGGCCCCCAACCCAGACCTCCCCACCGGGGAGGTGGAGGTAGTGGTGGATGCGCTGGAGGTGGTGGCCCGGGCCCAACCCCTGCCCTTCTCCCCGGACGAGGAGCCCCCCCGGGCCAGCGAGGAGACCCGCCTCCGGTTCCGGTTCCTGGACCTCAGGCGCCCCCGCATGCAGCGCAACCTCCGGCTGCGCCACCAGGTCTCACTGGCCATCCGCCAGTACCTGGATCGGCAGGGTTTCCTGGAGGTGGAGACCCCCCTGCTCACCCGCTCCACCCCCGAGGGGGCGCGGGACTTCCTGGTGCCCTCGCGCCTGGAGCCGGGGAAGTTCTACGCCCTGCCCCAGTCCCCCCAGCTTTTCAAGCAGATCCTCATCTGCTCCGGGGTGGAACGCTACTTCCAGCTCGCCCGCTGCTTCCGAGACGAGGACCTGCGGGCCGACCGCCAACCAGAGTTCACCCAGCTCGACCTGGAGATGGCCTTTCTGGAGGAGCCGGAGGAACTGTTCAGCCTCATCGAGGGGTTGCTGGCGCACGTGTTTAGGGAAACCATCGGGGTGGAACTGGAGACCCCCTTCCCCCGCCTCCCCTACCAGGAAGCCATGGCCCGCTATGGGTCGGATAAACCCGACCTCCGCTTCGGCCTGGAGCTCACCGAGGTGACGGAGCTGTTCGTGGAGTCGGAGCTGCGGGTGCTGCGGCAGGCCATTGCCCAAGGTGGGCGGGCGTTTGCCCTGCGGGTGCCGGGCGAAGCGGGGATGTCCAGGAAGGAGCTGGGTGAACTGGAGGGGGTGGCCAAGGCCCATGGGGCCGGGGGGCTTCTGTGGCTCGCCCGGGGGGAGGAGCTGCGGGGGCCACTGGCCAAATTCCTCCCCCAGCCTGCCGCCCTGTGGGAGGCCACCGGCCTGGAGGTGGGGGACCTGCTGTTGGTGGTGGCCGGCCCGTGGGAGACGGCTGCCACCGCCTTGGGCCAGGTCCGGCTGGAACTGGGGAGGAAGCTTTCCCTGATCCAAGAGGGGAAGTGGTGTCCACTGTGGGTGGTGGACTTCCCGCTTCTGGAGTGGGACGAGGCGGAAGGGCGCTGGACTGCCCGTCACCACCCGTTCACCTCCCCCCGCCCGGAGGACCTGGAAAAGCTCCTGGACCCCTCCTTCCCCCGAGAGCGGCTGGGGGAGCTCAAGGCCAACGCCTACGATTTGGTGCTGAACGGGGTGGAGTTGGGGGGCGGCTCCATCAGGATCCACCGCCCGGAGGTCCAGGCGCGGATGTTTGAGGTCCTGGGGATCGGGCCCAAGGCGGCCCAACAGCGGTTCGGCTTCTTCCTCAGGGCCCTGGAGTACGGGGCCCCGCCCCACGGGGGGATCGCCCTGGGGCTGGACCGGTGGGTGATGATGCTGGCCGGGGAGAGTTCGCTGCGGGAGGTGATCGCCTTTCCCAAGACCGCCACCGGGGCCTGCCCCCTGACCGGGGCCCCGGCGGAGGTGGACCCGGGGCAGCTGGAGGAGCTGCACTTGGAGGTGAAGGAGGGGTGAGGCGGGCTTTCATCTTGCTCTGTGGCCTGGGATTGGTGTTGGTTTTGGGCCTGATCGCCGGGGGGCTTGCCGACCGGGAGTGGGCCCCTGGCCGGGCCACCCCCACCCTGGGGCTGGAGCTCGCCCAGGGGGAGCCCGGGGACACCCTCACCCTCCCCGAGGAGTGGACCCGAAGGCTGTTTCTCATCCTGAAGTCCGTTTTCCTCACCTTGTTCGCCCTGGCCGTGTTGGGACTGTTGGTCTCCCGGGAATACCGCCGCCGGGCCCTGCTCGCTCTGGCCCTGGGGTTGGTGGCTCTCTCCCTGCTCATGTTCTTGCCCCGCCCAGAGGAAGAGGAAGCCCTCCCAGAGCCGGAGCCGCCGGCCGGACCAGCCCTAGAGCTCCCGCTCACGGAGGATCCCGGCGGCCAACCACTCTCCCCGGCCCCTGCCCCGCCCCGGCTCACCCCCGGCTGGCCCGCGTGGCTGGTGGCCCTGCCGCTGGCTGCCCTGGCTGCCTGGTGGCTGGTGTACCGCTACCTCCCCCGCCGGGCCGGGGCCTCGCCCCAGGAACAAGTGCGGGAAGTGCTGCAAGAGGCCAGCTCCGCCTTGCGGGCTGGAGCCCCCTGGGAGGACGTGGTGATCCAGTGCTGGGTCAAGATGATGGACCTGCTCTCTCCCCCGGATTCCCCCGCCCTCACCCCGGCAGAGCTGGCCGAGACCCTGCGCCGCCAGGGGTTTGAGCACCAGGCCATCGACACCCTGACCCGCCTGTTCGAGGAGGTGCGTTATGGCAGGAAGGCCAGTGGGCCCCGACGCCAGGCCGCCCTGGAGGCCTTGGCCGCATTGGAAAAAGCTTATGGATAGACGCCTGTGGCTGACGACCCTGCTGTTCCTCGGCCTCAGCGGGGTGCTGTCCCTCCTCCTCTCGGCCCCGGTGCGGGCGCTGGTGCTCAAACCCCTCCTCTACCTGGGCTGGCTGCTCGCGCAACAACCCCAGGCCACGGTGTGGCTCGGGGCCACCACGCTGGGGTTGTTGGTCGCCCTTTGGTACTGGCGCCGGGCCCTGCCCCGCAAGGTGTCCGCCGCCCCACCGACAAAAGAGCCCCTCCCCCCACCCCCCCTTCAGGAACTTACCCAGCTCATCCAGCGGGCGAAGGTGTCCCCGGTGTCACAGGGCAGGTTGGCCCAGCGCTTGGCCCAGCTGGCCATCTCCCTGCGGGTACAGGCCGAGGCCATCTCCCCCCACCGGGCCCGGGAGGACCTCCGCTCCGGACGCTGGCCCCCCCAGCCCCAGCTGCGGGCCATCCTGATCCCGGCGAAACGCCTGCGGGGGAACCAATACCTGGAAAACCTCTCCCAGGCCTTGGCGGCCCTGGAGAGGTACCTGGGAGGTGGAGGATGACCATCGCCGAGTTGGCGGCCCGGGCCCGGCGAGTGCTGGACGAGGTGGAAAGGGCCGTCGTGGGGAAAAGGCGACAGCTGGAGCTCATCTTAGGGGCACTTCTGGCCCGGGGGCACGTGCTCATCGAGGACTACCCCGGCCTGGCCAAGACCCTCACCGCCCGCTGCTTCGCCCGGGTGCTGGGGCTGTCCTTCCATCGCATCCAGTTCACCCCGGACCTCCTCCCCAGCGACATCCTGGGGGGCTACGTGTTCCGACGGGCAGGAGACGGCTTTGAGTTCCAGCCCGGGCCCATCTTCGCCCAGATCATCCTGGCCGACGAGATCAACCGGGCCACCCCCAAGACCCAATCCGCGCTCCTTGAAGCCATGCAGGAAGGGCAGGTGACCCTGGAGGGGAAGACCCACCCCTTGCCCCAACCCTTCCTGGTCGTCGCCACCCAAAACCCCATCGAGTACGAGGGTACCTTTCCCCTGCCGGAAGCCCAGCTGGACCGGTTCTTGATCCGGCTGAGGCTGGGTTATCCCAGTGTGGAGGAAGAGGTGGAGATCTTACGGAGGCGGCTTGGGCGCCGGGCAGAGGAGGTGGAGCTGGAGCAGGTCACCACCCCCGCGGAGGTGATCGAGATGCAACGGGCACTGGAAGAGGTATACGTGGACGAAGATCTGCTCTCCTACATGGCGGAACTGGTGCACGCCAGCCGCCAGCACCCCTCCACCGCGGTGGGGGCCAGCCCCCGGGGCACGCTGGCGCTATTGCGGCTCGCCCGCGCCCGGGCCGCCCTGGCCGAACGGGACTTCGTCCTCCCCGACGACGTCAAGGAGGTGGCGGTGCCTGCCCTGGCCCACCGCCTGATCCTGGTGCCGGAGCTGTGGGCCAAGGAGGTGCGGCCGGAACGGGTGGTGGAGGAGCTGCTGGCCCGGGTTCCGGTGCCCAAGGTGGGCTGATGGCAGGCCGCCGGAAGGTGCTGATCGAACTCGGCCTGGTGGTGGCCCTGGTGGGGGCAGGGCAGCTCGCTCGCCAACCTCAACTCTTGGTTTTGGCCATCCCCCTGCTCGTGCACCTCACGGTGGGGTTAATTTGGTCGGGCCGGGAATGGCGACCGCAATTGGAGGTGGTGCGGAGGCTCTCGGCCCAGCGGCTCCTGGTGGGGGAGGAGCTGGGGGTGGAAGTGCGGGTGAGAAATCGGGGCCGCGGGCTGGACTTGGTAGTGGTGGAGGACCCGCTCCCCGCCGGCTGGGAAGTGGTGGATGGGAGCCCCAAGGAGGTGGGCCGGCTGCCCCCGGGAGAATCGCTCTTTCTACACTATCGAGTCCGTCCCCGCCGCGGGGTACACCAGCTCCCCGGGGTCCGGCTGAGACTCCAAACCCCACTTGGGTTCACCACTTGGGAGGGGGAACTGGCTTGTCCGGGGGAGCTGGTGGTACTGCCTCGCTGGGAGCGGCTGCGTGGCCTTTCCATCAAGCCCCCCCGCACGTTGGTGGCCGCCGGTACCGCCCGGGCCAACCGAGGCGGGGTGGGCACCGAGTTCTTCGGGGTGCGGGAGTATCTGCCCGGAGACGAGCCGCGCCGGATCAACTGGAAGGCCTTGGCCCGCTGGGACCGCCTGGCGGTGAACCTCTACCAGGAAGAGAGGGCCGCCGAGGTGATGGTGGTCCTGGACGTACGCACCCCGGCCTACGGACACGAGGGCCTGCTGGAACACGCGGTGCGGGCCGCCGCCTCCCTGGTCCACTGTCTCCTGCGAGAGGGCCACCGGGTGGGCTTGCTGCTCTATGGGCGGTACCTGGCCTGGCAGCTGCCGGGGATGGGGAAAAAGCAGCAGGAAAAACTGCTGCGGCTTCTGGCCCAAGCCCGGCTCGGCATCACCCATGCCTTCTCCCGGCTCCACCACCTGCCCACCCGCTTCTTCCCCCCGGGCTCCCAAATCGCCCTGGTGTCCCCGCTGCTGCCGGGGGATGAAGAGTGGATCGGCCACGCCCATGCCCGCGGCTACGCGGTGCTGCTCGTGATCCCGGATCCGATAGCTTTCCAGCGGGAACTCCTCCCACCTACCCCGGAATCGGAGCTGGCGGGCCGCATCTTGTCCTTGGAACGGCGGGCGGTGCTGCGCCGGCTGGTGGGGGCGGGGATCCAAGTGGTGGAGTGGGACGTGAGGGAACCACTGGCGCCCCAGCTCGCCGCCGCCCTCGGGAGGTGGAGATGAGCTGGCTGGTCGGGTTGTGGGGGGCAGCGGGGCTGGTGGCCGGATGGCCACTTTGGCAGACCGGGCCGGGGGCACTCCTGATCTTGGGCCCGCCGGCGCTGGGGTGGATCTCCAGGCGCTGGAACTGGCCCCAGGCCTCCGCCTGGGCCCTGGCCTGGACCCTGGGGTTGAGCGGCTGGGCCGGTTCCCTGGGGGAGCTGGGGCCCGCCCTGGGGGGAACGGCCCTGGCCCTGGTGAGTTGGGATTTGAACCTGGTGGCCTTGCGGGCCCCTGGGCTGAGGGGGAAGTTGCTCCTGCTGCAACTGGTGCAGGTCGCCGGGGTGACCGGGGCGGGGTTGGTCCTGGCCTGGGCAGCACCCCGCCTGCGGCTGGCCCTGCCCTTCTGGGGGCTGGTGGGGCTGGGTTGCCTCAGCTGGAGCCTGGTCCTGGCGTTGATCTGGCTTGCCCGGCGGGATCAGTCCCCCGGCGGGGCCGCCAGTGGAAACCGATCCTCCCCCACCCCCACGGGGTAAGCCTGGTCCAAGATCCCATCCCCGTCCTCATCCGGGGCGGAAAAGCCCTGCCAATAGTTGCCCCGCGCCCCGTCGTCCCAGAAGTTCCCCCCGTCGGCGGTGGCCGGGATGCGACAGTCCAGGAAGGCGTTCCCGTAGATGTAGTTGCCCTCGCTCCCCAGTTCCAGTTTGGCCCCCAGGTCACACTGGGAGATGGTGGAATCCCGCAAGAAGGAACCGGTGGTGCCGGTGAACCACACCCCCACGATGCTCTCCGAGACGGCGAGGGAGGAGAGATCTACCGCCCGGGAAAAGAACAGGTGCACTGCGTCTTCACACTCCCGCACCACCGTTGAACTCACCCGCACGTTCTCGGCCATGAACAACATGATGCCGCTGGCGCACCCTTGGACCAACGAGTCCTCGATGCGGCCATTTTGGGCGTTGAGGATTTTGATGCCCACCTGGGCCCCACAGATCTCCACGTTGCGGATCACAAAGGGCACGCTGGTGCCCTGGATGAGGATGCCGTAGGGGGCCCCCACCTGGTCGATCTTCCAACCCGCGATCACATAAGGGTCAGCTGGCAACCCGCTTCCCGCCACCACCCCGTTCTCCGGGGTGAAGTCCTGGTCGGAGAGGATGGCGATGGGGCCACGCGAGATCCGTTCCCCCAACCCAGTACAGCCCAACGCAACCAGCAGCAGCAAGGAAATCGCAACCGTCTTGGTCATCCCCGATCACCCGGGCCCAGGGTAGGGGGGCAGGGAGGGGTTTCCCAGCGCCTTTGTCCCCTGTGAAGGTTACCTGGGCTACGTTGGGGAGCCCCCGGGGGGCAGGAGTTGCACCAACTTAGGGATGAGCTGCTGGGCAGCCCGCCAACCTGCCTCCTTGGCCTGAAAAAGCCGCTCGAACTCCAGCACCCCGATCCCCTCCACCTGTGGCCGCACGTACAGCAACCGCTCCCCCAACCGCTCCTTGGCCCGGGCCAGCTTTACCCGGGTCAGCTCTTGAGAGGTGATGGCATAGGACCGGAGGATCACCTCCACGCTGGTGCGGGGCGGGTCTCCCAGGGGTGCGGACACGTCCACCGCCACCACTACCTGAGCCCCCAAGTTCAGGGCCACGTCCGCGGGGAGGTTGTTGACCACCCCCCCGTCGATCAACCAGCGGCCGCGCCAGGGCAAGGGGTGGAACACCCCGGGCAGGGCGGCCGAGGCCGCCAGCCCCAGGTGCAAGGGACCGCTCGTTATCACCACTTCCTCCCCAGAGTTGAGGTCACAGGCTACGGCGGCGAACCGGAGGGGCAGCTGCTCGATGGACAGGCCTTTGCCGAACAGGCGCAGAAGTTCCAGCATCCGGGCCAGCCGTGGGGAGGGCTCCCCTTGCCAACTCGGCCCCCGCCACCTCTCCCATAGGGCTTCCCCGATGCTCCTCTCCAGGGCCCGGCGGTAGGAGTCAGGGACCCCGAATATCCCCCGCAGGTCCAGGGCCCCCAGGACCTGGGACAGCCGTTCCAGGTCTTGGCCAGCGGCGTATAGCCCCCCCACCACCGCCCCCATGCTGGTCCCCACTACCACCTGGGGCACCAGGCCCGCTTCTTTCAGGGCCAACAGGAACCCGACGTGGGCCAGCCCCCTGGCCCCACCGCCCCC
>ENA-OSAI01000247-OSAI01000247.1-marine-sediment-metagenome-genome-assembly--contig:-NODE-247-length-28558-cov-8.906361_pt1 | contig 28558 bp, 27 predicted proteins | sample MGYA00237871_ERZ529316 | MGnify/ENA primary metagenome ERZ529316 (study PRJEB26369, sample SAMN03142814) | marine sediment metagenome | biome: marine; feature: borehole; material: sediment...
GCGCGCGCCGACGCGTCTCGGGCCGGCGGGTCGGCGGTGAGGGCCCGCCCCCGCGCGGGTGGCTTCGGGTGATGGCTGTCATGGCCCTTCTCGTGGCCGTGGCGGCCTCCGGCGGCTACTCGACCGTCAAGTCCCTCGTCCTCTCGCAGCTCGTGGGCATCACGGTCGCCAGGGACGGTAGAGTGGAGGAGACGGTGTCCGGACACGGGTTCTTCATCCGCCGGGAGACGGTCCTGCGCTCGCCTGTCACCGGGACGGTGACCCTCCGCCTGGAGGAGGGCGACCGGGCCCGGGGCGGGGCCGAGGTGCTGAACATCTCCGACACCCGGGAGAGGCGGGAGGCCGAGGCCCGGGTGGCCGCCATGGAGGCCGAGCTTGAGAGCTTCACCGCGGAGCATACGGCCGAAGAGCAGGCCCTCGAGGCGGTGATGGCCTCGAGCTCCAGGTCGGCGCTCGAGGCGGCGGCCCGGCTGCGCGAGGCCTGCCGCGGGGCGGACTTCGCCTCCATGGACGAGGCGGCCCTGTCCCTCTCGGAGGCTGTGCGCGAGGCGGCCGGCGCCGAGGAGCGGCTCACCCGCATCCGGGAGGAACGCGCGCGCCTTGAGGAGGCTCTCGAGGCGGCACGCATGGTCCTCGACCGGGCGGTCTTCCCCGTGGTCGCTCCCTCACCGGGTGTTGTCAGCTACTGCCTCGACGGGCTCGAGGATACGCTGACCCCGGAGAACGTCGGGAGGTACCGGACGGCGCAGATCCTGACCATGGTCGGGCGGCTGGAGAGGGTCACCGACGGGTCGAGGGTGGAGGCGGGCGACCCGGTGGCCAAGGTCATCGCGGACACCGGCGCCTTCGTGGCCGTCGTCGTGACCAACAGTGAGGCCGACACCTTGGTCGGAGTGTCAGAGGTTACCCTGCGGTTCCCGGAGTTCGAAGGGCGTCGCGAGGCCGAGGCCAGGCTGTATCATGTCGGGGAGCGCGAGAAGAGCGGCTACTGCCTTGTCACCTACGAGACTTCCGAGCTCCTGGACGGCATGGTCTCCAGGCGACAGGCCCTGGCGACCATCGTCCTCCGCGTGCATGCCGGGACCGTCATCCCCCGGAAGGCCCTTGTCCGCCGCGCCGGCCAGGACGGCGTCTTCGTCGTGCAGAAGGGTGTGTGCCGGTTCAGGCCGGTGACAGTCGAGGGCGGTGACGAGGAGGAGGTCGTCGTGACCGGCCTGCCCGTGGGTACACCGGTGGTCACCACGCCGTGGCTCGTGGACGAGGGGACGGACATCGGGTCGGCACCCGGGGGAAGACTCCGCGCCGACGCCCGCGCCGTTGCCCGCGCCGTCGCCCCCGACGGCCTCGGCGGGTCTCGGGTGCCGGCGGGGGGTGGCCGATGATGGCTTCCCGGGGGCCGGATATCGCCCGCAACCTGGAGAAGGTCAGGGAGAAGATAGCCCGGGCCGCGGCCCGTGCGGGCCGGTCGGCGGAGGACGTGACCCTGGTCGCCGTGACCAAGGGGGTTCCGCCGGACCTCGTCCGCGAAGCCGTCGAGGCGGGGGTCACCGACGTCGGGGAGAACCGGGTGCAGGAAGGGGCGGCCAAGCGCTCCGCCCTGGACCCGACCTGCCCGGAGCTCGTGTGGCACTTCATCGGGCATCTCCAGACGAACAAGGCCGCCCGGGCCTCCCGGCTCTTCGACCTCATCCATTCGGTGGACCGCCGGCGGGTCGCCGAGGCCCTGTCGCGCGCCTGGATGCGGGGCGGCCGCCCGGAGCCCCTGAAAGTCCTTGTGCAGGTCAACGCCTCAGGGGAGGAGACCAAGTTCGGGGTCCCGCCGGAAGCCGCCGCGGACCTCGTCAGAGAGGTCTGCCGACTCCCCGGACTCCAAGTGATAGGTCTGATGACCATGGCCCCCCTGACCGACGACCCCGAGGAGACGCGGCCGGTCTTCCGCCGGGTGAGGCGGCTGGCGAGGGAGATCGAGCGGCTGGGTCTGCCGGGGGTGTCGATGGAGCTTCTGTCGATGGGCATGAGCCAGGACTACGAGGTGGCCGTCTCCGAGGGGGCCAATGTCGTGAGGATCGGCACGGCGATTTTCGGTCCCAGAGAAGGGTAGAATAGGTAGCCGGGGAGGTCGGGGAGATTTGCCTTCGGTGGTCGTTCTCCTCAACATCATCACCGCGGTCCTGATCCTGGTGCTGGTGGTGCGGATAATCTTGGCCAACGTGGTGCTCGTGGTCGGTCGGGAGAGGCTTCATCCGGCCCTGAACGCGGTCGACGAGTTCCTGGTCGACGTGACCGAGCCCATCCTGGCCCCCGTCAGGCAGGTCCTGCCGAAAGGCCTGCCTATCGACTTCTCGCCCCTCGTGGCCATCATCGTCATCGACCTAATCGCCCGTTTCCTTACCTTCGCCCTACTCCGTGTCATGTAGGGGAGGAAACCTGTCGCCAACCGTCGAAGCGTGGCTGGTCGAACATACTGCCCCCTTGGGGGTGCCTGCGGTGACCTTGACGCCCCTGGATATCCACAACAAGGAGTTCAACCGGGCCTTTCGCGGCTACTCCGAAGCCGAGGTGGACGAGTTCCTCGACCTGGTCGTCAAGGAGTTCGAGTCTCTCATCCGGGAGAACGCCGAACTCAAGGACCGGCTCGACGAGGTCGAGAGGACCCTCGAGCGCTACCGGTCCATCGAGGAGACGCTCAACAAGACCCTCGTCCTCGCCCAGCAGGCGGCTGAAGAGGCCCGGGCGCAGGGCGAGAGGGAGGCCGAGCTCATCAGGGAACGGGCGAGGGCCGACGCCGAGCGCATCGTGAAGGAGGCCCGGGAACAGGCCCGCCGGGCTGTGACCGACTACGAGGAGATGCGGCGCGAGGCCGAGCTCTTCCGGTTGAGGATGAAGACGCTTCTCCGGGCCCAGCTCGAGCTCTTCGAGGAGAAGGAGCGTGAGCTCGAGGAAGCGGAGGGCTCGGTCTTCGACCCGACCCCGCGGGCCAAGGCCATCGTCGAGAGGTACGCCGGCGAGCCGGCCCCCGGGCCGACCCCGGACGACGGGGCCGGCCCCGGGGAGGCCCAGGCCGGTGAGACCGGCGAGGAGGCCGCGACCTTCGAGCTCCGGCCCGGGGCCGAGGTGCGGCCGAACCTCTGGGGGGAGCCCGTCTGGTCCACCCCGAGGGAGCCGGTCCCGCGCAGGGCCGCCGCAGTCGAGCCGGAGGACGGCGAGGAGCGGGACGAGCAGGAGAAAGGCTGGTAGTACTTTTTGGCCGAATTCCAGACCGTTCAGGTCGACCCCAAGGACCCCGCCGCGCTCGAGCGGTTCGACGCCTTCGTCAGAGACGGGCCCAAGGGCCACATCCTGCAGACGGCGGCCTGGGGCGACCTGAAGGCGCGCACGGGCTGGGTGCCCGTGCGGTTCCTCCTGGAGGAGACGGCCTCCGGCCGGGTGAGAGGGGCCCTCTCGGTCCTTCTCCGCCGCATCCCCCTGCCGGGGCTCGACCTCCAGGTGGCCTACGCCCCGCGGGGCCCTGTCATCGACTTCACCGACGAGGAGGCCATGGCCGCCCTTTTCACCGACGTCGGGCAGGTCCTCCGGCGCTGTGGGGCCGTGGCCCTCAAGATAGACCCCGACATCCCGGCCGACCGGCACGACGTGGTCAGGCGCCTGGAGCGCCTGGGCTTCCGGAGGGTCTCCCGGGGTCTCGGCTTCGAAGGCGTCCAGCCCCGGTTCGTGTTCCGCCTGCCGCTCGAGGGCCGCACCCCCGAGGAGCTCATGGCCTCCTTCCACCACAAGACCAGGTACAACATCCGGCTGGCCCAGAGGAAGGGTGTGACCGTCCGGAAGGCCTCCGACCCGCGGGACATCTCCACGTTCTACCGCATCCTCCTCGAGACGGCCCGGCGCGACCGGTTCCTGGTCCGGGCGGAGAGCTACTACCGGGACATATGGGACATCCTCGTCGAACGGGGGCTGGCCCAGCTCTTCCTGGCCGAGCACGAGGGGGAGACCCTGGCGGGGGCCATCGCCTTCATCCTCGGCGACAAGGCCTGGTACGTCTATGGCGCCTCCTCGAACACCCGGCGCCGGGTCATGCCCAACCACCTCCTGCAGTGGACGATGATCCTCTGGGCGATGGAGAACGGATGCCGCTTCTACGACTTCCGCGGCGTCTCGGGCAACCTTGACCCCTCCGACCCGCTCTACGGCCTCTACCGCTTCAAGAAGGGCTTCGCCGGCGAGTTCACCGAGTTCATCGGTGAGTTCGACCTGGTCCTCCGTCCGGTCTGGTACCTGGCCTACAGCCATGGCGAGCCGGTCTACCGGCGCCTCCGGGCCAGACTGCGGCCCGCCTCCCGGCAGGGTGGGGCCGCGGACGGGGCCTGACCCCGGCGGGGTTTACCGCCCTCCCGGAGCGGGGAGATTAGCCCTGCGGGAGGGGTGGCCTTGGTCGAGGACAAGGTGGAACCGGTGGAACCGCCGCAGGACCGGCCGGATCCCGCCGGCCCGGTGTTTCGACCGCGGACCGGACCGGCCGTCGGACCCGTCGACCCTGTCGGGCCCGAGGACGAGGAGTCGTACCTCAGGCCCGCCTCGGAGGCCAGCGTGAGGAACCTCAGCCGGCGCCTCGCCGACTATACCCGGCACATCGAGAACCTCAACATCGCCGAGTACGTGGCCCTCGTGCGGGACCCCAGGCGGATGTTCTTCCTGAACTTCCTGTCCGGGATAGGGCGCGGCTTCGGCATCGCCGTCGGGTTCACTCTCCTGGGCGCGGTGCTCGTCGTCCTCCTCAGGCGGCTCGTCATGCTGAACCTCCCGGGCATCGGGGGCTTCATCGCGGAGATCGTCCGCATCGTCCAGGCGAACCTGCAGGGCCCGTGAAAGGGGGTCTAGGAGTGTCGGACAGAGGCGAGTTCCGGCGGATGCTCGAGCGGGAGCGGGAGAGGTTGAGGGCGGCGGTCCGGGCCCTCGACGACAGGAGTCTCGGCCGGACCCTCGGGGAGTCCATCTCGGAGTCCTCGACCTACGACCAGCACCCGGCGGACATCGGCACGGAGACCTTCGAGCGGGAGAAGGACTTCGGTCTCCGCGAGGACCACAAGGCGGCCCTGGAGATGGTCGAGAGGGCCCTCGAGCGTCTGGAGGAGGGGACCTACGGGCGGTGCGAGGGGTGCGGCCGGCCCATCCCTGAGGCCAGGCTCAGGGCCGTTCCATGGACGGCCCACTGCCTGGAGTGCCAGAGAACCCTGGAGGAAGCCGGGGCGGCGGGCCGCGGCCGCCCGGCGGGGGAGGATGCCGGACCGGCCTTCTCCAGCTTCACGGACGACAGCCCGCTCCACCCTGTGGGCTTCGACGGTGAGGACGCCTGGCAGGCGGTCGCCCGGTTCGGGACCTCCAACACGCCCTCCGACGTCCCCGGAGCCCGCGACTACGGTGACGCCTACGTCGGGGCCGACGAGGAGGTCGGGACCGTCCAGCGCGTCGAGGGTCTGCCCGACCCGGACCGGCGCCCCGGGAGGAGGAGGCCGCCTGCGAAGAGAAGCTAGGGCCGCCATCACCTGCCGACCGCCGGGGCGGCTCCTGCGGGGCGCCTGAGGCTTCGGCCGGGCGGCACACCGGTTCCGCGGGGTCTGTCCCCGGGAGCGGAGAGGGGAGACCGGACCGACCTTGACCCGCGAGAACGAGACGCGTGCGCTCAGCAGGGCCGGGAGTCTCCTGGCGGTGTGGGTGACCGCGCTGGCCTGGCTGGCGGCCGACCTCGTCTCGAAGGCCTGGGCCCTGAGGGCCCTCGCCGGGACGGAGAGAGAGGTCATCCCCGGCCTTCTCTGGTTCGACCTCGTCCGGAACCCGGGCGCGGCCTTCGGGCTGCTCCCCAGCGGGCGACCGCTGTTCATCGCGCTCGCGGTCCTCCTCCTGGGAGTGGGAGTCTGGGCCCCCCTGGCCCTGGACATGAGGCGCCTGGGTCTCGGCCACCTGGGCCTGGGCCTCCTGGTCGGCGGCGGGATGGGCAACCTCTTCGACCGGGTCTTCCGCGGAGGGCTCGTGGTGGACTTCATCGATTTCAGGTTCTGGCCGGTCTTCAATGTCGCCGACATCGGCATCGTCGTCGGGACGGTCCTGATTTTGGTGTTCCTCGCCTGTGGTCTTCTCCGGCCGAGGGAGGATGTCGCATGAGCCGCGCGGGGCCCTGCGACGGGGCGGCCTCCGGCCCCCCGCGTGATGTGGGCGGCCCGTCCGCCGCACCTTCCTTCGACGAGGGTGACGAGGCCGAGCTCTGGCAGACCGAGATGGAGTTCGACATCGAACCGCGCCAGGCGGGACAGCGGCTCGACGTCTTCCTCGCCGGAAGGCGCGACCTCGACCTCACCCGCTCGCACGTTCAGAAGCTCATTGCCGAGGGCCTTGTCACCGTCGACGGCGAGGAGACCAAGGCCGGCTACCGTCTCCGGCCGGGGGACCGCGTGGTCGTCTCGGTGCCCCACCCGGAGCCGCTGGACGTCGAGCCGGAGGCCATCCCGTTGGACATCGTCTACGAGGACGAGCATCTGCTCGTCGTGAACAAGCCCCGGGGCATGGTCGTCCACCCCGCTCCGGGGCACAGTCGCGGGACCCTCGTCAACGCCCTCCTGGCCCACTGCGACCACCTGTCCGGGATAGGGGGGGTGTGCCGTCCGGGGATAGTCCACCGCCTCGACAAGGACACGAGCGGGGTCATGGTCGTGGCCAAGACGGACCGGGCCCACCTCTCCCTCGCCGAGCAGATCAAGAACCGCACGGCCCACCGCCGCTACCTGGCCCTCGTCCACGGCGACCTCCCTCTGGACGAGGGGACCATCGAGACCCGGTACGGCCGTGACCCGGTCAACCGGAGGAAGATGGCCGTCCTCCAGGAGGGGGGAAGGGAGGCCGTGACCCACTACCGGGTCCTGGAGAGGTTCGGGGACTTCACCCTCATCGAGTGCGCGCTCCGCACGGGGCGCACCCACCAGATCCGCGTCCACCTGGCCCATATCGGGCACCCGGTCGCCGGAGATCCCCTCTACGGTCCGAGACGTCCGAGGCGGCTGAGGAAGGAGATGGCGCGGACCATGGCTGTCGAGGACGTCCACCCCTACCCCGAGGCCGTCGGCGCCCTGGAGGGCCAGGCCCTTCACGCCCATCTCCTGACCTTCCGGCACCCGGTGTCGGGCGAGCCGATGGAGTTTCGGGCCCCCATGCCGGCCGACATGGAGAGGGCCCTGGCCGAGCTCCGGGAGAGGGGGGCTATCGGGCCCCACCTCCGACGGCCCGGCTAGGTCCTGACCTCTCGCCTTACGTCGCCGGAGGGTCCTCGGGCACCACCTCGCAGCGCCAGCTCTTGTCGGCCCGGAGGGAGCACCCGACACTGCAGTATCTCTCCATGGAGAGCCTTGCCGCGTGCTCGAGCGCGTGCTCGGGTCCGGGGCGTGCCCCGGGCGGGGCCTTCAGGCGGTAGACGACCTCGAGACGGGTGAAGTAGCGGGGGTGGTCGGGGGCGCGCCAGCCGCCGACCTCGATCTCAAGGCCGCTGAAGGCGACGCGCTTCTTCTGGAGGATGCTCACGACGTCAAGGCCGGTGCAGGCCCCCGTGGCGATGAGCAGGAGCTCCACCGGCGAGGGGCCGGCCGCCCGCGTCCCGTCCTCGTCCGCGGCCGGGCCTGCCGGCGGGCCGGCGGCGGTCTCCCCCGGACCGAAGTTGATGAGGACGGGGACCCCGGAGGGCCCGCGGCCCACGAAGCGCCTGTCGCCATGCCAGGTCACGGTGACCTTCATCTGGTGAGACCTCCTTCAGGTCGGCTGGTCGTGGCGGCTCGGAGCGTGTCCGACCAGAGGCGGACCGACGGTTCCTGGTCGCCCAGCACCTCGAGGACGACCGGCCCCGAGAAGTCCCGGGCGAGGACAGCCCTGACCAGGTTCTCGAGGTCCAGTCTTCCCTCGCCCAGGGCACGGTGGGCCCGCTCGTGGGTGAGACCTCCCGCATCGGTCCGGCTGGGCGGTGCGGCGTCGTGGAGATGGAGCCCGAGGACCTTCCCCTCGAGGAGGTCGAGAAGCTGGCACGGGTCCTGGCCGTCGGCCACGGCGTGCCCGACGTCGAGGCACGCCTTGACCCCGGCCGCATCCACGATGGCCGCGAAGAGCTCCGGCGGCACCCCTTCGAGGTTCTCCAGAGCCAGGACGGGGCCCAGGGCGCCCCGGGCGAGTCTGGTCAGGGCCTTGACGACACGCTCGCCGAAGGCGGCGTGGAGGCCCGACCTCGCCGTCTCGGGCGCCATTCCCAGGACGGCCCTTGTCGGGTAGTTGGCCGGATGGACGGAGGCCATAAGAGGGGACAGCGGGGCGAGGGCCGCCACGGCCCTCTCGACCGAGCGGACGCTCCCTTCCCACACCTCCCCGTCCAGGGCGGCCAGGTCGACCCACCCGAAGGGAAGGTGGACGGTCGCCCCTAGGCCTTCGCGCGCGAGAGCCTCTGACACCCGGGACCAGAACCCCGGGGAGGCGTAGTCCCCGCCCATGCCGCAGAGGTCGCCGGGGAACTCGATGAGACCCACGCCCAGTTCCCGAAGGCGGCACGCCTCACGCGGCAGGGCCTCGAGGAGGGTCTCGGGAGGGACTAGGCTGAAGCGGGCCTCCCAGGCCGTCTCAGACGGCAGGGACAGGACAGGCAGAACGCCCGTCCCCTCCGGTGGGTTCCCAGCGGGGTCGCGGTCGTTCATGGTGTGCCACCGGGTCAGTTCTGGGTGCCCGAACCGCCCGGCACGCCTCGGAGTCCTTCGACGAACTGCTGGTAGTTGGCCGGTCCGAGGGCGTAGGCTTCCTTGAGCTTCTTCTGGAGGCTCTCGACCTTGGCGGTCTCGCCCATCTGCATGAAGTGGTCCAGGGCGAGCTGGTAGAGGTGTGAGGCCACGACCGGCCCGCCGCCGGGGCCGCCTCCGGTGCCGTCGAGCTTGAGCTTGTAGTCACCCTCGGCCTCGTAGGATTCGCCTTCCTGCAGCCAGGCGCGCCTCTCCGCGACGGAGTCTCCGTCGAGCTTGTAGACCTGTCGGAGGACCTTGAGGGTGGCGCGCTCGAGGAAGTAGTTCCGGACGCTGACGAACGAGGCTCTCATGTGTTCGAAGCGCTCGATGAGCATCTTCCGTTCCTCGGGCTCAAGGAGGTCGCCGATGTCGGTGAGCGCGTCGCCCACCTTGCGGACGAAGCCGAGGTCGGCCTGGGTCACGAGTTCGGCGATGAGCTTGACCGCCGCCTCCTTGACGGCCCGGCGGAGCTCGGCGTTCCCGAACTTCGTGGCCAGGTGGCAGGCGCGTCTGGCGGCTCTGAAGGCGCTGTTGGAGTCGCCCAGCTCGTTGTAGAGGCGGATGCAGTCGATATAGGCCGTGACGGCCGCGGGGCCGGCCTCGGCGTCCTGGAACTTGTCCCACAGGAAGTCGGCGTACCGGGCCCGGTGGATGGGGTTCGAGGTGGCGTCGACGCGGGCCTTGAGGTACTCACGCGTGTGGGGAGGCAGCTCGTAGAAGTCAGGGAAGGGGACCTTGCCGGGCCCCGTGAACCTCGGTCCGAAGTACGCGCCGGGTTCGTGCTTGTCCGTCTCCTGGAAGGCGAACACGAGCCACTCTATCTTGGCTATGTTGGCCTGTTCGTGGTTCCCGGAGGCGAGGAACATCTCCATGGCCTTCTTGTAGGCTTCGCTCCGCTCCGAGGCGAGCGGGTACGCCTTCCCCCGGTCGTCCTCGATCCTCCGCATGAGTTCCGCCGCGCGGGTAGACATAGCTAGCTCCCCACTTTCATGCCCGTTGCCGGCGTGCTCCACCTGACGATTCGCCGATGAGCCAGCTGTTGCTGGTGGCGAAGAATTCTGCCGTACAAGCCGGATTCCTCCAAGGGTTTTTGACGGCGGCCGCGCGGGCCGGCTCGGGCAGGAGCCGAACACCTCCGGTCAGCGGCCCAGGGGCTGGGACCGCTGTTTGCACTCCGGGGCCATCTCGGCTAAAGTATGGTGGAGTCAGCGGGCTACAGACCCTTGGAGCCGTTCGAGGGTGGGAAGTCGCAGGAAACACCGGTCCCACCCGAGCTGACGCTTCAACAGACGACGGTGCATCCGGTCGGGAGAAACATCGCTGCCGGCTAGTCACCGGCAGTCCGCGGCCGGATGTTCTGAGAGGAGCCAAGACGATGGGTGTCCTACTGATTGCCACGGGCGAGAAGGCCGAAGCCGACCTCCAGGCCATGGAGGGCAGGCTCAGGCACCGGACGGGGGGACGTTCGCCCTGGCGGCCGAAGGTGCGCGAGGTCCATTTCGCCGCCGAGCGGCCTCAGCGTCCTGTCCCTACGGCCCTTGCCGGCACTGTGCCCCCGGCCCTTGAAGGCGGGTCCGGACGGGAGGTCACCCGCATCTTCGAGATACCCGCGGCCCGTAGCGTCACCCTACCCGAGGGTGAGCCGCAGGTCGTCCTGTGCGACGGCCATCCCCCGGACGCCTTCACCCTGGCCGCGGTCTGGGAGGACGGGAGCATCCTCCTGGCCAGGGACCCGCTGGGCCTGAGACCACTCTACTACCTAGAGGAGGGCGGCCGGCCGGTGGCCTTCGCCTCCGAGGTGAAGGCCCTCTGCGCCCTCGGGAGCGAGATCAAGGTCTTCCCGCCGGGGCATGTGTTCGTGAACGGCGAGTTCCACCGGCTCACCCGGCTCGAGGACTGGGTGTCAGAGTCCGACCTCGACGCCTCGTCTGCGGCGGCCCGTCTGGCGCGGCTCGTGGAGGACGCGGTGGAGCGCGGCTATGCCTCGGGGGTGGCCCAGCCCGCCGGCGCCGGGGAGGCCGCGGTGGGATTGCTTCTGAGCGGCGGGGTCGACAGCAGCGTCGTCGCCGCCGCGGCCGTGGCCCGTCTCGGGTCGGAGAAGCTCCTGTCGTTCGCCGCGGGCACGAGCGACTCCGAGGACCTGCCGCGGGCCAGGCAGGTCGCCGAGCACCTCGGCCTGCGCCACACCGAGTACGTCTTCGGCGTGAACGAGGTCGCCGAGGTCCTGCCTGATGTCATCTACCACCTCGAGTCCTTCGACGCGCCGCTCGTCCGCAGTTCGGTGGCGAACTACCTCATCGCGAGAGAGGCCGCGGCCGCCGGCTGCCGTCTGGTCTACTGCGGCGAGGGCGGTGACGAGCTCTTCGCCGGCTATCACTACCTCAAGGACATCGAGCCGCGCGACAGGGTCACGGACGAGCTTCTCGTCCTGCTGGAGGGTGGCCACGCCAACGGCTTCCAGCGGGTGGACCGCATGACGGCCGCCCACGGCCTGGAGGCCCGCGTCCCCCTCTCGGCCCCGGACCTCGTGGCCGCGGCCTTCCAGGTGCCCGTCGACTGGAAGATCCACCCCGAGACCGGTCAGGAGAAGTGGCTCCTCCGAGAAGCCTTCCGCGACCGGCTGCCGCACGAAGTCGTGGAACGGCCGAAGGCCAAGTTCTATGAGGGTTCCGGGATAGAGGGGGTCATGGCCCGCGTCGCCGAGACCCAGGTCTCTGACGCCGACCTCGAGAAGGACCGCGGCCGCGAGGTCGCGCCGGGTGTCACCCTGGACACCAAGGAACAGGTGCTCTACTACCGCATCTTCCGCGAGCACTTCCCGCAGGAGTCGGTCGTCGAGACCATCGGCTGGACGCGGACGGTGGTGAGCTAGTCCTACCCGCCCGCACGCTCGGCGAGGATGACGGGGTCCGGCCCGGCCACAGCCCGGCAGGTCGACCCCGGCTTGGAGGTTCGGACACATGCTGGACAGGCTTCAACGGATGGCCGACAGCTACGCCAAGGTCAAGCCTCAGGGGCTGGTCGGGTCGGTCAACCTCGAGATTGGCGGGGAGAAGTTCCACCTGACGCTGGAGCCGGAGGCGGTCAGCGTCGAGGAGGGCCATGTCGACGGCGCCCTCCTGGATGTGGTCATGGACGAGAAGACGTGGAGCCGGGTTTCCCTCGGCGTATGGAACGGACTCACCGCCGGCACCCGCGAGAGGGCGGACCAGCCGGCTCCGCTCGACTTCAGGCTGCCGCCGGGGCGCCGGTTCGAAGAGGTCAAGGAGCTCCTCTACCATCTGGCGATGCACTTTTTCAAGCAACGCTACCCGCATGTCTACCGGTACGGGCCCTCCAACGCGAGGCCGGTCCACGGGGGGCTGGCCGTGCCCCTCGTCTACGGGCATGGGGTGCGCTTCGCCTACTACGCCCTCGGGCCCGGTGAGCAGCTCAACGAAGAAGACGCCACGAACCCCTTCGAGCAGTTCTTCGCGGTCATCTCCGGTGAGGGCACGGCCGTTGTGGACGGGGTCGAGGTACCGCTCGAGCCCGGGGTCGCCTTCCACGTGCCGCCCGGGAAGACCCATATCGTGAGGTCTGACCCGACCCGGGGGATAGAGCTTTTCTGGCTGGGCTACGGCCCCGGGGCCTGAGCATCGGCCCAAGGCGAGGCCCTCGGGCGGAACTTCGACCCGGCGGGCCAGGGAACTGTCCGACGAGACCCTCGAGGCCTTTGGCGCGCTTTCCACCGAGGCCGGGACCGGGGCCGCCTGGAGCATCACCGCGCTACTTCTCCAGGATTACGTGGGACTCGGTCGAGGCCGGCCGGCTGTTACTGGAGGCTGCGTTGCGGAATCCCGAGCCAAGCGTACGTGGAACGTCACCGCTCACCCTCAGGTGGTGTGACTGTGGGCACGTTCGAGGTATACGCGAAGATTGTCAGGGACTGCTGTGAGGAGATTCTGGAGATGGCGGAGACCGAGGAGTGGCGTGAGCTTCCCCAGCGGGAGATGAGTGACCTCTTCGGGTTCGACGGTCTCGGGACCGCCTGGCCGACTCTTAAGTAGCTGAAGGAACGCGCCAAGAAGGGCCAGCTCACGCCGGCCCAGGTGAGGGAAGTGGCCGAGCTCGAGAAACTGGCGGCCAGGGCAGAGCCCGTTACGGAGAAGATGCTTCGGGACTACTGCGACCTGGTGAAACGAGGCCTCGTACCCCGAGAGTAGACCGGAAACCGACCCGACGACCAGCCTATGCCCCCAAGCCGGGGGCATTGTCTTTTGAGGCGGATACGACCCTACGCCAGGGATGCCTGCCACTTTCATGTAGATGAAGTAGGAACTGCGATGTGAATCGAGAATTGCCTCACAACAGCTACGGAGAAGTACGGGTCAAAGCTGGAGGCATGTAGCATGCTCGCGTGGCTCTTGCGGCTGACCCTCAGCGTGGTTCTCGGCCTTGCCGCCGTCTCGAAACTCGCCGACCCGTCAAGCTTCGCAGACATCCTGCGTGGGCATGAGTTTGTTACTGGACTCCTGGTCGAACCCTTGGCAATTGCCATCCCCTGTGCGGAGCTCGCGCTGGCGCTCAGCCTGGCTCTGGGCCTCTACAGCAGGTTCCTCCCCAGGGTCGCCCTCGCACTGCTCACGGTCTTCACCGTTGCCGTCCTGTACCGTCTCGTTGCGGGCAATCCCGGCCCGTGCGGCTGCTTCGGGCCGGGCGAGGCGGTGACCTGGAGGACGGTGCTCCGCAATCTAGGCTTCTTGTGTCTGGCCGAGGCACTCATCCACCTGGACGCCCCCGGTCCGCTGAGCGGGCGGAGGCTCGAGGCGGCGCTCATGGCCGCCGTCCTTGCCGTCTCTGCCGGAGCCGGTGGTGTGGCAGCCGCTTGGGCCGAAGCCCCCTACCCCGTCGTCGCGGCCGGTCCGGCCATGGCCGACCCTGTCCCCGCTGGAAGTGCCGACGAGGCCATAGGTGTCTTGGATGTGGTCGACATGTCAGGCCGGCGGACCGCGGTCGAGTTCTGCGGAGACGGGCCCCGTCCCGTTCTCGTCGTGGACGTCTCCTGCCCGCTCTGTGGGGACGTTGCCGTGTGGCTGGAGCGGAACCTGGAGCGCCTGCCTGGAGTGGACGAGCTCATCGTGGTGGTGACCCGCCTGCCGAGCCAGGGTGACCCTCCCAGTCCGTCCCGCCGTGAGGCGGAACTCCGTCCCGTCACCTTTGCGCATGCCCGGGACGTCGTCACGGGCTGGGGACTGAGGGCTCCGGCGTACTTGGACCCCGAAGGCGGTCTGGCATCCCGTCTTCACATCGTAGGCACCCCTGCGCTGCTGCTTGTTCAGGACGGAGGGACTGTGATCGTCGCTCTCAGGCTGGCTGTGGTGAGAGGAGTCCACTGTCCCGACCTCATCGACACCATAGCCGGCCGCATGGGAGTGAGCCTTGAGGAGGAAGACAAGCAATCGCGGCCTGCCCGCGTCGAGCGGACACCTCGGGAACCTGGAAGGGAGGCTAGCCCATGAGGTCAAAGCCGGCGACCAGAGTGCTCCTCGTCCTGGCCTGCCTGTGCCTCTTGACGAGCACGGTCTAGGCCATACCTTCAGAGTGTTGGTACACAGGAGAGATTGACTACGAGTACGTCGCTCTTTGCAACTTCTGCTACGTGTACTACGGCAACGCTGCTGACCCGGACGCAAGGGCACGTCATGTCTACTACGAGTAAGAATGCCCGAGCGGGACGAAGGACTGGGAGTACCAGTACACGCAGATCCTTGGCTGCTACTACCAGCTGCACTGCGATCACATCTGACGAGGGACCCACAGAGTCATGTCGGCGGGCGGGCCGCGTGACAGGGAGTGCGGAAGCGAGGTGCCGGTATGAGGAGGACGCGCGCCGGGCTCCTGCTGGGGGCGGTGGTGATGAGCGTGTTGTGTGTCGCCTACGGGGCGCTTGCCCTGCGCGCCCAGCGGGCTCTGGAGGGGGGCCTCACGGCGGAGATTGCCACTTTAGCCCGGGACCTCTTCACGGTGCTGGCCCTTCCGCCCGGCTACGAGAGGCTGGGCCCGCAGGGTCTCACCGCGGCCCAGATGGCCGAGCTCAGGAGCCGGCTTGAGGGCGTGGCCGAGCTTGGCGTCGTCAGCATTTTCCGAGAGTCCGCTCCAGCGACGGCGATACAGCCCGATGGAGAAGAGGTTCTCGTAAAGCCGCTTGTGCCCTACCTGGCCGTCAGCGCGAACTATTTCGAGCTGGTGGGTCTGGAGCCTGTGGAGGGGCGGCTGTTCACCGCCGAGGAGGAGGCGGCGGGGGCCAGGGTGTGCGTCATGGGAGCCGAGCGGCCCGAGCGGGTGGGAGACGAGCACTCCGACCCGGAGAGGTTCATGAATGCATCGTATCTCGTCGTGGGCCGGCTGCCCCCCATCCAGGGCGACCCGTATCCGTTCCCCAGAATCTGGAGGGGAGGCTTCTGGCATCGTGAGAGCGAGGTGCTTGGCGGTACCAAGACGCTGAAGTACGTGGGCAACCGCGTCGTCTACACTCCGATCACGGCGCGGGCGCCGCTGCCGATACCGCCGCAGTTCGACCATCCGACCTGGCTCGTGCCCCTGGTCGCTCCCGAGGCGGGGCAGTCGGAGAGGGCCAGGGACATCGTGCGGGAGTACATGCTGGAGGTCTGGCCGGGGGCGGTCCTGGACTTCGGGGTGAAGGGGTGGCTGGCCATCGCCCTGGAGCACTCGGCCTTCCGGGTCCGGGCCTACAGCGACACGGCCTTCAGTCTGATGCTTGCGCTGTGCGTGGTGGGGACGGCGGGGTTCATGGGTCTGGCGATGGCCCGTCGCCGCCGGGAGACGGCCGTCGAGAGGGCCCTGGGCAAACCGCGGCTGGTGGTCGTCCTCGAGGCGGCCGTGCTGGGAGCCGGGCTGGCCCTGCTCGGGACCTTGCTGGGAGCGGTGGTGAGCGGCCTGCTCCTCGGGGACTACCTTCTCGAGCGGCTGGCGGCCGGCACGGTGATGCCGCTCCTCAGGCGGCTGGCCTGGATCGCCGGGTTGACGGTGGCGGCGGGCAGCCTGGCGGGGGCCGGGGCGGCCTTCTGGGCCACGGACGCGCCGCCGGTGCAGGGTCTGCGGCAGGCGGGTGTCGTGCCCGCCCGCCGGGCCGTGGACTTCCGCCTGCCGCTGGCGGTCCTCGCGGTGGGACTGGCCGCGGCCACGCTGGTCTGTCTTCTGGTCTCCAGCCGCTCGTGCGTGGCCGCCCTGTCCGGCTACCTTCAGAGCGTGGGGGAGCGGGTCATCCTGGTGGAGCAGGACCTCTTCGAGGCCGAGGGGCCGTTGCGGATGGAGGACCTCCTGAACTCGGACCACGCGGCGGTCCTGCGCGAGGGCCTGCCCGGGTGGACGGTGGTGACGGTCAGCGTGACGAGTACGAGGGTCACCCGTCCGGACGGGACCCTGCAGGCGGTGACGGCCTACGGGGTCGACCGCCCCTGGCCGGAGGAGGCCGGCTACAGGCTGGCGGGCGGAGGAGAGATGACCTTCGTCGAGGACCGGGGCCGTCCGGTGGTCTACCTTGGCTGCCGGCTGGCGGAGACGCTCTTCGGGGAGGAGCCGGCCGTGGGTCGGGAGCTGACCCTACCGGGCGGCGTCACGGCCGTGGTGGGGGGCGTGCTGGAGCCGCGTCCCAGGGGTGTGCCCGACCGTCTGGGCGACCGCGACGAGTGCCTCTTCGCCGCCCGCGAGGTCCTGGCCCGGGCGAGCACCCTCACCCCGCCGGCGACGACGACCGAGATCTGGGTCTACCTGCCCCCCGGAGTGGACAAGGAGGAGGGGGAGGCCCGGGTGAGGGCCGTCGTGGAGGCGATGGACGGCGGGCGTCTGGGCCTGTCGGCCGAGGCCCTGGTGTCGCAGGTCTCCCGTCTGAGCCGGCTGGAGAAGGACATGGCCGGCCAGCAGGTGTTCCTGGCGGCCATGGCCCTGGGGGCCGCGGCCTGGCTGGTGGGCCTGGTGATGCTGGCCCGCCTGGCCGACCGGTGGCGGGAGGTGGGCCTCCGCCGGGCGGTGGGCGCCCCGCCGCGGCTCGTGGCCCTGTCCATCACCGGAGAGGGCGTCCTCGTCTGCGTGGGCGGCGGTGTCCTCGGTGCGGCTCTGGGGCTGCTTCTGGCCAATGCCTACTGCCAGAGCCTTGGCTGGCCGATGGTCTCGGTGGTCCGCGCCCCGGCCGAGGTCCTGGCGGCCGTGGTCCTGCTGGGCCTTTTCGTCTCCCTTCCTACGGTCCGCCAGGCCCTCGGGACGAGCCCCATGCGGGCCCTGCGCGAGGGAGATATCTAACATGGAGGGATGGCTGTGGCGCGAAGTCTGGAAGCGCTCGCCGGGAAGCGTCAAACCGGCGGGAACATCGTCGAGACTAGGGGCCTGAGCAGGTGCTACCGCCGCGGCCCGCACGAGGTGTGGGCCCTGCGCGACTGCGACCTGACGGTCCGGCACGGGGAGTTCGTCAGCATCACCGGTCCGTCCGGTTCCGGCAAGTCCACCCTCCTGCACCTGCTGGGCTGTCTCGACCAGCCCACGAAGGGCACATACCTGCTCCAGGGGGTGAACGTGGCCGAACTGTCCGAGAGCCGCCTGGCCCTCATCCGCAACCACGTCATCGGGGTGGTCTTCCAGGCCTACAACCTCCTGCCCACCCTACGGGCCTGGCAGAACGTCGCCCTGCCTCTGGCCTACCGCGGGGTCGGGCGCCGTGAGCGGCGGCGTCGGGCTCTGGCCGCCCTGGAGAAGGTCGGGCTCGCCGACAGGGCCGAACACTACCCCTTCGAGCTCAGCGGGGGTGAGGAGCAGCGGGTGGCCATCGCCCGGGCCATCGTCACCGAGCCCAAGCTGCTCCTGGCCGACGAGCCGACCGGGAACCTCGACAGCCGGGCGGAAGAGAGGTTCATGGACATAATCACGGACCTGCACCGCGAGGGCCGGACCATCATCATGGTCACCCACAACGCGAGTCTCGCCAGGCGGGCCGACCGGGTCCTCGCCATGCGGGACGGACGCCTCGACGCGTCCGCGGGAGCGGCCTGAGAGGGAGTGTCAGTCGATCCAGAGGTCGAGGAGCCCCGGGAAGGCCGGCTGGGGCTCCCCGAGGGCCTCTTCGGCTATCTCCTCACAGATGTCGAGCCCTGCCGTGCCATTGGTCATGATGACCACGCCCGTCCTCCTGCCCTGTGAGGCGGCGGCGTAGGCCCGGAAGCCGCCCATCCAGCCCCACTGCCAGAACCAGTCCCCGCCGCCGTCCTCAGCGTGGGCGAGACCGATTCCCAGGCCCCACGAGACCCTGTCGCTGACCTTGGCGTGGGGGGTGAGCATGAGGTCCACGTAGGCCCGGCTGAGGCGGTGCCCGTCGCCGCTCCCGGCATCCATCAGCTCGATGAGGAAGAGGGCGTAATCGGTGGGGGTGGTGTAGACCCCGTAAGCCCCGTTGGCCCGGGTCGGCCGGTAGAGGGGGAGGGGCCTGTCCCCGTCGTGCCCGCGGGCGGCCAAAGTCTCGTAGGCCGGGGTCCAGACCAGGCTGGTCTCCCGCATCCCCAGGGGCCGGAAGACGCTCTCGGCCATGTGGTCGGCCAGCGGCCTGCCGGTCACATGCTCCAGGACGTGCTGGAGATAGCGGAAGGCGTCGTTGGAGTAGAGGAACCCGGTCCCCGGGGTCCTGATGATGTGTCCGCGGCCGGCCTCGAGCGAGGTGAAGCCGCTCGTGTGGGAGAGGACCATCCGGAGGGTGATGTCACGCACGCGGGGGTCGTCCAGGTACGGCTCCGGGAGATAGTCGTCGAGGGGCCGGTCCAGTTCCAGGACGCCCTTCTCACACAGCTCGAGCGCGGCATAGGCCACGAGCGGCTTGGTGAGGGAGGCACCACGGAAGGCGGAGACGACGGTCACCGGCTCTCCCGTCGTCGTGTCCTTGACGCCGAAGCCCTTCGCCCAGACCACCCTCCCGTCGACGATGAGGGCGATGGAGAGTCCGGGCACTCCCTCGCGGGCCATGGCGCGGGGGATGAGCTCCTCGAGCCCGGCCACGACGGACTCGAGGGGCACTCCTCCGCGTTCGGCGAGCCGCGGCCCGTCACGGCCGGCGGCGAAGGAGGCCTCGTCGACCGTCTTGGCGGCGGGCACGGAGCCGGGCGGAGGGTCGGTGCAGCCCGGGAGGGTGCAGGCGGCGGCTCCGGCAAGGGCCAACCAGGCCGGAAGGAGGAGGGCCGGGAGAGCCGGCGCCGCGAGGGCCAGGGACGCTGCGGACCCTCCCCGACGGGCGGGGCGGCCGTCTCGGACGAGGTCTCGGCTGGGGCTCGTGGGGGACCGGGCATCAGCCGGGAGCATGGACCTGGATGTTCCACGCCCGCCAGCCTTTCACCTGCCCCGGAAGGCCTCGTCTGTGTTGACAAGCCCTCGGGGCTCGACTAAACTGGTGCCAGTGTGCACGCACCCTTTAAACCGGCCCTGTGAGGCGGTAAGGAGGCGAAGGCGGTGATGAGGTACGCCCCCGCTAGGTGGTGGGGGCGTTTCCTTTTTGCGTCGGCCGGACGCGGGGGAACGGCCGCTCAGGGAAGAGCCGTCGAAGGGAGGTGCCAGGGAACGTGAACCTTCAGCCGAAGGCCGAGATCATGGACAAGGCCTCGATAGACCGCGCCCTTCGCCGCATAGCCCATGAGATCATCGAGAAGAACAAGGGCACGAAGGACATCCTTCTCATCGGTATCCGCCGCCGCGGGGTGCCGCTCGCCGAGCGCCTGCAAAAGCACATCAAGGAGATAGAGGGTGTGGAGGTCCCGCTGGGCATCCTCGACATAACGCTCTACAGGGACGACCTGAGCACGCGTTCCGACCAGCCGGAGGTCCACCGGACGGAGATACCCGGAGGCGTGCAGGGCAGGAGGGTCGTCCTGTGCGACGACGTCCTCTACACGGGTCGGACCGTCCGCGCGGCGATGGACGCCATCATGGACCTCGGTCGTCCGCAGCGCATCCAACTGGCGGTCCTCATCGACAGGGGCCACCGGGAACTGCCCATCCGCGCGGACTATGTCGGGAAGAACGTCCCGACCTCGAGCCGCGAGGTCATCGAGGTGAAGTTCAAGGAGACGGACGGCGTCGAGGACAAGGTCCTCATCGTCGAGAAAGTGGAAGAATAGGGAGCAGGATACATGGAGCCCTTTAAGAGCCGGTCCCGTGAGGCCGGAAAGGGATTGCGGACAGGAGACCCCTTCACCGCGGACGACGCGGCAGGGGTCTTTCGCTTCTCGGGGAAGCGCCCGGCCTGCCGGAGGAGCCGGCGAGGTCCGGCTCGCGCCGGAGGGCCCGGGTGGCCCCGGAAGGGAGGGAGGAGGAAGATTGCCGCTCGACCGCAAGGACGTCCTGACGCTTGAGGACATGTCCGCCCGGGAGATGGAGCTCATCCTCGACACGGCGGACTCCCTCAAGGAGATTCTCGGCCGCGACATCAAGAAGGTGCCCACCCTCCGCGGCCGGTCGGTGCTCACCCTGTTCTACGAGCCCTCCACCCGTACCCGGACATCGTTCGAGCTGGCCGGCAAGTACATGAGCGCCGACACGGTGAACATCGCCACCCAGGCCTCGGCCGTCGTCAAGGGCGAGTCCCTCAAGGACACGGCGTGGACTGTGGAGGCCATGGGCATCGACTGCATCGTCATGAGGCACCCGGTCTCAGGAGCGCCGCACTTCCTGGCCCGGATCTGCCAGGCCTCGGTCATCAACGCCGGCGACGGGATGCACGAGCACCCTACCCAGGGCCTTCTGGACATGTTCACCATCAGGGAGCGCAAGGGCACCCTCGCCGGGCTGAAGGTGGCCATCATCGGCGACATCCTCCACAGCCGGGTGGCCCGGTCCAACGTCTGGGGCCTTTCCAAGATGGGGGCCGAGGTCTGGCTGGCCGGCCCCCCGACCCTCATGCCGCCCGGCATCGAGCGCACGGGGGCGAAGGTCACCCACCGTATCGAGGAGGCCATCGAGGGCGCCGACGTGGTGATGGTCCTGCGGCTGCAGCTGGAGCGCCAGAAGAAGGGCCTCTTCCCCACGATACGGGAGTATTCCCGGCTCTTCGGCGTGGACAGGAGGCGGCTCGCCCTCGCCGCCGACGACTTCATCCTCATGCACCCGGGCCCGATGAACCGCGGGGTGGAGATAGCCTCGGACGTGGCCGACGCCGACCACTCCGTCATCATCGACCAGGTCACGAACGGCGTGGCCGTCCGGATGGCCGTCCTCTACCTGCTACTCGGAGGGAGTCCGGCCGACATGCACCGAGACCTCGAGGCGGGAGGCGAGACGAAGTGAGACTGGTCATAGCCGGCGGACTCGTCGCCGACCCCGAGGCCGGGAAGGCCGAGGTGGCCGATGTCGTCATCGAGGACGGACGCATCAAGGCCGTCGGGCCCGGTCTCGCCGGGGAGGCCGGCGCGGGGACGCGGAAGGGAGAGACGGTCATCGATGCCGCCGGGAAGGTCGTCCTTCCCGGGCTCGTCGACGCCCACGTCCACCTGCGGGAGCCGGGCCAGGAGCACAAGGAGGACATCGCCTCCGGGACCGCCGCCGCCGCCCTGGGGGGCTTCACCAGCGTGGCGGCCATGGCCAACACCGACCCGGTGATAGACGACCGGGTCGGGGTCGAGTTCGTCAAGGAGCGCGCCGCCGCGGTCGGCCTCGTCAACGTCTTCCCGGTCGGGGCCGTCACGAAGGGCCGGAAAGGGGTCGAACTCGCGGAGATGGGCGAGATGGCCGAGGCGGGGGCCGTGGCCTTCTCCGACGACGGGCGGCCCGTGTCGAGCGGTGAGGTGATGCGGCTCGCCCTGGAGTACGCCGGGATGTTCGGGCGCCCCGTCATAAGCCACTGCGAGGACACCGACCTCTCCGCCGGGGGCGTCATGCACCTCGGCTACTGGTCCACGGTCCTCGGCCTGAAAGGGGTCCCGGCGGCGGCCGAGGAGGTGATGGTCGCCAGGGACATCATCCTGGCCCGGCTCACCGGAGGGCGGGTCCACCTCACCCACCTCTCCACGGCCGGGTCGATGGAACTCGTCCGGCGGGCCAAGGAAGAGGGCCTCGCGGTGACGTGCGACATCACCCCCCACCACATCGCCCTGACCGACGAGGCCGTGCGGACCCTGGACTACGACACGAGCACGAAGGTGAACCCGCCCCTCAGGACCGAGGCCGACCGCGAGGCCCTGCGTCTGGCGGTGAGGGAGGGGCTGGTGGACCTCATCGCCACCGACCACGCCCCGCATCACCTCGACGACAAGGATGTCGAGTACGACTATGCCGCCTTCGGCATCTCCGGCCTCGAGACGGCCGTCGGGCTCGTCGTGACCCACCTCGTCGGGGGCGGGCACCTCGACTGGGTGGGCGTCGCCCGGCTGATGAGCGCGAATCCGGCCCGGCTCCTCGGGCTCGAGGACAAGGGGACCCTGAGGCCCGGGGCCGACGCGGACGTCACCGTCATCGACCCTGAGGCCGAGTGGACGGTCGACCCGGAGACCTTCGCCTCGAAGGGGCGGAACACGCCCTTCGCCGGCCTCACCCTGCGGGGCCGGGTGACCGAGACCATCGTCGGCGGGCGCATCGTCGTGCGGGGCGGTAGGCTCGTGTGAACGGCCGGGAGCCCTGGCACGGCCTTGGCGAGGTCTCCGAGAGCGAACCGGTCGCGGCCGGCCGGTACCGCCGGCTCGTGCTCCAGGCCCCGACCGTGGCCCGCCTGGCCCTCCCGGGGCAGTTCGTCCATGTGCTCTGCCCGGCGGGGGCGGGCGCGGGGGCCGGCCTGCGGAGGGCGGACCCGCCGGGCCGGCCCTTTCTCAGGCGCCCCTTCAGCATCAGCGAGGCCGACCCGGCCTCGGGGTCGGTGACCCTCCTCTTCCGCGTGAAGGGAGCCGGGACGGCGTCCCTGGCCGCCGTGCGCCCCGGGGAGGTCCTGGACATCGTGGGACCCCTTGGGGGAGGCCCCTTCCCGGGGGCGGGGGGGCGTCCGGCCGTGGTGGTGGGAGGCGGCATCGGGGTGGCGCCCCTGCCGTTCCTGGTGGAGACGCTCCTCGGCGGACCGGGTCCGGCCGACGGCCCGGCGCATGCTCCCGGAGGGTCGGGCGCGGGGTCGGACGCGGGGGCGGCCGCCGCTTCCGTCCGCGTTCTCGCCGGAGTGGCCGAGGGGCGCGACCTCGACCTCCTCGAGCCGCTACAGCGCTTCGAGGGGCGGGCCGAGGTCCGCCTGGCGACCGAGGACGGAGCCCCCGGCACGGTGAAGGGCCCGGTGACCGCCCTTCTCGGGGAGGCCCTGGAGCGGGCCGGGGAGGAGGCCGTCGTCTACGCCTGCGGCCCGAGGGCGATGCTGGCCGCCGTGAGGCGCCTGGCCGTGGCGGCGGGGGTCGAGGCCTGGCTGTCGGTGGAGGAGCGCATGGCCTGCGGGGTGGGGGCCTGCCGCGGCTGTGCCGTGAAGGTGAAGGGCGACCCGCCCTACCGCCTGGTCTGCCGCGACGGGCCTGTCTTCCAGGCGGCCGTCCTCGACCTTGAGGAAGGTGAGGAGCCGTGAGCCACATCGCCTCCGGCCCCGGGCCGGACCGCGCGCCGCCTCCCGGCCGGCGGGCGCCCGACCTCAGCGTGGTCGTCGCCGGGGTGAGGATGAAGAACCCGGTGATGACGGCCTCGGGCACCTTCGGGTACGGGAGGGATTACGCGGGTCTGGTCGACCTGAGGGGCCTCGGAGCCGTGGTCGTGAAGGGCACCTCGCTCGAGCCGTGGCCCGGGAACCCTCCTCCCCGCACGGTCGAGACGCCGGCGGGGATGCTGAACTCCATCGGCCTCGAGAACCCCGGGCTCGACCATCTCCTCCGGGAGGACCTTCCCTGGCTCAGGGCCCAGGGGGTTCCGGTCATCATCAACGTGGTCGGGAGGACGGCCGCCGAATACGCCGAGATGGCCCGTCGCCTCGACGGGGTCCCGGGGGTGGCGGCCCTGGAGGCCAACATCTCCTGCCCCAACGTCGAGGAAGGGGGCCTGGCCTTCGGGGCCGACCCGGACGAGGCCGCCGCCCTTGTCGAGGGGATGCGGCAGGCCACGTCGCTGCCCCTCATCGTCAAGCTGACCCCGAACGTCACCGACATCGCCGCCGTCGCCCGGCGGGTGGTCGAGGCCGGGGCGGACGCCCTCTCCCTCATCAACACTCTGGTCGGGATGGCCATCGACGTGGAGGCCCGGCGGCCGGTCCTCGCGCGGGGCACCGGCGGTCTGTCGGGGCCGGCCATAAGGCCCGTGGCCGTGGCCATGGTCTACCGCGTGGCGCAGGCGGTGGAGGTCCCTGTCATCGGCATGGGGGGCATCTGGGACGGGCGGGACGCCGTCGAGTTCCTCCTGGCCGGGGCCTCGGCCGTGGCCGTCGGGACGGCGACCTTCGTCGACCCCGGGAGACCCTTGAGGATCGTCGAGGAGATAGCCGCCTACATGTCCGGGCATGGCTACGAGAGGGTCGAAGACATGGTCGGGCTGGCCAACCCCGGGTTCGCCCGCCGTAGGGCCCGACGTGTTGGGGCGGAGCGGGCGGAACGACGGAAGGAACGAGGGAGCGAGGAGATTGAGGGGGGAGACGACCGTTGAGACGTGAGAGGGACGGACCCGAGACGACGCCGGCGCCCCCTCTCGTGGTGGCGCTGGACTTCCCCGAGCCGGGTCCGGCCCTGGACCTGGCCCGGAGGCTCCTGGGCCGGGTGGCCTACGTCAAGGTCGGGTTGGAGCTCTTCACCTCCGCGGGACCCGGTGTCGTCAGGGCCCTGAGGGACATGGGCCACGAGGTCTTCCTCGACCTTAAGCTCCACGACATCCCGAACACCGTGGCCCGCGCGGTCGCGGCCGCCCGCCGGGCAGGGGCGGGCCTCCTCACGGTGCACGCCATCGGAGGCAGGGCGATGCTCGAGGCCGCCCTGGAGGGGGCAGGAGCGGGAGCGGACGACCCGGTGGCGGGCCCGCTGCGCCTGCTGGGAGTGACCGTCCTCACCAGCATGGACCAGGCGGCCCTGGCCGCGACCGGGGTGGCCGGACACCTCGACGACCAAGTCGTTCGGCTCGCGGCCCTCGCGGCCGAGGCCGGTCTCGCCGGGGTCGTGGCCTCGCCGCGTGAAGCGGCGCAGCTCCGCGCCAGCCACCCGCCGCCGTTCCTCATCGTGACCCCCGGCGTGCGGCCGGCCTGGCAGGCTCAAAGCCACGACCAGGCCCGGGTCACGACCCCCCGCCGGGCCATCCTGGCAGGGGCCGACCTCGTCGTCGTGGGCCGCCCGGTGACCGGGGCCCCCGACCCGGTCGGGGCCGCCGAACGCATCGGACGTGAGCTCCTCTCGGGCCTGGCCGAGAGAGGAGGGCCCGGCCGGGAAGGGACGCCGGCGTCCGCCCGGACCGGGAGCGGAGAAGGAGACGTGACGCAGAGACCGCGCGAAGGAGAGGTCGTGTCGTGAAGAGGAAGAGGGAGAGGAATAAGGTCACGTCAGACAGCATCCTGGCCCGGCTGAGGGAGGTCGGCGCCCTCCTGGAGGGCCACTTCCACCTCACCTCAGGCCAGCACAGCCCGGTCTTCGTCCAGTGCGCGCGGATCATGCAGTACCCGCCTGACGCCGCCCTCATCGGTGAGGCCCTGGCCGGCCGGTTCTCCGACCTCGGGGTGTCGGTCGTGGTCGGGCCGGCGATGGGCGGGGTCCTTCTGGCCCACGAGGTGGCGAGGGCCCTCGGGGCGCGGAGCGCCTTCACCGAGAAGCAGGACGGCTCGCAGGTCCTTCGCCGCGGGTTCCGCCTGAGCCCGCAGGACCGCGTCCTCCTCGTGGAGGACGTCCTGACGACGGGCGGCTCCGTCCTTCGTTCGGCCGCGGCGGTGAGAGGCACCGGGGCGAAGATAGTGGGGGTGGGCCTCATCATCGACCGCACGGCCGGGAGGGCGGCCGAGGCCCTGGGCCTGGGGCCCGAGGTCAGGGTCGAGTCCCTCGCCTTCGTGGAGGCCCCGTCCTACCTGCCTGAGCAGTGTCCGCTCTGCCGGGACGGCGTGCCGCTCGTCCGGCCCAAGGACCAGGACCCGGTGGGTTAGGGCCAACCTAGGGCCCGTCCCGGCCCGCCAGCCACGCCTCGAGCACGGCCCTCGCCACCGGGGCCGCGGCCCGGCTTCCGCTGCCGCCCTGCTCGACGACCACGACGACGACGATCTCCGGGTCATCGGCCGGGGCGAAGCACACGAACCACCCGTCGTCGGCGAGGCCCGAGGCAGGGTCACGCTCGTGGGTCCCCGTCTTCCCGGCCACCGTGACCCCCCACCTCTGTTGGAAGGCGGGCCCGAAGACCCCCGCCGCCGTCCCCCTCACGGGAGAGACCCGCATGGCCGCGTCGACCATCCCCTCTTTCAAGAGCGCCAGCGTCCTCTCTGACAGCCCCAGGCGGCCGGCTGCCTCCGGCTCGCTCCGGACGAGATCACGCCCCTCCGCGTCCAGGACGGCGTCGATGACGTAGGGCCGCCACCTTGTCCCCCCGTTGGCTACGGCGGCCACGGCGACGGCCATCTGGAGGGGCGTGTAGGAGTGGAAGCCCTCACCGATGGCCGCGTCCATCACCTCGGCCGGCCAGAAGGTCGGGTCGTCCGGGAAGGCGGCCGCCTTCCAGGCCCTGTCGGGCACGGTCCCCGCGGGTTCGCCCCCGGCCGGGCCGGGCGGCGCCGGACCGGAGCGGCCGGCCCCCAGCGAGCCGTGGGGACGGAAGAGGTCGAGGCCTGTCGGCTCCCCGAGGCCGAAGCGTCGCGCGTAGGAGGCCAGGCGCTCGACACCCAACCTGAGACCCATCTCGTAGAAGTAGACGTTGCAGGAGACGGCGAGGGCCTCCGTGAGCGTGACCGGGCCGTGGCCTCCGCGGAGCCAGCACCTCTTGGGGACGAGCGGGTGCGTGCCTCCGTCGAAGACGGCCTCCTTCTCCGTGGTGACCCCTTCCTCCAGGGCGGCGGCGGCGGTGACGAGCTTGAAGGTGGAGCCGGGGGTGTAGAGGCCGCCGGTCGCCCTGTCGAGGAAGGGGTTCCGGGGGTCGCTCCTCAGGACGTCGACGACCTCGTCGGGCTGCGGCACGGCGAAGAGGGCCGGGTCGAAGGAGGGACGGCTCACGAGGACGAGGACGGCTCCTGTCGCCGGGTCGAGGGCCACAACGGCGCCTCCGGCGGTGGCCCCGCCGCCGTCCTGGCGCATCTCGAGCCCTTCGAGGACCTCGCCGAGGGCGTCGTAGGCCGTGCGCTGGAGGCGGGCGTCGAGGGTCAGGCGCACGTCGAGGCCCGGGCGGCCCTTCTCGACCCGGAGCACGGCCACGGCCGTTCCGGCCGCGTCGACCTTGTGGACGACCGTCCCGGGCTCACCCCTGAGGAGCCAGTCGCAGGCCCTCTCGACACCCGTCATGCCCCGGAGGTCTCCGGGTCGGTAGGTGTTCGGGTAGCGCTCCACATCGGCCTGTCCCACCTGGCCGAGGTGGCCCACGACGTGGGCCGCGGCCGGACCGAGCGGGTAGACCCGCACCGGCTCCCATCCGAGGACGAGCTCCGGGTACTCTGAGGCCCTCTCGGCCAGGCGGGTGTAGGTCGCCCGGTCCACGTCGCGGGCGATGACGACGGGCACGTAGAGCCTGTCCCTGTTGAGGCTGACGGCCTGGAGGATGTCGGGAGCGGGGACTCCGGTCGCCCCGGCCAGGGCCTCCAGGCGCTCGGCGAGCCGCTGCTCTCCCGGGTAGCGGAGGGCGAGGGTGAGGCCGACCCTTGTGCCGGCGAGAAGGACGCCGCTGCGGTCGAGGATGCGGCCGCGCGGCGCCGGTCTCTCGAACTCCCGGACGATGTTGGACAGGGCCTCGGCGGCGTAGGTCTCTCCCCTGACGAGCTGGAGGAGGGCGAGACGCCCGACCAGGAAGGCCAGGGCCCCGGCCACGCAGAGGAGCATAATGTAGAGTCTGTTCGGGGAGGGTTTTCGCAACAACGCCTGTCCTCCACGCACCGGGCTAGGGGCATCGCCGTTCTCCCCGTCAATGGGTATGCGTGCAGGAGCGTATCCCTGTCGGCCGGGCCGGTCGGGGGCCGCGGCCACGGGCAGGAAGGCGGACTTCGGGAGAGGAAATGACAGAGGCATGAACCAGAAGATTCTGGTCGTGGATGACGAGGCCCATATCCGGGAGCTCATCTGCCTCTACCTGAAGCAGGCCGGGTTCGAGACCGTCGAGGCCGACAACGGCCGCGAGGCCCTGGAGTTGGTGCGGTCGGAAGACCCGGCCCTCGTCATCCTCGACCTGATGCTTCCGGAGCGGGACGGGTGGGAGGTCTGCCGGGAGATACGGGCCTCGCGCGACACCCCCATCGTCATGCTCACGGCGCGGGACGCCGAGACCGAGAAGCTCCTCGGCTTCGCCCTAGGGGCGGACGACTACGTGACAAAGCCGTTCCAGCCGCGTGAGCTCGTGGCCCGGGTGAGGGCCGTCCTGAGGAGGGCGGCCCCGAGGGGCGGAGCCGCGGCGGCCGGCGGCGCGGGCGCCATTCGCGCAGGCGCTTTTTAGCGAGCCGGGCAATCTCGGAGGCCGGGCCGTGTTGTCGGCACAGTTCTACGCGCAGGTTCCATGCGGCGCGCTTGGTGGCCGCGCGGGTGGCGTACTTCTCGATGAGTTTCAGCGTCACCAAATCGTGGTGGCGCGCGCCCGCGGCGGCAAGGCGCTGCTTGCGGCTAAAGGAAGTGGTGCCGAAATAAACCTCCGCC
>ENA-OSAI01000248-OSAI01000248.1-marine-sediment-metagenome-genome-assembly--contig:-NODE-248-length-28532-cov-14.819574_pt1 | contig 28532 bp, 31 predicted proteins | sample MGYA00237871_ERZ529316 | MGnify/ENA primary metagenome ERZ529316 (study PRJEB26369, sample SAMN03142814) | marine sediment metagenome | biome: marine; feature: borehole; material: sediment...
GGGTAAACGAGGTATTAAGTTGGAAAAGAGCAGTTAGGGAATATAGAAGTTATCTAGAACCTCATAACAATTTTTTAAACAAGGTACAATGAAAGGAATTGGATTAATTTCAATACTCTTTAAGCTACTACTTCTTCTATCTAAACCGACTTTATACCTAAAGATTCTAATTTTAAAACACCATAATTATAAATTGTAGAATATTTGCGTAAAAAGAAGACCCACCATCAGGTAGGTTTACAATACCACATTTTTACTTGCCCTGCATCATGGCTTCTACGTCTTCTTCGACGCTCTTGATGGGTTTTATATCGAACTTTTCAACCAGTACGTTAAGCACATTAGGTGAGATGAAGGCGGGAAGGCTTGGGCCCAGTCTTATACCTTTTACTCCTAGATAGAGCAGGGCAAGCAAGACTGCTACCGCTTTTTGTTCATACCATGCGATATCATATGAAACGGGAAGCTCATTTATATCCTCTAATCCAAAGGCTTCTGCAAGTTTTTGTGCAATAACCACAAGGGAATACGAATCATTGCACTGGCCTGCATCCAGAATCCTGGGAATTCCATCAATATCTCCAAGATTTAATTTGTTGTATCTGTATTTGGCACAACCGGCTGTTAAAATTACAGCATCCTTAGGCAGTTTATGGGCAACTTTGGTGTAGTATTCCCTTGTTTTGTGTCTTCCATCACAACCTGCCATTACCACAAACCTCTTAATCTTTCCAGCTTTGACAGCTTCAACAACCTTATCTGCTATACTCAGCACGGTACTGTGGGCAAAACCTCCTGGAATAGCGCCTTTTTCCAATTCTTGAGGTGGTTCACACTGCAAGGCATGTTTGATGATTTGAGAAAAATCTTTTTGTTTTCCATGTTCACGATCAGGAATGTGTTTAACACCATTAAATCCAACAGGACCTGTTGTGTAAACTCTATCCTTGTAAGAATCCTTAGGAGGTACAAGGCAATTGGTGGTCATGAGGATGGGGCCATTGAACTTCTCAAATTCTTCCTGCTGTTTCCACCATGCATTGCCGTAATTTCCAACAAAGTGTTCATATTTCTTAAAGGCAGGGTATGCATGGGCAGGCAGCATTTCGCCATGAGTATATATATCTACACCCTTATCCTTCGATTGTTCTAAAAGTTCTTCTAAATCTTTCAGGTCGTGACCGCTCACAAGAATACCCGGGTTGTTCCTTACACCAATATTTATCTGCGTTGGTTCAGGATGGCCATAGGTTTCCGTGTTCGCTTTATCGAGCAAACCCAAAGTTTTGACCGCCATTTCGCCGCATTTCATAGCAACACCAATCAGATCATCTGCAGTTAAGCTGTCATCGGTCGTTGCCGCCAGGCCTTCCTGCAGGAATGCAAAGATTTCATCGTCTTTGTATCCCAGAATGTAAGCATGGTGAGCATAGGCAGCAATTCCTTTTAGGCCGTAGGTTATCAATTCCCTTAATGCTCTAATATCCTCATTCTCTGTCACTAATACTCCAACTTCTTCGCCTTTTTTGTAGAAATTTTGAACATCATCACTGTACCATGTAGCCATTTCAGGCAGTTGCTTATCAAATTCTTTGCCGTACTTTTCTTTGTATGCTTTTAAAAATTTATTTTTAATCTTATCTCTAACTTCAAAAGCTTCTCTGATTAGATTTTCAAACCTTTCTTTATCAAAATTTACGTTGGTCAGTGTGGTAAAAAGGCTTTCTGAAATAAATGCTCCCACTTCTTCATCATAAATTCCCAGTTCTTTAGCCTGCTCACCGTATATGGAAATTCCTTTTAAAAGATACACTAACAAATCCTGGAAATTTGATACATCAGGTGTCTTGCCACAAACACCTCTCACTTTACATCCTTCATTCCTGGCTGTTTCCTGACACTGGTAGCAAAACATTGACATCTTTATAAAGCCCCCTTTTTGATTTTGTTTTATAAAACAATCCACATACAAGCAGTATGGTTTTGATGGATTCGTAACCCTTCCATATCCCCTCCTTTCATTGCAGTAAAATAAAATATTTTGTTGATTATTCAGCTCTAAAAAATACTTTCTTTATCCCCTTCTTTATCGCAAGAATCTATGTAATCAGGCCCCTGTATATTCCATGCAGGGACCTGTTGTATTAATCCCTTTCCAAAACACCGCCTTCAATACCAACCTTAATCCTATGAAGTGGGATATCTTTCCCCGATTTTTCGATGGCATACTCGGCAGCCTTTACAATACCCATACAGCATGGAACTTCCATGTATGCTACTGTAACGTTCTTAATATCATTTAATTTTATGATTTGAGTAAGCTTACCAATATAATGATTAATATCATCCAGTTTAGGGCACCCTATAACAACTCTTTTGCCTTTGAGCATATCCAGGTGGTAATTGGGATATGCTACTGGAACACAATCAGCAGTTATCAAAAGATGTGCTCCATCAAAGTACGGTGCATCAGGTGGAACAAGGGTAAGCTGCACTGGCCACTGGCTCAACTGGGATTTTATGCTTATTTTCACATCATCCGTATCTACAGCTGTTTGCTGACTGTCTTTTGCTGCTTTATCCTGTTTTTCATCATCCAGCTGCCTGACCATGCTTCCAGGGCATCCACATGCCAGAGGTTCCTCCTTCTGTTTTTGCCTCAGTTGTTCTTTTACTGCTTCTTCATCAAATTCTTCAGCTTCTCTTTCGATGATTGTTATGGCTCCTTTAGGACATTCCCCAATACAATCTCCCAAACCGTCACAGTATTTATCCGAAACCAATCTCGCCCTGCCGTCCACAATTTCTATAGCTCCTTCATGACATGCAGGAATACACAGTCCACATCCATCACATTTTTCTTCATTTATGTGAACAATTTTCCTTACCACCATTTGTATACCCTCCCTTTGTAATTTTTAAAAAATTATAAGTTTAAATTGTATTATTTAATCATGCCTCAAAATATCTGGGCAATACTCATTATTATTATATTTGATGATTAATTTTGTCAACTTTTTGCTCACAAAAAATAATTTATTCAATTATATTTATATCACATCACGGAAATGAATAATGTGATTTATATCACATTTTAAAAAATTTTTTAATCAAGTATGTCTTTAATTGTAACGGAATCCATTTTTTCAACAATATAGGCCTGAATGTCTCCAAAAAATTGTCTCAGTTTACATTCCAATTGCCTTACACACTGATAGTCTGGTTTAAGGCATGGATTTATATAAATTGGTCCCTCTATGGCTTTGTAGATATCATACAGAGTAGTTTTCTCCATAGGTTTTACAAGCCTAAGGCCGCCCCTACATCCCCTCTGGGTTTCTATCAAACCCGCTAATTCCAGCTTGTTCACGGTTTTTTTTAAAAACTGGATCGGAATCCCGTATTTCTCCGCTATATCTCCGGTTTTAATCAACTCTCCTCTTTTTTGGGCCAGTTCTATTAAAGTTAAAACGGCATACTCAGTCTGTCTTGTAAGCTGCATGTTTTCTCCCTCCAGACTTCAGCTTAAGTATATCTCTGTAAAAAGCATTTGTCAAACAGGCATTCAGTATTTACTATTAAAAACACTGTATAAAAATTATTCAAGGTCGAAAGGATAAGATATATACAAAAAACCATGAACAACAGCAAAAAGAGGTGGATGTAAGTGGAATTTTTCTTCAACATAATCTGGCTGCTTTTTATCGTTTACACATTAATTCCCATTATGAAGCAAAGAAAAATCGAAACCGAAAGACTGAAAACCATCAAAAAAATTGAAACAATGCGAAACTCCAGGGTTATAACCATGATTCACCGCCAGGAATCCCTAAGCTTTTTAGGCCTCCCTCTGACAAGGTATATAAACATAGAAGATTCAGAAGAGATCTTGAGAGCGATAAGGCTGACACCTGATGACATGGATATCGATATCGTCCTCCATACCCCTGGAGGACTTGTACTTGCTGCTGAACAAATTGCCCGGGCTATTCAGAGGCACCCTGCCAAAGTAACGGTTTTTGTCCCTCATTATGCCATGTCCGGAGGAACTCTTCTGGCTCTTGCGGCAGACGAAATCGTTATGGATGAAAACGCTGTGCTGGGGCCTGTTGATCCTCAGCTGGGTAATTACCCCGCTGCATCTTTAAGAAGAGTTTTGGAACAAAAGGGGGTGGATAAAGTTGATGATAAAACCCTCATCCTGGCTGATATTGCTGAAAAAGCCACCCATCAGGTAAGGGAAAATGTTTACCGGATTTTAAAACAAAAAATGGATGAGGAAAAAGCCCAGGAACTGGCAAGGATTTTTACCGAGGGGAGATGGACCCATGATTATCCAATAAACTATGAAGAATTGGTAGATATGGGTTTGAAGGTATCCACTGATATGCCCAGGGAAATATACAATCTGATGAAGCTGTATCCTCAAACCATCCAGAGGCGGCCATCCGTTCAGTACGTGCCTGTTCCATATAAAACAAGGGAAAAAGAATAAGGAATTTTCACATTCAATAACATTTTATTGATATTTTTTTAACCTATTTTTATGTTTGTTAAATGCTGCTTTTATTTAAATTGTTATTTAAAAACTGTTAAATTGAATATACTCAAGCATTATGACAAAAATTAAACTTAATTTCATTTTTTAAGTCGTGTTTCGACTATTTGTCCCCATAAATATATTGACATTTTTTTCACAATGTATTACACTTTAATTGTAAAATTTTTAACAATCTATGACGAGGGGGTCTTCCAATGAAAGGTTTCGCTATGCTTAGAATAGGTGAGGTAGGTTGGATTGAAAAGGAAAAACCTTCACCGGGGCCATATGATGCAATCATCAAACCTCTTGCTGTAGCCCCATGCACATCTGATATACACACAGTATTTGAAGGTGGAATAGGCGAGAGGCACAACATGATCCTGGGTCATGAAGCAGTAGGTGAAGTAGTAGAAGTAGGTGAAAAAGTAGAGGATTTTAAACCCGGTGATCGTGTAGTTGTTCCAGCCATTACACCTGACTGGCGCACACTTGAAGCACAACAGGGTAACCATCAACATTCCGGTGGTATGCTTGCCGGTTGGAAATTTTCTAACATAAAAGATGGTGTGTTTGCCGAATATTTTCATGTTAATGATGCAGACATGAATCTGGCACTTCTTCCAGAAGAAATTCCCCTGGAATCAGCTGTTATGATACCTGACATGGTTACTACCGGTTTTCATGGTGCAGAACTGGCTGATATCAAGCTGGGCGACACTGTTGCAGTTCTGGGCATTGGACCCGTTGGTTTGATGGCTGTAGCTGGCGCAAAACTGCGTGGTGCAGGCAGAATTATTGTTGTAGGAAGCAGACCTGTTTGTGTTGACGCTGCAAAGTTCTATGGTGCAACAGATATTGTAAACTATAAAAACGGCGATATCGTAGATCAAATTTTAGATCTGACAGATGGCAAGGGTGTTGACGCTACAATTATTGCTGGCGGTCCTGCTAAAATTGTAACAACTGCAGTAAAAATCACAAAACCTGGTGGAGCAGTATCAAATATAAATTATTTTGGCGAAGGTGAAAACCTGCCAATCCCACGTGCGGAGTGGGGTTGTGGAATGGCCCACAAAACTATAAAAGGCGGACTTTGTCCAGGTGGACGTTTCAGGATGGAAAAATTGGTTGAACTGGTAAAACATGACCGTATTGATCCAGGCAAAATGGCTACACATGTATTCAAGGGATTAGATAAAGTAGAAGAGGCACTTCTATTAATGAAGGATAAACCCAGAGATTTGATTAAACCTGTAGTTGTGATAGAGTAAAAACAACATAAAGGATAAGGTAGGAGGTAGGTGATTAATCCACCTACCTCTTCTTGTATCACCGCACGTAGCGGCCGGTACACGGCGGTTCAACAGGTTTAAAAGGGATTATCTCTTCGTGGGCATGCTCTCGTGGTTCATACCGGAGTATACTCAGCACTCTCTATTATCCTTAGAGACTTCACCTCTTTATATAATAGTAAAACCCCTTATGGGTCTTCTGCTTCAGCACATACTTCCGAAATCCCCATATAACCCATCACCTGTTGTTTGGTCCTTCCCAACTTTGTCAGTGAGCCATACATCCCTGTATGGGTTGTTGCTGCGAAGTTCATCTCCACAATGGCCTGCCAGACCTTCACAGGTAAGCCAGACAGCCTTCATCTCGTATATCCACCACACCCACTACATAAGTTCTTGATAGCATCGGGCCTCATTTTGTTTTGCAAACCCGCCCAACTTATACACTTTGTATGTGATTCGTATGCCTCGGAACGGATTTTGCCTCAGGCATTCTTCAGATTCCTCCTCACGTGGAACCCCTGCCTATCAGCCCCCGTAGCAGACTCTTACCACCAAGCTGTTTAATTTGTCGGGTACACTGCAATAAGCCCTATAGCCCATGAAGGCCACAGGGTTTGTATTTTGCAAATATTCCCAATCACGGGCTTGATCCTTGAATAGACCCATGAAAATCAGCTTTCCCCAGTATATTTACAAAAAACTGCTTTGACTGCCTTGGCAGAGTGCTAAATACACTGGATTAGTTCTGAGGTTTAACCGCAATAATAATAATTTCTGAAGACTTAATACCCGATGATACATCCTCATAGTAATTAATTCCGTATGTTTTTTTAAATGCTCCATCCTTGAACCAACAATATCAAATACGCTTATTTTTTCCGCCTGTATAATGCCATCTCGAATTAAAGCTTTTATGATTCCCTCCGCCATTGTACCGCCGCCAACAAAAAAAACTTTTTTGTCCACCATTTCTATTCCTCCTGCTATTTAACTGATTCTGTCAAATAAAATGCGGTTCCATCATTCTATTATCATTCCCTAAGGAAGCCTGCCTTGTTGTGCAGTAGTAGTATAAGGATAACTACTGCTGCTGCTTACCATGGACCAAGAAAAGCCCAAAGAACAAACCTCATGGCATATCTTTCTACTGTTAGCAACTTTAATTATTGATTCCGCATGAATGATGGGACCTGATGTTTCTATTGCCTGCACCATCATATTATACAAATAATATCGTATTTACCTACAATGCAGAAGCTGTATATTATTCTAATCATAATCATCATGAATTATATTTAATCTATAAATGCATGATAGATTAATTGAATTAAACAATGCCAATATGCTTACGCTTTCGTGGGTACAGTTTCGGTTTTAGTTTCTTCTGCATTTTTCATAGCAGCTCTAAACAAACTGATAGAAGTATAGAGAATTACAATTATAACCAACCATATGAGAGTCTTTAGCGGTAAACTCTTTACTATAAAAGCTGCGATAGGCACAGCTAGAGCTCCTGCCAATGATATGGCCAGCGAAATCTTTCTATTATATGCTCCCTCTTTAATAAATTTTACTGATGCAACGGGCATAAGGAATGCACAGGAACCCATCATTATTGGAAACGCAACTCTGGGGCTCATCCCAAGCATATACACAAGCGCCATACATGGAGCATAAAGTCCTATTCCAATAGTCATAAGAGCACCCAGTATAAAATTAACTACAACGGCTATAACAAGTTTGATTCCTGAAAGACCTACGGCTTCCCCTCCAACTGGCATCCAACCCATCTGGCTGGAAAACATTATAAAAGCCACAATCAGCAGTGCTGCACCCATACATCGCTTCATATGCAGATGAGGGAGGACTAGTTATTAGTTTTTACAGATAATTAATGAAAAAGCCTCAAGTCCATAACTGGAATTGAGGCTTTATTTTCCTCTTTTTTAAAGAAATAAAATTATTACAGTAGTCAGAGTTGCTATTGCTGCAGCGGGCGGGTCGATGTGGGTATCTCCCCAGTCATAAAACAAACGAGCAAAAAACTCTCCAACAAAGGCTCCTACCACACCAAATATCCCACCTACGATAATGCTGTTGGTAGCCAATGCCGCTAGGGCTGCGGGTAGTGCGATGTGATGAGTAACTGGACCTGCTCCCATTGCCTGAAGGATAATAAGGGATGCAGCTGTAATACCAAAACCTATTACCGCACTCCCTGTTAGCAGAGAAATGTAACTGGAAGCCAGTCCAACTCCAAGACCAATCATTACCAGTTGTCCTGCTTTCATTTGGAAAGGCAGCCATGCAATGGATTCCGGAACATTCCAGCGGGAATTGCTTTTTTCCGGATCAAATTTTCCAAAAACTCCGGTATCACTCCAGATCAGGCGTTTTATTATTGCTGAAATAACCACCGTTAAAGCAATAGTATCTGTCGGCGTTCCGATACCTGCAAGCAATCCCTGTATAAAATACCCAAGGACGCCAAAAATACCTCCCACAAGCAGTATATCCCACTCTCCAAATTTCAACAACGGTGTTAGTATATCACGCCCTGCCGTATGGCCTTTTTTTGCTGCATAGGCCGCCGCAGCAACACCTCCAGCAAACCCTATATGGGGCCCAAAAAATGGTCCAAAAGCAATTTGAGTAGTAACCGTAGCCGGACCTCCTGCCAAGGCAATAGCTTCACCCATTAGCACTATAAAACCGCAAAAAATGAATGCAGGCAAGCCACCCAGGGCCGCACCAAACACTCCACCTCCAAAAGCCGCCAGGATTAAAGAAATATCAAGTAAACCTTCCATTTGCTTTCCCTCCTTCTAAAATTATACTATCTGGGTTAAGAGTTCCTTGTTCGGTGATGGAATTACTGAATAATTAAGAAGCCATCCTTCATCTTTGATTTCATCAACCCCCTTCTGAACAGCAATTTTAACTGCACTCACATCTCCATTTATAAATATGAAAGCCTTTCCTCCCATCCCTCTAGCCAGCCTGATTTCTATCAATTCTACTTTCGAAGCTTTTGCTGCAGCGTCCCCGGCTCTAATCGCTGAAGCTACCGAAAAGACTTCAATTATTCCAAGAGATTTGTATTCCTTTACCTCCACTGTCCCTGTCAGGGCCGGGAAGACTTGAGAATGAACGTTGGACAGAATCAGTTTATCAACAACCTGTTCCTTTCCAACATTTATTCCAGCCGCTACAGCATTCTCAACGGCACCTACTTCACCGGCTATCAATGTTATGTATTTTCCTGGACACAAAGGGAGGGATTGTATAAGCTTTACATCGGCTGCCTTCATCATAGCATCTGAAGCTTCAATTCCCTTTGCTATGCTTTTAAATTCTACCAGGCCAATACTCCTTTTCATCTATATAGCCTCCCCTACCGATTTTATCAGTATAGAATCCTCACAAACCCTGACTTCGCCGGAGATGCTCGCATGAATCCTTGCTCCCAGTACCCCTTCGGGGATATCAGCCAGTAAATCTCCTTTTCTTACAAGGTCTCCTGTTCTAACAACGGGCTTGGCTGGTGCACCAAAATGCTGGGAAAGGGGCAGCACTACTTTATCAGGCTTTATCTCTTCTTCAATCAGGGGAGATTTGATATCAAATTCTGGCAGCCCCAACCTGGCCGTAAGTCTATCTGTAGGAACATATCTAAAGCTTCGTTCATCATAAACCTTCTCGGGTTTTTTGTTGTGGGGATTCTTGATATTATTGTTCTTAAAAATTTCTTTCAGCATCTGGTTTACTTTTTTAGGAGAAAGATCCATGATACATGCATAGGCTTCACACAACCCGCATTCAGAACACAGAAATGCCTGGGTGAGGCTTTCAGCATCATTGACGGAATTTGCCACTGTACGCATTATTTTATGAGGTTCAATGGAATGGCCCAAAAGGTATCTGGGACACATATCCGTACACAGTCTGCACTGGCAGCACACAGATTTTGCCAGTTTGATGCCGGTTTGTATTTTTTGCTTTTTCTTTAAAACGAGAGTATGATCGGCAGGCAGCACAACTATGCCCTTTGTGGTTTTAATAACCGGTTGATTTAAGTCATCAGTTATCTTGCCCATCATAGGGCCTCCATCTATGATTGAAAAGTTTTCTCCCAGAGCCCCTCCAGCCCTATCTATTAAAAGGCCAAACTCCGTTCCTACGGGAACCTTAAAGGTCGAAGGGTCTTTAACCCATCCTGCAACCGTTACATATTTCTCTGTAACAGGCTGCCCCTTTAGGGCATTAGATACGTTTAGAAGGGTTTCTACATTAATAACGACGGTGCCAACGTTTAATGGAATACCCCCTTCATTCACAATCCTTCCTGTAATTTCATAAACCAGCACCTGCTCATCCCCCGCAGGATAAAAATTCCCTAGCTCAAATACTTCTATATTTTTATGGCAGGCTGTCATATTCTTTAAGAGTTTTATTGCCTTCTTGTATTTGGATTTTAGAGCTATTATTCCAGTTGCTGCCCCTACCTCTTTTACAACCTCTTTTAATGCATTCAGCAAAACCTTTGGGTATTTTTCCATAAGCTGCTGATCAACCTGGAGAAGAGGCTCACACTCAGCACCATTAACTATAACATACTCCACTTTGCTGTCCAGTTTTACATGAGTGGGAAAACCGGCTCCCCCTGACCCTACCACTCCAGCCTTCTTTGTTGCCTGAATCAAATTTCCGGGCATAGTAAACACTCCTTACTGCTTTTATAGGATCGAAAGTGCATCTGCTAGCACACATCTTCTGATTCTTACGAAATTTTTAGCCGTTGTTAGACCTTCTCCGGTAGGACCTGCAATGGTGAAGCTAGTGAAGCCTTCACCGCCTACGCCGAGCCCGGCATAACTGGGAGCGTTTTTGATAAATCTCATATACATCAACTCCCTGTAATAATGTCCTGAAAGATTTTTACTCCCGCCTCAGCCACTGCTATATCCTCTTCAATACTACCTCCACTTGCACCAATACCTCCCACCACATCCCCTTTCACTTCAAGGGGTATACCTCCTCCAAACACAACAAATCTTCCTTTGTTTGTTGAATCTATGCCATAAAGGGGTTCCCCAGGTTGAGCAAGCTTTGCCAGTACATGGGTTGGCATTCTGACACTTACCGCAGTAAAGGCTTTATTTATCGAAGTATCAATGCTTGCCAGCAGCGAACCATCCATTCTGTGAAGGGCTATGAGATTCCCACCCTTGTCAACCACAGAAATAGTCATGGGAACACCTATTTCCTTTGCTTTATTTTCAGCAGCTTGAAGGATTTCTTTAACTTCACTGAGACCAAGTTCCAGATTTCGTGAAGCAGCTTTGTGCCCTGAAATCTCATTCAATACCCTTTCTTTGACTATTTTTACCACTTCCTCTTGATCCGCAAAGCGTGCCAGAACGTATAGAAGATCTGACAACCTGTTTAAATATGCAAGCACTTCTTCCCTCAGCTTTTCTTTTTGATCGAGAGTAACTGCCCTTCTCTCTGCTCTTCGAACGATTGTTCGGGCCATGTCCAATACTGCTGAAAGGGGGGTGGATCCAGACACTACAAATTCTTTTTCCATATAAAAACGCCTATCTAAGGAATCAATAGCCTCTTCTACAGAGGCTATGTTCTCTTTTGTTATCCCTTGGGGCAGTTTTTTCTGCTTATCAGGGGGTGAAGCAAGTTCTGCATTCAGCTTATAGATATCCTTCTGCACCCTCTCAATTATGCCCTTTATCTCACTCGAGTCTGTCATGGCTTTTGCCAGTCCAAGGACGGAAACAGCCTCATCTAGAGTCCCGTACGTTTCCACCCGCAAATCATCTTTCTTTACTTTCTTTCCGCCCAAAAGAGTTGTCTCTCCTCTGTCACCTCTTTTGGTATAGATTTTCATGTTCTCACCCCTGGCCATTATACTCAATGGAATCAATTATCCCCACAATGGCTGCATCTACAGGACTGTTCTCTTCATCTCCCGTAGCATTTCTAGCCGAACTGCCTTTTGATACAAGCACTCTCTCGCCAAACCCAGCACCAACCGTATCCACAGCAACAAAGACTTCCCCTTTTGCATTACCCTCAGAATCTATCGGCTGGACCAAGAGCAGCTTCGAGCCCACTAGGTTCAGGTTTTTCTGGGTTGCCACCACATTTCCTACCACCTTGCATATCTGCACAAAATCACCCCTCTTTTTTGGTTAGTATAATCTGATTTTCTTCTGCGGTCTCTATAGCAAGGGGTGTTATTATAGAATCCTTTTTAACAAGGATTTCTTTCACACCCGATGAGTTGTATACAATAACATCTTTTTGAGTCAGCACATGACCATTGTGCAGGGTTGTTTTTCGTTTGTTTTTAAGCATCAGTTGGGTTTTCTCTGCCATTTCCTTTATATCACAAAAATATATACCAAACTCTTTAAGCCTATCAAAATATCCATTTATTTGGTCACAGTAAGCCTTCGGGGCTCTGCCAAGTCCAAGTTCCATCTTTCTGGAATCCCCGGGGTCTGCAGCATTTCTAGCAGCCAGCATTTTTTTCCCCATCATAATTCCCCAGCTGGCTATTTGAAGGGGCAAAGTGTCACATATACCCAGTGCAATCTTGACCAGCGTATTTTGAGTAAGCACGGGAAACAAAATAATATCAGTGGTTTTTATTTCCTGCAGAATTGATTCGGTGTATTCACAAATCAGTTTTGCTTCAGGAATTTCCTTCTTCAACCTTTCTTCGCTGATAATCCTTAGAGCATTCCTGGAAGGAATAATCGTTAATTGCGCTCCCCTGGTTTCCATGTGCCTAAGCTGTTTAAAAGCTTCCTCCAGACCTGTTCTACCTCCTGTAAATACTGCTGTGATTGCATAACTGCTCATATCTTTCTCTTCAAAAAATTTTAATCGCCTCACTACCTCTTCAACAACAAGCTTTATGAGGCTATCAATATCTGTATACATTTTAGCCCCCCTCTTCTTCACTCAACATGGCAATACCCAGAGGAGTAACCAGCAAGGGGTTTACAGGTTTGACGGCTTTTATGCCCGTATGGGCTTCTATTACTCTTTCAATTCCGTCAATACAGCTTGTGCCACCTACTAAATAAATGGTATCAACTTCCTTATCCTGTATATGGTTTTTGATGATGGAGCTCACTTTTTCCATAACGGGAATCAAAACCTGGAAGACTTCCTTTGATTTCTCTTTCGACAGCTTGATCCTTTCGGCTTCCTCAAAACTCACTCCATAATTGCCTGCCAGCACCAGTGTAAAATGAGTCCCCCCCGTGGGTTCATCGGCAACATACACAACTTCTCCATTTTTTAACACTGAAATCCCCGTTGTTCCTCCACCCACATCTACTACAGCACCGTTTTTAATACCCAGAACTTCTGCGGCAGCTGTAGGTTCATCAACAATCCCTGCAAGTTCGAAACCCGCGGCTTCCACAACATTGCCTATAGCCCTTACCTCACCGGGATTAACACCGGGGGGGATTGCAGTTGCAGCTTTTTTTAATGGAAGGGACAGCGTTTCTTCAATACGGGCTTTTAATCTTTTTACTATCCTTATGGCTCCAATATAATCTACTACCACACCATCTCTGACCACCTGTGCTGGCTGTATCGCTCCCATAACGGGTTTGTTGCCGCTATCCACTACTGATACCACAACATTTGCTGTACCCAAGTCCACTCCCACTTTTAAACCCTTAAATTCATCAGGAGGTCTTTGAGTTTTTATTAATCTATCAAAATCTCTAATCAGGTCATTTCCTCTAGTCAGGTCCTCCATTGTTTCCTCCCCTTAATTTCCACAGTATCTCCAGTTTTGAGACCGGCAGCATTTGCTTCATCAGTGTCTATATGCATCTCAAGCCGATACTTGGGGCTTACCCGAATCAACACGTTCTTAAAAACCAAACCGCGAACTCCTTTTACTTCAACATCAACTCTATCACCATCTTTGATACCCCATGCTGCTGCATCCTGAGGTGTTATGTGGATGTGCCTTGCAGCACATATTACTCCCTCTTTCAGTTTTACAACCCCTTCTGGACCTACTATGGCTACTCCTTCCGAATCCTTCAGGTCTCCTGAATCCCTGACGGGTGGTTTTAAACCCAGCTTATAGCCATCAGTTGCCGAAATTTCCACCTGTGTCTGATTCCTGGAAGGTCCTAAAATCCTTACTTTTTCCAGAACACCTTTGGGGCCTACAAGGGTTACTGTTTCCTTCGCAGCAAACTGACCAGGCTGCTGCAGTTCCCTTATTTTTGTGAGGCTATGAGTTTTGCCAAACAGAATTTCCTCATGCTCTCTGGATAGGTGCACATGACGGTTAGAAACTCCAACAGGTATTTCTTTTCTGTTGCTTAATTGCCGCAAAACCTTCTCTACAATTTGTTCTATCTCTCTAGTATTCAAAAGCACCACCTTCCAAAATACCCCGGGTGGTCATGGATGAGTTTAAACCATCATGACCACCACAGTTTGTTTATTCTTTAAATGTTATCAATCAACTTTGGGTAGAATCTTCTCAACATCAGTATGGGGTCTTGGGATTACATGCACGGCAACAAGTTCTCCAACTTTCTGGGCAGAGGCCGCTCCTGCATCAGTAGCCGCCTTAACTGCTCCCACATCACCCCGAACCATTACTGTCACCAATCCAGAACCGATTTTTTCATAGCCTACCAAAACAACATTGGCCGCTTTAACCATTGCATCTGCTGCTTCTATTGCCCCCACAAGACCTTTTGTTTCAATCATTCCTAAAGCTTCACCTTTCATTAGCAAAACCTCCTCTGTTTTTATTAATTAATCAATTTTAGTAAGCAATTTAATCTGAACTTGATGCAGAACTACCTTTAAAAGAAATTTAACCTATATGCTGTGGCAAAAATCTTACATTTTAATCTTACTTGCCTTTTGCATACTGAAAATCGCAGCTGAATCTCCACCATCACTGATAATTGAACATTTGCCTGTTTTAGCATAATACAGAAACATATATTTTCGTAAATAATCTTCAAACAATCTCATTTTATGCGTCAAACATCCACCAACCTAACAGCTCGCTGATTTCTGGTTAAAATGGAATTTATAGCATTTTCTATCTTTAGTCATAAAACTGTCTATCCTGCTATTTATTTTTCAGCTCATCATAGTGAATACAATAAGTTCTAAGTTCTCCCTTTTTTCGGGGACATGCAGGGTCCCCACACAGATTACAAGTGACTTCGCCCTTGTTATCCCCGTCTTCTTCATTTTCGTCTTTTCCACTTTTCTCTGATTCTTTTTCTTCTTTTTTCCCTGCTTCTAATTCTTCTTTTTCTTCGGCTTCCATATTCCTTTCTCCCTCGGCATACTCTTTTTTTGTATCGGCTTCATCCTCGAATTCTTTCTCAATTTCTTCTTCATTCTCCTCTTCTTTATCCTCTTCTTTATCTGAAACAGCCTCTTTCATCTTTTCAGATTTATCTTCCTTCTGAACATCATCGCTCCCACAGCCCACGGTCTCTCTGTTTTTTATTAATTGTTCAATATGTTCTGCGGGTCGAGGGATCACTTGAACACTCCAAACCTTATTAACCTTCCGAGCGGCAGCAGAACCAGCTTCTACCGCAGCTTTTACAGCACCTACATCACCAGCAAGCTTTACTGTTACCAACCCCCCTCCCCGAGATAGCTCATACCCTACTAATACAACATTTGCCGACTTCACAGCCGTGTCCGCAGCTTCAATCGCAGCAGCTAGCCCAACAGTTTCAATCAATCCTAATGCAGCTTTCACCGTGTCTCATCACCCCCTCAATCTCCCCACCCTCTAAATTGAGGATGCCTTTTTAATACCTCTTTAACTACAATTTCTTCTTGCACATTGTCGCCCTTTCCTTCACTGATCTGCTCCTAGACAGCTGATACTGGTTGGGGTATACATCCGTTGTGCGTTGTGACGCATACCCCACCTTTTCAAACATTGCCAGACAGCGTTTAAGAACCTGTCTTCGGTAATCACTGTAGGGCCACGGTATCACATGACAGGAAACCAGTTCGCCAACCCTCTATTACCTCTTATTTCTTCCCGAAAGCAATCCTCTTAATATTGAGCAAATGTAACGGCGAGATGTTGTCCGTAGAGCTACATTTTCCCCAAGTACCAGACCCAAGAGTTAGGGCGGGAGCAAGACCCGTAGTCCCTCCCACGGCGCCATGTGAAGCCGGAGTATTTACTAGGACGCGCCCCACAGGAATCTTGTTGGCAAACTCTCTAATATGTTCTTGATCTTTTGAATGAATCACAGCTGTATGGCCTAAGCCCCCAAAACAAACTAATTCTCGAGCTAAACGACATGCATTTTCCCACTTACGGAACGAGTACAAAGCTAACACCGGTGATAGCTTTTCCATCGAGAGGGGAAATCTCTTCCCAACTCCCGCTAGGGGGACAACCAATAAACGGGTTTCAGCAGGGACCGAAATTCCCGCCAGCTCTGCAATTTTAGTTGCTGGCTGTCCTACTATACGCGGATTGAGCCTCCCATCAGGGAGCACCATGGTACCCTCGAGGGCCTTAATCTCCCTTTCATTTACAAAATAACCACCGTGCCTCAGGAACTCTTCAACTACTTGGCTTAAAATGCCCTCTTCCACTATCACCGCCTGCTCTGAGGCACAAATAGTACCATTGTCAAAGGTCTTGCTTAGAACAATGTCGGCTACTGCCTTGGTAACATCAGCAGAACCGTCAATTACGGCTGGTACATTGCCAGGTCCTACCCCTATTGCCGGTTTGCCTGCACTGTAGGCAGCTCTCACCATACCACTGCCGCCAGTGGCCAAAATGAGGGCAATATCTGGATGCCGCAACATTTCCTGGCTTGACTCCAAAGTCGGTGAAGTTACGCAGCCTATCGCTCCTTCGGGTGCACCTGCTGCAACTGCCACTCTTGCCATAATCTCAGCCGCTGCCTTACTACAACGAGCAGCTGTTGGGTGGGGATTAAATACGATTGCATTGCGAGATTTAAGGGCGATAATGCATTTATACATAACAGTCGACGTGGGATTGGTTACAGGTGTGAGGGCGCCGATAACACCCACTGGTTCTCCCATCTCTATAACGCCGGCAGCCTCATCAGTGTTGAGAACACCAACTGTTTTTAAATTTTTAATATACTCATAAAGATTTTCCGTAGCAATTAGATTCTTGGTAACCTTATCTTCAACCACACCAAGTCCTGTTTCTTCCACTGCCAATTCGGCCAAGGCCCTAGCCGCTTTTTTTCCAGCAAGAGCCATTTCCCGGGTAATTATATTTACTTCCTCTTGCTCCAGGGTCAATAGTTTTTCCTGGGCTACAACCGCCCTTTTTATCAACCCTCGTATCTCCTGTATTGAAGCTAAATCTCGGTCAACAAGTTTCACTGTTCAATCCCTCCTCAGAGCCACCTGTATCCTTATGAACCGTTTTTTTTTCTTCACAGAGAAAACCCTGTAAATTCCTTGTTTTGAAAGTATACGGATGGTTGTTCTCTTCCCTTCCCGCTCACGGGAAGATCTCCATGCCCATATTTTTGTTTCTAGCCTTTATTCCCCGTTATAGAAGGGAAATCCTAATCACAATAAATACCACCCTATCCACCAATACGGCATTTCAAACCATAAGACTCTACCATCTTGGCTAATTGTTCAATTTGTTGCTGCGATGGGGGTTTTACCCCCTCCAGGGGATACTTTCGACCCAGTTTCCGGTATTTTGACTGGCCCAAGCGGTGATACGGTAGAAGGTGGAATTCCCGTACCCCACCCAACTCCTGAGCAAAGAGCACTGTAGCCCGAATGTTGGCTTCGGAATCATTGTAACCCGGGATTACAGGCACCCTGATGATAATTGGTATCCCCAACCCGGCAGCAACACGAGCATTATGATGAATGCGCTCATTCCCAACCCCTGTATACTGCCGGTGTTTTTCACTATCCATATGTTTGATGTCATAGAGAATGAGATCTATTAGTGGAAATATCTTCCTGATAACCTCTTCCCTTGCATAACCCGTAGTTTCTATGGCAATATGCACGTTTTCACTCCGCAGTCCTCTCAGGAGGGCTTCGAGAAACTCTGGTTGGGCCAAAGGCTCTCCTCCAGAAACCGTCACTCCACCTCCCGAGCGGCGATAAAACATAATGTCTTTCTTGACCTCCGCTATCACCTCTTCCACCGTATAGGTTCGACCGATTATCGTCAGTGCCCGGGCATAGCAGACCTCAGCACACCTTCCACAGACAATACATTTTCTCCTGTCCACCCTCTCTTCATCGTCCTTTATCGCCCCAGTAGGGCATACCTTAAAACATTGGCCGCAACCGATACAATTTTGGATACTGAAACCCAATTCAGGAGTACTAACCAATGATTCCGGATTGTCGCACCATAAACACCGCAGGGGACAGCCTTTAAAGAAAACCAGTGTGCGAATACCAGGACCATCGTGGATTGAAAATCGCTGGATATCGAAAAGCGTTCCTTGGGCCAGCGAATCATAATCATGTTTTATCACGCAAAAGACCTCCTCAAACTTACAAGTCGAGGGGCGAGAGGCTAGTCGATCTACTTCCCGCCCCTCCGTTGACATCCGTCATGCATTCCAGAGTATTTAGAAACTGTGCTCTGTCCGAGCAATAATATCGTCCTGAATAGCCTTGTCCAGAGCAGTAAAGTAGGCACTGTATCCGGCCACCCGCACTACCAGAGTCCGGTACTTGTCTGGGTTCTTCTGAGCGTCTAACAGTGTCTCCTTGCTGACTACATTGAACTGGACATGAAATCCCTTCTGATCGAAGAAGGTCCGCACTACAGCCGCCAAGTTGCGAAGTCCGGTATCTCCCGCGAGGGCGGACGGGTGGAATTTCTGGTTGAGAAGAGTTCCGTTCGAAGCAATATGGTGATCAAGTTTGGCTACAGAAGTGACTGCTGCGGTTGGTCCTTTAACGTCCCGTCCCGATACTGGAGATACACCATCAGCAAGAGGAGCTCCTGCCTTACGTCCATCTGGAGTAGCACCAGTCATAGCTCCCAAGGGAACGTTAGCTGAAACTGGATATAAACCAGGTTGATAACGGCCACCCCGTGGATTCGTATACTTCTCTACTTCTCGACAGTAGATCAGAGCGCCTTCCCTGGCCAGTGTATCTACATAGTCATCATCATTACCATATTTGGGAACTTCGTTGATCAGGCGTTGACGCAGCTCTTCCCGTCCCGCAAAGTTGGTCCGCATCGCCTCCAGCAGTTCTTCTGCTGTAATGGCTTTCTTTTCGAAAACCATGTATTTAATGGCTGCCAGCGAATCACCAACATTAGCAACCCCGACCCCCTGCGGGCCAGTGAAATTATAAACAGCACCACCTTCTTGCACCGATTTGCCTCGTTTGATACAATCTGCTACCATGGAAGATAGGAAGGGAAGTGGCACTCTCGTTGCATGGGCGATATCAACAGCGTTGTCAGAGATGATCAGAAGTTTAACGAAATAGGCCATTTGCTTTTTGAATGCCTCCATAAACTCATCAAAAGACTTGAAAGACGCAAATTCACCTGTTTCTGGTCCAAGCTGTGGTGTTGAACAGCCGGCGCTACATTCATTGCAATTTCCCGGACACCGCCCATTATTCATTGTTAGCTCTAGTACCTTGGCCATATTAAAGAAGGCAGCATCATGCCATCCCTCGGTTTTACCCATTTTCTGTGGTTCCACACAGCCGATAATACCATAGTCCCGCGCATCTTCTAAAGACAAACCGCGGTTTACTAGAGCAGGAATAGCAACTTCATCATTATAGTAAGCAGGCATTCCTAAACCAAGTCGGCTTACTTCAGCAGCTTTTAGCAACAATTCATCAGGGGTTTTGTTCCAAACTCTAATGGAAATCGACGGCTGAGGCAGGCGAACATGAGCTGTTGCCTCTAAGCACATGAATGATAATTCGTTGGTGGCATCAGTTCCTTCTGACGTTTGTCCCCCGACAATCAAGTTTTGGAACATTGGATACCCGCCAAAAGCCTTGGTAGAATTCTCATCCCTGACTTTGTTGATATCATTAAATTTTACCCATAAGCAATCAAGCAGTTCTTGTGCTTTTTCCTTGGTAATTTCTCCGGACTCTATATCACGCTTATAATATGGGTACATATACTGATCGAAGCGCATCGGTGATATGGAATGGCCATTGGACTCTAGTTGAATAATCAGTTGTACAAACCAGAAAGACTGGAGTGCTTCCCAGAAAGTCCGTGCTGGTTTTGCAGGTACCCATTCACAGTTTGCAGCAATCTGCTCAAGTTCTGCTTTTCGTCTCGTATCCTCAGTTTCTTCTGCCAGTCTTCTTGCTTCTGCAGCAAATCGTTGTGCAAACTTGATTGCAGCATTGCAAACAATAACTACTGCATTCAAAAATTGTAATTTTTTATGATCATCAGGATTAGTAATATCTAATTTTTTAATTTCATCCATGGCTTCGTCAATTATACCAGTAAAACCTTTGGCCAGCACTTTCGCATAGTCTACACAAATATGTCCCACACCATTGAAGAAATAGTTGCCCACTGTGAAAACTCCTGCGCTCTGAGCATCTTTAGCCGCCTGGGGCATTAATGAAGCTGCATATTCCTGGCATGTTTTACCATCCCAATACTCGGCTATTGCTTGAAGTTTTTCTTTGGTTTCTTGAGATACCGAAAAGGCATCACCTTTTCGTTTGGGCAACTTGTCTAGCTCTTCCAGCAACCATTTTATCGAAAATTCAGGAAATACAGGACTGCTCCGTGGTTTTCTGGTCTGATTACCTACAATTAACTCTTCATCTCGAATCACAACAGTCATACCCTCAAGAATTTTTTCCAAGGCCTTAGCCCGGCGAATTATTGCAGGAAGACCTTCTGTTTCCTTATAAGATTCTGTAATCAACACTGCTCGCTCTGGATCAATCTCTGGGGTGCTTGCAAGCAAGCATTCTTTAAGCTTCTCAATTCTCCATAAAGCTTTCCCTTGCCCGATACTTTGACTACCAATGGATGAACTGTTTTTCTGTATCTTTCGAAGGACTTCTTTGATTGTGTCCTCTATCAATCTCTCATCAATTGCCATCTAGCATACCCTCCTTTTTTTATAAAAGGTTGATTTTTCTATGAAAAGCTCTTTTCCCAATAAAATACTCTCCACTCTGTACAGCATACAGTTTCAATCACAACATGTAACAAACATATAAATCGAATTTCTTCTAAAAAGATGTTTTTTACAGTGAAGTCAAGGCTTCAAAGATGTATAAAACAATTTCCATGCTTACAGTTCAGCATTCAATTGTTTCAAATAATTTAAACCCCATTTCTCTACCTGCCATTACAACTTAATAAACACATTTCTTTTATAAACTCATTTCTTTTCTAATGTTTTTATGCTTTTCCACCCCTCTCGTCCATTTTTCTCTCTCAAATTGATTTATTTTCGAGATGTGGCTTAAATAGTTTTCTGAATTAGATATACGGTTTGGTCAATGATTTGGGTTCTTCTCCTAAAGCTGCAAGCAGTTTTTTGCCTACATCCCTGGCAGCTGTGACTGCCTGCCGCACAGCTCCTGAATCACCGGAAATCATAATTATAACCTCGTTGGAAAAACTGGTTCCATTAGACGGGCTTGCATAACCTATCAATTCAACATTTGCTGTTTTAACGGCTACATCTGACATCAGAACACCTATCACAGCAGGAGCGCCAACAATCAACCCAAAAGCTTTACCAATAGGAGCATTAAAAGCCTTCTCTATGGCATAACTTGCTCGAGCAGTATATTGAAACTCCAGGTGACCTGCATCATTTGCATACACATCCCCGAAAGTCCTCTCCAGTTCCTTCAACGCAACTTCTACAGCTCTCCTGGCATCAGACACATCTTCAGCACCAAATATGATCAGGCTGCCGTGTCCTGCACCTCCTTCAGTATCCCTCGGCAGTTCTACACTGATTACCTCCGTATTTGTAGCTTTAACAGCTTCATCAGCAGCCATGATCTGAGGTCCAGCCCCTGTCCTGCCTCCAAAGATCCCTATAGAACGATATTTTTTGTCGATACCCATTTTCTCAGCTAGAGCAGAATCAATATTGGCTATTACAAGCCCGATGGATTTCCCAATGGCGGTTCCTACAAACTCCGTAACAGAACTCGTCTTACTGCTGCTCGCTTCAGGTTTTGGGTTGTCCCCCCCACTGTTCATCCGTTTCTTGACTTCCTCCACAACCTTCTGTAATAATTCTTCTTGCATGATAACACCTCCACTTAATTAAAATTGTTCATCAGCTTTTTTTAGGTAGACTATCCTCAATATCCGGGTGAGGCCTCGGTATCACATGAACACCTACTACTTTCCCCACTTTCTCGGCAGCAGCCGCCCCTGCATCAACAGCCGCCTTGACTGCTCCCACATCTCCCCGTACCACTGCTGTAATAGGCCGGCTCCGACTCTTCTATAGCCTATGAAGGTTACATTGGCAGCTTTAACCATAGCATCAGCGGCTTCAATACATCCAATGAAACCCCTAGTTTCAACCATTCCCAGCGCCTCTCCTGACAAGTCCACACCTCCTTTCAGCTGAGTTCTCATAATACTTGCCTGAATCCCGAAAAGGAAGTCAGCTTTTTGTCGGTTTGTTCCTCTGGTAAATCATTGTTTTTTATGCACCTCGCCGGTGAAGGTATAAACAGAAAAAATATTTCTCCGTTCTTTTGCTGTAATACAGTATGCGGGGTCAAATTGGAAGCATCAATCAATGGATTCAGGTATTTGTTCCATGTTCAGTATTTTTTTCAGCTTCTTAATACCCTTTCCCGTAAGGGCTGATACCCTAATAATGGGACCCTTTACTCCTGCAAACCGCAGAACCTTTTCAGCATAATCCTGGTCAGCATCAGGAAGGTCAATTTTGTTCACTATGCCTATTACTCTGTTGCTAAAAGCCGTGAAAAAATCCGGTGGAAAGCTGAAATCCTTCGAAGCAGCATCAATCACTGCACCGATTGTTTCTACTTCTATAGCTGAGGTGATAATGGCATGGTAAAGTTTGGGAATCTGAAGATATTCTCCAGGAATGTCTACAAAGCAATCTATGAATTCAATTGCTGGTGTTTTGCGGTAAACTTTCGGTTCATTTTTGAGAGCCTGAATAAGGGTGGTTTTTCCGCTGCCTCTGGGGCCAATAAACATAACTTTCTTCGCAGCCATCATGTCCTTGTCAGCTTTGCCGGGGTAAAACCCAGCTTGTTTTCCAGCGTTGAATTTATTTCCCTCAAGGCCGTTTCTACATCTGCTACATTCCCGTATATCATTAATGAGCCGGTAAATCTATCAACAAAGTTAATTTTTACATCGGCTACCTTTACTGCTATGTCTCCAGCTATAATAACAGCTTCTGAGGGCGTTATGGTCATTATTCCCACTGCCCCCTCTTCATTCAGCCCCAGTTTTTTAGAAAGTTCCTTTTTAGGTTTTGCTATAAGATGAGCAAGAGTAACCTGTTTACCTGGAACATATTCCTGTATGATTCTCGTTTTCCTATCACTCATTTTAAAAGCTCCCTCTTGTCAATTTTTATACCTTCTTCACAATTTATTATTTCACCCTATCGCTACTTCTTGTTGGGAAAATTCTAACCTTTTCGCAAATTACCTTTGTAATAATTTGTTCTCTAAAACACAGATTTTTGTTATATTTCTTTTAAGAAAAAATATAACTTTTAACAACAAATTTTTTTGGTTCTATTTATCATGTAATTTTTTGCTCAATGTTTGTGTTTTTTTGAGAAAAATAAAAAACCCTTACCTCGTTAGAGATAAAGGGCTGTTTTCCCCATTACCTTATTGGTTTGTATTATCCCTGCTCTTTCTTCCTGTATTCATTGGGAGAAATTCCAAACTTTTTCTTAAAAACTTTGCTAAAGTATCCAGTCTCGCCGTACCCAACCTTGCGAGCTATGTCAACAATGCTATCACTTGTAAATTTCAGCATTTTCTTTGCCTGTTCAAGCCTTAAATTTGTAACATGCTCTATAAAAGTGCACCCTACTTCGTTCTTAAAAAGCCTGCTGAAGTAATATGGACTGAGGTGAACGAAACTTGATACTTTTTCCAGAGTGACATCCCTGTAATTTTCCCTGATGTATTTAAGGCTTTTGTTTATGGTTTTTAGCTTAAAGGAATCCCGGTTATTGTTTACCATCTCAACCAGTTTTGTCAAAATGCTTTCCATCCAACTTTTCAATTCATGTCGTGTTTTTATGTCAATCAGGTCCCGTGTGTTCTGATAATTAAACTCGGATAATTCCTTAAAATCTGCGCCACCCTCTACAGCTCCTCTCGTAAGCACCACCAGCAGTTCCAGCATTCGAGCCTTTATCATAAAAGGATGACCCTTTCCTTCTCCTTCAAACCACAATTCCAAAAACTCCTGCAGTATCCTGCAGGCACCTTTACCATCCCCCATTTTTATTTTTTCAACAAGTTCCTTTTCCTTTTTGTAGGGATAAGTTATACTTGTCTTTTCGAAATCCCTTACATCATCAATATGAATAACCTGATTCCCCCCTATGAAAAAGGAATGCCTCTGAGAATTTATGGCTTCCTGGTAGGAGTTGTATAACTCCCTGGGGTCACTGTAATATCCACCTATACCCACTGTTACTGTCACCGGTGTATTTTTTTCGATTTCCTTTCTTATCTTTTCCCCCAGTTCAACGACAGAATGTTTGATTTTCTCCTTTTCCTTGTCTTTTGTTGAAGAATAAAGAATTATGATTTTGTCTCCTCCCAGGGGAATTGCCATCAGGGAATTGTATTCATCTATTACAGAGCGGATACAGCTCAAAACATCTTTTTTTAAAAATTGTTTGTTTATCTCACTCTGATGGTGTGTTGCCCGGGAAAAACCATCAATATTCACCAGCATAACAACACAGGGGATAGAATTCATTCCAAGAAAATTCGATCTTTCTTTTATTTCCTGCAGGTCATCAATATTCCCAAAGATGAGGTCTAAAACAAAGGACATTTCAATATAGGGCATAACCATCTTTAACCTTTCCTTCAATTCCCTCTCTTTCTGCTGTCTTTGCTTTTCCATTTCAATTTCCTTTATTGCCTTCTTTACAATATTGATAATCTGATAGGGTCTGGCAGGTTTTAGCAGATAATCCAGCGCTCCAAGTTTTAGTGCCTTTTGAGCATATGAAAACTCATCGAATGCTGTAAGCATGATGATTTTAACCCATGGAAACTTGTCTGTTATTATTCTTGCAGATTCTAAGCCATCTATATCAGGCATTTTTATATCCATGAAGATGATATCCGGATTTAATTTTTCTGTAAGTTTTAGAGCCTCTTCCCCATTACAAGCTTCCCCAATTATTTTAACATCAAATTCCTCCCTATTCTCGAGAATTGCCTTTATTGCCTGTCTTTCAAGCTGTTCATCATCAGCAACAATAATTTTATACACGCTTTCAACTCCCTTACCATACTATACTATTTCTTTTTAAAGATTCCGATACGGCCCTCTTAAAAGGAACAGTTATTTTAACCGTAGTTCCTTTCCCCACCTGGCTGTCCACGCTCAAGCCAAATTCGTGTCCAAAATAATGCTGCAGCCGTTTGTGAACATTCATCAAACCCAGACCAGTGGTATGTCCGCTTTCAGAGGTTTCTTTTCTCTTTAAAAGACTTTTAAGTTTTTCCCTGGGTATCCCCACTCCATTATCAATGATTTCAATTACAACCCTGTTTCCATCCAAAACTCCATTTATCCTCAGCTCTCCTCCTTGCTTCTTCAATTCAAGGCCGTGGACTATCGCATTTTCCACAATGGGCTGGATGGTCAAAAGGGGAATTGGCGTTTTCATTAATTCCTTCTCAACATCAAGCCACGTTTTAATTCTGTCTCCAAACCTTACCTTCTGTATCAATAGATATTTTTTAACGCAATCAAGTTCCTTTTCAAGGGTTACTATTTCTCCTATATTCCTCAGGCTGTATCTTAAAAGGTCCGATAATGCATATGTCACCTCTTCCGTCTGAGGGGCGTTTTCAAGGAGAGCCAGCCGCGCTATTGTATTTAATGTGTTGAAAAGAAAGTGTGGGTTTATCTGGGATTGAAGGGCTTTTAACTCGGTACTTCGCAACAACTGCTCCAGCCCTCTCCTGGCCTTGATTTCCTCTATCAATTCCTGCTGAAATATGTTGGCAATCCCAATTTCCACTATATAATTGGCTACAATGGCCAAAAGTTCTGCTGCAGCATGCACCCTGCTTTTGGGAATAACCTCTATCTTTTTAAAACACCTCATTAGCTTCTCTTTATCTACATCTAAATCTCTCGTTCTGTAGGCTATCATTTCCTCTACATTCCGGGTCTTTACCTCTTCTGTTAAAACCACCTGGCCGCACAAAACGGTACCTATTAACTGCTCCTTCACAATTATCGGGGCTGCCAGGTCAATCAAACCTGAATGGCAGTGATAAATATATGGGCCGCCTATCTCTTTTGCTTTCATGCCTCCATGAGCATCGGAAAGCATACAGCGCCTTCTTCCCTGCTCTGATGCCCGGATGATTTTGCAAAAATCAGTAAAGTTGCTGGGTTCAGTAACGGGAACACCCTCTCTATCCGCAACCACAGCCGCCAAACCGGTAGCATCAGCAAACTTGTCCTGGATATTCTGGAGGATATCAATCTTAACTATGTTAGCCAGGGAAAACTTTTTTTTATTCAAAAAGCACACCCCCCAGGATTAACACAATGTTTTTGAAAACTCCAATTTAACCCTTAACCACCTGTTTTGGAAAAGAATCGAAAACACTTTTACATAAAATCATTATTCTTTATAAAAAAATCTTTTCCTTCCGATTTTCTAAATTTTTCGTATATTTAGCTTAAAAATTAACAAGTTAGGTGTGAATCAAGCTCGCAAGGGTATTCAGGTCAACATTCCCTCCGCTGATTACAACTGCTATCTTTTTGTCTCTGCACGGTAGCCTACCTGATACTACCCCTGCCAGGGATACTGCTCCTGAGGGCTCTGCCAGAATTTTAATCCTTTCCAGCAGGAACTTAAGGACATCTATAATGTCTTCTTCTTCAACTCTAACGATTTCGTCCACATATTTTTCTACAATTTCAAAGGTTTTTTCTCCCGGCTTTTTGGCCCTTAAACCATCGGCAATAGTTTTAATCTTTTCTAATTCAGTGACTCTCCCCCTAGTAATGGACAGATACATAGATGCGCTGTGCAAAGGCTCAACACCTACGACCTTAATCTCAGGAAATTTTTGTTTTAGTAGAGATATTCCCGATATTAACCCTCCACCCCCTATTGGTGCAACTATAATATCAGGCTTTTCCTGCTGAACAATTTCCAGACCAACGGTCCCCTGACCCGCTATAATGTGGTAATCATCATATGAATCGATGTAAAAATATCTTTCTTCTCTGGCAAGTTTTTGGGCCAGTGCCTTCCTTTCATCTGTAGTGTAGCCGTGTTTTATTACCTGGGCATTGTATCCCTTTATGGCATTAATCTTTGTTTCAGCAGCATCCTCGGGCACTACAATCTTCGCAGGTATATTCATGAGTCTGGCTACATAAGCAACTGCCTGGCCGTGGTTTCCACTTGAAGCTGTGATTACACCCCTCTCGATTTCTTCTCTTTTCAAAGAGGAAATCTTGTTATAAGCTCCTCTTACTTTAAATGAACCTGTTTTCTGGAAGTTTTCCAGTTTCAAGTATACTCTATTCCCTGTCAAATTGTTTAAAGTAGAGGACGTAATCAAAGGTGTACGATGAACAATTCCTTCCTGCTTTTTAAAAGCCTCTTCAACTTCTCTAAAATTCATTATTTCCCCTCCAGTTCGTGTTTCCGTTTGTCTTTCATGGTCTTTGAAAACAATACCAATATCTCCTTTGCCCCTTCTCCGTCATGTAAAAGATAATTGCCGCACTGTTTCTCATTGGCAGCTGGAACCTCAGGAATGCTAACAGCATAATCAACTGCCCTTAGTATTTTCTGCTTTACCTCTTTAAGCTCAGGATGCCCAAAAACTGTTAAGTAGAAGCCCGTCAAACACCCCATGGGAGATAGATCAATTACCCCTTCAAGTTTTTCCCTGACTGCAGTGGCCAACAGGTGTTCTATAGAATGCATTGCCTTAATGGGCAGCTGTTCTTTATTGGGCTGGCAGAACCTTATATCATATTTGGTAACCTTTACATTATTGGGGCCCGTGTATACAGCCGCTTCCCTGATGTATGGAGCATTAACTTTCGTGTGATCAAGCTCAAAACTCTCGACTTTATTGTTCATTACCCCATCTCTCCTCTCTAAATAAATTAAATTGGATTGCTAAATGTTGCAATTTTTGACTTTTCACACTACATCCTGTTATTCAAGTTTGGAAATAGATGCGTTGTGTAGTAAAATTATTATAGTATAAAAATTTGGTTCTTCCCCAAAACAGTTGGTTAAGGGTTAAGCTAATATGTCTAACAAACTTTATCTAGAAAGATACGTGGGTTGGTTAGATAGCCTTGCCTGGCTTGAGAAATTTTACACCGGCCAGCTTCGGCAGTCAAGGCAACCCTTAGGGGC
>ENA-OSAI01000249-OSAI01000249.1-marine-sediment-metagenome-genome-assembly--contig:-NODE-249-length-28296-cov-8.931483_pt1 | contig 28296 bp, 24 predicted proteins | sample MGYA00237871_ERZ529316 | MGnify/ENA primary metagenome ERZ529316 (study PRJEB26369, sample SAMN03142814) | marine sediment metagenome | biome: marine; feature: borehole; material: sediment...
GAGGGGGGCCGTCCCTGGGGGTAGGAGGCCTCGAGGCGGGCCAGGGCCGGGGACCGCCTGTAGCGGGGGGCCGGACGGCCGCCCAGCTTGACGGGTTCCTCGATGTCGACCCCAGCGAGGCGGGCCGTCTCCAGCAGGGTGTCGTAGGTCTTCAGGGTGGGGCGGAAGGTCGAGGCGCCGCCGCGCGGTGTGTCCAGGGCGTCCGGGTCGAGGCACAGGGCCACGTTGACCTCGCCGGCCACCTTGAAGAGAGCCCCGAGGGCGGCGAACTCCTGCGGGGTGAAGCCGGTGAAACCGTCGACCCAGACCCTGGCGCCGGCGGCGGAGGGCGGCCGCAGGGCCAGCCTGTCGGCGAGAAGGGTGAGATAGTCGTCAGGGTCGGTCCAGCGCCCGGCCAGATAGGCCTCGAGGTCCCGGATGATGACGGCCAGGTCGTGGAGCTTCCCGGCCACGGAGGTGTCCCCGCGGCCGAGGGCGGACAGGGCCAGGAGGCCTTTCTCCAGGTGCGCGGGACCGATGCCGTAGGCGCGGAGCTCACCTATCGTCTCGGCCAGACGGCGGAGGAAGCCCGGCCGCCCGGTGACAGAGGCGAAGACGCGGAGCTCCTCGCGTCTCCTCTCCAGCAGCACCCTCAGGGCCATGGCCTTGCCGACCTCGTCGATGTGGGGGCGGGCCGCGCCGCCGGTCTCGGCCAGGACCCGCCAGGCGAGGCGGCGGAAGCTCAGGACGTGGCCCCGGGCCGACCCGCGCACGCCCGGGAGGGAGACCAAGAGGCGGTCCATCTGGAAGGTCGCCTGTTCGGGGACGAGCAGGATGAGCGGAGGACCGTCCGGCGACCGCCTGAGGTCGGCGGCCAGGGCCTCCAGGCAGTAGCGCGTCTTGCCGCTTCCGGCCCGGCCGAGGATGAGGCGCAGCGGCAGGAGGACCACCCCCTCCGGTCGGTTCGGGTCCGGCGCCCGGGTCGGAACCTCGGCCCGTCCCGACCCCGAGACCCTGGAACCCCGTCGTCGCCCCTGCGGACTTCCGTTCGCGTGGGGGGTGCCCGAGTCCTGGTCACCGTTCGGACGGTTGGACGGCGAGGACGGTGTCTCCTTCTCTGGCAGACGCGTGCAGGGGCCCGCCCGTGCGGCGCCGCCCGTATCGGGCCGTGCCTGTAACCGTGTGACAGGTCCGTAGCAGGCTTTTTACGGGAGGCGAAGGACTTCTGCCCGGAGGCGAGAAGTCCGATAGACTATGACGGAAAGACCTGTCGCTGCTCCGGCCGTTCGCCCTCCCTCGTTGTCGGCGGCCTCGACAGCTGCCCTCCGCCGGGAGGTCTTCCGCCTCGCCTGGCCGGCCATCCTCGAGATGTGTCTGCACATGGCCGTGTGGATGTTCGACGTGGCCATGATCGGACGGCTGGGAGCCGTCCCGCTCAGCGCGACGGCCGTGGGGGGACAGGTCTACTGGGGTCTCATGTTCCTCCTCGGGGGAATCGGGGTGGCCGTCACGGCCATCGTCTCCAGGCGGGTCGGGGAGGACGATACCGAAGGGGCGTCGGCCGCGGCGGGTCAGGGCGTTGCTCTGGCCGTGGCCGCCGGGCTGGCCATGGGGCTGGCCATCTGGGCGGCGGCACCCGGCCTCTTCCGGCTCACCCGGCTCGGACCCGAGGTTTCCGCCCTCGGGATGGACTACCTGCGCGTCATCTGCCGCGGCGCTCCCTTCCTCGTGACCAGCATGGTCCTCTCCGGCATCCTCAGGGGGCACGGGGACACCAGGACACCCATGCTCCTGGCCGCCCTCGTGAACGGCCTCAACATCCTCGGCGACTATGTCCTCATCTTCGGCAACTTCGGCCTGCCGGCCCTCGGTGTGCGAGGGGCGGCCCTGGCCAGCTTCGGCGCCCATGTGGTCGGGCTGTGCCTGTTCGTTGGTCTCCTCTTCGGGGGGCGGCTCCGGGCCCGGGTGCGGCCGGGCGACGTGTTCCGGTTCGACGGGGCCATGGTCCGGAGTATCCTGAGGCTGGCCGTGCCGGCCAGCATGGAGAATTTCCTGACCGACATGGCCAGGACCGTCGGGGTCTTCGCCGTGGCGACTCTCGGGCCGGTGTCCATGGCCGCCTACGAGGTGACGGCGACGACCGAGGCCATCTCCTTCATGCCCGGCTTCGGCTTCGCCGTGGCGACGACCGTGCTCGTCGGGCAGAGCCTCGGGGCGGGGGACCCCGGCAAGGCGCGCGCCGTGGTGACCCAGGCCGGATGGATCGCCGTGGTCTTCATGGGCTCCCTGGGCGTCGTCTTCTTCCTGTTCCCGCGCCCCCTCGTCAGCATCTTCACGAACGACCCGGCCATCATCGAGGTGGCGTCGCGCTGTCTGCGGGTGACGGCCTTCGCCCAGCCGTTCATTGCTCTCCACGGAGTGCTCTCGGGCGCCCTGCGAGGTGCGGGCGACACCCGCTCGCCCATGGTCGTGGCCGGGGTGACCTCCTGGGGCTGCCGGGTGCTTCTCACCTACGTGGTGGTCTTGGCGCTCGGCCTGCCGCTCGAATGGGTCTGGGGGGTGATGGCCCTGGACTTCGGCCTCAAGATGTTCTGGCTCCTGGCCGTCTACCGCCAGGGCCGGTGGCAGGGGATACGGGTCTAAGGTGACGTGTCGAGCAGGTGCGGGCGGAAGCCGGCCCCCTCTGGGTCACAATCGATGCTCCTACTCCCACCGGCCCCGGGCCGAGGCGGCCGAACGAAGCGAGACCCTGTAGACCAGGTAGGAGGCCATCGCTGCCAGGACCGGCCCCACCGGCGGCGCCGCCTCGAGTCCGAGGGCGAAGACAGCCGTGGCCACCCCTATGTAGAACGCCTGGAGGAAGAAGTGGGCGACGGTCTCCGAGGGAGCCACCCGCCGGCGGGGGTCGGGGGAGTCGAAGACCGGCGCCCCAGCTCCCACCGCCACCGATATGGCCAGCGAACCCGGGGCGCAGGCCAGTACCGCCAGACCCACCAGCACCGCCTGACCGGCGGGCAGGCCGAGACCGACACCGCCGAGAAGCCCGGTCAGCAGCGAGCAGACGGGGGCGACGACCGCCGAGACCCCCCACATCTTGGCCCGCAGCCAGTCCTCGGCCGCCAACGGGGCCGACAAGGGGAACCACCGCGCCGCGCCTTCGCGCCCTACGGCGCCGAGGGCAAGGGTGAGACCCATCGTGACCACCAGGGTGAGCCCGATGACGAACACGAGCACCGGGCTGACCGCGAAGGGGTCGGCCGGTCCGCCGCCGCGCAGGCGGCCGGAGATGAAGACGACGAAGATGACGACAAGGCCATAGGCCACCTGGGCCCACTCGGTCGGGTCGCGCAGGACCACAAGGATTTCCTTTCGTACCATCCCCAGCGCTGGACTTCCGGCACCGAACCGTCGCACCCGTCCGCCGGCCAGGCGCCGCCGGGGGGCGCCGCCCCAGCCGGCCGTGAACAGCCGCGGCACCACCGCCAGCCCCGCCGCGAGGGCGAACGCCCCGGTCGTCCCGTAGGTAGCCAGGCCGAGCGCGAAGAGTTCCGGGCTGTCGGCGACCGCCGCGTGGAGACCTGCCGCCAGCCAGGCCGTGGGCAGGTAGCTGGCGCCGAGCCAGGATTCGGCCAGCCGGGTGAAGACGGCCGTGCCTCCGATGGCCGACAGGAGGTGGCTGGCGGCATAGGCCAGAGCCCCCGCCAGTATGCCGAGGGCGACACCGACCTCCCGGGCCCGGTAGGCCGGGACGAGCCTCATCGCCGCCACGTTGAGGAGCAGGGCTGCTCCGGTGGGGAGAAGGTGAAAGACCGCGGCCGCCGGCGCCAGAGCCAGGTAGAACCAGCCGGGCGCTCCGAGGGCGTGGCCGTAAGCGGCCATGCAGGGCAGGCCGAGAATCAGTATCAGGGGTGCTTCCGCCGCGGCGACCTCGACCGTCTTCACCGTGAAGACCTGCCGGGTCGACAGGGGCCAGGAGAGGAGGAGCGGCAGGTCGGACGAGGCGTAGAGGCGGGTGAAGGCCGTCCCGAGGGCGAGCACGGTGACGCACAGCGCCAGGAGGGTCAGGAGGGAGGCCAGCGCCGGGACCAGGAGGTCCGGCCTGACCTCGGCCAGCATGCGGAAGAAGCCCCGGCCGAGCGCGAACACCACACAGGCCAGACCCAGGCCCAACACGCCCAGGAGGGCCATCTGGTCCGTCCGGCCGGAGAAGAGCATCTGCCACTTGGAGCGGAGGATGGCCCCGACCGGAGACCGCGTCGGGGCCGTGGTCCCCGTCATGGCGCCGTCCCCGTATCGAAAGGCTCGTCGGCCTCGAAGGTGCCTTCGTCCCCGGTCAAGCGGAGGAACACGTCCTCCAGGGTGGCCGCACGGCCGTTGCCGCCGGGTTCGGCCAGGGCCCGCAGTTCGTCGAGGGTCCCCACCGCTATCAGCCTCCCCCTGTCGATGATTCCGACCTGGGAGCACATGGCCTCGGCTATCTCGAGGATGTGGGTGGACATGAAGACGGTGCCGCCCCGCCGGCAGAAGTCGCGGAGGACGTCCTTGATGAGGCGGGCCGCCTTGGGGTCGAGTGCGGAGGTGGGTTCGTCGAGGACGAGGACCTCGGGTTCGTGGAGGAGGGCGGCCACGAGGGCCAGCCTCCGGCGCATGCCGCGGGAGTAGGCGCCGATGGGGTCGCCGGCGCGGTCGCTGAGTCCGAAGACGTCCAGCAGTTCCGCGGCTCGGGCCCGGGCCCTCTCGGCCGGGACACGGTAGACATCAGCCGCCAGCTGCAGGAACTCGAGGCCCGACAGCTTGTCGTAGAGGACGGGCTCGTCCGGTACATAGCCGAGGCGGGCCTTGGCCGCGATGGAGTCGGTGGCCATGTCGCGGCCGGCGATGTGGACCTCCCCGGCGGTCGGGCGGAGCAGGCCGACCATCATGCGGATGGTGGTCGTCTTGCCGGCGCCGTTCGGCCCCAGGAACCCGAAGAGTTCACCGCGAGTGACACTGAGGTCGAGACCCTCTACGGCCGTCAGGTCCCCGAAGCGCTTGGTCAGACCCGTCAGCCGAATCAACCTGATCACCGTCCCCGGCAACCCCACCGTCAGCCGTTAAGGGTGTGGGGTGGTGCCGCTTGCAGGCAGAATTCCCCGTGGGGGCGCGTGTCCCTCCCGGCATCGGGCCTGCGGCACCTTGGAGCCCCGGGGCCCGCCGGCCGCGCCTACGGGCAGGGGACGCCCAGTTCACGGTAGACCTCGTCCGAGACGACTCCGCTCACGGCCAGCCTGCGGCGGGTCTGGAAGACGGCCACGGCGCGCGCCGTGAGCGGTCCGTAGACACCATCGAGCGGCCCGGGGTCAATCCCCCTCTCCCGCAAGGCCGTCTGGACGGCGAGGACGTCGTCACCCCGCATGTAGGGGGTGGTCACCGAGAGCGTCCGGCACCGGCTCGGCCACGGTCCGGCAGGTTCGAGACCGGGTGCAGGTGCGCTCAGCAGGGCCGAGACGGTCACGGCCTCCAGGCCGCGGGCCCGGAGCTCGTCGAGGATGACCGGGAGGGCGGAGGCCGTCTCCCGGACGAAGTCGTGGAGGACGACGATGGAGCCGGGGCGGACCCGGGAGAGGATGTGGCTGGCGATGGCCGAGGCCGGAGGGTGGAGGTAGTCCGAGGGGTCGACGTCCCAGAGGACGTTCGTGCGGCAGCCCGCGGCGGCCGCGGCGGAGAGGACCGCGGCGTTGAAGGCCCCGTACGGCGGCCGGAAGAGATCGGTGGTCCGCCCGGTGGCCGAGGCGATGCTCCGGCCGGTTCTCTCGAGGTCTGAGTGGACGCCGGAAGGACGCAGGCCCGTCAGCCAGGGGTGGCTGTAGCTGTGGTTGGCGAGTTCGGAGCCGGCCCTGACGACCATCCGGGCGACCTCCGGCAGCCGGTCGACGTTCCTGCCGCAGACGAAGAACGTGGCCGCGAGGCCCCTGTCGGCCAGGGCCCTCAGCTTGGCCGGGGTGTAGGCCGGGTCCGGCCCGTCGTCGAACGTCAGGGCGACCTGCCCGACGTCTGTCTCCACCCGCCTGACGGTGGTGACGCCGGCCTCGAGGCCCCTCGTCTCATCAGGCCCCCCCACCGGGGGGAGTGTTCCGCTCGCCCGGTACACGGCGTGGACCCCCTTCCCTGTTCGGTCCACTCTATGCCGGAGGGAAGGCTCTAGGTCCGGGCCGCACGGCCGGCGGGCGGAAGATGGCGGCCGAAGCCGAGCGAGGGGACGCCCTAACGGGTAGTCCCCTCATGTTCTTGTAAACCTGCGTTTTCAGTTATGTCTCCTGTGTGTCTCCTGCCTCACTCTCCGCTCCCAGCCTCGAGCTCGGCCAGGTGCCTTTCGAGCATGCCGACGGCGTAGGTGTCCCGGGCGATGGCCGCCTCACAGACGGCCGCGTCGAACTCGGCGAGGCGCTTCAAGTCCTCCAGCCTCTGGCGGACGGTCTCGTCGGTGACCTGCTCGAGCCGGGCTTCGAGGGCGGCTATCCGTTCGCCCAGCCGCTCCAGGCGCTCCTTGTGCCGCTCGAGGCTCGTGCGGACCCTGGTGAGGCTCCGCTCCAGGCGCTGACGCACCGCCGCCTCGGGCGGGTGCTCACCCCGATGTTCACCCCGCATGAGGCCTAGGAGCCGGCCCCAGAGGCGCGGGTCGCCGCCAGCGTCGAGCGCCTCCTTCACGGCCTCCCGTACGGGCTGGCGGTTCTCCTCGGGCATGGCCGCCCATACGCGGACGAGTTCGGCCTTATGTGCGGCGAGCGGACGGAGGATGTCGCCGAGGAGGAGGCGGACCGGGAACGGCCTGCCTCTTCCTTCTCTCGGAGCGGTCGCGGCCAGCTCCTCCATGACCGAATCCAGCTCCCGCATCCTCGAGACACAGTCGAGCAGTCCGGCTTCGACCTGGTCCCAGTCCTCCGCGGCCGCCGCGACCGAGACCTCGGCGAGGACGGCGCCGAGTTCGTCGACGAGGGCACGGGCCTGCTCGACGAGCGCCTGTTGCTCCTCTGTCAGGGAAGGTCGGATTCTCTCCGGGCCGAAGGCTCGTGGGCCGCAGTGGGGACCCCTGTGACCCGGGGCCCTGTCATGCGGTGGTCCACCTTGGGGCGGCGGCCCCTGGGGGAGGAGGTCCGGGTCGTGCGGGCCCATGACGAAGGCCGCCCCGACCGTCGAGCCGACAGTGCCCGCGAGAAGGGCCGCGCCGAGGAGGACGCCTGCCGCCTTCAGGGCCCTTCGTGGGGAGAACCTCGCCATTGTCGTTCACCTCCTTCGGCCGGCGCGGCGTGCCGCACCGGGGGGTTCACCTCAGCGAGATTCTCAAGCAAAGATGTTGCCAAAGTGTTAACAGACCACCCGGGTTCGTGAACAAAGTCTAAATCAACATCACGCCAATATATGCCAGAGGGCGGCAGGGCCGGAGTACGCTCGAATCTCCAAACGCGAGGGGCTGCCTAGTCGTGGCGTAAGGCCTCGATGGGGTCGAGGCGTGCCGCCTTCATGGCCGGGTAGATGCCGAAGAACACCCCGACGGCGGCGGCGAAGCCGAAGGCGACGAGGACCCACCCGACCGAGACCACCGAGGGTATGCGGCCGAAGCGGGCGATGGCCTCAGAGCCGAGCATTCCCAGGCCGATGCCGATGAGGCCGCCGGTGAGGCTGATGATGACCGACTCGACCAGGAACTGAGCGAGGATGTCGCGGCGCTTGGCGCCGACGGCCTTCCTCACCCCGATCTCCCTGGTCCGCTCGGTGACCGACACGAGCATGATGTTCATGATGCCGATACCGCCCACGAGAAGGGATATCCCGGCGATGGAGCCCAGGAGGACGGTGAGGATGCCGGTGACGTTCCCAACGGCGGCGAGGATCTGCTCCTGGCTGAAGACCTCGACGGCGTCCGGGTCGTTGAAGCGGACCTCGAAGATGCGTCTTATGTGGTTCGTGACGGGCCCTACGTCCGTGCCTTCCGCCACACTGACGTAGATGCTGCCTACACGTGTCGTGCCCAGGATGCGCTGGGCCGTGGTGATGGGGATGAAGACCTGATCGTCGGCGTCAGGAACGATTATCCCTCCCCGGCCCTTTGTGGTCATGACCCCGATGACGGCGAAGGGGCGGCCGGCCACGAATATCTCCCGGCCGAGCGGGTCGTGCGGGCCGAAGAGCCGCTCGGCCGTGCGGCTGCCCAGGACGGCCACCTGGCGGCGGTAGAGGACGTCCTGGTGTGACAGGAAGCGCCCCCGGGCCACGGGATGTCGCTGGACCTGCGGCATGTCCTCGGTCGTGCCGACCACGTCGACCTTCTCCGAGCGACCCAGCCATCTCACGGTGAGCTCCCTCTGGATACTCGGCAGGGCGGCCAGCACACCGTCCACCCTGGCCTCGATGGCCGCGACGTCCTCGAGGCGAAGGTCCCGTCCCCGGGCGCTGGCCGGTATGACCATGACGAGGTTGGAGCCGAGGGCTTCGACCTGGGCGGTGACCTCCCGGCTCGCGCCGGTGCCCACCGAGACCAGGGCCACCACGGCTGCGACCCCGATGATCACGCCCAACATGGTCAAGAAGCTCCGCATCCTGTTGGCCCTCAGCCCGTCGAGGGCCAGGCGCAGGCTCTCCAAGAGGTTCACCCTGCCGGTTCACCTGCCTTTCCGTCAGGCCCACCCCGCGCGGCGCGGACGAACTCCTCGTCCGGGACCGGGTCGTCTCCGACCAGGCGGCCGTCGAGCATCCTGATAATGCGCCGGGTCTGCCGCGCCCGACGGGGGTCGTGCGTCACCAGGACCACGGTCACGCCTAGCTCCTCGTTCACCCTCTGGAAGAGCCCCATGATTTCCTCGCCGGTCCGGGAGTCGAGGTTTCCGGTCGGCTCGTCGGCCAGGATGAGCCGGGGGTCGCCGGCAAGGGCTCGGGCTATGGCCACGCGCTGCTGCTCTCCGCCCGAGAGCTGGGCGGGACGGTGGGTCAGGCGGTGTCCCATGTTGACGATTTCCAGGGCCTCGCGGGCCATGCGTCTCCTCACGGCACGGGGTACGCCGCGGTAGATGAGGGGGAGTTCGACGTTCTCGGCGGCCGTCGCGCGGGGGAGGAGGTTGAAGGTCTGGAAGACGAAGCCGACCTTACGGTTGCGTATCTCGGCCAGCTCGTTGTCGGTGAGGGCGGAGACGTCGCGGCCCTCGAGGAGGTAGACGCCTCGGGTCGGCCGGTCCAGACAGCCGAGGATGTTCATCAGGGTCGATTTCCCGGAGCCGGAAGGACCCATGATGCTGACGAGCTCGCCTTCCCAGACGCGGAGGTCGGCCTCCTGCAGGGCCGCGACGGAGAGCCTGCCTTCCCCGTAGACCTTCGTGACGCGCTGGAGCTCGATGAGCGGGGTCCCGCGGTGGCTGCCGCGGGGCAGAGGCGCCGAAGGCGAAGAAGGACCTCGGGCCACTAGCCTTCACCACCGCCCGGGTGCCGAGGCTGGCCGGAACCGAAGGGACCCGCGTCGACCTCGAGGCTTCCGGTCACGACGACCTCGCCCTCCTCAAGGCCGTCGACGATCTCGGTGAAGATGCTGTTCGAGAGCCCGGCCGTGACCTCACGGGCGACCGGGGTGCCGTCCGCCAGGACCTGGACCACGGCCTCGCGCCCCGCCCCGTAGACGGCCTCGACCGGGACGAGGAGGACGTTCTCCCGCCGCGCGACCACGACGGTCGCGGAGACGCTCATCCCCGCCCGCATCCTGGGGTCGCCCGAGAGGCGGATGCGGGCCTCGTAGCTCGTCACGCCGTCTCGGGGGACCCCCTCGAGGGAGACGCTCTCGACATACCCCGAGAACGACTCGTCCGGGAAGGCGTCGATCCTGACGGTGGCCGGCCGGCCAGGGTCGAGGCCGCTGACCTCGAGCTCGTCTACGGTTATGACCGCCGTGACCTCGGAGAGGTCGACGACAGAGACCAGGCGCTGGCCGGGGCTGACGGTCTCGCCCGGAACGACGAAGACGTCGGCCACCGTCCCGTCGAGTTCCGCGGTGACGGTGAGTTCCGCCAGCTGCCGCTCCAGTGTGGCGAGCTGTAGCGCGGCCTGCTCGTACCGCAGGCGAAGCTTCTCAATCTGCGCCTGGGTCATCGCCGGGGGACCCGGGTCGAGGAGCTCGGCCAGGGCCTGCTCGGCCTTCAGGAGGTCGGCCTCCGCCCGCGTCAGGGCGGCCTCGGCCTCGTCGCTCTCGAGGACCACGATGACCTGGTCGGCCTCGACCTCCTCGCCTTCCGAGACGTGGACGGCGACGACCTCCCCGCCGGTGGCCGTCGTCACCGTCTGAAAGCGGTCGTAGGCCAGATAGCCCGTCACTCGGGTGGTCAGGCCCGGCCACGAGCTGTCGACTTCCAGGGCGGCCGAGGCGGTCATGCCCCCCCGGGCGTCGGGGTCGGATTCCTCCAGGGTGACCGTCACGCTGTAGGTGACGCCACCCTTTCCGGACGTCCCCTGGGCGGAGATGGCCGTCACCCGTCCGTCGAGGTCGCGTGAGATGGCCCGGACGTTCACGGTGAGTTCGTCTCCGAGCGCGATCTCGTCGATCAGGTTCTCGGGGACGGAGAGGACGGCTCGGAGGGCGTCGGGGGTGAAGACATTGAAGAGCGGGGCCCCAGGCGAGACGGTGTCGCCCGGCCGGACGCTGATGTCGGAGACCGTGCCGGCGAACGGGGCCCGGGCGGTGAGGTCTTCCACGTTCCGGCGGGCCTGCTCGACCGCGACCCGCGCACCCTCCAGCGCCGCCCTGGCCGCGGCGATGTCGGCCTCTGTGGCCAGCGACTCGCGGGGGCCGGTGGCCTCCTCGAGGTCGATTTCCGCCAGCCGCAGCTCCAGGCGGGCCTGGGCCACCTGGTCGGCCAGGTTGTCGTTCGAGAGCCTGAGAAGGACCTGTCCCTTCTTGACCGTGTCGCCGGCCTTCACGGCCACGCTCTCCACGGTCCCGCTGGAGGAGCTGACGGCGTCCTGCCGGACGCGGGGGGCGAGGGTCCCCGTGCCGCCTACGGTGACCTCGAGGGTGCCCCGGGTGACCGTGGCCGTGGAGTAGCGGGCGGCCGTCGCCTGCCCACTGCGCGAGACGACCGTCAGGGCCTTGACGCCGGAGAGGAGACCGGCGATGAGCGCGACGGCGACGAGCACCACCACGATTCTGTGCGGTCTTCGCAAGGTCAGCTCAACTCCCGGTAACCCGATGGTCGGACGGAGGGCCCCCCGGTACCAAGACTCGTCTAAGTGTTCACAGGGGGTGTGTTCAGACTGCTACCTTACGCGCGGACCGCGGCCGCTCCTGCCCGGAAGTCTTGAACATTGCGTTAACGAGACCGGAACATTCCATCAGCGGCACCGACCTGCAGACCGTGGCGCAGGAGCTCCTCCCGGCGGCGCCGAAGAGCCACCTCCAGGAGGGTCCCTGGTGCGTCACCCGTGGTGGGTCAAGACACGGCCCGAGCCCAAGTACGAGATCCGGGCTGAAGACTACGAGCGCTTCGACGCCCGGAAGACCGTTTTCGGGAGTTTCGAGGAGTACGTGGGAGAGGTGCGGGCCCGACAGCTCTTCGAGCAGAGCCGGAGCCGGCGGGTAGCCGCGCTTGCGGCTGATGAGCCCGGCTTGAGTCTGGCGGACAGGGCCCTCGCCTTCGGCGCTCAGACCGTCTGGCAGAGTGAGGCCCAGCAGACGCTCTACTCCTGGACCTCCCCGCGCAGCCCGGCTCTGGAGGCCCTGAACCCGGAGAGGCGTCGTTTGGACGTGTCTCCGGAGCAGGCGGCCCGCATCGTGAAGAGAGCCGCCCGCTTCTACGGGGCCCTGATGGTCGGGATAGCGGAGCTGAACCGGAGTCATGTCTACAGCCACGACCACCGGGGGCGGCCCATCGTCTTCCGCGACACCCCGGAACCGGTCGTGACCGACGAGGAGCTGGTGATACCTGAGAGCTGCCGGTGGGTGGTCGCTCTGGCCGTCAGGCAGGACTGGACGGCGGTGATGGGGGCTCCCAACGCGCTGTCGAGCGCGGCCGTGGCCTTGGGCTACAGCACCATGCCCGTGGTGGCCGGCAGTCTGGCCGAGTTCATCCGGGCCCTGGGCTACAACGCCATCCCCTGCGGCAACGACACCGCCCTGTCGGTTCCCATCGCCATCGACGCCGGTCTGGGGGAGTTCGGCCGTCACGCGCGGCTCATCACTCCCCGCTACGGCTCCAACGTGAGACTGGCCAAGGTGATCTGCGACCTGCCCATGAGTGTCGACCGTCCCATCGATTTCGGCGTCGTCGAGTTCTGCATGGTGTGTAAGAAATGTGCTCTCCACTGCCCCTCGGGGGCCATCTCTCTCGAGCGCGAACCCAGCTTCGAGACCCGCGGCCCCTGGAACCGGGCGGGCGTGAAGATGTGGCACGAGGACGCGGTGAAGTGCTTCGAGCAGTGGCACCGGGAGACCACGGGCTGCTCCATCTGCGTGCGCGTCTGCCCTTACAACCATGCCGACACGGTGGTCCACCGGGCCGTGATGGCCGCCATCGCCACCACGACCCTTTTCAACCGCCTCTTCGCGGCCGCCGACGACCTCTTCGGCTACGGGAGACAGGTCCCGCCCCAGGCGTTCTGGGCCTCGTGACCTGATGGCTGATGCCGCCGGCAGGCGCAGTAGGGGGTGTGGGATTTGCCTGAACGTCCGGCACTTGCGCTCACGGTGGCCGAAAGGTTGATCGCTCCCCGCATCCGGCGGATTGTCGAGCTGGAGTCTGCCGCGGCCTCGAGGCCGGGTGCCGTTCTGGCCTCGGCCTTATCGCCGGAAAGGCTGGACATCATGGCGGAGGTCCTGGCCCTAGGGGGCCGGGCCCGCCCCCCTGGCTTCCCCAGGGCCCTGCCATCGCTTCTCTCCAGCGTGAAAGGCATCTTCGAATCGCTGGTCTCGCTCGGCGACAACCCCGCTGGGCCGGCGGTGGAGGCGCCTCAGGACTTCTTCGCCGTCCTCGAACAACGGGCGCGGCGCTGGGGCGTATCGGCCATCGGCTACGCCAGGCTGCCGCGGGAGCTCGTCTTCAAAGGTAAGGGTGTCCTCCATCCCAACGCCGTGGTCCTGGCCATGGCTATGGACCGGAAGAGGCTGGCCAGGGCGCCGAGCCCGGATACGGCCGTGATGGTCCATCAGACCTACGCCCGGCTCGGGCGGGCGGCCAACGCCCTCGCCCGCTTCCTGAGGCGGCACGGCTACTCCGCCCAGGCGTGCCACCCCCTGGGGGGACAGGTCCTCTACCCACCTCTAGGGTGGCTGGCCGGGCTCGGCCACCGGGGTCCGGCCGGGCTCCTGGTCACCCCCTACCACGGGCCGGGAGTGAGGCTGGCGGCCGTCTTCACCAGCATCGAGAACCTTCCTTTGGGCCGCGGGGGCGACCCCGAACGGGTCGAGAGGGTGGGCGAGTTCTGCTCGAAGTGCGGGCTCTGCATCGATGAGTGCCCGGTGGGGGCCGTCAAGCGGAAGCCGACGCCGAGGCCCGGCAGCGTGGGCCTGGTCACCTGTATCGAGAGGGACAAGTGCCTGCCCTATTTCGCTGAGAACCACGGTTGCTCGGTCTGCATCCGCGTCTGCCCGCTGGGGCGGTAGTCGTCGGCTTCGCCGGGACTTGACCCGGGTCGGGGCCGTCCGTCTCCCCTCACGGGAGGATGCGGCCACACCGGCGAAGGCCGGCCCCGGTGTGTCTTCAGGCCGGCGCGGCCGGTGAAGGCCGGACCAAGAGCGTCTCGCACGGCACCATAGCACCACCGGGAGGAGCGGGAGGAACGCCTTGCTCAAGGTCTACTGGGGAAGCATGTTCGCGCAGAAGTCGATGGCCCTCTTCCGGGAGGTCCTCCGGGCCCGGGCCGCGCGGAAGAAGGTGCAGTGCTTCAAGTACGACGACGGCCGCTACGCCAAGAGGGAGATTGTCACCCACGACGGACTGGCCCTCGAGGCCCAGCCGGTCGCGGACACGGACGCCCTCGTGGCCGCGGTCGACCCGGACACGGAGGTCATCATCATCGACGAGGCCCAGTTCTTCGATGAGCGGCTGGTCCAGGTGGCGAACGAATGGGCCGACGCCGGCAGGACGGTGATCGCCGCCGGGCTCGACATGGACCGCTACGGCCGTCCGTTCGGCATAATGCCCGCCCTGGCGGCCACGGCGGAGGAGGCCATCAAGCTCCGGGCCATCTGTGTCTGCTGTGGTGACGAGGCCTGGATATCCTACGGTCGGGCCACGACGACGACCGAGCAGAAGGAGATAGGCGGGGCCGACAAGTACGAGGCCCGCTGCCGCCGCTGCGCCCGGAAGGGGCCGAGGGCCACGGCCGTCGAGGTCCCGCGGTTCATGAGATGAGCTCGGGGTTTACCACATCGGCCCTCCTCACGCTGATGCTGGCCGCCTTCGCCGTGGCGGCCCTGGTCGCCGCTTTGCTCCTCCTCCGGCGTCCGTCTGCGGCCGGCCGGTTGGAGGCCGACCTCGACCACGTCGCCCGGGCCGTGAACGCGGCCCTCTCCGACCTCGGCCGGCTGAGCCAGAGCGTCCGTGCCGTCGGAGAGGCACAGGCCGACCTCAGGGCGCAGGTGGCGAGCCTGCGCGACAAGGTGCAGGAGACGGGCGGACGGCTCACGGCAAAGACCCTCGAGGTGCAGAACGTCCTCCAGCGGGAGATAGCCGAGGCTCAGAAGCTGGTCGGCGAGCTCCGGTCCGAACTCGAGGCCCGCCGGCGGCGTGACGAGGAGGTCGAGCGGGCCGTCCGCCACCTGGAGGCCGTCCTCGCCGGGGCTCCGTCCAAGGGAGCGGCCGGTGAGAACATCCTCGCCGAAGCCTTCGCGAGCTTTCCCCCGGAGATGGTGGAGAGGAACTTCCGGGTCCGGGGAAAGGTGGTCGAGTACGCCCTCGTCATGCTGGGAGCCGGCGGGCGGCGGATGCCCATAGACTCCAAATGGCCGGCGTCGGACGCGCTCGAGAGACTGGCCTCCGAGACAGACCCCTCCGCGCGGCAGAAGGTCGTCAGTGAGATCCGGGCCGAGATACGCCGGAAGGTCCGCGAGGTGGCCCAGTACATCGACCCCCTCGTCACGACGGACAAGGCCATCGCCGCCATTCCCGACGCGGCCTACCCCCTCTGCGGCGAGCTGGCCTTCGAGGCCTACCGCCAGGGGGTGATCGTGATGCCTTACAGCATGACCGTCCCCTACGTCCTGAACCTCTACAACCTTCACCTCAAGCACGCGCGCAGCGTGGACCTCGAGAGTCTGGACCAGGCTCTGGGGGACATCGAGAGGAACGTGGGGGCCCTAGAGAAGACGCTCGACCGGGTCCAGCGCGGCAAGACCATGGTCGAGAACGCCTACTCCGACCTCAGGCACATCGCCTCCCAGATGCGGCTGGCCCTCGACTACGTCCGGGCCCTGCCGGCCGCCGGCGAACCCCGGTCTCTCGCCGCCGCGACCGAGCCCGGGCACAAACCCGGGGACCGGCCCCGGGACCGGCTGCGGGACCGGTCCCAGCACCGGCCGCCGGAGGAGGACGACGCCTGAGGCGGACACGTCCGGCCGGCCGAGGGCCGCTCCGCGGGTCGGTGCGGCAGGGCTGCAGGTATGGGCGTTTCGAGGTATAACTTTGACACGGGGTGATGCGACTTGCCACAGGCTGAAGCCTACCGGATGCGAACGGTGTCCCTCTGGGTGAGGGAAGTCAGGCTGCCCTTCCTGACCGCTTCCGTCACCCCCGTGCTCCTCGGCGCCGCCGTGGCGTGGCAGGAAACGGGGTTGTTCGACCTCTCGCTCTTCCTCCTGACACTGGCCGGCGCCGTCCTCGCCCACGCCGGGGCCAACATGGCCAACGACTACTACGACCACCTGAGCGGCAACGACGCCAGGAACCGCTACCGGTCGCCCTTCAACGGGGGCACCGGTCTCATCCAGGAAGGGGCCCTGACCCCGGGTCAGGTCCACGCGGCCTCGCTCCTGTGCCTGGCCTCGGCGGCCGGCATCGGGCTCTACCTCTACACGGCCTCAGGTCTCCTCGTCCTCCTCCTGATGCTCCTCGGGGGGTTCTTCGGTTACTTCTACACGGCCGGACCCGTGCGACTGGCCCACCGCGGGCTCGGCGAGCTGGCCGTCGGCGCCAGCTTCGGCCCGCTCATCGTCCTCGGCGCCTACCTCGTCCAGACGGGAACCCTCTCCGCCTCTGCCGCGGCCGCCTCCGTGCCGGTAGGGCTCCTCATCGCCGCCGTGCTCTACATCAACCAGTTCCCGGATTACGAGGCCGACAGGGCGGTGGGTAAGGCGCACTGGGTGGTCCGCCTCGGGACGGCCAGGGCGGTCTCCGGCCTCACGGCGCTCCTGGTCGGCACTTATCTCTCTGTCGCCGCGGCCGTGGCGGTTGGCCTTGTGCCCTGGCCGGCCCTCGCGGCCCTGGCCACGGCCCCGCTGGCCTTCAGGGCGAACACCTTGGCCCGCCGGCACCACGCTTCCCCGGTCGAGCTCCGCCCCGGCAACGCGCTGGTCATCCAGACCCATCTCCTGACGGGGCTCCTCTTGACCGCCGGCTTCGTGGCCGCCGGCCTGCTGGCGGCGTAGCCTATGGTCTCCCGCGAGGTGGACGGGATTCCGTCCGGCCCGGCGAAGGAGCGCTTCGTCAGGAGGCTCTTCGCGGCCATCGCGCCCCGCTACGACCTCATGAACGTGCTCATGTCGGCGGGGTGCATCCACCTGTGGCACCGGGCCTTTCGGCGGTGGACGGACCTCCGTCCGGGGGATGCGGCCGTTGACGTGTGCACCGGAACGGGGGAGCTGGCCCTGGTGATGGCCGAGCAGGTGGGCCCGTGCGGCCGGGTTGTGGGGGTGGACTTCACCCCTGAGATGCTGGAGCTGGCGCGGGAGAAGGTGCGGCGCAGGGGCCTCGATGACCGCGTCGTCCTGGAGGAGGGGGACGCGCTGGCCCTTCCGTACAGGGACGGGACCTTTGACGCCGCGGCGATGGGGTTCGCGCTGAGGAACGTCGTCGACATCGAGCGGGCCCTCGCTGAGATGGCCCGGGTCGTCCGCCCTGGGGGGCGCGTCCTCGTCCTCGAGCTTTCAAAGCCCCCGTCACCGCTCGTCCGCTACCCCTATTTCTTCTATTTCTACAGGGTCGTGCCGCTCCTCGGCCGTCTCGTGGACCGGGGTACAGCCCGGACAGAGGCCATGCGCCCCTACACCTACCTCCCGGCCTCTCTGGTGAAGTTCCCCGAGCAGGAGGCTGTGGCCGACATGTTCAGGAGGGTGGGGCTCGACCAGGTCCGGTACCACGGTCTGACCGGAGGCATCGTGACCCTCCACCTCGGCGTGAAGCCGGGGTAGGCGGGCCCGTTGCGGGGGCTTGGAGGAACCTGACCCCCCGCGGAGGGAAATACCCGTCCTGCGGTCCCGCCGGCGGACTGAGAGATCGTCTTGACCGTTGCTGGGAGGTTGTAGCCTATGAAGCTTTACGAGCACATGGCCAAGGAGGTCTTCGCCCGGCACGGCATCCCGGTTCCCCCCGGCCGGGTGGTGGCCAGCGCCGAGGAGGCTGAAGACGCGGCCCGGGAACTCGGGGAGGTCGCGGTGAAGGTGCAGATCCTGGCCGGCGGACGCGGAAAGGCCGGCGGCATCCGCTTCGCCGCCACTCCGGAGGAGGCGGGGCGGGTCGCGGAGGAACTCCTCGGGACCGAGGTGCGCGGCCTGGTCGTCGACCGCCTCCTGGTGGAGAAGAAGCTCGCCATCGACAGGGAGTTCTATCTCGGCATAGCCGTCGACGGGGCGGCGAGGCGGCCGGTGGTCATCGCTTCGACCCAGGGAGGCGTCAACATCGAGGAAGTGCCCGAGAAACTCCTCGTCAGGCAGACCGTTGACCCGACCTGGGGCCTCATGCCCTACCGCAGCCGGCAGGTCGCCCGCCGCCTGGACCTCGAGGGAAGCGAGGCCCGTCAGTTCAGCCAGATCCTGGTCAGGCTGTTCACCATCTTCCGCTCCCTGGACGCGGAGCTGGTGGAGATCAACCCGTTGGCCCTCCTCGAGGACGGCCGGCTGGTGGCCGCGGACGGGCGCCTGAACGTGGACGACGACGCTCTGTCCCGTCACCCCGACCTCCCGCGTGTGGAGGAGGGCACGGATACGGAGCGCCGGGCCCGTGAGGCCGGACTGTCCTACGTGGAGCTCGACGGGGACATCGCCATCATGGCCAACGGAGCCGGGATAACCATGGCGACCCTCGACATCATCCAGCATTACGGCGGCCGCCCGGCGAACTTCCTCGACGCCGGCGGCGGGGCCGGGGTCGAACCCATGGCCCGGGCCATCGAGATCCTGCTCTCCCGTTCGCCCAGGGCCCTCCTCATCAACATCTTCGGGGGGATAACCCGCTGTGACGACGTGGCCAGGGCCATCCTGAAGGTCGCCGACGCCCGCGGGGGCATCGAGGTGCCGCTCGTCATCAGACTCGTGGGGACGAACGAGGAAGAGGGTCTGGCCCTTCTCAAGGAGAGGGGCTTCGAGGCCTTCCGCACCATGGAGGAGGCGGCCCGACGGGTGGTCGCCGCGGCCGCCGCAGGCAACGGAGGTGACGACGGTGTCGATACTCGTCGATGAGAAGACAAGGGTCGTCGTCCAGGGGGCGACCGGCAACCAGGGACGCTTCCACCTGTCCCAGATGCTGGCCTACGGGACCCGGGTCGCCGCGGGGGTCTCCCCGGGCAAGGGGGGCCAGGAGGTCGAGGGCGTGCCCGTCTACGACACGGTCGAGCAGGCCGTCCTGCACCACGGGGTGAACGCCTCGGTCATCTTCGTCCCCGCCCCCTTCTGCAAGGACGCGGCCTTCGAAGCCATAGACGCCGGGCTCGGCGTGGTCGTCATCATCACCGAGCATATCCCCGTCCACGACGCCATGGACATCATGGCCTTCGCCCGTCATCGGGGGACGGTGGTCGTCGGGCCGAACACCTTCGGCGTCATCTCCCCCGGGAAGGCCAAGCTCGGCATCATGCCCGCCCAGGCCTATGCGCCGGGTCCCGTCGGCATCGTCGCCCGGAGCGGGACCTTGAGCTACGAGATCGCCGCGGCCCTCACCGCGGCGGGGCTCGGCCAGTCGACCGTCGTCGGACTCGGCGGCGACCGGGTCGCCGGGCTGAACTTCGTCGAGGTGCTGAAGAGGTTCGAGGAGGACCAGGCCACCCGGGCCGTGGTCCTCGTCGGGGAGATAGGCGGGACGGCCGAGGAAGAGGCCGCCGAGTACATCAAGGGCATGTCCAAGCCTGCCGTGGCCTACATCGCGGGCCGCAGCGCTCCTCCCGGCAAGAGGATGGGCCACGCCGGGGCGATCATAGAGCGCGGCCGGGGGACGTTCGATGGCAAGGTGAGGGCCCTCGAAGCGGCCGGGGTCAGGGTGGCGACCCTCCCGTGGGAGGTCGCCGGCCTGGTTGAAGAGGTCCTTTCCGGAGGGGGCCCGGCGGGTGAGACCGGGACCGAGAGGGCGCTTGACGGTGAGTGACCGGTGTCGGGCGGCGGGCGGCCCCTGAGGCCCGCCCCATGCCTGCCGGGCGGCCGGTGCTGCCGTCCGGCTGCGGCGGACCTGAAGAAGCGGAAAGGATGATGACCGGTGTCAGCGCTTGACATCGACAAGGCGACGCAGGAGGCTCTGGCCTATCTGCAGCGTCTGGTGAGGTTCGACACCACCAACCCGCCTGGCAACGAGCTGCCCTGCGCTAAGTGGATTGCCGAGGTCTTCGAGAAGGAGGGCATCCGGCCGACGGTCCTCGAGCCCGCCCCGGGTCGGGGGAGCGTCGTGGCCCGCATCCCCGGGAAGGGCGGGAAGAGGCCCCTCCTGCTCCTGTCACATCTCGACGTGGTCCCGGCCGCGGCCGACGACTGGGAGCACGACCCGTTCGGGGCGGAGATCGTCGACGGGGAGGTCTGGGGGAGGGGTACGCTCGACACGAAGAACCTCACGGCGACGTGGATGGTCCTCTTCCTGTCGGTGAAGCGTCTCGGTCTTTCCCTGGACCGTGACCTCATCTTCGCGGCGACCGCCGACGAGGAGATGGGGGGGACCTGGGGAGTCGAGTGGCTGCTTGAGAACAGGCCCGAGCTCGTCGACGGCGAGTACGTCTTGAACGAGGGCGGGGGCATGGCCTTCGAGCTGGGCGGCCGCACCTTCTTCACCTACCAGACGGCTGAGAAGGGCATCTGCTGGGTGAAGCTGACCGCCCACGGGACCGCCGGGCACGCCTCCATCCCCCACGCGGACAACCCTGTCGTCCACCTCGCCGAGGCCGTGCACAAGCTCGGGACGTCGAGGCTGCCCGTCCACGTCTCCGAGTCCTTCCGGCTTTTCATCGAAAGGCTCGCGGCCGGCCTGCCGGAGGAGCTCGGCAAGGTCGTCCGGATGGTGCTTGACGAGGAGACCGCCGAGACGGCTCTCGCCGCGCTGAAAGATGAGGGCCAGGCCGACCGCCTCCGGGCCATGTCGCGGAACACGGCCTCGCCGACGCGCCTGGAGGCCAGCGACAAGGTCAACGTCATCCCGCAGAAGGCCGTGGCCGAGGTGGACTGCCGCATCCTGCCGGGCCAGACCCCGGAGGACCTCATGAGGGAGCTCCGGGAGGTGCTGGGCCTAGAGGGCACGCCTGACGAGAAGATACAGCTCGAGTTCACCAGGACCTCCCTGGCCACCGAATCGCCCCCGGACACGGAGCTGAGTCGGGCCATCGAGAGGGCCCTCGCCAGGCACGCGCCTGGTGCCGGCCTTGTCCCGTACCTCGTGCCCGGAGGGACCGACAGCCGGTTCTTCCGCCCGAGAGGTGTTGTGGCCTACGGCTTCAGCCCGACCCTCCCCGAAGTGGACGTGCGGACGGTGCACGGGAAGAACGAGCGCCTGCCCATAAGGTCGCTCGAGTTCAGCGTGAAGGTCCTGTGGGACGTCATCCTGGACGTCGCGCGGTAGATGGCGGCACGGCTCCGCGCGGCGTCCGGCCGGCGGCCCGTCAGGAGCGGCCCCCGGCCTTGGGCCTCCGCAGGATGACGATGTACTGGTGGGCGATGTTCGGCACGTAGGCGTAGGGGTACCCGTAGGGCCGCAGCCTCGAGCCGGTCTGGTACCAGACGATCTCCCCTTTGGGGACGAAGCCGGCGGCTTGGGCCCGCGCGGCCAGGTCGGCGTGGGTGAAGATGTAGCGGCCGGACTGGTAGGCGTTGCGGACGATGACGGCCATGTACCGACCCGGTTCCAGGACCCTCAGGCACTCCCGGAAGACGTCCTCCATGGCGTCGAGGTACTCCTCATAGGTCTCGAGGTTGGCCAGGTCGGCGGGGTCGTCCGACCTCATGTTGTAGTCCGTGCGCCGGTTGGCGTGGCTCGCGTCATAGCGTCCATCGCACATGGTCCGCTCGAGGTGGACGTTGTAGGGCGGGTCGGTGGCGATGAACTGGAAAGACGCGTCCGGGAAGGTCGGCAGGACCTCGCGCGCGTCACCGACGAGCAGGGTCTGGGGTTCGAGAGGGCGTCCCTCGGCCTCGAGCCGGGCGAGTGTCCGGCGGTATATCTCCGCCCAGCGCGGGTTTATCTCCACCCCCACCGCGGTCCGCGGGGGGTCGCAGAGGGACGCTCCGAGGAGCGTTCCTCCGACCCCGGCGAACGGGTCGAGGACGCGTCCGGAACGCGTGGTGAAGAACTCGATGAGCCGGCGCATCAGCTCGGGCGGCTTGTTCGCCCCGTGCTCCTTCCGGAGATCGTGGGCGTAATCATGGGGGTAGGTGGTGATGAGAAGGCTCTTGGTGAAGTAGAGCCAGGCGGCGCCGGAGAGTTCGTTCAGCCTGTTCCGGGGGTCGACAGCCCCGCGCCGGCCCTCCAGGCCCGCGCGGCCTGTCCGGGCCTTCCGGTCCTCGACCATCCTGTCGCTCCTCCTCACCGTCCTGGAGCCACTTCTTGCTCGGCCGGGGGGCTTCCTGCGCCGGGGACGGCGGCGACGGAGGGCGGGAGCGTCAGGCCCCCCCTCCTGTGTCCGGAGAAGGAAATGAGCCGGCCGCGACCGAAGATTGCCGTTTCAGAGGCCGGCGGGCCGCCGGGGAAGGAGAGGCACGGTGGTGTGGCATCCTGCTGTCGACAGGGTCGCCCGGGCCCTGAGAGAGCGTGACGAGGACCTGGAAGGTCTCGTCCTCGGCTCGCCCGTCCTGCTTGTGGTCCTGGCGGCCTCGACGGGCGGACGGCCCGGGCAGGCGCTGGGCGGCCTGCTTCTCCTGGCGGCTGGCATGGGTCTGGTGGCGCTGGTGATGGCGGGCGTCCGGGCGAGGCCGGGCCCTTCGTACCTGCCTCCCGGACCCTGGGCCAGGGCCGCGGTGGTGGGGCTCGTGGTGGCCGCGGCGGCCATGGCGGCCTCGGCCTTCGGCGGCGGGCTGGGCGCAGGGGCTCTGGTCCTCGCGTCCCTGGCTGCCGGCGGGTGGTCCGCCGGGGCGAGGCTGGCCGTGGCCGAGGACGTCGGGGTGTTCTTGGCCTCACCAGGGCTCAGCCTGGTGTCGCTTCTCCTTTTCGCGGGGCTGGGCTACGCCGTCCGGGCGGGTCTTCTCTACTACCTCGGCCCACCCGTCGCGTTCTGCCTGGTGCTGGCTGCGCACTACCTGGCCTACCGCCGGCGGGAGCTCGGTTCGGGGCGCGGTGCGGGTCCGAGCCGGGCGGCCTACGCCGCGGCGGCCGTGGCCATGGCTCTGGTGGCGTGGTTGGACTTGAGTCGGTGAGCGAGGAGGTTGCCGTCGGTGACCGCAGGTGAGAAGAAGGGCAAGGGCGTCTTTGCCGGCAGGGACCGGGGCAAGAAGGCCGGTGGCGGCCGCCGCGGGCGGGGAAGCAAGGAAAAGGCCCCAAGACCGGCCCGCCCTTTGGCCGAGTTGAAGGAGAGGGAGAAGAAGCGGGCCGAGGCGGCCTCCAGACGGCCCGGCTCCTTCAGGCAGCGCGTGGCCAAGGTCCTGCCGCTGTTCGGGGTCATCAACGTCAGGGAGTTGGGGCTCATCACGGCGATAGCCGGCGGCACGATGGCCATGTGGCCGCATCTCAGGCCGTGGGGGTTCCTTCTGGCCGCGGCGGGGTTCGTCGTCATGCGCTACGGCGAGAACTGGCTGGCAGGCGGCGGGGACGACTAGCCGCGACCGGGGGGGGTGGCGCGTTTGGGCGAACTCGTCTATGAGATCGGTCCGAGGCTCTACGTCAACCTCACGAACCGGTGCACCAACAACTGCACCTTCTGCATCAGGCGCACCGGGCCGACCGTCGCCGGGGCCGACCTCTGGCTCGACGGTGAGCCCCCGGCGGAGGACTACATCAGGGCCATCCCCCATCCCGAGAGGTACGAGGAGGTCGTCTTCTGCGGCTACGGTGAACCCCTCCTGCGCCTCGACGCGCTCATCGCCGTGGCCCGCCACGTCAAAGAGCACTCCGAGACCCCGGTCAGGGTCGACACCAACGGTCAGGCCAACCTTTATCACGGCCGGAACGTCCTGCCCGACCTTGTCGGGGTCGTCGACGCCTTCTCCATAAGCCTGAACGCTCAGGACAACGAGACCTACCAGAAGCTGTCGCGCCCGACCTTCGGGGAACGGGCCTACCCGGCCGTCCTCGCCTTCGCCCGGGAGGCGGTCAGGCTCTTCCCGAAGGTCATCCTCACGGTGGTCGACGTGCCGGGGGTGGATGTCGAGGCCTGCCGCAGGATTGCCGAGAGCATGGGCGCGGCGTTCCGTGTCCGCGAGTACCTCGATTCGGGAGACCGCTACCTCGACGAACGCGGAGGGCACCGGCGGGGCGGCGGAAGACGGGGAGGAGGCGACCGAGTGAGGAGGGCGAGGGTCCCTGACGTGGTCATCAGGCGTCTTGTCGTCTATCTCCGCATCCTCGACGAGCTGGACCTCGGGGACGGTGACACCTACATCTCCTCCCAGGAGCTCGGCGAAAGGGCCGGGGCCTCACCGGCTCAGGTCCGCAAGGACCTCGCCTCTTTCGGCGAGTTCGGCAAGCAGGGGGTCGGCTACAACGCCCGCTACCTGCGCGAGGAGCTGCGGTCGATTCTCAATCTCCGGCACCGCGTCGGCGTGGCCGTCATCGGCGTGGGCGAACTCGGAAAGGCTCTGGCCCGGTACATCAGCCGCCGGGCGGGGCGCGGCGAGAGGTACCCTTTCCACGTCGCGGCCCTGTTCGACACCGATCCCCAGAAGGTGGGCCGGACCGTCGACCTGGGGCTGGAGATCCTGCCCGCGGAGCGGCTGACGGAGGAGATGCGGAAGCGACGGGTCGACATCGCCATCATCACCGTCCCGGCCTCGGCGGCCCAGGGAGTCGCCGACGTCTGCGTCGAGGCGGGCGTCAAGGCCATCCTGAACTTCGCCCCGGTGAAGCTCTTCGTCCCGGACGACGTCAGGGTCCACTACTCGGACGTGAGCCTGGAGCTGCAGCAGCTCGCCTACTACCTCTCCTAGCCGTCACGAGTAGGCTCGGTCCTCTCCATGCGGGCGGCGTCGCGGTCGGGAAGCGGCTTGTGGTTCGTCCGGTCAGGGAGCTTGCCGTTCGTCGCCCAGGCAGGAAGCGGCTGCATATCCAGCGAAGTCTGGAAGCGGTTTTCGACCGGTCGGTCGAGAGGCGCCGGTCTTGCGGGAACGGCCCGGACCCGCCGGGCCGTCCGGCCCGGTCGGCGGCCAGGTCAAGGAGGCAGGCTCGTGAACGAAGACCCTAAGGTGAAGCCCAGCCGGAGTTGCGGCCCAGAGCGAGGTGTGGGGCGGCAGGGTCCGGCCTGCGGCCCGGACGACCCCCGCCGCGGCGGTGACGCCGTCGGCGCCGGGACGAGTCCCACAGACATCCCCGAGCACCGCCCCAAGGGAGGCGAGCGCCGGTCGAGGTTCATCACCGTCTCAGGCCGGGAGATCGCGCCCGTTTACGGCCCGGACGACATCGCCGGGCTTGACTACGACCGGGACCTGGGGCGGCCCGGGGAGTTCCCCTACACCCGCGGGATACACAAGACCATGTACCGGGGCCGCCTCTGGACGATGCGGCAGTTCTCGGGGTTCGGCACCGCCGAGCAGTCCAACGAGCGCTACAAGTACCTGCTCCGCCACGGACAGACCGGCCTTTCCGTGGCCTTCGACTTCCCGACCCTGCTCGGATACGATTCAGACCACGAGCGGGCCCGGGGCGAGGTCGGGCGGCTGGGCGTGGCCGTGGACACCCTGGCCGACATGGAGATCCTCTTCAAGGGGATACCGCTCGACCGTGTGTCCACGTCGATGACCATCAACGCCCCGGCGGCCGTCATCTGGGCCATGTACATCGCCGTCGCCGAAAAGCAGGGGGTCCCGCCCGAGGTCCTGAACGGGACCATCCAGAACGACATCCTGAAGGAGTACATCGCCCAGAAGACCTTCATCTTCCCTCCGGCGCCCTCGATGCGGCTCATAACCGACACCTTCGCCTTCGGGACGGAAAGGGTCCCGAAGTGGAACACGATCAGCATAAGCGGCTACCACATCCGGGAGGCCGGGGCGACCGCCGTGCAGGAGCTGGCCTTCACCCTGGCCGACGGCTTCGAGTACGTCCGGGCCGGCATCGAGGCCGGTCTGGACGTCGACGCCTTCGCCCCGCGGCTCTCGTTCTTCTTCAACTCCCATATCGACTTCTTCGAGGAGATAGCCAAGTTCCGGGCGGCCCGGCGCATCTGGGCCCGAGCGATGAGGGAGCGGTTCGGGGCCAGGAACCCGCGCTCGTGGACCCTGCGCTTCCACACCCAGACGGCCGGCGTGTCCCTGACGGCCCAGCAGCCGGAAAACAACATCGTCCGCACGGCCTACGAGGCCCTCGCCGCGGTCCTCGGGGGGACCCAGTCCCTGCACACGAACTCGATGGACGAGGCCATGGCCCTGCCCACCGAGAAGGCGGTCAAGATCGCCCTCCGGACCCAGCAGATCCTGGCGGAGGAGACCGGGGTGGCCAACACCATCGACCCCCTGGCCGGGTCCTACTTCGTGGAGAGTCTGACCGACCGGATGGAAGAGGAGGCCCAGGCCTATTTCGACCGGATCGAGGCCCTCGGAGGCGTCATCGCGGCCATCGAGAAGGGGTTCTTCCAGCGGGAGATCGCCGACGCCGCCTACCGTTTCCAGCGGCAGGTGCAGTCGGGGGAGCTGTCGGTGGTGGGGGTCAACTGCTACGTGGAGAGCGAGCCCGGGCGCATCGAGCTCCTCAAGATACCGCCGGAGGTCGAGAAGCGCCAGCTAGAGCGGTTGCGCGAGGTCAAAGCCAGGCGCGACCCGGGCCGGGTCAGGGCGGCCCTCGAGGCGGTGCGCGAGCGGGCCCGGAGCAAGGAGAACATGATGCCGGTCTTCCTCGAGGCGGTCAAGGCCTACGCGACGCTGGGAGAGATAATCGGCGTCCTGCGCGAGGAGTTCGGGGAGTACCAGGAACCGGCCATATTCTAGCGTGGAGGGGGACCTCTCCGTGACCCGAGGCAAGGTGAGGGTTCTTGTCGCCAAGCCCGGCCTGGACAGCCACGACCGCGGGGCGAAGGTCGTGGCAAGGGCCTACCGGGACGCCGGCATGGAGGTCATCTACACCGGCCTTCACCAAACACCGGAACAGATCGTCGAGGCCGCCGTCCAGGAAGACGTGGACGTCGTCGCCTTGAGCATCCTCTCAGGGGCCCACTCCGTTCTCGTGCCCAGGGTGGCCGAGCTGCTCAGGGCCAGGGGGGCCGAAGACGTCGTTCTCCTGGTCGGCGGCATCATACCCGAGGAGGACGTCCCGGCCCTCCGCGAGGCCGGGGCGGCGGGGGTCTTCGGGCCCGGAAGCGACCTGGACGAGATCGTCTCCTTCACCGTGGCCTGTCTCGAACGACGGAAACCATCATAGCACCGGCCCGAATAGGGGGCTTCGCAGCACCTGATGGAGCTTGTGGAACGACTGCTGGACGGAGACCGGCGCGCCCTGGCGAGGGCGATAACCCTCACGGAGAACGAGGACCCCCGAGCCGCCGAGCTGGCCCGGGCCGTCTTTCCTCACACCGGACGGGCCAGGACGCTCGGGGTCACCGGGCCCCCAGGGGCCGGCAAGAGCACCCTCGTCGACGGGCTGACCCACCTCTACCGCAGGTCCGGGCGGCGTGTCGGTGTCGTGGCCGTCGACCCGACGAGCCCCTTCACCGGCGGGGCCATCCTGGGCGACCGGATCCGCATGCGGCGCGGGTCCGCCGACCCGGACGTCTTCATCCGGAGCCTCGCCACGCGCGGCCATGTGGGCGGCCTGTCGTGGCACACCGGGTCGGTGGTGCGGCTCCTCGACGCGGCCGGGTTCGACACCGTCATCATCGAGACCGTCGGGGCCGGCCAGGCGGAGGTCGAGGTCATGCGCTACGCGGAGACGACCATCGTCGTCATGGTCCCCGGTCTGGGAGACGAGGTGCAGGCCATCAAGGCCGGCATCCTCGAGATCGCCGACGTCATAGCCGTGAACAAGGCCGACCGGGAGGGTGCCGACAGCCTGGTGAGGGAGCTCGAGATGATGCTGGAGCTCGGCAAAAGGAGCCGGGGCGGCAGGAGCGGTGAGGCCTGGGCCGTGCCGGTGGTCAAGACGGTGGCGACGACGGACGAAGGGATGGAGGACCTCTTCGCCGCGGCGGAGAGGCACCGTGAGCACCTGGCGTCAACGGGTGAGCTCGAGGCCTGGCGGACGCGCGAGCTGGCCGCGGAAGTGACGGGCCTCATCCGTGACCTTGCCGGCCAGAAGGCCCAGGCCTGGGCGGAGACGGCGGGCGCCTGGAAGGAGGCCCTGGCGCAGGTCGCGGCCCGCAGGATTGACCCCAGGACGGCCGCCGACAAGCTGGTCGCCGAGTTCCTGGCCTGCGCCCGGTCGTGGTCCTAGGGGGCTCCGGGCGCGGCCGAGGCTGCAGGCGGCGGTCCGGTGGGGGAGGTCCCGGGCGGCTCCGACCCGAGGCCGAGAGCGGGGACCTCCGGGGACAGGTGCAAGGAGAGGGAAAGGGAGGAAGTCCTGATGCTGTTCTCACCTAGTGAGGAGCACGAGGCCATCCGGCGGCGGATCAGGGAGCTGGCGGAGAAGCATTTCAAACCCAAGGCCGCCTACTGGGACGAGACGCACGAGTTCCCGGCCGAGAACCTCGAACGCCTGGCCGAGGCCGGGTTCATCGGGATGAATCTGCCCGAGGAGTACGGCGGGGCCGGGCTCGACATGCTCTCCCACACCATCTGCGTCGAGGAGATCGCGCGGTGCTGCGCGACGACGGCCGTCATCTTCGAGGTCCACAACA
>ENA-OSAI01000250-OSAI01000250.1-marine-sediment-metagenome-genome-assembly--contig:-NODE-250-length-28189-cov-37.769425_pt1 | contig 28189 bp, 23 predicted proteins | sample MGYA00237871_ERZ529316 | MGnify/ENA primary metagenome ERZ529316 (study PRJEB26369, sample SAMN03142814) | marine sediment metagenome | biome: marine; feature: borehole; material: sediment...
CTAGGGAACAAGCTTTACCTTCGGTTGGGGCCGGAACGGGCCGTTGTACATGTGCTGATGGCCTGCTGCCAGAAATTTCGCATCAATTCAAGCTTCTCACGATCCGTGTGAGCACTTACTGTCGAACGCCTGGCGGAAGGCAATGGCGTAGGGTGCCGATAGAAACTTGTTGGGAGTGATCAAAGACGAAAAGCATCCCTTGCGCGTTAAGCTAATCGCAAGTTCAAGGAAGAGAATGTAAAGGTCATAGGCCCCCGAAGCAGACATAAAACGCTCCTTCCAAAAAGGTTTTTCATATTGTGAGAGAATGGTCTTTAGCTTGATTGCATTCACGTACGGCGGATTTCCAATCACCGCGTCGAAACCGGGGTTGCGCTTTCGCTGGCCAGTCTCCTCGAAGAACACCTCTGGAAACTCCAGCTCCCAGTGGAAGAAATGTCGCTCCTCAGCAATCTCTTGGGCCTTGGCAAACCAAGGCTGGGAACGGACTTCTTCCTCCCATACTTGGGGGGAATCGCCGAGTTTGAGCAGGAGGTCTTCGTAATCGGCCTCGTTCATCTCGTTCCCGAAGTAGATGGAAACCCACACATTGGCCACCTCTTTAAACGGCTGAAGGAGCTTGAGGATGTGGCCGTACAACTCCTCTTTCTCGCGGATGTCGTCCACCTTCTCGGATGGCTTGCGGAGGAGCTCCATAACTTCGCCGAGCACAACGGGGAGCCGTTCCTTGAGCTTTCCCTCGAAAAGCCCTACCACGTGCTCCCCGATCCGAGCGGCCTTGTCCTTCTTTCCTCGGACAGCCAGTCTCCCTAAGTCCTTGACCCAGGCCCCGATCAACGAGTTTCCCACCCGCAGGTGGTGATCTAGGAAAGAGAGGGGGCGGTCTTTGGCCACGGTGTACAGCCACAACGAGAGCTTGGCAAGCTCCACGGCCAACGGGTTTACGTCCACCCCGAAGATGCAACGCTCCACCACCTCCCGCCGCGCCCAGCGACGTACGTCCTCCTCCACGTCCTCTGGGGATTCACCTAGAGCTTCGATGAGGGCGCGAGCGAGGAAGTCCACCGCCTCCACCAGGAAGTGGCCCGAGCCCATGGCCGGGTCGAGCACCTTGATGGAGAGGATCTCGTCGATCAGAGCGGTTTCCAGCTTTTCGCGCTCGCGTTGGTATGCCTCCCGGTCGTAACCTCGGGCGCGTTTGATCTTCTCATCGAGGTCCCGTTTGGCCACAGCGACTTTCTCTTTCTTCTCCTCCACAAGCGGGCCCAGGGTGTGCTGGACGATGTACTTCACGATGTAGTCCGGGGTGTAGTAGCTGCCCGTGGCCTTGCGCTCTCCTTTGTCGGTCTCGAGGTACACCTCGCCGGCCCGGTAAGTGCGCACGGGGCGCCTGCCTTGGACCTCAGAGAGGGGGACGAAGATCTCCTTGCCCCCGTCTTTGACCACGGCCAAGTCCTCCGGGGCGACCCGCAGCCGGTGCTCAAGCAGTCCCTCGTAAATGGCCCCAAGATGCCGGATGTCGAGGTCCCGGTAGCTCACCGGGCCACGGCCGGTTCTTCCCGCGGCCTTTGCCCGCGCGAGCTTGTCGATGGCCAAAGCTAGGTAGTGGTCCCCGATCTTCCACCGCGCGAGAAGTGGATGCTTTTCTGGGTCGAAAAGTCCCCCGTTGTACGGAGGTACCCCCAGGTGGGCATCACCTTCGTTCACGATCCGAAACAGGACGCCTAGCTGCATCCAGTACTTGTGGGCGGTGGGACTGAACGTATGGCCGCTATCCAAGCGATCGGCGATTTCCCTCGCCATCTGGTGGAGACTGTAAGACTCACGGTAGTCATGGTTTTCCATGGGGAGAAGGCCGCGATCCTCGGCATAGAACAAGAACAGGATGCGATAGATGAGGACGAACGTGTTGGTGCGAATGTCTTCTAGGTCATCTGCGGAAAGGCCGTTTTCGGGGTTCTTGAGGAGGCCTTCGGCGAGGAGTCGCAGCGCCTCGTACACGTTGTCCTTGAGCTCCTCGCCCAGCCGGGCGGCGTATTCCTGGCTCCCCTTGAGCACGCGATCGAGAAAGCCTGTGGTGAAGGCCTCTCGGGAGAAGAAGGCCCAAAAATACGGGAACCCCTCAGGGGCATCCTCGAGAATTGTCTCAAGGTCCACCTCGTAGTAGACGTCCAGCTTGTAGCTCGTGTCACGGTGGTAAAGGCGCCAGTGACGGCCGTTGGTGAGGATGCCCCAAGTTCGGTCGGTGGCGCGAAGGTAAAAGTCGATCTGATACGGCGGGTAGTGGTTCGCAAAGCGATCTCCCGGGCCTTTGAGTTTTGTATCCAGCGACCGTGACCATTGCTTGGCATCCCCGATGGCCACTGCCTTGGAGAAGTATTCGCCGTGCCCCTTCAGATGGTGCTCAGCGTCTTCGAGATCGTCTTCTGCCATGAAGAAGCAAAAATCAGGGCGGCGCGTTCCCTCATAGGAAGGCACTGAGGGCTGCAGAGTGTACAGCTCCTTCCACCCGAGGATGTCCAGCACCGGCCGGATGAAAAGGCGCTCCGTTTCAGCCTCATTGGCCTCGGGAAGTCGGGACTTAACTTGCTCGTAGAGCGCTCGAACTTCCTCAAGGGCACCCGCAGCCTCCCGAGTTGCTCGCAGGAAGAAAGGGTCCTCCTTAACGAGCTCCGCTAGGAAGTAATCGGAGAAGAGAGAACTGTTACACACCACACTGGGCAAATCCTCCCTTGGATGCCGCGATTCAGTTCTCATCCGCCCTCCTCCGGGACAAACTCCACTAGCGCCAAACTTACAAGCTCCGGTTCCTCGTCCACAACGATCTCTAGATTACCGATCTCCTCTCGCCTGCGCTGGACCTTACTTTTGAGGTCGTCGAGCTCTCGTTCTGCCTGTTCCAGATCGTACTCACGCAGCCGCAAGGTCCCCATGATTCGGCGTCGATCTTCCTCATCGGCAATCTCCTCAAGCTTCCTGTGAAGCTCTCGGATGCGCTCTTGGGTCTCCAAAAGCCGCTCACACAGCCGAGCCTCCTTCACTTGGGCGTAGTGATCCAGGTCTTTTTGCATCAGTGCAGCCATGCGCGAACGCTCTTCTTGAACTTGGTCCTCAAGCTTTGCGCTTTCCGAACGCGCGAATGTCAAGGCCATTTCGTAGAGCATGTCCAGCTCGCGAGCGAGCTTTTGGAGCGAGGCGGGGAGATCAGGTGGGGTGAGATGGAGTTGCGTGAACTTGGGGACCTGCTGGCACATTTCAGGACGTACTTCCCCAGATGCATCCACAAACACGGGACAGAGGACAGCCCGAGCGGTTTGACCAGTGCCGTCGGTGAAGCGGAGAAGGAAGTTACAGAGGATGCCGGAGCAGCCCGCCAATTCCTTGGAAGGCACGCGTTTGAATGTCGCAATGCCTCGGTGCCTGAGGTCCTGACAATGTTCGACAACGGCGTCAAAGAGGGGATGTCCGAAGGCGATGAAATCCACCTCTTCAGGGCGAGTTTCGCGGGCCACTGCCCTGTCAAAGGTCGCACGCTCATACACTGCCTTGACGTTTCGCCTTTGTACGAGCGGCGGAACCTCGATCCGTACGATTCCCGGGGCCACCGGTTTGATTTTGCCCCCATGCGCCAGGATGAAAGCCTCGGCAAATCGGTGCACATCCTCGCAGGTAGCCGAAAGCCTTCGGGCTCGCCTAAATAGTTTCAACGCGCTTTCGTGATCGTAGTGGCGCACATCCATTAGGAGATCTTGCTCAACATGCTTGAGCATCCTCGCGCGCTCTTCGGCCGCCCGGATAGCCTGCTCGGCGGTGACCTCAGGCGGCTCGTCCTCTGCCAGGGCCCGCATGATGAGTGCGGGGAGATCGATCTCCTCCAGCAACGAGCCAAGTACGTCATGAACGTCCCCTGGGAGGTCAGCCTCGATTTGGGCAAGACGTTCTAGCAACCGCTCGAGGATTCGATCTTCGCGTGTGTTAGTCACAAACAGGTTGAAAACCTTAACGTCGCGCTTCTGTCCGTACCGATGGAGGCGGCCAATGCGTTGCTCGATTCGATTGGGGTTCCATGGCAACTCATAGTTCACCATGAGATGACATTGCCAATGTAGGTTAAGGCCCTCTCCGGCGGCGTCCGTGGCCAAGAGGAGCTGAGTGCCCGGGCGCTCGAATTCTCGTTGACTGTGCTTTCTAGCCAGCATGGACATGCCGCCGTGAATCAGGGTATACCGCCACCCCATTTCACGTACCAGGCGTTCCAAATAATGAAGCGTGTCCCGGTATTCCGTAAACACAACCACTTTCACCTGGGGGTCCTGGAGCAGGTTCCCCAAGAAGGAAATCAAAGCCTCGGCTTTGGAGTCTACCTCAATAGAACAAGCTTTTTTGCAGAGACCGCGGAGCTCCTCGATTTCAAGATCCAGGTTGGTAAAGAACGGCAACCTTTCCAGCTCTCGTTCAAGGGCTTCCCTCTCTTCTTCGCGTAAGCTATCAGGATCGCGCAGATAATCGTCGAGCCATGGCAGGCCAGCTTGGGCAGTGAAGAGCTGCACCTTCTCGGGGTGGTTGCGCAACTCCTCCAACACACGAAGGCGCCGTTCAAGGGAACATCGAATGGCCTCTATGGAGGAGACCATCCGCTTTTGGAAGAGGACCATCAGGAATCCTGCGGCTCGGTTCTTTTCTGCGAGGGCGAGGTTGTAACGCTCAGTAACGTACTCCGTAACAGCTTCGTAAAGCTCTTGCTCATCCTTCCCAAAGGTCACGGGGATGGTTTGGACCTTGCGATCGGAGAACACAGGCCGCCCGTTCTCATCCAAAATCTCCTTCTTGGTGCGGCGGATGGTGACTCGGGCCACCTGCTGGGGCGAAAGCTCTTCTGGTGAGGGAAACGCGTACTCATCGAGCAGTGTCAGGAGCGCATGGAAGGCAAAGCGGTCGCCATTGTGGGGCGTAGCCGAGAGGAGCAGCAGAGAATCAGTTCGCTCAGCCAGAACGCGGGCTAACCGGTACCGCTGCGTCTCCTCAACCCGCCCACCATATCGTCGGGCCGAGAGTTTGTGGGCCTCGTCGAACACCACCACATCCCATCGGGTTCGCTCAAGCTGAGGGCGGATCTCGTCGCGCTTTGCCAGATCCAGTGAGGTGATGATCCGTGGCTCTCGTTCCCACGGATTGAGCTCGGGAGGTAGCTTCTCCGAAAGTTGCCGTAGATAGGTGCCATCATACACGACGTAGTGGCGATTGAAAGCCCGAGCCAGCTCCTCCTGCCATTGAGCACATAAAGGCGCCGGCGCCACAATGAGTACGCGCTCGGCACGCCCTCGGGCAACAAGCTCCTCCAAGATCATCCCAGTCTCGATGGTCTTCCCCAACCCCGTGTCATCGGCGATCAAGAAGCGATGAGGGAACTGACTGATGACTCGATGGACCGCGAACACTTGATACGGCTCCAGGTTGATCCGCGAACTTGAGAGGCTTACTAGGCGCTCATATTGATACAAGGCAGACAAGCGGATGGCCTCGTTCAAAAGATCGAATTTGATCTCTGGAGAAAGTTCTCCTTGGCGAAGTTGCTCCAAGGGCCCTTTCAGTCGCTCGATCGTCGTCGGAGGAACGGTGTAGTCCTTGATTCGAGGGGGGTCCTGGAAAAGGATGGTATACCGATATCGCCCGTTCCCTACTGGTTGAGCCCGTTGGACTTCGCCTATCTCCCCATAGACGAGAACCCTGTCGCCCACTTTGAGGAACGGTTCCTGGCCCTGCACACCTCGTTCTGGCATTTTTCCATTCCGTAGTAAAGCTGTTCCACCGATCATATGATAGAGGATCACGGGTCTTGTAGGCAAAGGTAGGCAGCCCAACTTTGCCGCCGCCAACAGTGATTAGGAGATTAGGAAGTGGATTTTCATAGAGCCGATCACGGAAAGGAAAACAACCCTTAATTTCTTGGTCATAACTTGACAGGTTCACTGGTGGTAAGCATCAGCACCTCGATGGGCTCCCCACGCAGGTGCTCGCGGTAGAACTCCGGTCGCTCGGTGTGGATTGGGATCAGTGTCTTGGGGGCGATCTCCCGGGCGATGAACAGAAGGTCCTCTGGGCTCGCGTGACCAGAGGCGTGCAGACCACCGCCGAATCGCGGCCGGCCATCCCCAGCCACCTCAAACCCGTGGACCTCCATCCCAAAGAACTTGAGCCACTCCCATAGCCGCCGCATGTCGACCTCCTGCTCCTCCCCATGGGCCTCGCTGGAGGAGTAGATGTAGACGCCCCCCTCAGGCTCGATGTCAAGGAGGTTCTTCAGGTCCCAGAAGCTGAAGGCGAGGATGAAGTCCCCAGGCTCCTCCTTCACCTCCTTTGGACCCACAAGCCGCTTCCGGTGCCGCTCGCGGAGCCGCCTGTCCCACACCTGAGGGCTCACCACCACGTCGTCGTAGATCCCGAGGAGCTGCGAGTCCACCACTCCGGCAACCCAGCCACAGGCCTCCAGGGCCTCCAGGAGGTACATGTCCTTGGACAGCACGACCAACGTGCGGCCTGTCTCTTCCGCGATCCTGAGGAAGCCCTGCAGCCGCTCAATTTGCCTGGGAGTGAAGTCGGCGATCACCAGCTTCCCCCGGCTCCCCGCGACGATCTCGTGTGCCCGGGCCCGGACGTCCTCTTCCGTTGGGTTCTCCCTTCCCAACGGGCCGGCCCTCGTCCCCTCAATGAGGAGGAGGCGCGAGCGCAGGCGCCGAGCTTCTTCCACGAACCTCAGGGTGGCCTCCCGGAGTTCCCCGTGGAGCCGCAGGTCCCCGGTGTAGACCACCCAGCCCGCGTCCGTCTCCAGGGCATAGGCGAGTGCCCCGGGGAGGGAATGGTCCACCGGGAAGGCGCGGATCTCGTACCCCCCGACTTCCCTTTGAAGCGAGCGGACCTCGCCGGGTTCGAGGGCCCTCCCATTGGGGTTAGGCGGCCGGTGAAGGAACTCCACGAGCTTTTCGGGCACCGCACCTCCCGCTAGCCGGACCTGCCGTCCCTGAGCTGCCTGCGATTTATGAAAAGCGGACTTGAGGGCCCGGGGGTCATCCAATTGCACCCTGGGAATTACGTAAGCTGTCTCGGAGTAGAACTCGGCCTTCCCCGCGTCCTGCACCGCTTTGAGCACCGCCCAGGCGGCGGGGGAGGCAGCCACCGGGATCCCCGGCCGCACCACCCCCAGAAGACCACGGTGGTCCATATGCGCATGGGAAACGAGGATGAGGTCCACCTCCAAAGGTTCTCCTTCTCGCTTGAGGTCTTCTGGCCACAGGTCCTCCCTATATAGGTCGGGGTGCGGGGGGATGAGCCCCAGACGCCACAGGTCCACCAGCCCCCGGGAGCTCCGCGGCTTCAGGTACTCCTCGAAGTAGGCCCCGAAGCGCTTGTAGTTGATCCCGAAGTCGAGGAGGAGCCGCGCCCCACCAGTATGGAGGAAGATCTTCGTCCCGCCTATCGAGTCCGCCCCGTCCAAAATCCTCAGTTCCACGCCCTCTCCTTTCAGGCCCTGCCCTTGAACTCTAGCGCCAGCTCCTTCTGGCGGCCCATGCCCCCGGTGGCCTCCACCAGAAGCTTGGACGCGTAGGCCGAGCCCCGCAGGATCGCCCCCTCCCCCCACCGGTCCCGGATCCGATCCAGCGCCTGGGCCAGCCGTTCCCCCCGCACCTCCTCGGGGAACATGGGCCGGGGGGTCTCCTCCTTGGGCATCAAGCCCGCCACCCGCACCCCCACCAGAGTGGTCTCCGGCGGAAACCCTCCGAGCTCCTCGCAGATCTCCACCGCCACCCGGAAGATCCGCTCCTCGTCATCCGTCGGGGTCTCGAGGGCCTTTTGCTTGGCGTGCCAATGCATCTCGGCGTCCCGGAACCCGAAGTGCACCACCCTCCCCGCCAGCCCCTTGGCCCTGAGCCTGCGGCCGACACGCTCACACAGGTAGAGGAGCACGCTGCGTGCCCCTTCTGGATGCCGCAAGACCTTGGGGATGGCGTGGGAGTGCCCCACGCTCTTGACTTCCTCCTCCTGCCAGTAGGGGACGAGGGGGGTGGGGTCGAGCCCCCTTCCCCAGAGATAAAGGGTGGTCCCGTACACCCCGAACGCCTGCCTCAGGTACCGCTCCGGAAACCTGCCGAGGTCGGCCAATTTCCAGACCCCCATGTGGTGGAGGCGGCGGGCGATCCGGGGCCCGATCCCACACACCGACTCCACCGGGGTCTTCTCCAAAACCTCGGGCACCTCCTCCGGGCGGAGCCAGCGCACCCCGGCGGGCTTGGCCTCCTCCACCGCCAGCTTGGCGAGGAGCTTGTTGGGGGCGATCCCGATGGAACAGGTGATCCAATCCCCCAGCTCCCGGCGGAAGTCGGTCTGGATCCTCCTTGCCAAGACGAGCGGCCCGCCCCAGCGGGAGGCTTGTTGGGTCACGTCCATGAACACCTCGTCGATGGAGTACACCTCCACCATCGGGGTGTAGCGGATCAGGATGGAGAGGAACCGGCGGGTCATGGTCTCGTATTTGGCCGGGTCCCCGGGGACGAAGATCACGTCCGGACAGAGCTTTCGCGCCTCCCAGGTGGTCATCCCGGAGCGGATCCCGTAGCGTTTGGCTTCTTTGGAGGCGGCGGCTACCACCGAGTGGATGTCGGGACGCCCGGAGACCACGATGGGCTTCCCCCTGAGATAGGGGTTGGCCTGCTGTTCCACCGAGGCGAAGTAGGAGTCCATGTCGATGTGCATGATGAGGGTCCCCATTCACCCCTCCTCCACGTACACCCCGTCCAGGTACCAGCGGGCCCGGGCAGAGTCGTACCGGAGCTGGATCAGGGCCCCGGCTGCGGTGACGGAGTAGATGAGGAGGCGGTTTGCCCCTTCCCGGCGCTCATGTACCAAGTGGACTTCCTCCACCCGGTAGCGCCTCCCCTGCCACAGGAAGCCGGTGGGGCGCGGGTAGGGGGCACGGGCAGGGAAAACGGCCTCTAGATCCACGGGTTGGTTCACAGGGCGGAGCATGGCCGCCTCCTCTCGTCCAAGTATAGACCTTGGACGAGCCTCGGTCAACCCTTTCTCTTGGATGAGATGACCGCCCGAGCCCGGTACTGGATCCCCCCCACCGGCCGGGACTCGGGCACCAGCTCGATCAGCCTCAGACGATGAAGCTCCTTAAGCCGGGTGGAGGCGTTCTTCACCGAGATGGAAAGGGCCTGAGCCAGCTTGGAGCTGGTGGCCTCACCGTGCTGTACGACCCAATCCAGGGTCTCTTCTAGATACCCAGATAGGCGCCCCAGGATCCGCCACTCTTCCCCAACGAGGGCGAACAGGGCCAGGCCCCGGCGGGCCAGGCGCTCTGAAAGGTCTTCGAGCAGCTCTTCCTCCTCAGCTTTCACCAGCAGATACCGATCAGATAACTCCCCATCTTTGAGCTGTTCTGCCACCTTGGCCAGCGCCTCGTCGGCGAACGAGCCGCTTAGGACCTCCAGGCCGGAGAGGTCCACCAGCAATTGCCCCCCGACCGGCAGGCGGGAGAGCTCGGCCAAGATCTCCTCCCGCGCCCGCGCCCCCTCCAGCCGGGTGCCCAACCGCCGGCCGAATTTTCTCAGGTGGAAAACCTTTCTCCCCATTGCCATGGATCGTACTGGGATCCGGTCTCTCAGCCAAAGAACAGGGCCCTAGGAAGCTGGACGGAGATCTGCACCCCGGGGAAGGGGTGGACCCCCTCCACCCCCCACTCCACCTCGGCCTGCCAGAAACCGGCCCCCCCGGAGCGCACCAGCATCCGCCCCTCGTTTGCCTGGACGACCTCCCTGATCCTACGCAGGGCACCGCCCCGGCCCGGGTCGGTGAACCGGGATGCCCCCTCGATCAGCACCGCCTCCAGGGCTTGCCTCTCTCCCAAACCCCGGTACCTGGGATTCAGGGCCAAGCTCCGGTGTAGGCCGACCCCCTTGTCCATCACCACCAGGTGGATGTGGTCGGAGAACTCCTGCACCGCCGCCAGGCCATAGGGCTCGATCTCCTCCCCCAGCGGGTTGGCGTGGTGGGGGATGTTCTGCAGGAGTTCCAGCATGGCCATGGCGAGGACCCTGATCGACCTCTCCCCCAGGGGGAACCGGTCCGCCAGCACCTCACAGGCTCGGTCCACCAGACCCTGTACCTCCCCCTCGTCCTCCACCCGCACGATGCCTAGCGAGTTCTCTCCCGGGCCCTCCGGCGGAGGCCGGTCCGTCCACACCGCCTCCCCGGCCCGGCGGAACAGGCCCGTCCCGGCAAGGGCCCGGGCGACCTCCTCCCGCCGAGGCAGCAGCAGCCGCAGCCGGCCGCCGGCCTCGGCACAGCGTCGGGCGTAGAGGACCAGGAAGACGGCCACATACGGGTCGATGGCCTCCACCGTGGATAGGTCCACCAGTGGGCGGGGGAAGCTCCGCTCCCAGGCCGGTAGTTCCCGGTTCAGCCTCCAGGCGTCGAGGGTCCGCACCGATGTCCCTCCCAAGGAATCTTAACTTGTCTTGCGCTGGGCTCTTAGGGAGGAAGCAACGAGGACCTGAGATCGGAAATGACCCAGACAGCGTCCGGTATAGAGGATGGCAGCCTCATCAACCCCAAGGCCGTCCGAGGCTTTCTTTGCACCGCGAACCAGCTTGAGCAGCTGATGAAAGAACTGAGAGAGATGTGTAGCTCCGGGGCCTCCGAGACACCCTAACCGGGGTGTATCTCCCCGCCAGCTGAATTTTTGACGCTGGGGGCCAATTTCCGAGGTCACCATCCCCTGGCTTGCCAGCTGCGAGGGTAAACCTCACTCGGAGGGTTTCGTACCTAGCAGAACGAGCTCACTTCCCAGGCAGGCTGACTAGCGCACCAAGCGCCTCCGTGCAGCTGGTACGCCCGGCAGGATTTGAACCTGCGTCCTCTGCCTCCGCAGGGCAGCGCTCTGTCCCCTGAGCTACGGGCGCCCGTGGCGGAGGGACGGGGATTCGAACCCCGAAGGCCATAAGGCCGTACCGGTTTTCGAGACCGGCTCCTTACCGTTCGGACATCCCTCCAAAAAAATTCTACGGCCTCCCCCACCCAGGATCAATGCCCAACTGACCCCGGCGAAACTCTAAGCCACCGGGCCCGGCTGGGGCACCCTCACTCGCTGCCCGGCCCACCCCACCAAAGCCTCCCCCCGGTGAGGAGCCGCCACTGGGAAAGCCCGCCCAGAAGACACCGGGCCCCGCTGTACCCCAGCTCCTGCAAAGCCTGGGCAAGCCGGCAGGCCTCCTCCCCCGCCTCGTCCAGGCACCAGATGGGTATCCCCTCCGGCAGGGATAGTGTGCTCAGCCAACCGGGCACCTCCTCCACCGGCAAGTTCACCGCCCCCAGGAGGTGCCCCTGGGCGAACTCCTCCGCCGGCCGCAGGTCGATCAACAGGTGCAAGATGCCCGCCAAATGCAGCGGCAGAATGCCACTTCCCTCCACCGGCTGGCCCATGGCGGCTGGGAGTTCCCCCCAAACAAGCAGGTCTCCCCAGGTTTCTTGCCAGCCGGCCAGCCCACCGACCAGCGCCAGGGCGGCCGGATACCCCCGCTCCTGAAGATACCCGGCGGCCTCCTCTGCCAGACCTCCGGTCTCGTCATAGAGGAAGATGGCCAGCCCTTGGGGCAGTCGGTCCAGCCAAGCCGGGAGTTCCTCCCACGGGATGTTGACCGCCCCCAGCAGGTGCCCCCGGGCGTACTCCTCCGGGGAGCGGAGGTCCACCAAGAGGTAGAAGTCGTATTGCAGTTGGGAGACAGGGGAGGCGAAGGCCGGGGCCGGCACCACCTCCACCCGGAACCTCAGCCTGGCCGGCGGGACCCCCGGCTGGTCGGTGGGAAGCAAGATCTCCCGCTCCACCAAGCCAGAAAAGCCGTGAGAGTCGAATATCACCCGCACCTCCATGGTCTCCCCCGGCCCCAGCCGGTCCCGGGGCAGCTCGGCCTGGGTGCAGGGGCAGGTGATCTTCGCCCCTTGTGGAAATCCCACCGGCTCATCCCCGCTGTTGGTGATGGTGAAGGACATCTCCAGTACCAGCCCCTCCGGCACTTCCCCCAGCTCGTAAACCGGCGGGTCCACCTGCAACCGGGCCCCGGCTAGGCCGGGGAGACAGAGCACCCACGCGAGCAAGAAGCCCGCCCACCTGGCGGGAATCTTCATGGTTGCCTCCTTTCTCGAGCTCGGGTTTCCCCTCCCAGGGAAGCCTCCTCTAGGGCGGCCAGCAGCTCGGCCGGGCCCACATATCCTACCAGCCGCAGTAGCTCTTCGCCCGGGGAGAAGAACACCAAGGTCGGTACCCCCCGCACCCCCAGCTCCGCCACCAGACGTTGGGCTTCCGGGGAGGGCCGGGTGAGGTCCACCTTCATCAGCTGCCAGTCCGCCAGCTCCTCCCGCACCCCGGGATCCTGAAACGTGGTGGCGGCGAGCTTGCGGCAGGGTTGGCACCAATCCGCGGCGAAGTAGAGGAGCACCGGCTGGCCATCGGCCCGGGCTTCAGCCATGCCGGCTGAAGAATACGGGGCCCAGGGCAAGGACTCTCCGCCGGGGTGGGGGAGGAGGAACCACAGCCCGAGGGTGAGCCCGGCGCCCAGGGTGACCCAACGCAGGGCCTGGAACCAACGGCCAGCGTGGGTCTTCCTGCCCTGCCAGGCCAGGTAAATTCCCCCGATCAGGGCCAGCCCCCCGGCCAGCCCACTTATCACCGCCCCCGGCAAAAGCGGGCTCAAGAAATAAAGGGCCGCCCCCAAAAGCAAGAGCCCCAGCCCCCTCTCCACCCACAGGGTCCACTCCCCGCCCCGGGGAAGATCCCTTAGCTTGCCAGACACCAAGGCCAAGCCCAGGTACGGGGCCCCCAGTCCCAGGGCGAACACGAAGAACAGCGCCCCCCCGAGGAGGAGGCTCTGGCTCGCCCCCACATAAGAGAGCAAGGCCACCGTGGCCGGGCCCACACATGGGGCGGCCACCGCCCCCACCAAGAGCCCCATGACCAGTGCCCCCACGACCCGCCCCCGGGCTTGGGGAAGCCGACGGGTGAGCAGGCGCGGGGGCTTCAGCTGATAAAGCCCGAAGAAGCTCAACGCCATGGCCACCAGCACCCCCGCAGTCAAGGCTGGCACCCACGGCCTCTGCAGCAGCTCCCCGAACAGGCGGCCGGTGAAGGCGGCCAGCAGCCCCAAGCCGGTGTAGGTGATGGCTATCCCCAATTGGTAAGCGAGAGCCGCGGGCAAGGTGTGCCGGACCCCGGTCTTCCCCCGACCGAAATAGGCCACCGTGACCGGGATCAGGGGGTAGACACAGGGGGTGAGGTTGAGCCCTAACCCCAACAGGAACACCATCCCCAGGACCAAGGTCAGCCCCCGTTCCTCCGCCAGCCGGGCCAGCGGGTTTTCCCCGCCCGGGCCCGGGGGCAAAGCCACCGCACCCCCACCCTCTCGAGGCCGAACTAACACCGGGAGCTCCCATGACAGCTCCTGGGGCAACAGGCAGGTCTCATCGTCACAAGCTTGGTAGGTGAGCTTTCCCTCCAGCCGGTACTCCCCCGGGGGGAGGTCGGAACTCGCTGTCACCGGCAGGGAGATGGAAATCCGGTCCAGGTAAAGGGGGAGGGGAGACTCGGACCAGGCCAGCGGTTTCACCTGCGGGTCCGGGAACCGGGGTTCTCCCACCTCCAGTCCCGGGGGGGCCGAGATTTCCAGCCGGGTGGGGAACAGTGCTCCCGCGGCGCCCTCCGGCCCGCTTATGTGCCAGCCCGGCTGGATCTTCACCACCAGCTCTAGCTCCCGGGTCTCGCCGGGGGCCAGCTCCCAAGGGGCGGAGGGCACCTCCAGGCTCACCACCGCGGCAGCCCCCGGGATGCCCCCCAGGGAGAGCAGCAGCGCCAGAAGCACCCTCATCCCAGAGGCGGGCTCAGATCTTCACCTGCTGGCCCATGCCCCCGCAGCCCCCCCGCGACCAGGGCAGCTCACACTCCCCCCGATAGCAGGTCCCCTGGGTGGGGAAACCGTATTGTGTCGGGGAAGCTCCCCGGGCCCGCAGGGCCTGGGCCAGGTAGTAGTCCGGGTGAGCGAACCTCACCCACTCCTCCACTGCCGCCCGGACCTGGGTGGCGGAGAAGCCCTGGACCCTGATGAGCCAGGCCGCCAGGCCCCGGGCGCTGCGCACCAGGTTGCAGATCAGACCACTGCGCTCGCAGCAGCACCGGGTGAGGCGGGTGTCGTCACAGCAAGGGGTGGGGATTCCCCCCAAGGCTTCCCGGAGCACCGCCTCCTCCTCGCGGGTCAAAGGGTACTGGTAGTACCAATCGACGAACTGTTGGGCATTGTCCCAGGAGAGGGGGATCCCGTAGGTGGTGTCAGCTCCCGCCTGGGGGATCACCTCCGCCCGCAGAGCCTCTAAGGAGATGACCTCCACGCCTTCCCCGGCGGGCCCCCGGTCCAACGACCACACCACCACCAGGCCCACCCCCAGGCCCAAGAGCAAAAGCAGCCACCACCTCATCCGCCCTCCTTTCCCCAGGCCGCAGCACCCAGCCATGCCTCAGCCTCCTTGCCGGCAGCAATCCGGCGTTTCGCCCTCGAGGATCACCTCCAGGCCCATGCCCCCGCAGCCGCCGGCGTCCAACGGGGCGGCGCATTGCCCTTGGTAGCAGGACTCATAGGCCTCATGGGCCAGCAGCCCGTACTGGGCGGGGTCCAGGCCCCGGGCCTCCAGCGCCCTGGCCAGGTAATACTCAGGCTTCAGGAACCTGAGCCACTCCTCCACCGCGGCCCTGACCTCCTCCACCCCGAACCCCCGCTGGCTCACCAGCCAGTGGGCGAGCCCCCGAGCCGACCGCGTGAGGTTGCAGATCTTTCCGTTCCGGGTGCAGCAACAGCTGAACACGGAGTTGTCATCGCAGCAAGGGGCGGGGATGGGGCTCAGCGCCTCCTCCACCCGGGCCGCCTGCTTTGGGGAGAGTTGGATTTCATAAAACCAGTCGGCGAAGTGTTGGGCATTGTCCCAGGACAGGAGGAGGCCGTAGCTGGTCTCGGCCCCGGCCTGGGGGATGAGCTCCGCCCGGAGCTGGGCCAGGAGGTCCCCCTCACCCCCAGCCCCCACCACCAGGGCCGCCATCCCCAGCAACACCCCCCACCACCACCTTCTCCAGCCGGTGGGCCCCAATATCAGATTACCCGTCGCCATGGACACCTCCTGTAAATGTTTTGGCTCAGGGTAAGGCGGGCTTGTGGAGAAACTGTGGAGGGAGGATGTAGCTTCCATGGACCCCGTGGCCGCCAAGCTGGCGGGGGAGAGGAAGGCGGGATAGGATGGGAGGCAATGCCGGACGAGAAGCTCGTTTTGCCCATCTCCGGGATGAGCTGCGCCTCGTGCGTGGCCCACGTGGAGCGGACCCTGGGAAAAGCCCCGGGGGTGCTCTCGGTCCAGGTGAACCTGGCCACCCAACAGGCGACCGTGGAGTACCACCCGGACCAGGCGTCCCTCCCCCAGCTCATCCAGGCGGTGCGGGAGGCAGGCTATGAGGTCCCCGTAGAGCGCCTAGTTTTGCCCATCTCCGGGATGAGCTGCGCCTCGTGCGTGGCCCACGTGGAGCAGGCCCTGGGAAAAGCCCCGGGGGTGCTCTCGGCCCAAGTGAACCTGGCCACCCAGCAGGCCACGGTGGAGTACGTGCCCGGCCTCGCTTCCTACGCCGACCTGGTGGCAGCGGTGGAGGGGGCCGGTTATCGAGTGCCCCTTCGGCCTGAAGAGGGGGTGGCCCCGGAGGGGGAGGAGCGGGAGGTGAGGGAAGCCCGCCGGCGGTTGGTCCTCGCCTGGGGGGTCACGTTGCCCCTCATCGGGTGGATGGTGCCGGAGATGTTCCTGGGGCTGGTTTGGCCTTCCCCTGCCTTGTACCGACTGGGGATGATCCTGCTGGCGGGGCTGGTGTTGGGGGTGGCCGGGCGGGCCACTTATCTTTCGGCCTGGCGGGCCTTGCGCCACGGGAACGCCAACATGGACGTGCTCATCGCCCTGGGCACCGGAGCCTCCTTCCTCACCGGTCCGTTGGCCTACGTCCTGCCGGTGGCCAGCTACGCCGGGGTGGCAGCCATGATCATGGCCTTCCACCTCACCGGCCGCTACATCGAGGCCGCCGCCAAAGGCCGCGCCTCCCAGGCCATCAGAAAGCTCATGACCCTGGGGGCCAAGACGGCCCGGGTGCTGGTCCAAGGGCGGGAGGTGGAGGTACCCGTCTCCCAGGTACAGGTGGGGGACCTGTTGGTGGTGCGCCCTGGGGAGAAGATCCCCACCGATGGGGTGGTGGTGGAAGGGGAGAGCAGCGTGGACGAGTCCCTGGCCACCGGCGAGTCGCTCCCGGTGAGCAAAGCCCCGGGGGACGAAGTGATCGGGGCCACCATCAACCAAGACGGCCTGCTCAAGGTGCGGGCCACCCGGGTGGGGCGGGACACCTTCCTCGTCCAAATGGTCCGGTTGGTGGAGGAGGCCCAGGGTACCAAGGTCCCCATCCAGGAGCTGGCCGATCGGATCACCGCCCACTTTGTGCCGGCGGTGCTCGGGGTGGCCGGGGCAGCGTTCCTGCTGTGGCTGTTGGCCCCGGACTTGTTGCGCCCGGTGCTCCGGTGGGCCAGCGCCTTCCTCCCCTGGGTGGCCCCCGAGGCCAGCCCCCTCACCCTGGCGGTGATCTCCTTCGTGTCGGTGGTGGTGATCGCCTGTCCCTGTGCCCTGGGACTGGCCACCCCCACCGCGTTGATGGTGGGCAGCGGCCTGGGGGCCCGGCGGGGGATCCTGATCCGTTCCGGGGCCGCCATCCAAGCCCTGCGAGGGGTGAGGACGGTGGCCTTCGACAAGACCGGCACCCTGACCGTCGGGAAGCCCAGGGTGACCCGGGTGATTCCCAGCCCGACCTGGAAAGCCTCCTCGCCCCTCACCCCCGAGCAGGGGGTGCTGTTTTTCGCCGCGGCCGCCGAGCAGGGCAGCGAGCACCCCCTGGCCCGGGCCGTGGTGGCCCGGGCCCGAGAAGAGGGCCTGAAGCTGCCTCCTCCCCAGGGGGTGGAGGCCAAGCGGGGGTTGGGCATCCGGGCCCAGGTGGAAGGGAAACAGGTGCTGGTTGGGAGCCGCCGCTTCCTGGTCGAAGAAGGGGTGGACCTGGCCCCCCTGGAGGCGGAGCTGAGCCAGCTGGAGGGGCAAGGGGAGACAGAAGTGTTGGTGGCGGTGGAGGGGGAGCTGATCGGGCTGTTGGCCCTGGCGGACGTGCTGAAGCCGGAGGCCCCGGCGGCCATCGCCGAGCTCGGCCGCTTGGGGATCAGGAGCGTGCTGATCACCGGGGACAACCACCGCACCGCCCAGGCCATCGCCCGCCAGCTGGGCATCCGGGAGGTGCTGGCCGAGGTGCTGCCTGGGGAGAAGCTGGCCGCGGTGCGGCGGCTACGGCAAACAGGCCCGGTGGCCTTCGTGGGCGACGGGCTGAACGACGCCCCGGCCCTCAAGGCGGCCGACGTGGGCATCGCCATCGGCACCGGCACCGACATCGCCATCGAGGCCGGGGACATCACCTTGGTGGGGGGCGACCTCGGGGGGGTAGTGCGGGCGGTGCGGCTTTCCCGGGCCACCTTCCGCACCATCAAACAAAACCTGTTTTGGGCGTTTTTCTACAACTTGGTGATGGTCCCACTGGCGGTGCTGGGGCTGATGCACCCGCTTCTGGCCGAGGTCGCCATGGCCACCAGCTCCATCACCGTGGTGAGCAACGCCAACCTGCTGCGGCGGGTGCGGCTAGATTGACCAGAGAGGAGGTGAACCGCATGCCCGACAAGGCGATTGATCCGGTGTGCAAGATGGAGGTAGACCCGGCTACCGCGCCGGCCAAGGCGGAGTACCAGGGCAAGACCTATTACTTCTGCGCCCTTGGCTGCAAGGTGGCCTTCCAGCAGGACCCGGAGCGGTACCTGGGCGAGGAGGGTTGAACAGGCGGCGGGGTGAGGAAAGCAGCACCTGACCCGGCAACTGGCAGGGGGCGAGGACAGGCCCTAAGCTTGGGCCCATGGCCCTGCAGGTGTTGGTGCCGGTGTTCCTGGTGCTGGGGGCCGGCTGGCTGGTGGGGTGGCGATTCAAGTTGGATCCCACCCCATTGGTTCGGCTCACGTTTTGGCTCCTCTCCCCCGCACTGATCTTCCAATCCCTGCTCAACAGCGACCTCCCCACCAGCTCCTATGGCCTGGTGGCCGGGTTCGTGGTCGCCCACTACGGCGGCCTGTTCTTGCTCTCACTCCCCCTCAGGCGGCTGCTCTTCCCCGGGCAACCGGAGGCCCAGGCCGCCGCCTCACTGGCGCTGGTGTTCGGCAATTGCGGCAACCTGGGCTTGCCGATCCTGTACTTCGCCTTCGGGGACGCCGGGGTGGACGTGGGGGCGGTGTTCTTAGCCACCAACACCGTGCTCATCGCCACCTTGGGGGTGCTGATCGCCTCCTGGGAAGGGGCGGGCACCTGGCGGCGGGCGCTGGGAAACCTGGTGCGGGTGCCCTGGCCGTATGCGGTGGTGGCTGCCCTGGCGGTGAGGTCCGGGCTTGCCCTCCCCCAGTGGTTGACCCGGGCCACCGGGCTTCTGGCCCAGGGGGCCATCCCGGCCATGCTCCTCCTCCTGGGAGTGCAGCTGGCACAGGTGCGCCCCCGGGAGGTTGCCTGGGGGGCGGGTTGGCTAGCCGGGCTGAGGCTGGGCTTGGCCAGCCTGTGGGCCTGGGCACTGGCCGCCCTATTGGGGCTGCAAGGGGTGCTGCGGGGGAGCCTGATCCTGGAGGGGAGCGTGCCCACCGCGGTGAACAGCTTCCTTTTGGCCAGCCAGTTCGGCCGGCGGCCGGACTTGGTGGCCGCCGCCTTGCTCCTCTCCACCCTCCTCTCCCTGGGCACCCTCAGCCTCACCCTCCACCTGCTGGGATGAAAAGGAGGTACTGATGGCCAACGTGCTTGTAACCACCGAGATGTTTCCCGAGGCTTTGGCCCGCCTGCGGGCAGCCGGACACCAGGTGCAGGCCCCGGAGAAGGGGCGCCTGTCCCGGGAACAGGTCCTGAGGCGCCTTCCGGAGGTGGAAGCCCTGATATGCCTCCTCTCCGATCGGGTGGACGAGGAGCTGCTGGCCCGGGGGAGGCGGCTGCGGGTGGTGGCCAACTTGGGGGTGGGGGTAGATAACATCGACCTTTCGGCCGCCACCCGGCTGGGGATTGCGGTCACCAACACCCCGGAGGTGCTCACCGAGACCACCGCCGACCTGGGCTGGGCCCTGCTCATGGCGGCCGCCCGGCGCATCGTGGAGGCAGACCGGGACCTGCGGGCCCACGGCTTCCCCGGCTGGACCTTCATTCCCCCCCACCTGGGGGTGGACGTGTGGGGGCGCACCCTGGGGGTGGTGGGCCTGGGGCGGATCGGCACCGCGGTGGCTCGCCGGGGGAAGGGCTTTCAGATGCGAGTCCTATACCACTCCCGCTCCCGCAAACTAGAGCTAGAAAGGGAGCTGGGCCTGGAGTTCCGCCCTTTGGACGAACTCCTTTCCGAGAGCGACTTCGTGGTCCTCTGCACCCCCCTCACCCCGGAGACCCACCACCTCATCGGGGCCCGCGAGCTGGCCCTCATGCGGCGGGAAGCGATCTTGGTGAACATCGCCCGGGGTCCAGTGGTGGACGAGGAGGCGTTGGTGGCCGCCCTCCGGGCCGGGGAGCTCCGGGCCGCCGCCCTGGACGTGTTCGAGCGGGAACCGGAGGTGCACCCGGGCCTGTTGGAGCTCCCCAACGTGGTGCTCACCCCCCACATCGGCTCCGCCACCGGGGCCACCAGACGGCGCATGGCCGAGCTGGCGGTGGAGGCGGTGATCTCGGTGCTGGCGGGGGAAAAGCCCCCCAACCTGGTGAACGAAGAAGTATGGCCCCCGGGGAATTGACCGGGGGCCGGTTACTCCGGGGGGAAGCCCGCGGCTAGAGCCGGAGATCCGCCTGGTGACAGCGGGCCAGGAAGGCGACCAACAGGTCGATGGCAGCTTGGATGTCCTTTTTGTGGGCCGCCTCCACCACCGAGTGCACGTAGCGGGTGGGCACCGACAGGGTGACCACCGCGGCGCCCTCCCGGGCCAGCTGCATGGCCCCGGCGTCGGTGCCCCCCCGGGGCAGGATCTCGAGCTGATAGGGGATCTTTTCCTCCTCGGCGATCTCAATCAGGAACCTGACCAGCCCGGGGTGGGAGATGGAGGCCGAGTCCTTGAGCTTTATGGCCACCCCCTCTCCCAGGCGGGTGATGTGCTGATGCTCCTGTACCCCGGGCATGTCACAGGCCAACGTCACGTCCAGGGCCACGGCGATGTCCGGGGCCAAGGCGAAGGCACTGGTGCGGGCCCCCCGCAGCCCCACTTCCTCCTGCACCGTGCCCACGAAGTACACGTCGGCCTGCTGGCCGGAAAGCCGCCGCATGGCCTCTATCCCCACGTAGACCCCCACCCGATCATCTAGGGCTTTCCCGGAGACCAGTTCCCCAACCTCGGAGAAGCTCTGGCGGAGGGTGACCGGGTCTCCCACCCGCACCGCTTCCTTCGCCTTTTCCCCCGGCAGGCCCAGGTCTACGAACAAGTCCTTGATTTCCACCTTCTTCTTTTTCTCCTCCTCGGTGAGGATGTGGATGGGCTTGGTGCCGATGAGGCCCACCAGCGGACCGGCGCGCGTGTGGACGGTCACCCGCTTGGCGATCAGGGTGCGGGGGTCGAACCCCCCCAGGGGCTCGATCCTGAGGTAGCCTGTTTTCTCGTCCACGTGGGAGACCAAAAAACCGATCTCGTCCATGTGGGCCGCCACCGCCACCTTGGGCCCAGGCCCTTTCTTGCGGGCGATCAGGTTCCCCAGGCGGTCCACGCTGATCTCGTCCACGTGCTCGGCCAGCGCTTCCCGGATGAGCTCACGGATCTCTTCTTCCCGACCTGGGATCCCACTTGCCTCAGATAGCTTCCGCAGGAGCTCCACGAAACCTCCTTTCCCAATCTTCGTCGCAGCTTGGGCGATCAAATGCGGAACAACACCTTCTCAGAGCGGTAGATTCGCACCGAGATCAGGAGCAGCAGCCCCCCTACCACGGTGCTGGAAGCCAAGCTCCAACCTATCTCTACCACTCCCACTTCCCCGCTCAGCGCCCCCCGGATAGCGGCCATGGCCCCGGCCACCGGGATGGCGTATTCCGCCCCCTGAAGCCGCTGTCCGCCGAACATCACCGTCATCCCCACCAGGATCACCAGCATGTAGAGGGGCAGGAGGTAAACGCTGGCCTCCTTCTGGGTGCGGGCGAAGCTGCCCACGATGAGCACGGCGGCGGACAGGGCCACTGCCAGCGGCAGCAGCACCACCAAGATCCAGCCGGCGGCGGCCAGGGAGACTCCCCCCTGCCCCAATGGCCCGCCGAAGGCCTGGATCCCAATCAGAAGCCCCAGGGAGGAGAGCAGGGCCGAGGCCAAAGATACGGTCAGGATGGCCAGGAACTTGCCGGCCACGATCTCCTCCCGACTCAGACAGCTGGCAAGCAGCGTGGAGATGGTCCCCCGCTCCTTCTCCCCGGCGGTGATCTCCGCCCCGAACCCCAGCGCCCCCAGCAGGATGGACAGCACCAGGAAGTAGGGGAGGAGCTGGGTCAGGAGCAACCCTCCCAAACTCACCCCTCCCCCCAGGTCCACCACCTCCACGGAGAAGGGGGGTTCCACTTCGGCCGGTTCCACCCCCATGGCGGCCAGCTTTTCCAAGGTGAGCTGGCGGAGGAAGCCCTGCAAAAAGGCGCGGAGCTTGGCCAACCCCACCTGGGACTCTTGCTGCTCGGCCCGATAGTAGAGGACGAACCGGTAGCCAAGTTCCCCCCTGGCCGGGATCCGTTCCGCCTCCAGGCCCACTTCCCCGGCCCCGGCAGCCAAGCCCCGCCTCAGGGCGGCCACGCTGGGGTAAAAGCTCACCCGCAGCTCGGTGGTCTCCGACAGGGCCTGGGCCAACTCCGGGGCCTGGTCAGGCACCACTGCCAACACCCGGGGCACCAGGGCCTCAAGCCGGGCTTGCTCCTGCCCCACCAGGTTGCCCAGAAGGCCGAACAGCAGTGGGTAGAACACCAGGGGAAAGGCCACGGTCATGAAGACGGTCCGCCTGTCGCGGACCGCCTGCCGCAGCTCCTTTCCCAGAAGCAGCCACGCCCCTCTCACTCGCCTTCCTTCACCTCCACGGTGAGGAGCCAGCGGGCGAATTTGCCTGTCTGGACGTTGTCCTCGTACACCACCAGGTCCAGGTCGTAGGTGCCCACCGTCCAGGGGAGGGTGAGGGAGAGGATGCCTTCGGCGAAGTCAGCCTGGGTGGCGTCCTGCTCGGTGACGGTGAGCTTGAGGGCCAGTTCCTGGGGGGGCCCCTGGTAGAGGAGCCAGGGGAGGGAGGTGGTTTGCACCTCCCCCCCTTCCCCGTTCAGCCAGAAGCTCAGCACCCAATCGGAGCCCACCCCCTGGTTTTCCAGGAGCTGGGCCCCGGTGAGGCTCACCTGGAAGGTGACGGTGGGCGCCGGAGTCTGGGCTTCGGGTTCTGCCTCCGGCGCCGGTTGTTCAAAAGGGGGCTCACCCTCCGTGGCCCCGGCCTCGGTGGTGGGGGCGGTGTCGTCCTTCCAGATCACCGCCGCCTGGACCGCCTCCCGGTTGCCGTAGATGTCGATGGCGTAGTACTCCACCCGGTGGGGGCCCTCCGGCCCGGGGATGGTAAACGGCTCCACATACTGCCGCCACTCCCCGTCGTCGATGCGGAAGAAGATGGTGGCCTGCAGGGAGGCATCCTCGGCCACCAGCTGGAACGGGGTCCGAGAGGTGGCCCACAGCTTCCCGTCCGGGGCGTAATAGTGGGGGTCGCCGGCCACGATCCGGGTCACCGGCGGCTCGATGTCCAGGTAAATGGTCAGCGCCCGTTGGGGCTCTTGGTTGCCCAGCTTGTCCACCGCGTAGTACTCCATCCGGATCACCGCCCGGTCCGGCAAGGGGAAGGGCTCCAAGTACTCCTGCCAGTCTCCCCCGTCCAGGCGGTAGAAGATCTTGTCCACGCCCACACCCACGTCGGTGGCGGTGAGGCGGACCAGGCTGCCGGCGGCCAGGGCCACGATCCCCCGCTCCCCCACGGCAGAGAGGTCTAGGGTGCGCATGGGGGCCGCCTCCGGCGGCAGCTCCACCGGCGGGCTCATGAGCGGAAACGCGTCCGGCACCACCTCATAGCGGGTGTCCCCGATGCCGTCCCCGTTGGTGTCGTGGCCCCGATAGTCGGACCAGTAGTTGCCCTGTCCCTGGTAGTACCAGCGGTTGTTCCGGCCCTCGTCGATGGCCGGCAGGCCACAGGCGATGATGGAGTTGCCGTAAATGAGGTTGTTGTCCGAGGCGGTGGACAGGATGATCCCCCGCTCGCAGTAGCCGATGGCGTTGCCCGTGATCACCACGTCGCTGGAAGACAGCAGGTGGATGCCCACCTTGCCCCCGTACACGCTGCAGCCCTCGATGCGGCCATTTTTCACCGCCGACAGGAATATCCCGGCCCGCTCTTGGGGGTAGCGGACGATGCAGTCCCGGAGGACGAAGTGGGCGGTGGTGTGGTCGATGTAGATGCCGTAGTCGTAGCCCAGGGTGTCGATCACCCACCCCTCGATGATGTAGGGGTCGTCCGGGGTGCCCGAGCCCCCGATGACCCCGTTTTCCCAGGTGAAGCCGTCATCGCCGAAGATGTAGATGGGGCCTCTGGGGGCCCAACCCTGGGCCAGGACGAATCCGGCCCCTAAGGCACACAACAAAACCGCCGCCAATATCCTTCTCATCACGGCCCTCCTTTCGATCAGCTGGCCCATGTTAACATGGGCCTCTGCCCCCTCAGGGGACAGGTTTCGCCCCCCCAGGGGACAGGCCGGCCCGCATCAGGGTGCGGAAGAACACCTCTTCCAGGTCCACCCCTCCCTCCCTGGCCACCAGCTCCCCCGGCCGCCCTTCCACCACCAACTTGCCCAGATGGAGGATCCCCACCCGGTCACACAGCCTCTCAGCAAGGTGCATGTCGTGGGTGGAGAGGAGCACCGTGTGCCCCTGGTCCCGCAGCTCCTCGATCAGCTGCACCACGGCCCGGGCCACGAACACGTCCAGGCCGAAGGTGGGCTCGTCCAGCACCAACACCGGGGGGTTGTGGATCAGGCACCGCCCCAGGGACAGCTTCTGCCGCTCCCCACTGGACAGGGTGCCCACCTTCCTCCCCCGCAGCTCCCACAGCCCCAGCAACTGCAGCGTGGCCTGGGCCCTTTTCTGAGCCTCCTCCCGAGACAGGCCGAAGATGCGGGCGAAGAACAGCAGTGTCTCCCAGGGGGTGAGCCGCTCGTAAAGCCCGGTTTCGGTGGCCAGAAAGCCGAGCTTGGCCCGCACCCTATCGGGCTCGGCCACTACATCGTGGCCCAACACCTGGGCCCGGCCAGAGGTGGGGGTGAGCAAGGTGGCCAGCATGCGCAGGGTGGTGGTCTTGCCGGCCCCGTTGGGGCCAAGCAGGCCGAAGATCTCACCTTCCTCCACGTGGAAGGACACCCCGGCCACCGCCCGCACTTCCCCCCGCCGGGTGGGGAACACCTTGGTCAGGTCCTGGACCAAAATGGCGGTCATGAGAGCTCTTCGGTCCCCACAAGTTCGGCCAGCAGGGGGGGCAGGGCCACCGAGCCGTCCGGGCGCTGGTTCTGCTCCAGGATGGCTGCGAACAGGCGCGAGGTGGCCAACCCGGAACCGTTCAGGGTGTGGACGAACTCCGGCTTCCCCCCGCCCCGGGGCCGAAACCGAATCTTCCCCCGCCGGGCCTGGTAGGCCTCGCAGTTGGAGCAGGAAGACACCTCGTAATACCGCCCCTGCCCGGGGAGCCACACCTCCAGGTCGATGGTCTTGGCGGACTGCTGGGCCAGGTCCCCGCAGGGGAGCAGCGTCACCCGGTAGTGCAGCCCCAGGGCCTGGAGCACCCGCTCGGCGTGGCCCACCAGCTCCTCCAGATCCTGGTACGAGCGCTCGGGGGTGGTGAAGTAGAAGAGCTCCACCTTGTTGAACTGGTGGACCCGGATCAGGCCCCGCTGTTCTTCCCCGTAGGTGCCGGCCTCGCGGCGGAAACAGGGGGTGTAGGCCACGTACTTCAGCGGGAGGTCCTCTTCGGAGAGGATCTCGTCCCGGTGCAGGTTCACCAGCAGCGACTCGGCGGTGGGGTTCAGGTACAGGTCGTCTTCTGGGCAGTAATAGAGCTCGGCGGCGAACTTGGGAAGCTGACCCGACACCAGGAACGAGGTGGGGTTGGCCAGGATGGGGGGGAGCACGGGCACATAGCCGTGCTCCCGCACGTGGAGTTCGAACATCCAGTGGATGAGGGCGAGCTCGATGCGGGCCCCAAGGCCGATATACAACGGGAACCGGGTGCCGGTGAGCTTGGCCGCCCGGGGGAAATCCAGGATGCCCAGCTTCTTTCCCAGCTCCAGATGGTGCTTGGGCTCGAAGTCGAACCGGGGAGGCTCCCCCCAACTGCGGAGGAGGACCTTCTCCTCTTTGCCGCCGGGGGGCACCGAGTCGTGGGGGAGGTTGGGGAGCTTTAGTAGCTCCTGGTACAACTTTTCCTCCAGCTCGGCCAGCCGCTCCTCCAGCGCCTTCAGCTCTGCGGACAGCTCCTTCAGGGTGGCGATGCGGGTTTGGGCTTCCTCCCCGTGGCCTGCCTGCTGGAGGCGGGCCACCTCCTCCGAGCCCAGTTTGCGCTCGCGTCTTAGGTCCTCCACCCGGCGGATCAGGGCCCGCCGCTCCCGGTCCAATTCCAATAGCGGGGCCAGCCGGATGGTCGGGTCCCTCCGCCGCAGCTTCGCCTCCACCCCTTCTGGATCTTCCCGAATTGACCGGAGATCGAGCATGTCCCCATTTTAGGGGTTGCCGCCCGGCCCCCACAACCACCCCCCGCCTCAGTCCCCGAGCAGTGGGGTTAGGTCGAACTCGAGGTGGAACCAGCGCTCCACCCCCGCGGCCGGTGGGTTCTCTATCTCCTCCACCCAGGTGCGGACCAGGCACTCGGGGTGGTTGGTCCAGTAGGCGAAGTGTCCGGTGAAGCTCTGGCCCTCTGCCTCGGACACGACGGGGAACCGCACCTCCAGGGTGCGCTGGTCCCCCAGGTTCCAGAGGTTGATGGTGACGTCGGAGTAGTGGATGAAGTAGCGGGGGCTTCCCCGCAGGCGGGCCGGGGAGCTCCCCCGGGGGGCCTCCCCGAAGGCCGCGAACTCCTCAAGCGCCGCCAGGGCCTGAGCATACCCGGTTTGGGTGCCGGGATAGGACTCTTGCCAGGGATGGCGCTCCCGCCACAACCCTGGGTTTTCCCGCGACCAGTCCTCGTGGAGCACGGGACGCGGCAGGACCGAGTAGAAGGCGGGCCAGGGCAGGTCTCCGAACCCCGGGCCCAGCTGTCCCCGCAGTCGGAACGCCCCCCGGCCCTGGGTGGTGCTGAACCCGGCCCACCACCCTTCCCCGGAGGGCAGTTGGACCCAGATCTGGTTCGCCCCCACCGCTGCCCGGGCCGGGATCCCCAGCGCCCGCAGCAACGCCGCCGCCAGCCAGGAGTGCTCCACGCAGATCCCGCTCCTCAGCGCGAGCAGCTCGGCTGGCCGGGAAGCCCAGTCGTAGAAATTTCGGCCCCAGCACCACCCCTCCCCGCTCAGGGTCTGCCACACCTCGTTGGTCACGTCCCGCAGGGCAGGCTCGCCTTCGGCCGTGGGTATCTCGTCCAGGATGCTGTCGTGCTCAATGTTCTTGCTCATCCACTCGTAGACCGCCCAGGCCACGTGGTAGGCGCTTTCGCGCCGCTCAGCCGGCACCCCCGCCAGGATCTCCCGGGCCAGCTCCACCACCTCCGGGTGATCGGATTGGATGAACTCGTCCGGCTCCAGGAACGGTCTCACCGCCTCGGGGTAGGCCTGGGGGGCGAGGACTGCCCCTTGGGGGATGGGGGCTGGAGGGAGGTCGAGAGAGAGCGCGAGTGAGCCGAACTTCACCTGGAGGTCGTCCTGAGGGTCTTGCCCGGGGATGAGCTCGAAGTCCACTTCCACCACCCCGCCTGGCTCCACCCCCACTCCCCCTCTGGACGCCGGTCTGATACCCGGCCCGCTCCGCCACCAGCAAATAGCGGGGTTTAGCAAGTGGGACGCCGTGGATTTCGTACCACCCTTGGCCATCGGTGACGGCCTCATAGGGTTCGCCCCAGGGATGCCCCCAGATGAACACCCGGGTGCCCGGGAGGGGATGGCCCCCGGAGGTCACCCGCCCGGCGATGGTGCCGGTGGGCACGAGGGCGAATGAGATGGCGTCGAACCAGGCCCGACCTGGACCCAAGAGCACCAGGTTCACCTCACAACTGGTGGCCTGCTTTGGGGTGCGGACCTTGATCCCCCCGGGGAAGTCGTAGGCCAGCTCCCGGGTGCCGGTGTGAGGGGGGAACTCCAACCGCCCCACCACCCTCCCGGCTCGGTCGCGGAACACCAGTTGGAGGTGACAGCGTCCTGGTGGGGAAATGTCTTCCCAACCAACATATCCGGCCAAGGAGTAAACCTCGCCACCCTGGACCGGGACCCGCTGGCGCCACATCCCCAGGCGCGATGTCTGGGCTTCGACGGCCACGCTCCGGGTCCCAGCGGCGGCCAGCCCCTCCTCCCAGCTGAAGGAGACCCCCGGGGCCTGCGCCGGCCAGGGGTCCCAGCCTTGGGGCAGCGTCTCCCCCTCCTCGAAGCTCGGGTTCACAAGCAAGCCCTCCGCAACACCGAAAGCCAACAGGCCGGATGCCGCGGCCAAGGCCAACACACCCACCAGCTTGAGCATGCTTTTCACTGGGCCTCCTTTTGCCGGTCATTTCTCCAAGGCGCGCCTGGCCGATGCGCCGCCTCTGTCAGCACTACTCCTCTTTGCGTCACCAGACCACGATAAACCGAACCCCGGGGGCGTGTCTATCCCTGGGAAGTAAACGGGGGATCAACGTGGCCGATGTGGACCAATCTGTCGGGGACTTTCGGCCAGGGGGGCGGTTCGCCGAAGGCCCCCCGGGCACGGGGGATCGCCCTGCCTTATGCCCATCTTCTACAGTTGTGGATAAAAAGTTGAGTCCTGTAGGGCACTATGAC
>ENA-OSAI01000252-OSAI01000252.1-marine-sediment-metagenome-genome-assembly--contig:-NODE-252-length-28121-cov-40.096522_pt1 | contig 28121 bp, 25 predicted proteins | sample MGYA00237871_ERZ529316 | MGnify/ENA primary metagenome ERZ529316 (study PRJEB26369, sample SAMN03142814) | marine sediment metagenome | biome: marine; feature: borehole; material: sediment...
CGCCCCAGGCCGCCCCCACCACCGCCGCCATGGCCGCCAGCTCGTCCTCCATCTGGATGAACATCCCCCCGATCCGGATGAGCCGATAGGCCATGCGCTCGGCGATCTCCGATTGGGGGGTGATGGGGTAGGCGGCGAAGAAGCGACAGCCGGCGGCGATCGCCCCTTCGGCGATGGCCTCGTCCCCGTTCATGAAGTGAACCCCAGAGAGCGTGACGCGTGACGGGTGACGCGTGACGGGTTTAGCGGACATGGCTCACCTCCGAAGCCACCACAAACACACCAAGGCACAGGGGATCAACCACAGAGAACACCGAGAGCCCGGAGGAAATCCGGCTAGAGCTTCGGGGCCATTTCGTGGTTCCCAAGTTTTGAAAGCTTGAATTATTCATTTCCCTTCTCCCCCTGTGACTCAGCGCTTTTGGGGAATTTCTCCGGGGCCTCGGTGGGTTCCCTTTCCGTCCAGATGGCGAAGTCGGGACACACCATCTCGCAGAAGCGGCACAGGACGCAGGCCTCGGGGTCCACCACTTCCGGGGGGTGATAGCCCTTGGCGTTGTAGTGCTCGGCCCGGGCGAGCACCTCCCGGGGGCAGAACTCGATGCAGAACCCACACCCCTTGCACACGTCCTCCAGCACATAGAGGTACCCCTTGGGCACCCGCCAGCGCTTGGCCTTTTCCTCCGTGACACGTGAGGCGTGAGGCGTGACGCACCCGTTCGCTTCCCGTTGCTCGGTCATAGCAGGTCGATCATCCTGGCCAGGACCCGCTTGCCCCGGTAGTCCGGGAGCAGCATGGGGGAGCGGCGCTCCTCGGGGACCCCGGCGGCCCGCAGCTCCTCCACGAACCCCTTGAGGTGATCCAGGGTCACCGTCTGGGGGGCCTTCTTCCCCTTCACGTACTCGGCGGCGGCGATCCCGGCCCGCCGGCCGAACACGAGGCAATCAAGGGTGGAGTTCCCCATGAGCCGGTTCTTGCCGTGTACGCCCCCGGTCACCTCGCCGGCCACGAACAGCCCCTCCACGTTGGTCCTCCCCCAGGGGTCGGTCTCCACCCCGCCGTTCTGATAATGGAGGGTGGGGAACACCAGGATGGGGTCGCGGCGCATGTCGATCCCGAACCTCTGGTACATGCGGAACATGGCCGGAAGCCTCCGCTCGATGGTCCCCTCCCCGTGGATCTCCTCGATCATGGGGGAGTCCAGCCACACCCCCCGGAGCCCGGTGGGGGTGACGAGGCAGTTCTCCCGGTCGTAGCACTCCCGGATGATGGCCGCCGCCTCCACGTCCCGGGGCTCCAGCGGGAACACGAACGCCTCCCCGTCCCGGTTCACCACCTGGGCCCCCAGGCCCCGCACCTTCTCGGTGATCAGAAGCCCCACGATCTGCTGGGGGTAGGCGGCGCCGGTGGGGTGGTACTGGACGGTGTCCAGGTCCCGGAGGAGTGCCCCGGCCCGGTAAGCCAGGACCAGCCCGTCGGCGGTGGCCCCGTAGTGGTTGGTGGTGGGGAAGCCCCGGATGTGAAGCCTCCCGAAGCCGCCGGTGGCCAGCACCACCGCCTTGGCCCGCACCACCTTGTACTCGTCGGTCTCCATGTTCCAGAGCACCGCCCCGGCCACCCGCCCCTTGGGGTCGGTGAGGAGCTCCACCGCCGGGTAGAACTCCAAAAGCCCAAAGCCGCGGCTGCGGAACTCGTCCCGGATCACCCGCAGCTCCTCCATGCCGGTGTAGTCCCGGGCGGCGTGCATCCTGGGCCGGGAGGTGCCCCCGCCCCACTCCTCCACGAACTCGCCGTTTTCGTCCCGGTCGAACAGGCACCCCAGCTCGGTGAGCCACTTGACGATGAACGGGGCGTCCTCCACCAGGGCCTTGAGCACGTCGGGCTTGTTGGTGAAGTGCCCCCCGCCCATGGCGTCCAGGAAGTGGATGGTCGGGGAGTCGTAGGGCTTGTCCGCCGCCTGGGTGCCGCCTTGGGCCATGATGGAGTTTGAGTCCCCGTGGCGGAGCTTGGTGGCGAGCAGGATCCGGTCCGGGGGGACGCCCTGCTCGTGGGCCCAGATGGCGGCCATGGTGCCGGCCAGGCCCCCGCCCAGGATCAGGATGTCCACGTCGAAGTCCACCTTGAGCTCCAGCTCCCCGGGCTCCAGCAGGGGGTAGGCCTCCAGCAGGTCCGCCACCTCGTTGGGGGCGACCTCCCCCTTGTTGGGGCCGGCCACCAGGGGGCGCTTGCCGCCAGGGGCGTAGTCAGGGTGGTACTTTTTGAGGAGCTCCTCCCGCTCCTCCAGGGACATCCCCGGGGGAGGGCCTTCCTCCAGGCGCCGGGGGCGGCTCGCCTCCACCCGCTCGATGGACTTCCGCATGTACTCGGGATAACCGCGGACCAATTTCAATTCCTCTGCCATCGCTATCGCTCCCCCTGCCCGTTACGCGTAACCCGTGACGCGTCACGGGAGTTGAGGCCCCCCTTCTCCCGCTGCTCCTTGCGGTAAAGCTCCTCCAGCTCCTCCCGGGACATGCTCAAAAGCTTTTCGAACTCGTCTTCGTATTTGCCGGACTCGATCTCCTCCACCCGGTCCAGCACGTGCTTGGGGACCGGCAGTGTCCGGCCGTAGAGGCGCCGGGCGAGCTGGGCCACGTGGTAGTGGGTGATCTCCGCCGGGCAGCGCATGGCACACAAGCCGCACTGGATGCAGTCGAAGGAGAGCTCGGCCACGGCCGCCAGGTCCCCCCGCAGGGCGGCCTGGATGTAGTCCATCACCTCCAGGTCCTGGGGGCAGGCCTTGGTGCAGGTGTTGCAGGCCACGCAGCGGGCCACCTCCGGGAAGTACTTGAGGAGCGGCGTGCCGTCGGCGGGCTCCTCCTCGATGTCGTAAGCCGGCTTCTCCGCCGGGGTGAAGGGGATCTGCACCAAGAACATGCCGTCCTCGACCCGCGTTTGGCAGGCCAGGGCGGTCTTGAGCCGCCAGTCCCCGGCGGTGCGGTACACGGTGGCGCAGGCGCCGCAGAAGCCGGCCCGGCAGCCGGCCCCCCGGACGAACCGGTAGCCGGCGTACTCCATGGCCTGCATGATGGTGATGTCGGCCGGGACCCTATATCCCTTGCCCATGATGTAGACGGTGACCCAGTGCTTGACCGCCGAATCGTCGATCCCGGTGGTGACCGCCCGGTTGGCCTCCTTGATCCTGTCCATGATCTCCGGCATCTCCCCCTCCTAGACGAGCTCCCTGTCGGAAAGAAGCGGCCGCGGATCGAATTTCAACCCCGCAAAGCCCAGTTTATCTTCAGACACCCCCAGGGCCAGGGCCAGAAGCTGGGTGAAATACAAGATGGGAATTTCGTGACGCGTGACGGGTGACGCGTGACGGGTTTCCCTCTCTTCCCTCTCGACCTGGTGGTGCTCCAAGTTGTAGGTGCACAGGGGGCAGCTGGTGGCGATGAGCTCCGCCCCGGCCCAGCGGGCGGCGGACACGATCTCCCCCACCCGGGCCCGGGCGATCTCGGGGCTGGACACGGTCTGATAGGCCCCACAGCACTCGGCCTTCTGGGGGAAATCCACCGGCTCGGCCCCCAGGGCGGAGAGCAGCGCCTCCAGCACCCCAGGGGAATCGGGGTCGTCGATCCCCACCTCCCGGGGCCGGAGGAGCATGCAGCCGTAGTAGGGGGCCACCTTCAGGCCGTCCAGGGGCCGCTCCACCTTCGCCTCAATCGCCTCGAAGGTGACCTCGTCCCGCAGTAGCTCCAGAAGGTGCACCACCTCCACCCCGCCCCGGTAGTCCGCCTCGTCGTCCATGAACGCGTTTATTCGCTCCAGCCGCTCGGGATCGGCCCCCACGAACCGGGAGGAGCGGGCCAGGGTGTTGTAGCACATGGCGCACAGGGTCACGAGCCTGGTCTCCCCCAGGTCCTGGACCCGGACCAGGTTCCGCACCGGCCCCAGGTGGCGCATCAGGTCGTCGGTGGCCAGGGAGTACACGGTGCCGCAGCAGTTCCAGCGGGGGAGCTCGGCGAGCTCGTAGCCCAAGGCCGCCATGGCCGCCCGGGCCGAGTCCTCGAACCCCCGGGCCTGGTCCTTCAGGGCACACCCCGGGAAATACGGTAACGCGTGACGCGTGACGCGTGACGCGTTGTGATGAGCAGCGGATGCTTTCGCCGAGCTAGGGACAGCTTTATCGGACAAGGTCTCCACCCCCCTCCCCCCGCTTTCGCAGGCTCTTGATCAAGCCAATCAGCATTTTGCGTAACCTATCGATGGTCTCTTCCAGCGAGGAGGTGTTGCAACCGAATATTTCCTTTGCCAGTATCAATTGGGTCTCAAGCTCGGCCAGGGAACCGAGCGACACGTATAGGAACTGGATGAACTCCTTGAGGGACTCCCGGGCTGCCCCTTCGGCGATATTGCTCGGCACCGAAACGGCTGCCCGGCGCATCTGGGCCGCGAGGCCGTAGACCTCCTCCCGCGGCAAGAGCGTGCTTAACCGGTAAACCCCTTTCACTAACCGCATCGCTTCCTTCCAAACGTCCAGATCCTTGTGGCTCCTCATCTCCACCCGTCACGCGTTACGCGTCACGCGTCACGGGGTCAATTTCCGGGTGGCGCCCACCAGGGCGATCTGGGGGACCCCGGGCGGGATCTCCCCCCAGCGGAGCCCGGTCTCCCCCTTGCGTAGGGAGAGGAGCCGCAGGGCCTCCATCACCTTGGCGATGTCCACCCCCTTGGGGCAGCGCACCTCGCAGGCCAGGCAGGAGGCACACACCCAGGGCGCCCGGGAGGAGAGGACCGCCTCGTCCGCGAGCTGCACCAGCCTGAGCACCTGGTTGGGGAGGAAGTCCATGTGGTCGGCGAACAGACACCCGGCGGCGCACTTGCCGCACTGGTAGCAGGCGTACAGGTTCTCCCCACAGAGTTCCTCCACCTTGGCCACGAAGTCGGGCTCCCTCGCGGTGATCCGTAACGGGTGACGGGAGACGCGTGACGGGTAGTTTTCCGAACCCATGCCCGCGTCACGCGTTACGCGTAACGCGTCACCATCTATTCGTTCAGCCATCGGATCGCCTCCTCCAGTGCCCCGGGGAGGGCCCGCTCCACGGCAGGGGAAAGCCCTTCCCCGAACCGGGGGTCTTCCGGGACCCCGATCGCCAGCACCTCCACCTCCGGCACCCCCTCCCCCCTGGCCCGGGCGAGCAGCTCCAAGGCGGCCCGGAACCCAATGCCGTGGAAATAACCGGCGCTGGCGGGGAGCTCCTCCAGGCGGAACCGGACCACCTCCCCCGGGGGGAGCCACGGCGCTGCGTCCACCACCAGCACCCGTTCATATCCCAGGAAGGCTTCGGCCAGCCGGAGCCCGTCGTGCACCCCCTCGATGAGGTCAATTTCGTGACGCGTGACGGGTGACGCGTGACGGGCTTCCTTTCTCTCTCCAGTTACCTTCAATAGGCGGAGCAGGGCGGGGCCCACCCCGTCGTCTCCCCGATAGGGGTTCCCCAGGGCCACCACCGCCGCCTCAGCGCGCGACACGCCGCAGGAGCTTCCCGTCCGCCCCATAGATCTCCACCACGAGCGGCGTCTCCCCCGGGAGGAAGTGGGTGGCGCAGGCCAGGCACGGGTCGTAGGCCCGGAACGCCATCTCCACCCGGTTGAGAAGCCGCTCGTCCAGCTCCCCTTCCCGCACCACCCGCTCCGCCATCTGCTTTACAGAGAGGCCGATCCCGGCGGCGTTGTGGGTGGTGGCCACGATCAGGTTCACCCGCTCCACCAACCCCTCCCCGTCCAGCTGGTAGTGGTGGAACAGGGTCCCCCGGGCGGCCTCGATCACCCCGATCCCCTCCCCGGGCTGGCCCAGCTCCCCCCGCACCTCCGCCCCGGTGAGGGCGTCCTCCTCGGAGAGGCGGGCCGCGTCCTCGGCCGCCTGCACCATCTCCACCAGCCGCGCCCAGTGGTAGGCGAAGGTGGCGTGAACCGGCCGCTCCCCGAAGTGGTCGAAGAACCGCTCGAACTCTTCCTGGGCCAGGGGGGTGGCCATCCGCTCGGCCACGTTGACCCTGGCCAGGGGCCCCACCCGGTAGATGCCCGAGTCCTCCCCGGCGGAGAAACCCTTCCAGCCCAGCTCCTTCAGGTAGGGGAATTTCACGTAGGTCCAGGGCTCGCTGCGCTCCTCGATCAGGGACAGGGCCTCCCCCGCCGGGCCGCAGTAGAGCTCAGCCCCCTTGGCGGACACGATCCGCAGCGCCCCGTGGTAGAAGTTGGGCGCGCCCTCCCCATCCACCAGCCCCATGTAATGCGTGGGAAGCTGGCACTCGTCGGAGAGCAAGAGGGACTGGATCCCAGGGTCAGGGAGCACCTGCTCGTGGAAGAAGGCCACCATCTTCTCCGCCAGCCCCACCATGGCCTGGGCGTGGCCTCGCACCTCCTCCCGGTCCTCCTCCGTGAGGGGCTTGGCCACCCCGCCGGGCAGGGCGAACACCGGGTGGATGGCCTTCCCTCCGATCAGGTCCAGGATCTTCTGGGCCCGCGCCCGGACCCGCACTACCTCCTTCCCCAGCTCAGGATGGGCCTGGAGCACCCCCAGCACGTTGCGCTGCGCCCTGGGGGTGTCCTCGGGCAGGAGCAAGTCCGGCCCCCCCAGGAACACCAGGTGCAGCAGGTGGTCCGAGAAGATGTAGGCGTTGTAGAAAAGCTCCCGCTGGAGGCGGGCCGGCTCGGGCACCTCCGCCCCGTAGCAGTCGTCCAACGCCTTGGCCGAGGCCAGGTGGTGAGCCTCCGGGCACACCCCACAGATCCGCTCGGTGATCTGGGGCATCTCCTCCCCCCGGCGGCCCCGGCAGAACCGCTCGAACCCCCGCAACTCCGGGATCTCCAGCACCGCGTCCTTGAGCCCACCCCGCTCGTCCAGGTAGAGCAGGATCTTTCCGTGCCCCTCCAGGCGGGTGATGGGGTCGATGACGATCTTCTTCACGCCGCACCCCCTTTCCTTCTCCCCCTCCCTGGCTGGGAGGGGACGGGGGAGGGTGACGCCTTCCCCCTCACCCCAGCCCTCTCCCGCTCGGGGGAGAGGGGGCAAAAGGTGGGAACGCCGTACTTGTACAGGGTGCCGATGAGGTCCACCAGCTGGTCCAGGATCTCGTCCTCCTTGGGGATAGCTTCCTCCCCTTCCTCCCCGGCCCGTACCAAGGACGCCAGGGCAGAGATCATGGCCAGGCCCGGGTCTCCGGCCTTGGGGGTAGGGCCCAGGCACCCGGTGCAGGGCATCCCCGCCTGGGGGCAGGCGGCGTTGCACCCCCCCCGGGTCACCGGTCCCAGACAGATCAGCCCTTGGTCCAGGAGGCACTCCTCGGGATCGGGGAGGAGCTCGTGGGGGCGCACGATCCTCTTCAGGACCCGCTCCTCCCGGGTGCGGGGGCACTCTTCGCACAGGGCCTTGGCCTTGGCGAACACGTACCCGGGCTCGGGCATCTCCCCGGAGAGGAATGCATTGAAGAACTCGCCGATGAGGCCGGCGGGCGGGGGGCATCCGGGCACGGTGTAGTCCACCCGCACCACCTGGGAGAGGGGGAGCGCCCTGGGGAGCAGGTCCGGCGGGGCGTCCTCTTCCGGGCCCCCGGGCGGCGGCCCTCGCCGCCAGCCCTCCCCCAACACCTCCCCCAGGATCTCTTCCCGGGTGGAGAGGTTGGCTAGCGACGGCACGCCCCCCAGGTGGGCACAGGCCCCGTAGGCCACCACCAGCTTCGCCTTCTCCCTGAGGAGCTCGACCATCTCCACGTTCTCCTCGGTACGGATGGTGCCGTTTATCAGGGCCACGTCGATGGAACCCGGGGGCATCGCCTCCAGGTCCTCTCGCTTGGGGTCCGCCAGGGCCGGCCAGAAGACGATCTCTACCTGGGAGAGGATGTCCACGATGGCCTCCCCCACCTCCAGGAAGGACACGTCACATCCCCCACAGCTCCCGGTCCAATAGACGGCGATCTTTGGCCGTGACGCGTGACGCGTGACGGGTGACGCGGAATTTTCGTGGCGGGCGACGTACGGGGTAGGTCCCATGGAATCGGGGGAGCCCTTCGGCCTCGCTTCGTCTTCCGCACGCATGCGCCTCAGCCTCCCCTCAGCGCGGTGCTTTCCTCGTCACGCGTTACGCGTGACGCGTCACTCCCGGCTCCGATGGGGCCAAGGGCCCGGAGCTCGGCGACGAAGTCGGCCACCACCTCGGCGAACCTCTTCCCCTCGCTGGCCGACACCCATTCCAGGCGCACCCGGTCCGGCTCGATCCCCAGCTCCGGCAGGATCTTCTTGAGGAGGTAGACCCGCCTCCGGGCCTTGTAGTTGCCGGAGACGTAGTGGCAGTCGCCAGGGTGGCAACCCCCGATGAGCACCCCGTCCGCCCCTTGCCGGAGGGCGTCCACCACCCAGGCCGGCTCCACCCGCCCCGAACAGGGGACCCGGATCGGCACCACGTTGGGCGGGTACTTGAGCCGGCTGGTGCCGGCCAGGTCGGCCCCGGCGTAAGCACACCACCGGCACAGGAAGGCCACGATCTTGGGCTCGAACTCAGCCACTTGTCACCTCCGCCGCCTCCTTCAACGCCGCCCGCACCATGGCGAGCACCTGCTCGTCCGTGAGGTTCCGCAGGGACATGGCCCCCGAGGGGCAGGCGGCGGCGCAGGCCCCGCACCCCTCACACAGCACCTCGTTCACCTCCGCCACCTCCTCCACGGTGATGGCGGAATAGGGGCACTGGGGGGCGCAGATGCCGCAGCCGGAGCACAGCTCCTCGTCCACGATCGCCACCTCCGGGGGATGGACCAGCGCCGGGGCCGAAAGGAGGGCGATGGCCTTGGCCGCCGCGCCGGAGGCCTGGGCCACCGCGTCCGGGATGTCTTTCGGGGCCTGGGCCGCCCCGGCGATGAATACCCCCCCGGCCAAGGTCTCAAGCGGCCTGAGCTTGGGATGCGCCTCCTTCAAGAATCCGTGCTCGTCCAGGCACGACATGTGAAGCCGCTGGGCGAGCTCCGTCACCCCGGGAGAGGGCACGATGGCCTGGGCCAAAACCACCAGGTCCGCCTTGACCTCCACGCGCTTGCCGGTGAGGGTGTCCACCCCCCACACCACCACCTTGTCCCCCTCCCGGAACACCTTGGCCACCTTGCCCCGCAGGTACAGGATGCGGTCCTCCTCCATGGCCCGGGCCACGAACTCCTCGTAGCCCTTCCCCCCGGCCCGGATGTCGATGTAGAACACGTAGGCCCGCCCGTCGGGGACCAGGTGCCGATAGAGGAGCGCGTGCTTGGCGGTGTACATGCAGCAGATCTTGGAGCAGTAGGGCTTGTGGAGCTCCGGGTCCCGGGAGCCGGAGCACTGGATGAACACCACTTCTTTGGGGACCTTGCCGTCGGAGGGGCGGCGCACCTCCCCTCCGGTGGGGCCGGAGGCGGAGAGGATGCGCTCGAACTCCAGCCCATCAATCACGTCAGGGATCCGGCCGGCACCGTACTCGGCCATCTCCTCCTTGGGGTAAAGCTCGAACCCGGTGGCCACGATGATGGCCCCCACGTCCTCCTCGATGATCTCCTCCTGCATGTCGTAGTCGATGGCCCCCACCTCGCATACCCGGGCGCACTCGCTGCAGCGCAGGGGCTCCAGGCCCAAGCAAGCCTCCTCGTCCAGGGTGTAAGAGGAGGGAACTGCCTGGGGGAAGGGGATGTAGATGGCTCCCCGCTCCGAGAGTCCCCGGTCGAACTCGTTGGGCACCCGCACCGGGCACACCTCCTCGCAGTCGCCACACAGGTTGCACTTTTCGGGGTCCACGTAGGTGGGTTTCTTGCGGATGCGCACGTGGTAATTGCCCAAAAAGCCGGATACCTCCTCCACCTCGGAGTAGGTGAGCAGGCGGATCCTGGGGTGGCGGGCTGCCTCCACCATCTTGGGGGTGAGGATGCACTGGGAGCAGTCCAGGGTGGGGAAGGTCTCCGAGAGCTGGGCCATGTGGCCCCCGATGGTGGGGCTCTTCTCGACCAGCAGCACCTCGTAGCCGGCCTCGGCCACGTCCAGGGCGGCCTGGATCCCGGCGATCCCCCCGCCGATGACGAGGCACTTCTCGGCGTGGCCGATCTGGAGCGGCTCCAGGGGGTGGTTGCCCCGCACCTTCTCCACGGCGGCCCGGGTGATGCGGATGGCCTTGTCGGTGGTTGCCGGGCCGGCCTCGTGCACCCAGGAGCAATGCTCCCGGATGTTGGCGATCTCCACGAGATACGGGTTGAGCCCCGCCTCCTCCCCCGCGGTGCGGAAGGTGGGCTCGTGCATGGAGGGGGAACAGGCGGCCACCACCACCCCGGTCAGCCGGTGCTCCTTGATCGCCCGTTTCACCAGCTCCTGGCCCGGGTCGGAGCACATGTAGTCGTAGTGGGTGGAGTAGACCACCCCGGGGTAGCGGGCCAGGGCCTCGGCCACCTTCTCCACGTCCACGGTGCCGGCGATGTTGTGGCCGCAGTGGCAGACGAACACCCCAATGCGGGGGCCGTGCCGGGAAGAAGGCCTTATCGCGTCACCGCTTTTAGGAGACATGGACGTTTTCCTCCACGTACTTGACGCCGGCCTCGAAGGCCTTCTTGTTGAGGTCTCGGGTGTGAGGGGGGACCGCCCCCAGGATGGCCGCCAGCATCGCGTCTTTTGAGATAGCGGGCCACAGGGCGGCCAGGGCCCCTAGCATCACCACGTTGGCCACGATCCTGCGGCCCAGCTCCTCGGCGATCCTGGTGGCCGGGACCTCCACCACCCTGACGTCGTCCCGGGGCTCGTGCTCCACCAGGTCCTTGTCCAGGAGCAGGAGCCCGCCGGGTTTGATGTCGCGGCCGAACTTCTCATAGGCTTCCTGGGACATGACCACGGCCGCGTCCGGGACCCCCACCCGGGGGTAGTCCACCGGCCGATTGGCCACCACCACCTCGGCGGAGCAGGCCCCGCCGCGGGCCTCGGGGCCGTAGGACTGGAACAGCACCGCGTGCTTTCCGTCGTGGAGCACGGCGGCCCGGCCGGTGATCCTCCCGGCGGAGATGATCCCCTGGCCTCCGAAGCCGGCAAACCGGATCTCCTGACGCATGGCCGGGGAAAGGTAAGCAAAACCGGCCCCACCCCACATGACGGACATCAGTTTTCTTAGTGCCTTCGGGCACAAAAAGGTAAACCTAATAGCCTGTTGCCCGAAGGTGGTAGCGGCTGAGCCCCCAAGATTTGGTTGCCAAGTAGGAGCGATTGAGCACAATCCTCGGGCAGGGTGGTTTGCGCCTCGGGCACCACCAGGGACCAGGGCTGTCAGGCCCCCGTTCCCGGCTAGTCCCCGGCCAGGCGGGCGATCTCCGCCTCGTCCTCAGTCCACTTGGGCCGCACCTTCACCCGCAGGGAGAGGAACACCTTCTTCCCCAGCAGGGCCTCTAGTTCCAGGCGGGCATGGCGGCCGATCTCCTTCAGCTTCTGACCCCCCCGCCCGATGACGATGGGCTTCTGGGAGTCCCGGGCTACGAAGATGGTGGCGTAGATTTCCAGCAGGGGCTTGTCCTCCCGCTCCCGGATCTCCTCCACCACCACCGCGGTGGAGTAAGGGATCTCTTGGTAGGTGAGGTGGAAGATCTTCTCCCGGATCAGCTCCGCCACCATGAACTCCAGGGGGCGGTCGGTGGTCATGTCCGCCGGGAACAGGGGTTCCCCCTCCGGGAGGTACTGGATGACCAGCTCCAAAGCGCGATCGAGATTCTTCCCCTTGGTACAAGATATGGGCACCAACTCGTCAAAGATCCCCAGCTTCTCGTAAGCGAGCAGCGTCTCGGGGAGCTGGTTGCCCTTGGCCTGGTCGATCTTGTTCACCAATAGGAGCTTGGGGCAGGGGAGGGTGCGGATGCGGGGGAGGACCTCTTGGTCGTAGGGGTCAACCTCCCCACTGGCTTCGGTCATGTACAGGAGCACATCCACCCCGGCCAGGGCCCGGAACGCCTCCCGCAGGATGTGGGCGGAGAGCTTGTTCACGGGCCGGTGCAGGCCCGGGGTGTCTACGAACACGATTTGGGCCCGGTCGGTGGTGTAGATGCAGCGGATGCGGTTGCGGGTGGTCTGGGGGCGGTCGGATACGATCACCACCTTCTTCCCCAGGATGGCGTTGATGAAGGTGGACTTGCCCACGTTGGTCTTGCCCACCACCGCCACGATCCCGGCCTTATACGACATCTGCCTGCACCTCCCCGGCCCTGATCGCCGCCCGGACCCGGGCGATGGCCTCCCCCATGAACCGATCCGGCCCCGGAGGGGGCACCAGCTGGGCCAACTGCCGGAACGAAGGCCGGGTGGCCGGGGACAGCCCCTCCGGCCCGACCAGCTCCACCGCCCACCGGGCACAGGTCAACTCCAGGGCCACTTGCCAGATCACGTTCTCCGCTATCCGCAGCACCTTCCAGGCGGAGGTAGCCCCCATGGAGTTGTGGTCTTCCTTGCCCCCCGAGGTGGGGAGGGAGTCCACCGCCGCCGGGTGGCACAGCACCTTGTTCTCCGCGGCGAGAGCGGCGGCAGTGTATTGGAGCAACATCAGTCCGGAGGAGGGTCCGGCCTCCGGGGACAAAAACGGCGGCAGGCCCCGGTCCTCCGCCGTCATCAGCAGGGAGATGCGGCGCTCACAGCTCGCGCCCAGCTCGGCCAGGGCAAGGGCCAAACTCTCGGCAGCGAAGGCCAGGATCTGCCCGTGGAAGTTGCCCCCCGGGAGGGCGTCCCCTTGGGGGAAGATCAGCGGGTTGTCGGTGGCGGAGTTCATCTCCACCCGCAACTTCTCCTCTACCCACCACAGGTTCTCAAGACAAGGCCCCAAAAGCTGGGGCAGACAGCGCAGGGAGTATGGGTCCTGCACGTCCCCCTGCCAGGTATCACAGAGCTTGGTTCCGGAAAGCAGCTCCCGCAGCCAGGCCGCTACCTTGAGTTGTCCCGGGTGGGGGCGCGCCTGGTGCAACCGCTCGTCCAGGGGGGTGGTGCTCCCGCGCAGGGCCTGGAAGGTGAGGGAGCTGGCCAGGAGGGCTGCCCGGAAGGCCCGCCATCCCAGCCCCCAGGCCAGGGTGGTCAGGGACAGCATGTAGGCGGTTCCGTTGAGCAGGGCGAGGCCCTCTTTGGGGGCCAGGCCGGCCAGGGGCTCCAGGCCGGCCCGGCGGAGGGCTTCCCCCCCGGGGAGCTCCTCACCCAGGTACCAGGCCCGGCCTTCCCCCAACAGCACCAACGCCAGATGGGCCAAGGGGACTAGGTCCCCGGAGGCCCCCACCGACCCCTGCTCCGGAATCACCGGATACACCCCCCGGTTTAGCATCTCCCCTAGCAGCTCCACCACCTGCGGCCTTATCCCCGACAAACCGGTTAACAGGGAGTTGAGCCGGAAGAGGAGCATCCCCCGCACCGCCTCCTCGGACAGGGGGGCTCCTACCCCACAGGCGTGCGAGCGCACGATGTTCTCTTGAAGGGCCCCGTATTCATCCGGGGACACGGTCACCCGACTGAGCTTGCCGAACCCGGTGGTCACCCCGTAGAGCTGGGTACCCTGTTCCACGAGGTGGGCCAACCTGTCTGCTCCGGCCGCCACCTGCGCCAATGCCTCCGCGGAGATGCGTACCTTTTCTTCGTCTAAGATCACCCGCAGTGCCAACTGAGGGGTCAAGTTATGGCCGTCTAGCTCTACCATAGCGCCATCAGTATAGGGGCAATGGAGATGCCCGGCCACGTGGATCAGGTGGGGCACTTGGCGGCACCTAGCTTCAGCAGGGCTTCCCGGTCCGAGTGAGGTTCCCTCCCCTGGGCGGTGAGCTGCCACCGCTCGTGCCCCTTGCCGGCCACCAGGACCACGTCTCCCGGCCCGGCGAGCTGGACTGCCTGGCGGAGGGCCGCCTTTCTATCCAGCTCCAGTTCGTAGCTCCCCCGGGCCTCCTCCAGGCCCAGGGCCAGCTGCTGGGCGATCTCCTCCGGGGGCTCGCCTTTGGGGTTGTCGCTTGTGAGGATGGCCAGGTCAGCCAATTGTCCCATCAGCTTGCCCAGCTGGAGGCGTTCCTCCCGGGGCGTCCCCCCGGGGGCTCCCAGCACCACCACCAATCGCCTGGCCCGCGGCCGCAGCAAACTCAGCACTGCCTCCAAGGCTGCCGGGGTGTGGGCGTAGTCCACCACCGCCAGGGCCCCGCCAGCGAGCAGGTACCGCTCCAGTCGCCCCGTGGGGAGCCGGGCCCGGGAAAGCCGGTCCGCTATTTGGGGGGTGGGAACCCCCAGCGCCCAGGCTGCCGCGGCCGCCCCCAGCGCGTTTTCCAAGTTGAACCGACCGGGAAACGGCAGGGAAACAGGGGCCCGGCCGGCGGGGGTGATGAGTTCGAAGGCCCACCCCCAGTCCAGTTCCCGCACCGCACTGGCTCGAACCTCCCCCGCCCTCACCCCGTAGGTGAGCGTCCTCGCGCTGCTGGCCCGGAGAAAATGCGAATTGTACTGGCTTTCCCCGTTCACTATCCCCCAGCCGGAAGGGGTCAACCCCTCGAACAGGGAGAGCTTAGCCGCCAAATAACTGTCCAAAGAGCCGTGGAATTCCAGGTGTTCCGGGGTGAGGTTGGTGAACACAGCTACCTTGAACCTCACCCCCAGGAGCCTCTTCTGGACCAGCCCGATGGAAGAAGCTTCCAGGGCGAAGAACCGGGCCCCGGCTGCCAGCGCCTGGGCCGCCAGCCGCTGCACGTCCGGAGCCTCCGGGGTGGTGACGCAGGAGAGCCCCTGTTCGGCCACCCGCACCGTGGTCAAGGTGACACAGTTTTCAAGCAGCTGGCCCAGGAGGTGGACCACCGTGGTCTTGCCGTCGGTGCCGGTAACACCGATGGTGATGAGCTTTTCCGTGGGATGCCGGTAGAAGGCGGCGGCGGCGAGGGCCAGGGCAGCCCGGGCATCGGGCACCCGGAAGTAGGGGACGGCAAATGGGCCCAGGTCCTGCTCGCCCACCACCCCCACTGCCCCCCGAGCGATGGCCTGGGGGATGAATCGATGTCCGTCGTGGACCTGGCCCGGCAGGGCGAAGAACAGGTCCCCGGGGCGCACCCGCCGGGAATCCCAGGCCAACCCCCGCGGCGCCAGCTCTCGCAGCACGGCCTCCATGGCGCAGCCCACCTTAACTTGGGGCGAGGCAGGGGACGAGGACACGCGGCTTGAAACCAGGGGTCAATCCCCCCCGGGGGAGCCCGACCCGGAACCATGTTCCACGCCAGATGATTTTCGGCACTGGGAGCCAATTTCTGAGGCCCACACGGCCTGCTCTGACCGGTGCGGCCGGAGATCTCACTCGGACCGTTTCGTAACCAGCTGAGCGATTTAGCTCGCCTCTCGGGCAGGCGGATTTGCACCCCGGGCGCTAAATGGAAAACTCCCAGTGAGCCACCTGGTAGCGGCGCAGGCGCTCCGGGAGCACCTCCACCCCCAGGCCGGGCCCCCGGGGCAAGGGGATGGTCCCCCGCGGGCTCAGCTCGAAGGCGGGTTCGGCGATGTCCTCGCGGAAATAGCGGTCGGTGGCTGAGATGTCGTGGGGAAGTTGAAAGCCGGGCAGGGAGGCCAGGGCCAGGTTGAGCGCCCGGCCGATGCCCGTCTCCAGCATCCCCCCACACCACAGTGGCACCCCCCGGGAGGACGCCAGCTCCTGGATCTCCAACGCGGCCTGGATCCCCCCCACCCGCCCCTGCTTCAGGTTGATCACCCGGCAGGCCCCGATCTCCAGCGCTTCCCAGGCCCGCTGGGGGGAGGTGATGGATTCGTCCAGGCAGATTGGGGTAGAGAGCCTGCTTGCGAGCCGGGCGTGCCCCACGAGGTCCTCGTGCCACAGAGGCTGCTCTATCAGCCCCAGGCCCATTCGATCCAGCTCCGCCAGCACCGCCAGCTCCTCCAGTCGGTAAGCGCAGTTGGCGTCCACCCACAGCGGGAGGTCTGGGAACCGCTCCCGCACCTCCGCCACCACCTCCAGGTCCCAACCGGGCTTTATCTTCAGCTTCACCCGCCGGTAGCCCTGGGCCACGAACTCCTCCACCCGGGCCAGCAGGGAGTCGAGGTCCGGCTGGATGCCCACGCTGACCCCGGCTGGGACCTCGTCCCGCACCCCGCCCAGCTCCGCGGCCAAGGGGACGCCGGTCAACCGGCAGTAGAGGTCCCACACCGCCGCCTCCAGGGCCGCCTTGGCCATGGGATGGCCCCGCACCGGGGCGAAGGCCCTGCGCACCTGGTTGGGATGGGAGGGCCGGGCCCGGGAGAGCAGGGGCACCAAGAAATCTCGGATTACCAGCAGGGCGGTATCCACAGTCTCGTACGAATACCAGGGACCGGAGGAGGCCACGCACTCGCCCCAGCCCTCTTCCCCCCCGCCGGAGACCCGCACCAACAGTGCCCTTCGCACCTGCTCCCGGCCGAAGCTGGTCTCGAATGGCCGGACCAAGGGGAGTTCAACCAAATAGCAGGAAATGCGGTCCAGGGGGATCATGTCCGGGCCAGCACCTCTGCCGGGGAAGCCCTGCTGAGCACTAAGAAGCTCCGGTTCCCTTGGCGGAAGAACCCGGATACCACATATCCCCCTTCCTCCAAGTACAGCCCCAACGCTCGGCGGGATTGTTGCCGCCACTGGCGGGCCAGCTCCAGGTCTTGGCGCTTGAGCCGCTGTAGGTCGCTTGGTATTTCGTAGAGCAGGGTGGGGGCGGTGAGCCCAGCCCGGAAGGACGCAGGTGCCCGCAGCCCCGAGGGCAAAAGCCGGGTGCTGTTTATGGTCTCCACTTGGCCCAGCTTCAGATCCTCACTCCAGCCATGGGCCAGCCGGGCCTCCACCCGGGGGGAGGTGAGGTGCCATTCGCAGAGAAATCGATCCGACGTCAACCCCCGGTTGCGCTTGTCTCGGAATTTTCCGTAGTAGTTAGGCAGATACCGGGTGGCAATTGCCCCCAGTTTGTTCAGGTTGAAATGCGCGTTGCGTGACTCCAACGGGTCGAAGGTCCAGGTGATGAGCTTGATCCCCTGTTTCAGGACATGCTCCCGTTGGGCGCACTTCAGGGCGTAGCCCACCCCTTTCCCTTGCCAGTCCTCCCGCACCGCTGCCATCAGGGACTGGTGCCTGAGGCTCCCGTCCTCCCACCGCCCCAACAAAGACAGGGTGAAGCCGACCATCTCCCGGGCCGGTCCCACCCCATCGTAGGCGCCCAACAGCAGCCCCCCACCCTCCACCACCGTGTGGATGATGTGATCCGGCACCACCGCGATGTCGGAAAATCCCCACACCGCCTTCTGCAAGGCCTCGCACTCCCAGTAACCCCGCTGATGCCGGACGGGCTCAATCACTACCCTGGGCCCTTTGGTCTGCATGTTTGTCCTCGTACATGCGCTCGTCGGCCTCCGCCAGCAGCTTGTCCAGGTCGAACTCCTGCTGGGCCGGTTCCCATATTGCTTTTCCAATGGACAGCCCGATGGTCACCCCCAGTTCCCGGGCCAGGCCCTTGATCCCCTCCTTGAGCCGGTGCATCACCCGGTCCACCGCCCCGTCGGTCTCCGGGATCATGATCAGAAACTCATCCCCCCCTATTCTCACCACGTAGTCCGCCTCGCGCACGTTGGTCCGGAGGAACTCTGCCACCCGGCGCAATACCTCGTCCCCGGTGAGGTGGCCCAGGCGGTTGTTCACCTCCCGGAACCCGTCCACGTCCACGTACAGGAAGGCCAGTGGGCGGCGGTACCGCCGGGCGGCGGCCACTTCCCTCTCCACGGCCTCGTCCAGGAAGCGGCGGTTGTAGAGTCCGGTCAGCGGGTCCCGGATGGCCAGTTCCTGGAGGCGCTGTCTGGCGGCCATGTTGCCCAGCGCCACCGCCAACTGGCTGGCGATGGCCTGCAGGAGGGCCAGCTCCCCGGGGCCGAAGGCGCTGGGAAGCCTGGATTCCACGTTTAGCACCCCAAACAGCTCCTCCCCCACCATCACCGGCACCGCCAGCTCGGAGCGGATCTCCGGGCTGCCCGGCACGTAGCGAGGGTCGGAAGGGGCGTCTGCCAGCAACGCGGGCGCCCGGTGCTGGGCCACCCACCTCACCACCCCCCGCCCGGGGGGAGGCCGCCAGCCGGGCCGGAGGTCGGGGATGAGGCCCATCCCCTCCGCCGGTTCCAGGGCCTCCAACACCAGGTCCCCATCGCGGAAGGAGAAGAAAGAGGAGTGGTCGAAGGAAAATGCGTCTTTCAGCGCCTCCAGGGCCAACTTGATGAGTTCGTCGCGGTCCCGGGCTTGGGAGAAGGAGTGGGACAGATCATACAAACCGGTTAGCCTCGCTCGGACGCGGATGCCTTGGATCACTGTGGCACACAGCGAGGCCACCGAGAGCAAGGTGTCCAAGTCGAGCTCTGAAAGGGCGTGGCAGTCCTGCTCCCCGGCCATCAAAACGCCCACCAATTCCTCATCTAGCCGCACGGGCACCACCAGCATCGAATTCAGCCCGAGTCTTTCTCGCAGCGGGCAATTCATCTCCCGGGCGTCGGGGATGACCTCTCCCTCCAGCCGACTGGGGTCCAGGTAGGGGTGGTGGGCCAGGGGCTCCCGGGTTTGCACCAGCTTCCCCCCGGGGTTCTGCGCGTACCAAAACGGATCCAAGGCCTCCGAGGTGAGCTTGCCGCCGGCGCTCAGGGCGTAGCCGAGCTCCTTGGCCATCAACTCCACTGCCCGCCGGATGACCGCTGGTTCGGTGGTGGCTCCGGCTAATCTGGGGGCCATGGCCTGCACCGCCGCCAAGTGTCTCTCGTGCCGCTCCCGGAGATCCCGCTCGTAGGCCCGTTCCACCGCCAGTGCCGCCACCGCTGCCAGCTGGGTCACCGGCTCCAGCAGCTCCGGAGTGGGGGCGGCCGGGTCCACCGGGTCGTCCACCGAGATGTGGCCGATCAGGCGCCCTCCCACCTGCAAGGGGATGAACAGCAGGTCCATGGGGCTCCAGCCATCGAGCTCCACCGTGCCTGGGAGGCCCACCCCATCCAGCTCAAACGGGTTTTTGCTCAGCGGGATGTAATAGGCCTCCGGACCCAGCCTGAACTGGTCCGAGAAATACACCCGCCGCTGCTCCGGTTTCAACCCGGGCTTGGATAGCAGGGCCTCTTCTTCCTCCCGGGTCAGCCCCGAGGTGACCACCTGGTACACCGGGGCTTCCAAGGGGTCCGGCCACCGCAGGTCATAGAGGGAGATGACCGCCCGGCGGAAGCCGCAGTAGGTGGTGATGGCATTGGCGACCTCTTGGATGATCTTGCGGGGGCTATCGGCCAAGAGGACCCTCCGCACCAACCCTAGCAGGATCCCCTGCAGGGCGGCCCGCCGCCGTTCCGCCTCCACCTCCTTCACCAGGCCCACGATGACCGGTCTGCCCTCGGCCTCGGCCCGCCGGGAATACACCTCCACCCACAACGGGGTCCCATCCCCCCGCAGGAGCCGGATGGCATAGGGGGGGTACTCCTTGCCGGCCAGCTTGTCCAACAGTACCCGCCGCACTTGCTCCCGATGCTGGGGGTGTATTAGCTCCAACACCGACCGGCCCAGGAACTCGTTCGGATCGCGCTTGAGGTGCTCGCCCACGTAAGGGCTCGCGTAAAGGACGTTCAGGTCTTGATCCAACACGTAGATGCCAAACCACGGCGAGGCGGTAAACAGGCGTGTCTGATCCTCCAGCTCGGCCAGCCTCGCCCGCAGGGCACCGACGGCGCTGGCCAGCTCCAAAAGCGGCGGAGAAAGCTGAGGGGAGATGAGCTCGGGATCAACCGTAGCCAGGTGAGAGATGTCCTGGGGGGCCTCGCGCCCCACCCCGAGCAGGGGAAGCAGGGGGTGACTGCGGGAGAGGGCCCGGGCCAATTCCGGTCCCGCCTCCCACTCCAGGTCCACCACCGCCACCGTCGCCGGGGGAAAGGGAGGCTTGGGTGCCAAGATCCGGATCACCTCCCAGCCCTGTTCTGTCAGCCCCTCGCTCAGGGTATCCCGCCAGCCCCCTGGGGGCCCCGCTATTAGCACTTTTCGTTCGATCTCCATACGCTCAGTCCCAAGCCTCCTTCTGGACAACGGGTGGATTTTAGTCCTTCCGTACCACCCGTGACAACCCGGGGCTATGATCTCAACTTATCACCTCCTCGGATCCGAGAGAAGCCGCACTTTTTCAAGTAGGGTCCGAACGGCGAAAGGTCTTGCTGGGGGTGGCCTCTGAGGAGGCAGTGGTGGAGAGCTTCTTGGGAGCCTCCCCCATCGTCTGGGCCAGCCCCGACTACCCTCCGTTCCTCCTCGTCCACGGCCGCGACGCCCGGGCCGTCCCCTACCAGGAGTCGGTGTGGATGGCCGGGGCCGAGGCTTCCTCTCATCCCCGGGGCGGGCCACGGGTTCATAAACTGTCCCGCTACCCCGGCGGCCCGCAGGGCAATGGCCGCCATGGAGGAATTCCTGGAAGATACATGGGGACCCCTTAGCTCAGAAGCTCCACCCGCAGGTAGATCTGGACTTCTCCATCCGGGGTGGACTTGGGGAATACCAACCGCTTCTCTCCCCCCAGAAGGTTGGAAAGGCGCCAGGGGAGCCAGAGCCCGAATAAGCCCCCGAGGAGATCGTGTTGGTCGTGGAGGGAAGGGCTGTCCTCATCCCACACCATAACTTCGACGTAGAGGAACGGCCGCACCTCCCCCTCGAAGAGGACTACGGATAGGACCTTCTCCTCCCCATCCCCCATGGAGTAGTGGCCGCTTGCGGGGATGCGGGCCGTGCGCTGAAGGGGAGCCCCGTTGGCCGCGAACCCGGAGAGGGCCCGGGTCTGAATGAAAACCTCGCCGTTGAAGCTGTCCCCGCTCTCCACGGTCTTTATCCCTGCGAGGCTGACCCTTGCCCGGAGCCCCTCGGGGAGGGAGACGCGTCGGATGGAGTATTGGAACACCACCTGCGCCGGCGTCTCCCCCTGGAGGAAGTACCTCTCGGAGACTTCGACGGTGTAGGTGGCGGTCCCAGAGGCCCAGGCCTCGGGGGAGACGACCTGGAAATGCGGGGTGAAGTCGAGGTAGGGCGCCTCCCTGACCTCGACCCGGCCTTCCCCGGACTCCCCTTCGGGCGTGCCCGGGAGGCCCGGGGGAACGGGGAGGGTGAGCCTTGCCCGCAGTGCCTCCTCGAGGGTGGCTAGGGCCTCGGGGGCGAAGCTATGGTCCCAGTCGTACTTGTAGTTCCCGAGGAACTGGATCGCGATCCCCAGGAGAGGGCCCATTTCAGCTGCGGGGAGGGCAAAGATGGGGATTCCCTCGGTCTCTTGCGCCAGTTCAATTCCTTCATCCGCGATGGTATACCAGCCGACCCAAGGCCAGACCAACTTCTGGCAGACGTTCCCCGAGCCCACCACCGAGATGAAGCCGATGGGGTTCCCCTTGAACCGGGGCCACTCGACCAGGTTCCCATCGAACTCGATCCGGTCCAAGGTCACCACCACCCACGCCTCATCGGCCAACGCGAACACGCCCGCAAGGAGGGAAAGGAGACCTAAGATCGTCCGCATATCCACCACCTCATCCGGAATTACACCCACCCCCTGAGGAGGGGTTCCGGGAACCACGGTTTCCAGGGCGCGGAGGATACAGGGGAAACCTGTGCCAGCCGGATTCGGCTCGTGGACGAGACCGCTCCTCAACGGTCAGCATCCAAGGGCCCGCAAGGGGGCACTGGGCTTGCCTAAAGGCCGAGTGGGGTGCCGAGGAGCTTCATCCGGGCCCGGTGGAGGGGGGGATGGCCCCGGGCCCGAAGCTCAGGCGGGGGAAGCGAGGCCTCATCCGGCTTGTCGGTGAGGCCGAAGATGAGCACCCCCCTCCTCAGGAGGTGGCGGCAGAGCTCCATCACTTCCCGGGTGAGGACGATCTCCTCGGCGAGGATCCTTTCCTCCCCCACATCGTCGGGCAGCCAGTCCATCCTGTTCACCGTCTCCTCATACTCCCGCCGGCGAAAGCTTTTGAACGGGGTGGGGTCGCCCTGCCTGAAACCGGCGAAGACCTCCTGGTGGATCGGGACGAGCCTCTTCGGGATCGACTTCCTCGCGCAAATGGCGATGAAATCGGCGAAGGTGCGGAGGTGCCCCGCCGCGAGGTCGGAAAGGAGCTCAGGAAGTTGGTACACGCCCCCGACGACCATGAGGCAGATGTAGGCGAGGTAGTCCTGGTTGTCGGCGGTGAAGCCGTGGTATTTTTGCTGGTTGAGTTCGTCGAACGCCGTCCGGAAGGCCTGCTCATCGAAGGCTCCCCCCAGGGCCTCCTCCACGGTGCGACGTACCGCCGCCACCCGGGCGGAGTCGATGACCCGGGAGTTCCTCCCCCGTGCACCGAAGGCGGTCTTGTCCAGGTCTAAAAGTAGCGCGGTCCCCTCGTCCAGGGGATAACGCTGCTGGGTCAACCAGTCCAGAAAATCCGCCAGCGCCCCCCAGCGGTTGGCGTACATCACCCCGCCCCGGATCTCCACCTTTTTCGGTTCATCCGCGGCCTCGGCGGCGATGAACCCCCGGATGGGCAGGTGATCTCCCAGGCCCGCGATGGTGAGGGCATCGTTCCTTTTGGTATCGCCGATGTAGAGGAGGTGGGCGAGGGAGGCCCGGGTGCGCAAGGCCTGGGCTGCCTGGAGGGTGCGGAGGACCACCCGGGCATAGTCTGCCTGGGCCTTCCGCGGGAGGTGGCCCTCCGGGAGGCCGAGCTCGGCCCGGAGCTCCGCGAGGCCTGGGAGCCGCGCGTCTTGCGGGGTGAGACCCCGATAAACGACGAAATCCCCGAGAAGCTCGCTGAGCGCAGTTCGCTGGTAGGGCATGTCCTCAGCTCAAAAAGCCTTGGGCGAGGAGGAGTTCGGCGTTGAGGATGGCGCCGCCAGCGGCCCCGCGCACCGTGTTGTGCCCCAGGATCTCCAGCTTCCAGTCGAGCACCGGGCACTCCCGCACCCGACCCACCACCACACTCATCCCCCCGCCCTCTTCCCGGTCGAGCCGCGGCTGGGGACGATCGGGCTCTTTCCGCACCACGATCGGCCGGGCCGGGGCGCTGGGAAGCCCGAGCTTTTGGGGAAGGGACCGGAAGTCTTCCAGGACCCCTATGAGCTCCTCCCGGGTAGCCTCCCGCTCAAGCGCCACCGAGACGGCCTCCAGATGCCCATCCCGGGTGGCCACCCGGTGACAGTGGGCGCTGATCGCCAGCTTCGCCTCCGCGATATCATCTCCCCTCAGCACCCCCCAGATCTTGTTGGGCTCCCGCTCCACCTTCTCCTCCTCCCCGGGGATGTAGGGGATCACGTTGTCCAGGATGGAGAGCCCGGGCACCCCCGGGTAGCCCGCCCCGGAGAGGGCCTGCATGGTGACCACGCTGATCGCCTTGAGGCCGAAGGCCCGCCGTAGGGGCTCCAGGGCCAAAACCAGCTGGGCCGTGGAGCAGTTGGCGCAGGTCACGATGAAGCCCGGCCAGCGGCGCCGCCTTCTCTGGACCTGGATGAGCCCGAGGTGGTCAGGGTTCACCTCCGGGATGAGGAGCGGCACATCCGGGTCGTAGCGGTGACTCCTGGCGTTGGAGGAGACGACGTAGCCGGCGGCGGCGAATTCCTCCTCGATGGGGCCGGCCTCAGCCCCAGGCAGGGCGGAGAACACGAGCCGGCAAGGAAGAGGGGGCTCGCACCGCTCAACGGTCATCTCCCGCACCGCCTCCGGCGGCTCCCCGGGGATGACCCAGGTGGTGGCCTCAGCATACGTCTTCCCGGCCGAGCGGGCCGAGGCCGCCAAGGCCGTGATCTCAAACCAGGGGTGGTCGGCGAGGAGTCTCACGAACCACTGCCCCACCATGCCGGTGGCGCCGAGTATCCCCACGGGGATCTTTTCCATCGCTACCTCCTAGAGCTCCTTCCCCAACCGCACGATGTCGGCGAGAAGCCCGGCGGCAGTGCTCGCCGGCCCGGCCCCGGGGCCGCTGATAACGAGGGGGTGCTCCCGGAAGCGACGGGTCTCGAAGACGATCAGGTTCTCCGGCCCCCTCGCCCGGGACAAGGGGCTTTCCCACTCCACCTCCACCAGGCCCACCCGAGCCCCTTCCGGCGAGACCTCGGCGAGATACCGGAGGACCTTTCCCTTCCTGCCGGCCTGCTCGAGGCGCCTCTGCATCTTCACGTCCAAGGGAAGGAGCTCTCTCAGGAACTCCTCCACCGGTAGCTCCCCCAGCTTGGGAGGACACAGGGGCTCCACGGCCACATCCCGGAGCTCCAGGGGGAGCCCGAGCGTGCGGGCGAGGATGAGCGCCTTACGGGCCACGTCCTCTCCGGAGAGGTCCTCGGCTGGGTGAGGTTCGGTGTAGCCCCGGGCCATGGCGGCCCGCACCGCCTGGGAGAAGGGGACCCCCACCTCGACCTGATGGAGGAGGAAGCCCAGGGTGCCGCTCAGGATCCCCCGGATCCGGTACACCTCGTCCCCGGTGGCGAGGAGCGAGTTCAGGGACGAGATCACGGGTAGGCCTGCCCCCACTGTCGCCTCGTACCGGAGCCTCCCAGAGGTCGTGAGCCGCCGGTAGTCCTCCCAGGGACCGACGAGCGGCCGCTTGTTGGCGAGGGCCACGCCCCAGCCTTGATCCAGGGCGGCGAGGAGTATCCCCACTGTCCCCTCCGAAGCGGTGGCATCCACCATCACCCCGCGCTCCTCGGAAAGGAGGCAGTGCACCGCCTCCCGGGCTTCCTCCCCCGCCAAGCCCGTCGCACCGAGCCCTTCCCCCTTTTCCTTAAAGGAAAGGATCTCCCGCAGCCGGCCCGCCGGGATCCCGGAAGGGTCCACCACGCCCCCGGAGCTATCCAGGACGGCGAGGACACGGACCTCATCTCCCAAGGACAGGGCCTCGCTAGCGAGGGCCCTGCCCACCGTGCCGCAGCCCAAGACGACGATGGGGATCGCCATCCTCAGCCCCCGAGGGCGAACTCCCGGTGGATGGCACGCACCGCCTGGTCCACCTCGTCTTCCTTGACCACCAGGGATACGTTGTACTCGGAGGACCCCTGGGCGATGGAGATGACGTTGATCCCTTCCTGGCCCAGGGCCCCAAACAGCTTGGCGGCGATCCCCGGGACCTCCTTCATCCCCTTGCCCACTGCGGCCACGATGGCCACCCCCCGCTCGGCCCAGATGCGGTCCACGTTCCTGCCGGCAAGCTCGGGGGCAAAGGCCTCCCTCAGCGCCCGCAGGGCCCCTTCGGTCTCCTCCTCCCGGATCACAAAGCAGATGCTCTGCTCCGAGGAGGACTGGGAGATCATGAGCACGCTTATCCCCTCCTCGGCCACGGCGGAGAACAGCTTGGCGGCGATCCCCGGCACTCCCAGCATCCCCCGACCCTCCACGGTGAGGAGGCTCAGGCCCTTGATGGAGGTGATGGCCTTCACCAACGTTTTGTTATCTTGAGGCTCCTCCACGATCAGGGTGGAGGGCCCGTCCGGGTTGAAAGTGTTCTTGATGCGGATGGGGATTTTTCGCTCCACCGCCGGGAGGATGGTCTTGGGGTGAATCACCTTGGCCCCGAAGTAGGAGAGCTCTGCGGCCTCGGCGTAGGAGAGCTCGGGAAGGGTGCGGGCCTCGGGGACGATCTGGGGATCGGCGGTCATCACCCCGTCCACGTCGGTCCAGATCCAGACTTCCTCCACGTCGAGACAATGGCCCAGGATCGCGGCCGAAAAATCGCTCCCCCCTCGGCCCAGGGTCGTGATCGCCCCCTCTTCGGTGGCGCCGATGAAGCCGGTGACCACCGGGGTCACCCCTTCCTCGAGCAAGGGGAGGAGGGCGGTGCGCGTCCGCTTGCGGGTGGGCTCCCAAAGCGGCGAGGCTGCCCCGTGCCGGTCGTTTGTGACGATGAGCTCGGTGGCCTCGACGGCGCGGGCTGGAGCCCCCTCCCGCCGCACCGCCGCAGCCAGGAGCCGCACCGAAAGCCGTTCTCCCAGCGAGGCCACCGCGTCCAGGCCCCTGGGGGTGAGCTCCCCCAGCACCTGGATGGCGGAGCACAGGTTCTCGAACTCCCGCACCAGGGCCCGCACCTCCGCAAGGAGCGTTCCCCGCTCCCCGGGGGCGGCCACCTTCTGGGCCGCCTCCTCGTGACGGGAGTAGAGCTCGGCGATGGTGCGGTGGAGGAGGTCGCTCTTGTGGTGGGCGGCGGCCCGGGCGGCCCGGATGAGGGCGTCGGTCACCCCCTCCATGGCCGAGACGACCACCACCGGCGTTCCCCCGGTCGTGGCCTCCCTAGCGACGATCCGTGCGGCCCTGAGGATCCGCTCGCCGTCCCCGACCGAGGTCCCGCCGAACTTCATCACCACCATCTACAACACCTCCTTCACCGCCTCCAGGGTGGGCTCGATCGCCAGGGGGCGGTTGGCGTAGGCGGGCTCGATCCCCGGGAGCTCCCCCAGGTGGTAGGCGATGGTGGCCTGGGGGTCCTTGAGGAGGTTCCCGGTGAGGATCGCCACCACCCGCTCCCCCTGCTTGATCGTGCCCTCCTGGACGAGCCTCCTCGTTCCGGCCACCGCGGCAGCCGAGGCTGGCTCACAGCCGATCCCGGCCGCGTCCACCTGAGCCTTGGCGTCCATGATCTCCTGGTCCGTGACCTCCACCACCAAGCCGCGGGTCAGCCGCAGCGCCCGCACCGCCCGGGGATAGCTCACCGGATCCCCGATCCGGATCGCGGTGGCAATGGTTTGCGCCTTCACCCGCTCCCGGCGGCGGAAGCCTTCCCGGAAGCTGCGGTAGAAGGGGTTTGCGCCCCTCGCTTGCACCGCAGCCAGGCGCGGCAACCGCTCGATGAGCCCCAAGTCAATGAGCTCCCCCAGCGCCTTGCCGAAGGCGCTCGTGTTCCCCAGGTTCCCGGCCGGAAGCACGATCCAATCCGGCGCCTCCCAGCCAAGCTGCTGGATCAGCTCGAACACGATCGTCTTCTGGCCCTCGATGCGGAAGGGGTTCAGGGAGTTGAGGAGGTAGATCCCGAGCTTCTCGCAAAGTTTGCGCACGAGCCCCATGGCGGCGTCGAAGTCCCCTTCCACCTCCAGGGTTTTGGCCCCGTAGGCGAGGGCCTGGGCGAGCTTCCCCAGGGCGATCTTCCCCTGGGGGATGAACACGATGGCCGAAAGGCCGGCCAGGGCGGCATAGGCGGCCATGGAGGCCGAAGTGTTCCCGGTGGAGGCGCAGGCCACGGCCCGACACCCAAGTAGCCTCGCCTGGGTCACCCCTACGGTCATCCCCCGGTCCTTGAAGGAGCCGGTGGGGTTTTCCCCCTCGTGCTTGAGGTAAAGCTCCTCCAGCCCGGCCCACCTGGAGAGACGTTCGCTTCGGTAGAGATGAGTGTTCCCTTCGGGGCGGGAGACGATTTTGGACTCCTCTACCGGGAGCACCAGCTCCCGGAACCGCCATACCCCGCTGCGGTAGATGGGGTTTTCAGGGTCCCAGCGGTTCAGGCGCTCGTCGAACAGCTCCCGCGACACCGGGAGGGAGGAGAGGTCGTGCCGGACGTCCAGGAGGCCGCCGCAGTCGCAGCTTGCGCGGATCTCCCCTGGGGGATACTCGGCGCCACAGGCGATGCACCTTAATACGTAGGACACTTCAACTCCTTGGCCACGGCCGGGATGGCCCACCGGCAAATTTAGCCAATATGTACGGCTGCATGGGAGCCCTGTCAAGAGCTAATGCCCAAGTGGCCCGTGATGGGGATACAGGTTTTTCTTGCGGATGTTTGTTGGATTATCATAGATCTTGGAGAGAGGCGAGACCATGGAAGCGGATCTGGAGGAGAGGGAGCGGCAGTACCTGAACGCGGTGGCGGAGAAGTGGTGCGTCCTCAGGGCCGGGGACGCGGAGATCCCCCTCACCGACGTGTTCGTGATGCTCGAGGCCACCGAGCGTTCAGCCCATACGCCGCTGCAGAAACACCCGGAACTTCCCCGTCTCCGCGAACGCCTGGAGCACGCCGGGATGCCGGATTTCCCCGGCGGCAGGGATATCCCCGCACGGCTGCTCCTCCGGGAAGCCCTGAAGGGAGCCGAGCACATGGTCCTCTTGGGCGAGCCCGGGGCGGGGAAGAGCACCACCCTGCAGTTCGTGGGCCTGTGTTT
>ENA-OSAI01000254-OSAI01000254.1-marine-sediment-metagenome-genome-assembly--contig:-NODE-254-length-27692-cov-13.523573_pt1 | contig 27692 bp, 24 predicted proteins | sample MGYA00237871_ERZ529316 | MGnify/ENA primary metagenome ERZ529316 (study PRJEB26369, sample SAMN03142814) | marine sediment metagenome | biome: marine; feature: borehole; material: sediment...
CTGGCCGGTGTAGAAATTCTTGAGCCGGGCAAGGCTATCTAACCAACCCACGTATTTCTCTAGATAAAGTTTGGTTAGATATATTAGCTTAACCCTTAACCAACTGTTTTGAAAAAGAACCACTAAAAAGTATCGAAAATCAAAAAAATTCTTGCTAACAAGGAAGCTGATATACAGCTTAAACAAAAACCGATACCGTGATAGGGTATCGGTTTTAACACAAATGGAAACGGTGTTTTTTGTAAAAACACTACAAAGGGAAACACTTGAAAACAAGGGAAATATTATGAAAAGTAGTTATTTTTAAATTTGTCTTATTTGTCCTAATAAGAAAGGAGGGATTTTTTTGTTAAAACCCTTTGATTATTATCGACCAGCTACTAAAGATGAAGCTGTGGAGCTCCTTAAACAGTCGAATTCAAAAATAATGGCTGGTGGCACCGATCTTTTGGTATCCATGAGAAATGGTGCTATTAAACCTGAAGTGATAGTTGATATAAAGGGTATAGAAGAGTTGAGAGGAATAAGTATCGATAATGATGTATTGAGAATTGGAGCTACTGTAACCATCAATGAGATAATAGACTCAAACGAAATAAAAGAAATATTTCCGGTTTTGGTAGAAGCGGGAAGCGTGCTTGCGTCATATCAGGTGCGAAACAGAGCCACAGTTGCAGGCAACCTCTGTAATGCCTCGCCTGCTGCAGATATGGCCCCAGCTCTACTGGTGCTCCAGGCTGAAGCCGAGGTATATGGCAGCAGAGGTTTAAGGCAGATACCATTAAAAGATTTTTTTGCAGGTGTCAAAAAAACAAACCTGGCTCAGGATGAGGTGCTGACGAGCATAAAGGTTCCTATCAGATCAGGCAAAGGCAAATACATAAAGAAAGCCAGGATAAAAGGTCCGGACCTTTCTACAGTTGGAGTTGCCTGTTTTAAAGAAGGTGGGAAATTGAGGATAGCAGTGGGTGCCTGTGCCCCAACTCCCAGGTTAGTTGAGTTGAATGTTTCAGCAATGACGAGAAAAGAAATTTTTGAAACAGGTAAGACAAAAGTGATGGATGTAATTAGCCCCATAGATGATGTAAGGGCATCGGCTGAGTATAGAAAAGCTCTGGTGGAGATTTTTGTTGAGAGAATTTTGGAGGAAATTTTATAATATGGGGAGGGAAGAGCTTTTGAAGAAGGAAATAACTGTGACGGTAAATGGTGAAACTTTTACCAAGAGTGTTTCCTGCAATAAAACACTGCTTTCCTTTTTGAGAGATGATTTATATCTTACGGGAACCAAAGAAGGATGTGGAGAGGGAGAATGTGGTGCGTGTACAGTAATAATGGATGGGAAACCTGTAAATTCATGCCTGGTACTGGCAGTGGAAGCAGGTGGGCATGAAATATTGACCATTGAAGGGTTATCCCGGAATGGGGAATTGCATCCTATCCAGGAGGCCTTTATACGCCATCAGGGTATTCAGTGCGGATTCTGCACTCCTGGTATGATAATGTCTGCCAAAGCTTTGCTTGATCGTAACCCCCATCCCACTGAAGAAGAGATAAAAGATGCCATATCAGGCAATTTGTGTCGCTGTACAGGGTATAAACCCATAATAAATGCTGTTAAGGATGTGGCTGAAAGGGGTGAAAAAAGGTGAGTAATTCTTATATAGGGAAAAGCATACCGAGGATGGAAAGCTTTGAAAAGGTTACAGGAATTGCCAAATATGTACACGACATGGCTTTACCGGGGATGCTTTATGCAAAAATTCTTACGAGTCCTCATGCTCATGCCCGTATTGTCAGCATAGATAAGAGTGAAGCTGAAAAACTGCCTGGAGTAAAGGCGGTTCTAGTTGGGTCAGAGTTACCGTATAAATTAGGTCTTTACCTTATAGATAAAGATATCCTTGCAAAAGGTAAGGTCAGGTATCAGGGAGAAGCTGTAGCTGCAGTTGCAGCGGAGAGTGAAGAAATAGCCCGGAGGGCCATTGAATTAATCAAGGTAGAGTACGAACCTTTAACACCGGTATTTGATCCAGTGGAGGCGATACAAGAGGATGCTCCCCTGGTGCATGAAGATCTGGGATCGTACGACTATATGAAGGGAGTTTTCAACCCGATAGCCGGAACAAATATAGCAAATCACTTTAAATTGCGAAAAGGTGATGTGGAAAAGGGTTTTAAAGACTCCTATCGAATTTTTGAAAATGAGTACACCATGCCCCAGGTAAACCATGTTCCTTTAGAAACCCATGCCGTTATTGCAGAATGGACAAAAAGCGGCAGGATAAACATCTATACATCCGCTCAGTCACCCTTTGCCGTGCGGAACCTGATGAGCATTGCATTCAAGATTCCCCATTCAAAAATTCATGTGAGGGTGCCGTATGTGGGTGGAGGTTTTGGTGGGAAGGCAGGAATCCATCTGGAACCACTGGCGGCATGTCTTTCGAAAAAAGCGGGTGGCAGACCTGTAAAAATTGTTGCAAGCAGGGAAGAAGAATTTAATACCATCCCTTCCCGCCAGGGCCTTACTGCCAGGATAAAGACGGGTGTGTCCGAAGAAGGCAGGGTTTTAGCCCAGGAGATAGTGTATTACTGGGACGCAGGGGCATATGCGGATTATGGTGTAAATATAGGCAGGGCTTCAGGGTATTCCGGTGCAGGACCGTATGAAATAGAAAATGTCAAATTGGATTCCTATACCATCTACACCAATCATCCCTTTGGAACAGCCTACAGGGGATTTGGGCATGTAGAGTTTTTCTGGGCCATTGAACGCCAGATGGATATAATAGCGCGAGAACTTGGTATTGACCCCTATGAATTTCGAATGAAAAACCTATTAAAACCGGGTTCAATAACCATTACCGGAGAAAAAATAAGGGAGAACACCGGGAGAGTAGACAAATGTCTAAAAACTGTAGTTGAAGCAATAGAATGGGGAGAGCAAAAGACAGAAGAAGAAAAACAGGAAGAATTCAAAAAAGGCAAAGTTACAGGGAAGGGGTTTGCAGTGCTGCACAAAGCTCCAGCAATGCCCACCTTTACGTCCTGTTCAGCCATTATAAAATTTAATGAAGACGGCTCAGTTAATGTAGTAGTAAGCGGGGTAGACTATGGACAGGGAACCTATACAGCATTGGCTCAAATAGCTGCGGAAGTCTTAAAGATGCCTATAGAGAAGGTACACATGGTTTGGGAGTGTGATACCGATACCGGGCCATATGACTGGCAGACTGTCGCCAGCCGGTTTACATTTATGGGAGGTAATGCGATAATAAAAGCAGCACACGATGCCATAGATCAGATGAAGGAAGTGGCTTCAGCAGTGCTTAGAGCACCCAAGGATGAGCTGGAAATAGGTAATGAAAAGATATACGTAAAACACAATCCCGATGAATTTTTGACCTATCGAGAAGTTGCAATGGGATACACCTATCCCAACGGTAATTCCATTGGAGGCCCCATAATAGGCAGAGGCAAATACATAGCTCAGGGTCTAACCAACCTTGACCCGGAAACAGGTCAGGGCTTGCCTGCACTGGATTGGACTTATGGTGCCCATGCCGTAGAAATCGAAGTTGATGTAAGAACCGGGGAACTAGAATTGAAAAAAGTGGTGTCAGCCTTTGATGTGGGTAAGGTGGTAAACAAGCTGCTGTGTGAAGGGCAGGTTGTAGGTGGCGTTGTTCAGGGCATAGGAACTTCACTGTATGAAGGTTTTGTTTACACTCCGGATGGCAGGCTGCTTACCAATTCTTTTACCGACTACAAGATCCCCACATCAAAGGATATACCTGATGTTGTTGAACCCCTCTTTGTAGAAACTCCACAACTGGATGGCCCCTTTGGTGCGAGGGGAGTTGCTGAGCATCCCATGATATCCGTGCATGCTGCCATTGGTAATGCCATATACAATGCAATTGGAGTAGACATAATGGAACTTCCCATAACTTCTGAGCGAATCTGGAGAGCAATAAAGGAAAAGGAAAGGAGGGATCAGCGGGCAAAGACACTTAAAGGATAATTTTATACCTTGAATTTGAAAGGAGGACAAATTAATGGCAAACGGTGAATCAAGCATTAAGGTTAAAACTCAGATTAGAGGTCCTATAAGGGCAGGGGATTATCTTCCAACTCCTCAGCTTTTGGTTTTAGGGTTACAGCACACCTTTACAATGTTTGGTGCTACTATCCTGGTGCCAATCCTGACAGGTTTGCATGTTAGTGTGGCTTTGTTTACAGCGGGTATCGGTACATTGTGGTTCCATCTTGTAACTAAAGGAAAGGTTCCGGTATTTCTGGGTTCATCCTTTGCTTTTATTGCTCCGGTGGCTCTGATAGTAAAGGATCAAGGCATTCCTGCCGCTCAGGGGGGGATAATTGTAGCAGGTCTACTGTACTGTATAATGGCAATACTGGTGTACTATTTGGGGCCGCAATTTATGGAAAAAATACTGCCTCCCGTAGTAACGGGTCCCATAATAATGGTTATTGGTCTCAACCTGGCTCCTGTGGCTATTAATAGTGCCAGCCAGAACTGGATAATTGCTATTATCGTCTTGATTACGGCAATTATAATTAACATATACGTAAAGGGTTTCTTCAGGTTGATTCCCATAATAACAGCCCTTGTTGTGGGATATGTGGTGTCTTTGTTGTTTGGAATAATAGACCTCACTGCTGTCCATGAAGCTAAATGGTTCGCCCTGCCTGATTTCACATGGCCGGTGTTCGATGCTGCTGCTATTGGTCTGATTGCTCCTGTTGCTATAGCTACCATGGTGGAACATGTAGGCGATGTGCTGGCGGTAGGAGCCACTGTTGAAGAGGATTTCATCAAAGAACCGGGTCTGCACAGAACTCTGATTGGAGATGGAATAGGCACTGCTCTTGCCGGTATTTTTGGTGGACCTGCTAACACCACCTATTCAGAAAACACAGGTGTTCTGGCTTTGACCAAGGTATGGAAACCCTCAGTGATGCGAGTTGCTGCCGTGATGGCGATATGTTTGTCGATGATACAAAAATTAGGTGCCATTATTCAGACCATACCTGCCCCGGTTATCGGTGGTATATCAATAATCCTGTTTGGGATGATAGCAAGCATAGGGGTAAGGACCGTTGTAGAGAACAATGTGGATTTTAAACAAAACAGAAACCTCATTATTGCCAGCGTAATCCTGGTGATCGGTATCGGTGGTGCAATGGTCAAGATATGGGGTAATCTTCAGTTCGGAGGAATGGGTCTTGCGGCTATTATCGGTATTATACTAAATCAGATCCTGCCAAAACAGGTAGATATGTAATATTGTTGTGTGGTAATATATTGAGTGAGGATGAATTCCTCACTCTTGTCCTTTATAAGGGGGGCGGTATTGATTCTTTGTGAAGTCCTTGACCTGTGGAAAAAGGAACTGATAGCAGCAGTTGGAGGTGGAGGTAAGACATCAATTGTCTTTAGGCTTTCCAGGGAACTCCTTAGATTGAAAAAAAGTGTTCTGCTTTCAACCACGACAAAGATGTATTTTCCCCGGGGAAATGATATAACTGTTGTAATTGAAGATAAAAAGAAATCGATGTTTCAAAAGATTTGTAATTTTTATGCAGGCAGTGGAGGCGATGGAAATTGGGATAATGGAATTGTAGTTATAGGAAAAGGTGTCCTGCCTGATAACAAGATTAAGGGTGTTGAAAGAGAAATATTAAATGAAATATTCCAGAGAGGATTAGCTGAATATATTGTTGTTGAAGCTGATGGAGCAAAACAAAAACCCATTAAGGTTCCCGCTCCATATGAACCGGTAATTCCCGAAAAAACTACAACAGTGCTGGGGATAGTGGGGATTGATGCAGTTGGGAAACCTTTAACCGAGGAGTTTTTTCACAGAGTGGAAATAGCGTATCGGCGATTAGGCTACCCCTATGGTAAGGAAATGGATGAAGAGTTGATTGCATCTGTTGTAACATGGGAGGAAGGGCTTTTCAAAAATACTCCTGCTGCTGCAAAGAAAGTGTTTATCCTGAACAAGGTAGATGGAAAAAAAGAGCGAAAACAGGCTGAAAAGATTGCGGAGCTGGTCATGATGAAGCGAGGAAAGATAATACCCGAAAGGATAGTTTTTACTTCAGTTATTTCTGAAAATCCTGTGGTTGAGGTGTTTGTATGAATGTGTTTGGAATAATTTTGGCAGCAGGCGAAGGCAAGCGGGCTGGGGGCAACAAGTTATCAAAATGTATAAAAGGGAAACCAATGCTTCAATGGGTAGTGGAGAAAGCAGTGCATTCGAATCTTCAGGGTAGTATAATGGTAACGGGGAAACAAAAAGAATTCGGTGAAAGGCTGGCAGCTTTGTATGGCATAGATACGGTACACAATCCCGAATATACCTCAGGCATGAGTTCTTCCCTTATAAAGGGTGTGCAGCATCTGCCGGCGAATGCCGACGGTTTTGCAATTATTCTGGGAGATATGCCTTTTATAAAGGTTGAAACTATTAATATGCTTATTGAAGAATTCTTGAAATGGCCTCGAATAATAGTTCCGGTGTTTCGTAAAAGGAGGGGACATCCTCCAGTATTTTCCATGGAATACAAAAATGCAATAATTTCAATAAAGGGGGATATGGGTGCCAGAGAGGTTTTGAAAAAGCACTGCACAGCAGTAAAATTTGTTGATGTAGAAGACCGGGGTGTAGTTCAAGATATAGATTATTTAACTCCTAAAATGGGGAGGAAGGGTTTGGATGAATATTTTTAGAGAAATACTGAAGGCTCAGGAAAAAAACAGGGATTTTGCAGTAGTAACCATTGTAAAAGCCGAAGGGTCTACTCCCAGAAGGGAAAAGGCCAAAATGCTTGTATTTCCCGATGGAAATGCTTTGGGAACAATAGGTGGAGGTGTATTAGAAGCCAGAGCAATTAAGGATGCTCAGGAGGCCATCAGAAGGGGCGAGTCAATGCTTGTGGAGTATAGCCTTGATGATGGGAAGGAAAGAAGCCTTCCCATGAAATGTGGTGGTGATGTTCAGCTCTTTATTGAGGTGTTCAAATCAAAACCCAGGCTTTTTATAGTTGGTGCAGGCCATATAGGGAAAGCTCTCAGCTCAATTGCTGCAATGCTGGGTTTTGAAATTACAGTTATTGATGATAGAAAGGAATGGGCCAATCAGCAAAGATTTCCAGAAGCCGCAAATGTATTGATAAAAAAGGACATGTCTAGAGCTTTTGATGATATTGAAACAGATGAGCAGAGTTTTATAGTAATTGCAACTCGAGGTCATGTCCATGATAAGGCAGCGTTATCAAGTGTATTGCACAAGAAAGCAGCATACATAGGAATGATAGGGAGTCGAAAAAAAGTTAAAGAAGTTTTTCGACAATTGATGGAAGAAGGTTTTGATAGAGAACTCCTTGAAAAGGTTTATTCTCCCATTGGACTTGACCTGGGAGCAGAAACCCCTGAAGAAATTGCCGTAAGCATTATAGCCGAAATACTGAAGGTTAAGAACAATACAAAAGGCGATTCCCTATCCAGCAGGAGGAATGAAGTGTGATGGGTTTTCAAGGGTGTGATGATGTAAGGATTTTGGTTCGTGGAGGAGGAGATATAGCAACAGGGATAGCCCACAGGCTTTTTAAAAGCGGCTTTAGGGTTTTTATAACAGAAATATCCCATCCAATGTGTGTAAGACGGAAGGTGGCTTTTTGTGAAGCGGTTTATAATGGAAAGACTGAAGTAGAAGGCGTAACGGCCAGACTTGCAGAAGATCCAGAAGAAGCTGTTAGAATAAGCAATGAAGGAATTATACCTATACTGATAGATGAGAAAGCGAAATCTATAGAAACTATAAAACCCCTTGTTGTGGTAGACGCCATTATGGCCAAGAAAAACTTAGGATTATCCATGAAAATGGCTCCAATAGTTATAGGAGTGGGTCCGGGTTTTCGCGCTGGTGTGGATTGTCATGCAGTTGTTGAAACTATGAGAGGCCATGACCTTGGAAGAGTTATAACGAAGGGAAAAGCCAGGGATAACACGGGTGTTCCCGGGGACATTATGGGGTTTTCCCGGAAAAGGGTAATCTATGCCCCTGTTTCCGGTGTGATAAAACTCATTCATGACATAGGTGACATGGTTCGGGAAGGAGAAGCCATTGCAGAGATTAATGATGTGGTGGTTACAGCCCCTATCGGGGGAGTTTTGAGGGGTATTATACGTAATGGCTTTAATGTGACCAGAGGAATGAAAATAGGGGATGTGGATCCCAGAGGTATTGTGGAACACTGTTTTACCATTTCGGACAAGGCCAGGGCTGTTGGCGGAGGTGTGCTGGAGGCTGTGCTTTACCTGATGGGGAGTGGCAGCCAACAAGATACAAAAAATTCCTAAAATAGGATAACTTGGTGCATGGCACTAAGTTATCCTATTTTGAGAAAATCTGGGGAAAGTTGGTTGAGATTTGAAATTCGGCAATAAAAGGAAGTGTCTTGATGTATAGGGAGAGAGGAATTACTGTAAAGGAGGCTTTGCAGCTGGATATTTTACAAGGTGCAAAGGTTATTGCTGGAGCCAAAGGCCTTAATAGGGTCATATCCAGTGTTAATGTTATGGAAGTGCCCGATATTTTTGATTGGGTTAAAAAGGGAGATTTTATACTCACAACGGCATATTCCATCAGAAACGACCCTGAGGCACAAATAAGATTGATTCCTGAATTTCACAAGAGAGAATTAGCAGGACTGGGAATCAAGACCAAAAGGTATATTGAAAGCGTCCCTGACAAGATGATCGAGATAGCCAATAAACTGAATTTCCCTATTATAGAAATTCCCCTTGATGTTTCCTTTACGGATATAATCAATCCCATCTTAACTCATATTGTTAACAAACAAACGGCTCTCCTCTTAAAAATAGATGATGTTCATAAAAAACTAATGAATGTTCTGCTTGAAGGAGGAGGCCTGCAGGAGGTTGCTCGGACTCTTTACAAATTGGTGGGAAACCCCCTTGTAATCGAAGATATAATTTTTGGAAACAGATATGCTGCAGGAGATAGGGACTTTTTGGAAAGGGTTTACTTAAAAACAACAGAGGAGAGGATTGGGTCTGAAAAATGGTATGGCGAATATGAAGATAAAGTTGATATTAAAGATGTTGTAGATACTCTTGAGGGGAGAGAAATAAAGAGAAAAATTATAACAATTGTAACAGGGAAAAGGGTTTATGGCTACATTTTTATATGGGAAGTCAATAAACCCCTAACACCAATGGATTTAAGAATCATTGAAAACACTTTTGCCATTACTGCCCTGGAAATAACCAAACAGAGTTCAGTTTTTGAGGTGGAAAGGAAATACAAGAATGAGTTTTTGGAGGACCTGTTATCCGGAGACTCTCACATGTGTAAGATTGCGCTGGAAAGGGCTGCTTTTTTCGGGCTTGATCTTGAAAAGGATTATGTTGCCATGGTTTTAAAAATCGAGGATATAGAGAAATACTTCCAAAAAACCATAAATAATACCCATTATCTGCAGTATTATAAGAATTCTATTATACGCATAATAGAAAAGGTGCTCAAAGAGAAAGGCAGTAAAAGTCTTATAGGAAGCAAAAGCGACCAGATAACACTCCTGATATCCGTAGACAAAAGAATGGATTTTCTAAAGGTAAAACATCAAACTTTAGAATTGGCAAAGAAAATTTATTACAGGGTGAATGAGGAGGCTAGGGACAGTAAGATTAAAATAGCAATAGGAAGGTATTTCCCCGGGCATGAAAATATCTGGAAAAGTTACAATACCGCCCTTAAAGCATTAACATTGGGGAACTACCTGGATGAGAAGATAATCCATTTTGAGGACCTGGGTGTTTATCGTTTGCTGTGTAATGAAAACATACGGCCCGAGCTGGAAACCTTTTTCCAGGAAAACCTACAGCCTTTATTGGAGTACGACAGATCAAAAAATGGGGAACTTATAAAAACCCTTGAAATGTATTTCAACACTAACGGCAACCTCAAAAAAGTTTCTGAATTGATGTACACACATTACAATACCATTTTGTATAGAATACAAAAAATTCAGGAACTCACAAAGGCAAATTTAAACAATCCCCATGACAGATTGAATCTTCAAGTGGCATTGAGCATCATGCATATAATAAAGAATAATTAATAATAAAAATTATCGGTTAAAACCCTGCAGTTTGTTTCCTGCAGGGTTAACTATTTTTTACTCCAGGTTTATACATTGACTACATAACAGCCATTAAAACTTTGGTATGATTTCACAAAGGAAAAAGGATATTGTTAAAAGAAGTTTGATTTTAAAATATAAAATTATTTTAAACATTTAGGTTAAGGTGATGTTCAATGGTTTTGCCGGCAATATTAATTTCCTCCGATATAATAAGCTTACTTACCCACAACTCTACAAAAGGTGTACTGCATTCGATATTTGAAAACGCGTGCAATATTAAGGTTGATGGCAGACTCATCACGATAATAAACTTTAACGTGGCCAATTACCCATCAGCCATCAAGCTTGGTGTCGAAAACAAATACAATCTGAAGGATTTGGGATTTAAAATTGGAATGAAAGCAAGTTTAAACCGTGAAAGTATAAGTTTTGAAGGAATCCCCGTTATTGTTGATCTAAAAAAGGCAGAGATATGGGATGTATCTCCAGTAAAAATTAAATCCAGTGTTTCAGAAGAAGTCATAAAAAATAATTTGGAGAAAATAAGAGAAGTAACACTGATTCACGGAAATTTAGATGGTTTGGCTTCCATTCTTGACAGGGAAAATGCCAGCAATCTTGTGGAATTTGTAGCACCTTTTATAGAGAAACTGGCTTTGGGATTAAAACGGCAAAACCATAATTATATTAAAGAACTTGCCGAAAAAATTATAGGCTTTGGTCCTGGGTTAACTCCCGCAGCAGATGATTTCTTGCTTGGTATGATGGCATCAATCTATTACATAGGAAGTTTATATGATGACAGTTTTGATAAAGTTAAACCACTAATCCACTCAATGATATCTGACATTTCCGGGAGAACAACCCTTATAAGTGAAGTCATGTTAAAAAATGGAGCAAATGGCTTGTTCCATGAACCTTTAAGGGAATTGATGCTGGCGCTGCTTAGGGGGGAAGAGGTGGAGAATAAATGCATCTCACTTTTAGAGATGGGGGGCACTTCCGGTAGTGACTGTGTTGCAGGAATAGTGTATGGAGGGCTGCTTATGATCGATATGAGAGGACAAAGGAGGTACAAAAATGTCAGTAAAGTTTTTAGTAAAGAGAAACACCTATTATGATTCTGTAACTCTCATGATAATTACGAAAGAGATCAGAAAAATTGAAGGGGTTAATGAAGGCCTGGTTGCCATGGCAACAGATCTAAATAAGGAACTTGCCCGGAACTTAAATTTGATTAACAGGGAACTGGAAGGTTTAACGCCCAATGATTTCTTTATTGCCGTTAATCTAGATGAAGATGCCATCTTTGAAGAGGTAAAGGAAAGGGTTGAAGAGCTTCTTAATAAGAAGAAAATGGATACGGAAGATTACAACCCCCCTACCCTTGATTCGGCTATAAAATACATGCCTGATGCCAACCTGGTGCTTATCTCCCTCCCTGGAGAGTATGCGGCAGCAGAAGCCAAAAAAGCTTTGCTTAATGACAGACATGTGATGCTGTTTAGTGATAATGTATCCATTGAAGATGAAGTGGAATTAAAGAAACTGGCAAAAACCAGAGGTCTCTTGATGATGGGCCCCGACTGCGGCACTGCAATCATTAATAATGTAGCCCTGGCTTTTGCCAATGTGCTGAAAAAGGGACCTGTGGGTATTGTGGGAGCTTCCGGTACTGGTATTCAGGAAGTTACAGTAGTGCTTGATAGACTGGGTGTTGGAGTATCACAGGTTATCGGGACAGGGGGTAGAGATCTAAAAGCAGAAGTTGGCGGGATAATGATGATTGAGGGAATCAGGGCACTTCAGCAGGATCCCGATACTGAAGTAATCGTATTGATTTCCAAACCACCCATTCCTGAAGTTGCCGAAAAAGTGTTGTGTGTGCTGCAGGAGGGTAATAAGCAGTCCGTGGTGTGTTTTGTTGGAGGCAGCCCCCAGATGGTTGAAAAATATGGAGCAGTTCCGGGTCTTACACTGGAAGACACGGCTTACAAAGCGGCTTCATTGGTAAAAGGTGAACCGATCATCAGGGATATAACAGATTTTACGATAAATAATGCAGATGAAATTGTTGAAGCAGAAGTAAAAAAATTCAAGAAAGGCCAGAAATATTTGAGGGCCCTTTATACAGGTGGAACCCTTTGTGATGAAGCATTGAACATTCTTTCCTCCAGTGTAGGAGGTGTGTATTCCAATATACCGTTAGATCCGGAATTGAAGCTTAAAGATGTAAGGGCAAGCTATAAACACACGGCACTGGATCTCGGAGAGGACGAATTTACCCGGGGGAGACCCCATCCCATGATAGATCCCTTTGTCCGTCAGGAAAGACTGGTAAAAGAAGCTGAAGATGGTGAGGTTGCAGTCATACTCATGGATTTTGTGCTGGGATATGGTGTTCATCCCGACCCGGCAGGAGAAATGATTCAATACATCAAGAAAGCCAGGGAAATTGCAGAAAAGGAGGGGCGTTATCTGTGCTTTGTTGGAAGTGTGTGTGGTACAGAAGCTGACCCTCAGAACCGGGCTGAACAGGAAGCAAAGCTCCGAAAAGAGGGGGTTATCCTTATGCCTTCCAATGCTCAAGCGGTTAGGTTTGTATCAGAAATCATTTCCAGATTGGAGTGAAGCCTGTGTCCAAGATCAATGAACTTTTTCAGCAGGAATTAAAAGTAATAAACATGGGGCTGGAATCCTTCTATAATGACCTGAAAAAACAAAACATTGAAGTGACCCATGTTGATTGGAGACCTCCTGCTGGAGGGAACAAAAAGATGATTTCACTTCTGAACAAATTAAAAGGCTAAAGGAGTTGAGAGACATGGTAGAGGAAAAAATTGAAGCAGCCAACAAAAAAGTGCTGGAAATTATAATGAATGGGCAACCTACTTTGATAGATGTTGGAGTTGCAGGAGAAGTTATACCAGGAATGACTTCCAAAACCATCCTTCATGCAGGTCCACCCGTCACGTGGGAAAAAATGTGCGGCCCGATGAAGGGGGCTGTCATAGGTGCCTTGATTTACGAAGGTCTGGCAAAGAACGAACAGGAAGCTGCAGAACTTGCTTCTTCGGGAGAAATGGTTTTTGCCCCCTGCCACCACCACGGCGCTGTAGGCCCTATGGCTGGAGTGGTTAGTGCTTCTATGCCCGTATGGATAGTTCAAAACAAGGCTTATGGGAATAAGGCTTACTGTACCTTTAATGAAGGTCTGGGAAAGGTTCTCCGCTATGGAGCGTACAGCAGTGAGGTAATTGAAAGGTTGAAATGGATGGAAAAGGTGCTTGCTTCCATTATAAAGGAAGCACTGAGTTTGCATGGGCCTATTGATCTCAAAAGCATGATAGCTCAGGTGCTTCAGATGGGTGATGAAGGGCATAACAGGAATAAAGCGGGAACATCCCTTTTAATCCGGGAGCTGGCATCCCACATCTTACAGACAAAATTTAGTGAAAGAGACAAAGCCGATGTTCTCGAGTTTATGCACGGCAATGACCATTTCTTCCTGAATCTCACTATGCCTGCATGCAAATCAACCCTTGACCCGGCCCATGGAATCGAGTTCAGCACTATTGTAACAACAATGGCAAGGAATGGGACAGAATTTGGTATCAGAGTAAGCGGGCTTGGAGACAGGTGGTTTACTGGACCCGCAGGAAAGGTTCAGGGGCTTTTCTTCCCGGGATTTAGCGAAGAGGATGCCAATCCTGATATAGGGGATAGTGTCATTACAGAAACGGCAGGCATTGGTGGATTTGCCATGGCGGCAGCACCGGCTATCGTCCAGTTCGTTGGAGGCAGTGCCAGAGATGCAGTGAACTCGACTTTAAAAATGTATGAAATAACTGCTGCTGAGAATAACACTTACAAAATTCCAGCTTTGGATTTTAGGGGCACCCCTACGGGGATAGATATCAGAAAAGTAGTGGAAACCGATATACTCCCAAACATTAACACCGGTATAGCCCACAAAGACCCGGGAGTCGGTCAGGTAGGGGCGGGCCTTGTAAAACCACCCATGAAATGTTTCGAGGATGCCCTGGAAGCTTTTGTAGAAAACCTTGAAGCCAAAAATCTGGTGTAAAATGTGAAGATGCCAGGAGATCGTAGGGTTTTTAAATTAAGTGAAAAAAGAATTTTTAAAAATAAAAACAAAAGGAGGAATTTTATCATGACAGATTGGTTTAAAAATGTAAAAATGTATGATTTGACTCAGCCCTTGAGTCATCTGACACCAGCATGGCCTACGTATGAACCCTTACAGATCAAATTTTTTAAGAGACTTGCTCCCAATGGCGCAAATGGCCAGCTGATTACCACCAGCAACCATGTGGGAACCCACCTTGATGGAGCTCTGCATTTCTGCACTCATGGAAGGGATATTGCCAGTATACCTCTGAATGAACTTGTGGGTCCTGCTGCCATTGTTGATTTGAGTGATATAGCGGAGGATTATGGTATATACACTTCAAAGGATATTATGGAAAGGGTAGAGGTCAAAAAAGGAGACATCTTAATAATCAACACGGGATACCACAAGTATTCATGGGATCAGCCAGAAGCTGATGAAATAAAATACATGATTAAACACCCGGGACCAACAATGGAATTTGCAGAATGGTGTAAAGAGATGGAGATTAAGTGGATTGGTGTAGATTGCGGTTCTGCAGATCATCCCATGAACACTAAGATCAGGGAGTGGATGCCTGTTCAGGCTAAAGAGTGTGACAAATACCTGAAAGAAAAATACGGCAAAGGACTGGATGAAATATTTCCGCCTGATCATTATCAGCTTATGCATACAAAACTTTTCCCCCATGATATTATTCATGCCGAAAACGTGGGAGGCGATATCGATAAGGTTCTCAACAGGAGAATGATAGTTGGCTGCTTCCCATGGAGATTTGTTGGTGGAGAATCCAGTATATGCCGTATTATTGCCTTCGATTATGAATGATCACTTAAAGCAAAGTGTCAGGCTTAGCCTGGCACTTTGCTTTAAAAATACTCAACAAAATAAAGGGAGAGGTGGGCATGAAGAGAATTGTCGTAGCTTTAGGAGGCAATGCTTTACAGAAACCAGAGGAACCCCCTACTGCGGAAAATCAGTTAAAAAACGCTGAAATTACTGCGGGCCACCTGGCAAAAATAATAGCAGGGGGATATCAGGTGGCCATTACTCATGGCAATGGCCCACAAATAGGAAGAATTATGCTTCAAAATGAGGCGGCAAAAGATATTACACCCCCTATGCCCATGGATGTCTGTGGTGCGATGAGCCAGGGAATGATTGGGTATCATATCCAGCAATCCTTAGGAAAAAAGCTGCTTGAAATTGGTATGTACAAGCCTGTTGCAACTGTTATAACTCAGGTGGTGGTTGATGAAAAGGATAAAGCTTTTGAAAATCCTACAAAACCGGTAGGCCCCTTTTATACAGAAAAGGAGGCAAAAAGGCTCCAAAAGGAGAAAGGATATATAATGAAAGAAGATGCCAATAGAGGATGGCGAAGGGTTGTGCCGTCCCCCATTCCCATGGAAATTGCGGAAATTGAAGTAATCAAAAGGCTGCTTGATAGCGATGTTGTAGTTATAGCCGTTGGAGGAGGAGGAATTCCGGTAATTAAAGACGAAAAGGGTAACTTAAAAGGAGTGGAAGCAGTAATAGATAAAGATTATGCATCAACAAAGCTGGCACAGGATCTGGATGCTGATTTGTTGATGATCCTAACTGCCGTAGATGGAGTGTGTATAAACTTTGGTAAACCCAATGAAAGGAAGCTTGGTCGAGTTACCACCACAGAACTTGAAGAATATAAAAAAGAAGGGCATTTTGCTTCAGGGAGTATGCTCCCCAAAGTCGATGCAGCCATTGAGTTTGTTAAATCCAAAAGGGGAAGAAAGGCTATTATAACTTCCCTGGAGAAAGCCATCCAGGGATTAGAAGGGGAAGTGGGTACAGTTATAACAGAGGAGGGATATGATGAAGGAATTTGTTGCTGCCGCTGTGCAAATAGCGGTTAAGCCCAATGATGTTAAACATAATCTGGAGAAGGTTTGCGAATGGTTCAAAAAGGCGGTGAAAGAACATAAAGCCCAACTGGTTGTTTTCCCCGAAACGGTTTTGACGGGTTTCACACCGGCAATGCCTGTTGAAGAGTTTTATGAACTGGCAGCAGATATTCCCGGTAGGGAAACGGAGAAAATATCAAAGCTGGCAAAAGAACTGAAAAGCCATGTTGTCTTCCCTCTCTATGAAAAAGGGAAAGAAAAAAACATCATATACAATAGTTCCGTGCTTATAAACGATGAAGGGGAAATAGCCGGGGTGTACCGCAAAACCCATCCATTTCCTACAGAGAGGCTGGGAGGTGGAGGATGGACCACTCCAGGTGATGAAACCATCGTGGTGGATACAAAGCTGGGAAGGATCGGGATGATTATATGTTATGATGGAGATTTCCCGGAACTGAGCCGAGTTCTGGCAATTAAAGGTGCAGAAATCATAACAAGACCCTCGGCACTCCTCAGGAACTATGAAATCTGGGAGATAACCAATAGAGCCAGAGCATATGACAACCATGTGTATGTGATAGCAGCCAATGCCGTTGGCCCTGATGCGGGTAATAATTACTACTTTGGAAGCAGCATGATTGTAAACCCCATTGCTCAGAAACTTGCTCAGGCAAGGGGTACAGAGGAAATAATATCTGCAAAACTGGATCCACAACCATTGAAGCATGTAACATACGGTGCCAAAACTCCCATGATATTCGATCACTTAGAAGATAGGAACCTTAAAGTCTATGATGGCATCCTGACAGAAGCCAGGAGCAAATTCGAACCTGCAAAAAGGATTCCTTATAAATGAGACACAACCATGAAGATTTGGAGCACAACCATTATTTTTATTGTGCTCCTTCAATTTATGTAATTGAATTGTTAGTTTAGTAAAGCAAATAAAAAAAGGTTTTTAGGGATCTATATAGAAGGTAAAAGATAATGTAAGCTCAATTTGCTCTGGACTTTTGAATTGAATTTTTATAAAATGTTTATGGTAAAAAATGATGTTTTTTAAGAACAGCAAATTTTTGTTTGTATGTAAAATTTAATAAGAAATTTTTGAATATATATCTATTATTACAGCATTATTACAGTATTATGGGAGTTGTTTCGCCGTTTTTTACGGGGGAGGGGAACAAAATGAAAATAATAATCATTGGTGGAGGAGAAGTAGGTTTAGAACTCGCCAAGAGATTATCCGGAGAAGATATGGATGTTATATTAATAGAACAAAACCCAAAGATTGTACGAGAAATTCAGAACAAACTCGATGTAATGGTTATAAGAGGCAATGGTGCCAGTGTTAACACCCTGGAAAAAGCCGGGCTTAAAGATACTGATCTGTTAATTGCAGTTACCCAAATAGATGAGATTAATATTATAGCATGTATGATAGCGAAAAAATTCGGTGTTAAAAGGACTGTTGCAAGAATCAGAAATGAAGAATACGAAGATGGTTCCCAGGTTTTGACAAATGAACAACTGGGGATTGATATCATTATAAATCCAGAGAAGGTAGCAGCAGAAGAGATTACAAAGATAATCAGAACCCCTAATGTGGATGAGATTGAGTATTTCGTTGATAGAAGGGTATTAGTGATTGGTTTTACTGTGTATCCAAATTCAAAAATAGTAAATCAGAAAATCAAAGCCCTGCCTTTACCTGAATCAAGTATTATAGGTGCAATCACCAGGGAAAACGGAGAGGTGGTTATTCCCAGAGGAGAGGACGTCATATTACCCAATGATAAGCTCTATATAATCGGTAAAAAGGATTTGTTAAGTGAAATAGGATGGTTGATAAGACATCATACTGATAGAACTCAAAACATTACTATATTTGGTGGCAGCAGAATTGGGTTACACGTAGCCAGGTTGCTTGAGAAAAATAAGAAAAATGGTTTTAACTTAAAACTTATAGACAAAGACCTGGATAAATGCAAAGACATCTGCATGTATTTGAATAAAACCATGGTTATAAACGGAGATGTTACCAACTTAGAGTTTTTAAAGGAGGAGGATATTCCTAATACCGATGCTGTTGTTGCAGTTACAGGGGATGATGAAGTCAATTTGCTAACATCTCTCCTGGCCAAACAGCTTGGGGTTAAGAAGACTATTTCCGAGGTGGTAAAAGCCGATTATAATATTGTGTTAAACAAAATCGGTGTTGATAGTATAATCAGTCCGAGGCTTTTAACTGTTGGTCAGATTATGAAGCTCATAAGAAAAATTGATATAGTTTCTTTGACTATTTTAAAGAATGAAAAAGCTGAAATCGTTGAATTAATCGTACCCAAAAACGCCAGAATAGTAGGTAAAAAACTGGCAGAAGCCAATCTTCCCAGAGGGATAAACATAGGTACACTTGTTAGAGATAATAACATAACAATACCCAATGGAAGCACTGAGATCAGAGCCGGGGATAGACTTGTGATGTTTGTTAAAAAAGAAATGAATAAAATTCTGGAAGAAAGTTTTTCTGCTAAAACCAGCCGGAAATTTTTGCTACAAAACGAAATGGCTATGGAGCGATAATCATAGAATGGAGGATCGTAAATGCGTTTTTCAGTTGTAGGCAATTTGCTAGGTACCCTGCTGATATTTATAGGATTAGCTCAGATATTCCCCCTAATCTGGGCCTTTTTTTATAATGAACCGGATTTGAAGGTTTTTATTATTTCCATACTCATCACATTATCTGCAGGATTTGCTTTGCGGAAGATAACCAGATTTGATAATGATATTTCCCTGAGAGAAAGTTTTGCTTTTGTTTCATTAAGCTGGATACTTGCTTCTGGCTTTGGAGCTCTACCCTTCTATTTATCAGGTGCCCTTCCGAGCTATATTGATGCCTATTTTGAAGCGATGTCGGGTTTTACCACTACTGGTGCCACTGTGATTGAAGACATTGAAGCGCTCCCTCATGGAATATTATTCTGGAGAAGCCTCACCCACTGGCTGGGGGGAATGGGTATAATTGCTTTGTTTGTAGCCATCATGCCAAAACTGGGAGCCAGAGGTATGAATTTGCTAAAAGCAGAAGTCCCTGGTCCAATTGCAGATAAAGTGGTTCCCAGAGTTGCAGAAACGGCAAAGTTGTTATGGGGTATTTATGTTGCAATTTCCGCTTTAGAAACGGTTCTGTTGATGTTGAGTGGGTTTTCGCTGTTTGATGCATTAACCCATACCTTTGCCACCATGGCTACTGGTGGTTTCTCTACTAAAAATTTAAGTGTGGGCGGTTTTAACAATCCCCTGGCTGAACTGATAATCATTGTGTTCATGTTTATTGCAGGAGGCAATTTTTCCCTATACTACTGTGTTGCTAAAAAGAATTATAACGCCCTTTTAAAAGATGAGGAATTTCGTTTTTATACTTCTGTAGTCGTCTTTTGTATAATAGTTGCTACTTTGTATTTAAACATATTTGAATACAGAAACATGCTGCTATCTTTAAGAAAAGCGGCCTTCCAGGTGATTTCCATCATTACTACAACGGGATTTACCACTGAAAACTTTGATTCATGGCCTCCTATGGTTAAAGGCATATTATTCTTTTTAATGTTTATTGGGGGGTGTGGTGGATCAACGGCAGGAGCCATAAAACAGATAAGAATAATGGTGCTGCTGAAACACGGTTATCGCGAAATCTACAAAATGGTTCATCCAACAGCAGTGATCCCTTTAAGAGTAGGGAAAAATGTGGTATCTGAAGATGTGGTAACAAGTATAATGGGTTTTTTGTTTTTGTACCTGTTGATTTTTGCAGTAGCTGCTGTAACTTTAACTTCCCTGGGAATTGATCTGATCAGTTCTTTATCTGCCGTTGCGGCAACCCTTGGAAATGTAGGGCCGGGGTTGGGGCTTGTAGGGCCTCTTAATACTTATGCTCCCATACCTCCCTTTGGTAAAATCGTTTTAACTCTTATGATGCTGATAGGAAGGCTGGAAATATACACGGTGCTAGTGCTGTTGCTGCCGGAATACCGCAGATATACTTATCAACGGAACATAAGCTTGTTTAAGTAGGCAATAATACGTACATTTTTAATAAAAATTTTAAAAATGTTCGTTTTTATATTGACATCATGTATCACCTTTGTTAATATGGTGATGTAAAAATAAAATACAGTTTTTGAGTAGCCTTATATAATTCCAGGGATATGGCCTGGAAGTTTCTACAAGGCGACCGTAAATCGCCTTACTATAAGGTGGGCTCACCCTGTTTACAAAGTATAGATGGGGGCGGGTTTCACTTTGTAGTGAATCTGCTTTTTTTTTTATTTTTATATTAACAGCTAAAAACTTTGGATAAAATAAGGGGAGAGGGGTTATGATGGAAAAATTCTTCAAACTTAAAGAGAACAACACCAACCTGAAAACTGAAGTATTGGCCGGTTTTACAACCTTTATAACAATGGCTTACATCATTTTCGTAAACCCGAACATTTTGAGAATAGCAGGGATGAATTCTACTGGTGCTCTGGGAGATGCTGCACTAAAATACAATGCCTTCAATGACCCCGTAGTCGGAGCAGTAATGGTTGCAACCATATTATCTGCAGCACTGGCAACCCTTATAATGGGTCTATACGCCAATTATCCTTTTGCCCTGGCACCTGGAATGGGCTTGAATGCTTTTTTCACATTTACGGTAGTTCTGTCTATGGGGCTAACATGGCAGACTGCCCTGGCAGCCGTTTTTATTTCCGGTATTGTGTTTATCTTGATAACCGTTACAGGCATAAGGGAAGCCATTGTGAATGCTATTCCTCTTTCATTGAAAAACGCTGTTAGTGCCGGGATAGGCCTTTTCATAGCACTGATTGGATTTGTAAACGCAGGAATTGTCACATCCAGCCCTGCAACTGTTGTAACATTAGGAAATTTTACTGATAAGGGGACTCTGCTTGCTGTTATAGGCCTTGCAATAACGGGAATCCTGATGGCTCGAAAGGTTAAAGGTGCTATATTATTGGGAATATTGATTACTACTTTTATTGGTATCCCCATGGGAGTAGTTGTAATACCAGAAGGCTTTACACCCTTCAGTATGCCTCCCAGCCTTGCTCCAACCCTGGGGAAATTGAACCTGAGCGGTATTCTTAATGTTGGCGGGGGCCGTCTGATGGATGCCGTGCTGGCCTTTGTAGCTGTGATTTTGTCTTTCACCTATGTGGACATGTTTGATACCCTGGGAACCCTCGTGGGGACAGCAGCCAAAGCCAATATGCTTGATAAAAAAGGGAGACTACCTCGAATGAACAGGGCTTTGTTAGCTGATGCTGTGGGTACGAGTGTTGGGGCGGTATTGGGTACAAGCACTGTTACTACCTATATTGAAAGCGCAGCAGGTATAATGGAAGGCGGAAAAACGGGTTTAACTTCCGTGGTAGTGGCACTGCTCTTTGTGGCTTCATTGTTCATTGCCCCCATTGCTGGTCTGGTTCCTGCAGAGGCAACTGCTCCTGCCCTTATAATCGTAGGTGTTTTGATGCTGGGAGCTGTAAGGGATATTGATTTCAGTGATTTTACTGAAGCATTGCCGGCCTTTATGACAATTGTAATCATGCCTTTTTCTTACAGCATTGCCAACGGGATTGCCGCCGGTCTGATATTTTATCCTCTGGTCAAAATCGTTGCCGGAAGAAGCAGAGAGGTTCATCCTATTGTTTATATCCTTGCTCTACTGTTCATAATAAGGTTCATAACTCTTGCAGGCTGAGCAATATTATGGCCCGAGTAGAAGAAAGTCTACTCGGGTTTTTATCAATCAAAAGAGGAATGGAAGGCTGTTTTTGAAAAAACAGCGTGTTGAGATGGTTATGGGAAGTGATTATGATACAGGAATTATGAAAAAAGCCGTAGAAGTTTAAATTCTGTATCGGTTATTTCGGCTCATTGTGTTCCACACAAGTTGCAGGATTTACCCAAAAGTGTGAAGGCAGTGAAATGAACCTGATTATTGCTGGAACAGGTAAAGCGGACCATTTACAGGGAGTGCTGGTAGCATTAACTAGTAGACTCAACTAAAATGGAGAAGAACCAAAAATGTTAAGGAGGAGTTTTATAAATGGATAAAAGGTTAAAATATGAAGGTAAGGCCAAAAGGGTTTATGAAATCAGTGAAGAGGATGTATACCTTGTGGAATTCAAGGATGATGCAACAGCGTTCAATGGCAAGAAAAAGGGCAGCATTCAGGGCAAAGGTGTGATAAATGCCAAAGTTTCAGCACACTTCTTTAAACTCCTGGAAGAGCAGGGTGTGCCCACTCATTTTATTGAAATGGTTGATGATAACAGCATGAAGGTGAAGGCAGTTGAAATCATTCCCGTGGAAGTTGTCGTTAGAAACATCGCTGCAGGAAGCCTGGCTAAACGCCTGGGTCTTGAAGAAGGCATTCATCTAAAAAAACCGGTGCTGGAGTTCTACTACAAAAGCGATGAACTGGGTGATCCTATGATTAACATATATCACATAAGGGCAATGGAGTTTGCTAAAGATGAAGAGATGCAGAAAATAGAGGAATTATCCTTTAAAATAAATGATATCCTAGCAGATTATCTGGAGAAACGGGATATCCTGCTTGTTGACTTCAAACTCGAGTTCGGCAGGTATAAAGGGAAAGTTATTCTGGCTGATGAGATTTCCCCTGATACATGCAGGTTCTGGGATTCGAAAACAAAGGAGAAGCTTGATAAAGACAGGTTCAGAAGGGACCTGGGAGGTGTAGAAGAGGCTTACCAGGAAGTTTTGAAAAGGGTTACCGAAGGGGGGTGCTAAACTTGTTTCTGGCTAAAGTGTATATAACCTATAAAAAAGGTGTGCTTGATCCCCAGGGTTCGACGGTAAAAAAAGCTCTTGGGACCATGGGATTTGATACCATAGAAGATGTACGGGTCGGAAAGTACATGGAGATAATGCTTGAAGAAAAGGAAAAAGATGTGGCAGAACAAAAAATCAAAGAGATGTGTGATAAGGTGTTGACCAACCCCGTTATAGAAGAATACAGTTATGATATACTGGAGGTAAGAAAATGAAATTCGGAGTAGTTATGTTTCCGGGTTCAAACTGTGATGTCGACTGTTTCCATGTGATAAAAGAAGTCCTGAAGGAAGAAGTGGAATACATCTGGCACAAGGAACCTCTCAGGGAATCAAAGAGATATGACTGCATAATACTCCCTGGTGGTTTTTCCTATGGCGATTATTTGCGGCCGGGTGCCATAGCCCGTTTTTCCAATGTCATGGAAGGGATCATTGATTTTGCAGAAAAGGGTGGACTTGTGCTGGGTATATGCAACGGGTTTCAGGTGCTTCTGGAAGCTGGCCTGCTGCCCGGTGCAATGAAGCGCAACAAAAACCTCAGGTTTATTTGCGACAACGTGTTTGTTAGAGTTGAAAACAACACAATCCCCTTTACCTTAAAATGCAAAAAGGGCCAGGTGCTGGAAATTCCTATAGCCCATGGGGATGGCAATTATCACATAGATAAAAAAACCCTGAAGGAAATGAAGGAGAACAACCAGATAGTTTTCAGATACTGTGATGAAAAAGGTGAGGTTTCTGAAGCAACCAATCCCAATGGATCCATTGATAACATCGCTGGGATCTGCAACAGACGTGGAAATGTGCTGGGAATGATGCCCCATCCAGAAAGGTGTTCAGAAGAAATCCTGGGCAGTGCTGATGGTAAACTGATTTTTGACTCTATCATGAAATACTTAAAGGGTGAGTGATATGGGGAAAAAAGTTGATTACAGAGAACTGGGATTAACTGATAAGGAATACCAGCTTATTGTAGAAACACTGGGTAGAGAGCCCAATGATCTTGAACTGGAAATGTATGGAGTGATGTGGTCAGAACACTGCAGTTATAAAAACTCTAAACCCATGCTCAAGAGGTTTCCCACCAGGGGTAAAAGGGTTATACAGGGGCCTGGTGAGAATGCCGGGATAGTAGATATAGATGATGGCCAGGCTGTTGTGATGAAGATAGAAAGCCACAACCATCCTTCAGCCATCGAACCATATCAGGGAGCTGCTACAGGAGTAGGAGGTATCATAAGGGATATCTTTACCATGGGAGCGCGCCCCATAGCCCTCCTGGATTCCCTGAGGTTTGGTGAGCTTAAAAGTGAAAGGGTAAAACACCTTTTCAGTGGTGTAGTTTCCGGGATAGCCGATTACGGCAACTGCATGGGAATCCCCACCGTGGGTGGAGAGGTGTATTTTGAGAGCTGCTACACCGATAACCCTCTGGTAAATGCCATGTGTGTTGGCATTGTGAATAAAAAGGATATTGTTAGAGGTAAAGCTTCTGGAGTCGGCAATCCTGTTATGATAGTAGGAGCCCTTACGGGAAGAGACGGCATACACGGAGCCAGTTTTGCGTCAGAAGAACTGAGTGAGGATTCAGAAGAAAAACGCCCTGCAGTTCAGGTGGGAGACCCCTTTATGGAAAAGCTCCTGCTGGAAGCCTGCCTGGAAATCCTGAAATCGGGATGTGTGGTGGGAATACAGGATCTGGGAGCTGCCGGTCTCACCTCTGCATCCTGCGAGACAGCAAGCAGAGCTGGAAACGGTATTGAGCTGGATGTATCCCTGGTTCCTAGAAGGGAAGAAGGCATGACCCCTAGGGAAGTTATGCTTTCTGAATCTCAGGAGAGGATGCTGGTTATCGTTAAAAAAGGCAGGGAAAATGAGATAGAGGAGATATTCAGAAAATGGGATTTGGCAGCTGTTACCATTGGGAGGGTTACAGATGATGGTTTCTTACGGGTAAAAGATGGAGATAGAGTTGTTGCAGAACTGCCGGTGAAATCCCTTGCTGAAGGTGCTCCAACCACCGTGAATGAATCAAAACAACCGGCGTATATAAAAGATGTTCAGCGAATTCAATACGATCAAATCCCTGTTCCTGAGGATTTTAACGAAGTGTTTTTGAAGCTCCTTGCATCTGAAAACATCTGCAGCAGGGAATGGATATACAGGCAGTATGATCACATGGTCCGCACTAACACCCTAGTGCTGCCCGGAGCTGATGCAGCGGTGTTGCGCATAAAGGGAACAAAGAAGGGGATCGCTCTGACTACAGACTGCAATGGCCGGTATTGTTACCTGAACCCCCTGGAAGGCGGCAGGATTGCCGTGGCAGAAGCCGCCAGAAATCTGGTTTGTGTAGGAGCCGAACCCCTGGCTGCCACGGATTGTTTGAACTTCGGAAATCCTAAGAAACCCGGTGTATACTGGCAGTTTGAGAATTGTATTGAAGGTATGAGCCAGGCCTGTGAAGCTTTGAATACCCCTGTGATCAGTGGCAATGTTTCCTTTTACAATGAATCAAAGGAAAAAGCGGTGTATCCCACACCCGTTGTTGGAATGGTGGGCCTGATTCGTGATATAAACAAAATCGTTACTCCTGGTTTTAAAAAAGAGGGAGATTTGATTGCGGTTATCGGTGAGAACCATGGCGGCCTTGATGGGAGTGAGTATCTCAGGGTCATACACGGCAGGGTAGCAGGCAATCCCTCTATAGATCTTGAGAAGGAAAAAGCCGTTCAGAAGTGCTGCCTTGAAGCAACAAAACAGGGTATATTGAATTCGGCTCACGATGTGAGTGAAGGCGGGCTGTTGATTAATATCGCCGAGAGCTGTATAAAAGGCGGTGTAGGTGCCAGGATCGAGCTAGACAGTGAAGGAAAACGCTGGGATGAAGTGCTGTTCGGTGAAGCCCAGTCAAGGATAGTGGTTTCCCTCTCGGAACACAACTGCAAACTACTGGAAAAAATATCCGAACAGGTGGGGTGTAAAGTATTAATAATAGGTAAAGTAGCAGGAAAGAAATTGATTGCCAGAGTAGACGGCAGCACACTGGTTAAACAGGATGTTGCTGAAATCTCGAGAAAATGGCGGGAGAGGATAAAATGTTTGATGGAGTAGTTTTGGACAAACCCAAAGAACAGTGTGGAATTTTCGGGATATTCTGCAATAACAAAAAAGTGGATGTGGCCAGACTCACTTATTATTCCCTGTATTCTCTCCAGCACAGAGGCCAGGAAAGTACAGGAATAGCTGTTTCGACAGAGAGTTCCATTATTTCCCACAAACAGATGGGGCTTGTTCCAGAAGTATTTAATGATGGTATTCTGGATAAATTAAAGGGCATCGCCGCTATTGGACATGTCAGATACTCCACAACAGGTTCCAGTGTGCTGGCCAATGCCCAGCCCCTGGTTGTGAAATACAAAAGCGGGACAATGGCTATTGGTCACAATGGGAATCTGGTTAATGCCCTCAAAATCCGAGAAGAACTGGAAGACAAAGGAACGGTTTTTCAAACAACAATAGACAGCGAAGTCATCGCCAACTTGATAGCCCGAACGGGTTTACAAAACATAGAGGAAGGTGTCAGCAGTGCCCTGAAAAAACTGGAAGGTTCCTTTGCTCTGGTGATTTTAACTGAAAACAAACTGATGGGAATAAGGGATCCCTATGGTCTCAGGCCATTATCCCTTGGCCGTCTTGATGGCAACTACATGCTAGCTTCAGAGACGTGTGTCTTTGAAACCCTGGGAGCAGAGTTTATAAGGGATGTGGAACCTGGAGAAATAGTTGTGGTAGATGAAAAGGGAGTTAGATCCATTAAGTTTGATGAAACCAAGGGTAATGCACTATGCATCTTTGAGTTTGTGTATTTTGCAAGACCCGATAGCATAATACATGGATCGAGTGTTCACATGTCAAGGCTTGAAGCAGGAAAACAGCTGGCCAGAGAACATCCCGTTGATGCGGATTTGGTTATCGGAGTTCCCAATTCAGGCACTGTTGCGGCCATGGGATATGCCGAGGAGTCCGGAATACCCTTCGGCATAGGGCTGATTAAAAACAGATACATCGGGAGAACCTTCATCCAGCCTGATCAGCACTCAAGGGAACTGGGAGTAAAACTCAAGCTGAATCCTGTTAAGGCCCTGATAAAGAATAAAAGGGTAGTGATGGTGGATGACTCGATAGTAAGGGGAACCACCAGCCGCCAGATTGTGCAGATGCTGAGGGATGCAGGAGCAAAAGAGGTTCATATGCGAGTGAGCTCTCCTCCCATTGGTTATTCCTGTTATTTTGGTATTGATACCTCAACAAGAAAAGAACTGATAGGGGCTTCCCACACAGTAGAAGAGATATGCAAAAAAATACAGGCAGACAGCCTGGGTTATATAAGCCTGGAGGGATTGATCAGGTCCACAGGCCTTCCCAGGGAAGAGTTTTGTGTGGGATGTTTTGAAGGCAGCTACCCCATGAAAGTTCCCGGAGAGGGCAACAAGTTCCTGTTTGAAAAGGAATAGGCTGGTGAGGTAGCGTCAGATAAGATATGAGGATTCCCTAGAAATTGGAAGCATAAGGCAGTAGTTGGTAATTATGAA
>ENA-OSAI01000256-OSAI01000256.1-marine-sediment-metagenome-genome-assembly--contig:-NODE-256-length-27602-cov-10.113334_pt1 | contig 27602 bp, 30 predicted proteins | sample MGYA00237871_ERZ529316 | MGnify/ENA primary metagenome ERZ529316 (study PRJEB26369, sample SAMN03142814) | marine sediment metagenome | biome: marine; feature: borehole; material: sediment...
CAAACCGATCCTTGTTGAAGGCAAACCGAGAGGAAAATGCGTACCATGTGATCATAGTAAGAGAATTAATGAGGTAGTAATCGACGCCTATCAGTTTCTCAGAACGGCATGTGTTGCACGACAATTCTATTTTGGGACAGGCGGCCCAATAAATGACAGAGACTGCACTTTATGTTTCAATACGCGTCTTCGTCGAGCACAGTGGTTCCCGGCATCTAAAATTCAAAGAAATCAGTTGTCCCTTAACAACTTCTGTTGTTAATTGTCCGTAGGTTGTAGGAATTTATGATAGCAAAAAATATTATATGCTATTATAGAATATTAATCATGAGGGAACAAAGTGCCAATGATTTACGTATCAGAAAAAACTTTTCAAATAATCGAGCAAGTAGTAGAATATTTACGTAAAAAGATTGATTCTCCTGGGCGGATAATGAAGACAGACGTTATTCATGTTGCACTTGAGGAATACGCAAAGAAACTGGGATTAAGGGTGAATTAGCATGAGGACTTGGCATAAGATCATTTTTGGCGATTGTAGAAACATGAAAGAAATCGATAGACCAGTACATTTGATGGTGACTTCGCCTCCTTATTACAATGCGCCTTTTGATTATCCTGGCTTATTCAATAATTACGATGAATACCTTGGTTTGATGAGAGATCTGGCGAAAGAGCTTCGTAGGGTTTTGGCACCTGGCCGCATAGCGTGTTTTGTTACGCAGGATGTAAGGATAAAAGGTAAGTTGTACCCAGTTGCAGCTGATATAGTTAGGATAATGATGGAGGAGGGCTTTATCTATCGTGATAGGATTATCTGGAGGAAACCTGAGGGTTATATAAGGATAAGCCGTCGGAGTGGTGTGCAGATACAACATCCCTATCCTATGTATTTCTACCCCGATAATATCTTTGAAGAGATATTGATTTTGCAAAACGGTAAATATCGTTATCCGAAAATAAATCCAAGCTTCAAATCTTCTCAGATAAATCTACGTGAATTTAATGAGAAAAAATGGTATCTTTCGGTTTGGGATATAACTAACGTCTTACCATTTAAAGGACGACTTGAGGAGGGGATAGCCGCTTTTCCAGAAGAGATTCCAAAACGTCTCATAAAACTTTTCACATTTGTGGGTGAAACGGTGCTGGATCCATTTTTAGGCTCTGGAACAACAATGAAAGTTGCGAAGGAACTTGGGCGTAACAGTTATGGGTACGAAATAGATCTTGAACTTAAGCCCATTATCTTAGAAAAAATAGGTTATTCCCCGTTTCCTCTCTCTGATGATACTATTGAGATAATAGAAAGAGAGGATTCTAAAAGATTAAGAACTTCCTTGCAAAAAAGGGTAGCGAAACAGAGATCGGTTACAAAAGCGAAAAGCAGAACATAGCTTATATGGTTATTCTGCTTGGTGCTTCAGATTTTCAACAACCCATTTTAGCTCTAAAATAGGTATTTCCATGCCTGTTCTTCGATCACGCAAACATTTGTTTACATAGTTAAGGGTGTACTCGTTTAACAATGCAGAACTCTCAGCAGGAACAGTTTCATAATGTATATGTCCATTAGAATATCTGCGATCAAAGTCATCTTCCCAAACTATAATTAAGTTTAAATTCGTTATAACCTTTCTACCTGTGTCAAAATCATCTATTAAGTCGCTAAGGTATACCTTGAATTCAACATTGCTTAAGTCTCTATCGCTATGAGGGGGGTTAATATCAACTTCTTTGTAATGAATCATCATCTTTCCATCAAAAACCTCGCGGGTCGAAAGAGCCCATACTTCATAATCAGTTAAGTGTCCACTTCCTATAAGTTCCGAAAAAAGAGCGATGAGTTCGACCTCTTCTTTTGGAACTTTTTTAATTTTGGAGAAAGATAAGCCAAGTTCGGGACGAGATACTACTTCTGTAGGTGATACGACAATTGAGGGTGGAGCTTCCGGCACCTTTCCGCTGATACACTCAGCTGTGTGTATTAATGTAGCTCTAAATGCATCTCTAAAGAATTCATACACTCTTTTCAGCAGCCAAGGATTCTTTATCGTCTGTTTTCCATAAGTCAACTTCTGTTTGAGGTTTATGATAAGACAAATATTATTAATGAAACCCAGTCCTCCGACATCTGTTGGTGTGTGTATGTTATGTGTTGAGGGAATACCAGAAGCAGCTATAAATTTAGAACGTGGAAAATCAAGCAAATACTTCCTTAAGACTTCCCTCCCTCCCACAACAAGATACATCCCCATTACATATTTTTCAAAGTATGTCTTGTAATATAATAAATCCGGTTGCTTACGCATTTTTGGATTAATAAGCAATTTTTGGATTTCAGACCAATCTGTAAGCTTTTGTATGTATAAGTATCCTGGACTATAATTTCCTATATACCCGCCTTCCCCAGGAAATGGAGTTTTTGTAGGATGTCCTATGGGATATGGTCGTGGTTTTCGGGAACGATTTACAGCTTCTTCAGCATCCCAATAAATATTCTTAAATCTAACCATTAACGTTCCATTATTAAAGATTTGTTTAAATTCATCGGGTAAGTGTTGTAGGGATTCAGTACCACAAGATACACTAATTGCTATTTCAACCGGAACTGTGGGATTAACGTTTAGCAGATTGTTTACGTTAGCTGCATATCCAGTTGTTCTCAAATAATGTTCTAAGGCAAGTTTGAACTTATCTTTTATATCGACCGCCAAATCATCATGAATACGGTTAGGAGAAAAGTAACCGCGATAAATTTGCTCAATGAGAAATCCTAATAGTCTTTTATCTTCTTCAGGAAAAGAATAACTTATTTTTGTACCTGTTTCTTCTTTATCTTTGCTTATATCTATTGGTCCGTCATAAGTTATATCAATATCATCTTTTAGTCCTTTTAGAAACTTATAGCCATCAATAATTGAACAGTACCATTTCCTTAATGCGCCAGTTTTTTCATCAATATAAGTTGCCCAAAGCTCAAAATCCTTTGTACAAGCTATAACAGTCTTTATTCCTACCCCTATTTCTCCACCTAATCTATAGTCTGTAGGGTCCTTGTTGCTGGCACCAAATCCAAGTAGGTTTACATCGCATGGAAAGCCCTCTCCATTATCCTCTATTGTAACTCGCTCTGCATCTAAGTCCAGATTTATCTTCACTTGACCCTGTTTTTTCCCAGAACGCTGAATTGCGTCAAGTGCATTTTGCAATGCCTCATGAATAACTATCCACTCATTCGGGTAAGTCTGAACAGTTTTTTCGAGAGAACGTTTTAAAGTGAAAGGTAGACTCAGATCCTTAATGAGATGCTTGGTAGGCATTTCAATTCCTTCGGCTTTTAGGATATGTAATTCAGCATCATAACAATGTAGCCTTAAGGCTTATAAAACTTTTAACAAACTTTCTGTTGTGAAAATTTTTGTTCATGGATTCGGTCAGGTGCAATAAACTTTCTGAAAATAGTCTCCTTCAGCTCTCCGAGTCGTATCGATTAACTTGTGTGGATCTCGGCAAGGTTCTTAGTGCTCTTTTTCTGTTTCTTTCAAAAATTGCATGGAACTGCCTAAAGGCCCGTGGAAGGGACTGTTTTGGCGAGAAAACCAGTAAAAGTATATTTATCACGAGAACAGCGGGAAATGCTCCAAAAATAGTCAACAAACTCGGAATGAGCGAAAGCGAAACCCTAAAACACCTACTACTGTTCTACGCCAGAGAAATAAACCTCGTCACAGAACAAATACACTCATAGACATTCATTCATTTATGGACAGGCTTTTCCAGTATAGCAAATTGAAGAGTTGGTTCATGGATAAGGATGGTAATTAAGGAAAACACAGTCATAGTTTTATGATTAAATAATTAATGGGGGGACTTTCGAAAACTTGAGGTTGGGGATACTTAGCGAATAAAGACTAAAAAAGAATGATCGCTATTATTTTCGCCATGGCACCCGTCTGGGAACTCCGATTTTTGATGCAAACACTATAAATTCAACCCTACCCATGGAATCCCACAATTTTGAGATGAAGGGATCAACAGCCTTGTATAAAGCTGTAGGAATAGTTGTTATCTTGGGAATTGGAAGAGGGAATAAGAAACCAGTAATAGACACTATGGCACTTAGATATGAGGCCTTTCGAACCCCTCTTCTAACCTGATAAACAATTCTGTCACGTCTAATTTCCTTCTCTACTTCGTTTTCAATTGTCTGCTTTATCTCGGTTTTAATCTGTGAGTATTCCGTTGTTGTGAGTTCTCTCGCTTCTGTCGTGCGACCTTCCCTAACAAGGGATAATATTTTATTATACTTTTCTCGGAACTTCCAAGTTATTGGGTCTTTTCGTATCTTCAATATTTGTTCGTCCGTTAGTCTTTGAATGCTGTCATGTGGGATCTCAAGAACATCCAAAAATATATCAAAAGTTGCTTCAGGACTGTAACATTTGCGGCTCTTTTTTAGGATAAAAGAACGGCTTACTTTATCCTTTAAGAAATCGACAGCATTATTATAGTGCGTGACCGTATCTGATTTAACCGCATGAGAACCCGCTAAGAAGTAATGAAGATTTGCGTTGTTTAAAATTAGCAACTGCTTCTGAGGAGGAAGAGGTAGTGAAGCAACTATTCTTTCGATATCTGTTCTGCTGAGTTGTTCTGATGACATAATTTTAGAAATCATAGTATCCAGAACGTTTTTCGGCAGATTAAGGTATTTATGGAGCAATGAACTGGGACTTTTAAGATCATTGATAACTCCAATTTTAAATTCCTCAGAAGTTGAGACAACATCCCATGCAACGACCTCTTTAACATTCTCAGCTAAGAAATCCGATTTAGCGTTCAACAAGCGGTCTGCTCTCTTTATTAATTTTGATGATTTAGCTTTTGAACCAATGACGAACCTCCGCAAGCGCCTTCTTCGTTTCTTAACATAATCATCAAACTTTCGGAATTCTGATCGGAGAGCAGGAACGATGACTCCTTTACGTAGAAGCAGCTTTTCAGCATCTAATGCTTTAAAAGCAAGGTTGGACTCCAATATATGAGAAGTTGCAACAACAACTTTTTGGTTTAATAAAGACAATACTTTAAGCTTGGTAATAAGTTCGGTTTTTGTGATTTTAAAAAGTGATTGAGTAACTAAATCACAATCCGTAAAATATACCCTTGGATCAGGGAGTTCTGAAGGGCTACGAATTATGTAAGTCAATTTCTCAACTAATTAATCCTCACTATTCTTTATAAACTCTTGCTTAAACAAGTTGAATGTTTAGCTTGTATTTTTTAAATTCTACTTCTGGGATCATATCTAATGCATATTTGGCCTTGTCATCAATTCCCTCCGCAAGGATCATGCCTTTAACGTTTTTATCTCTGGCCAAATTCTTCTTAACGTAGCCCATATACCTCAGTATTTGTCCTATTGCACTATCACTAACTCTACTGACCTTTAATTCTATGACCACAAAGTCGCCTGTGCTTTTGTTTACCGCCAAGAAATCTATTATTCCCACGGGTGTGTTGAAAAGAGCACCAGGCTGGTCAGGGTCTCCATCATATAACTTAAGATTAAGTGGAGCAAAGATACTTTCAAAGTTCCGCTCGACAAGTTTTTTGAACGAATTTCTCTTCGGAGGCTTCTAAGACTATTCCTGTTTCCGACAGAGCGGTTTCACCAACGATGTTCTTAATGATATTCTTACCTTCCTCCTCTGCGGCTATCCAATGTAAAAAGTTGTCAACTTGGTCGAAGTCAAAATTCAATTCTTTTCCGATATTATCCCTTAATTCTTTCAGTTTTTCTAACACTTTAACGTATTTTGTTCCAGGATCATCGCTACTTTCATATGGTAAGGGCCAACCTAATACGCTGAAACCCATTTCTGTCTTGTTGTTCCATATGCAGTATTTTCCTGGATTGAAATCCATCAAAAACGCCGAAGCCAAAGCCTTTCCAACTCCCGCAGTATAGTATTTTCCGTTACTGCTAACAACATTAGAAAATCTTTCTTCCAAAGGGGATGCTCTCATTTAAGAGATAGGTTACCATTCTCCTAAAATTGGATAAATCGCGGATTATTCGGTCTCTCCAAATCTGATTAAGCGTTTGTCGTCCTTCTCCGCCGCTATAATATTCTATAAACCTTTTCTTTAACTCCTCATCGGGCATTTCCTTTATTTTATCAGGTTTAATCCACTCTTGGTTTTTTTGTCTTTCCTGCCTAAAGGTATGCCATCTTTTAAAATGCTGCGAGTTTTTAAATTCCTTAGTAATTGGAATATTTCTTCTTCATTCATCGTTCTTTCTCCTCAACAATTTACTATTGCCATAGTTAATGCCCGTTAATTTTATATATAAATGATTCTTGACACCAAGCCATAGGGTTTATTGCCACAATTAGAAGCCGCGCGGCAAACCCTGACCTACATTGATTCTTCTGGAACTATACAACATTTTTAAGAAAGAATATGTTTTAGCATGGAAACCTTCAGATCAGCTTTAAATATAGCAACACAGGAACTTGGCATGCGGATGTGCGAGAATTGCCTAAAAAGGGATACTCTGCAATAACAGTTCCAGCTGGCCCTGAAGTTGCAGCTGCAACAGTTGGCTGAAGCCAAAGGCGTAACTGTCCCTAAACTAATTCAGCAGCTCCTTTGGTACAGTACCCGGTACAGTACCAACCCCACAAACAAACCTCAAACAAGCCCACATATAACCCCACAACCAAAAACAAGCCAAAATCAAACCCCATTTACAAAAAGGGAAAGAATGGCAACCGTAGATTTCCATTTGGCGGGCGGGGTGGGATTTGAACCCACGACCACAAGCTTAGGAGGCTTGCGCCCTGTCCAAACTAGGCTACCCGCCCCAACAGCTGGTTTATCATTGAGTTTTGCATAACAAATATGAGTGCACCTCTCTCATTTAAATTACTACAGGACAATTTCTCGTGGAATTTGGGAGAAGCGCTTATGGCTAAAATACGTTTAGCGGTGTTCGATGTTGACGGTACATTAACCAAGGTTGAGAGTTGCTGGCGTTTTGTTCATGAAAGGCTTGGAACTTGGAAGGGTGGTGGTGAAAGAAATGCAGAGCTTTACTTTGAGGGTAAACTTTCTTACAGTGAGTGGGCTAAGCGGGATGTATTGCTCTGGAAGGAAGTACCTGTTGAGCGAATTAAGCAGATAATTTGGGAAATACCGTATGTGGATGGGGTTAAGGAAGTCTTTGATTTTCTTCGTAAAAAGGGCGTTAAGATTGTCTTGTTGTCAGCCGGGTTGTCTTTGCTTGCTGAGAAAATAGCTGGGGAGATTGGATGTGATTGTTACGTGGCAAACGAACTTGAAATATTGGACGGTAAAGTTACTGGAAACGTTAGGGTGCATGTTTCGTTAAGTAATAAAGGTGAAGTTCTTAGAGAACTGCTTAGGAGATTTAGAGTTAAACCGGATGAGTGTTTAGCTGTAGGCGATGACAAGACTATGGTTCCGGTATTTCAAGAAGTGGCAATAAGTATAGCGTTTAATCCGCGAAGCAGCGATGTGGAAAGGTACGCTAAGATAACCGTAAAAGGGGAAACATTAAGAGAGATATTGCCTTGGATAATCTCGAATCTATAAAGTCGTTTATAGTGGCATTGGCGGCTGGTCTCGACCGCCTGTGCTTGCTTCAGCAAAGTATCCATATCCATCGTTTGCCGTATGCAATATCGGCTGGGCAAGCGAATCTCCAAGCTTGGTATCATAAAGGTCCAAGAGGCATTCGCCTGGGGCTTTAACGTAGAATTTGATGATTGCTAATCCGCCGTTTCCACTAACGCCGGGAACATTCCCAAGAAGAGTGCAAGCGAGGTACACGTATCCAGCCGTATTGTTTATTTTTTCTGTAAAGAACGTATCGCCGCCGGACCTGAGGAAGTCACCCTCCTCAACGCTAACAACCTCCAACAAACTAGAATTCCAACCAAGCTTAAACTCCCAACCATACAGATCAACAACATCAGAAACATTAATGTAAATCAGAAAGTACTCGCCTACAGATGAGTTAACAACCGCTGGACTAACGTAAATGGTTGTACCTGTTTGAGTTATGTCGGTCAGGGGGGGATTTACGTAACCTAATGTGGTTTCTGTGCTTTGCGAGGTTACAGTCACTTGTCCATTAGTTGTCTTATGGGAAATTGGTTGAGCTTCATTATCGCCAAGTTTAGTGTCATAAAGAACCAATGAAGAATCACCTTCTGAAATGGCCTTAAAGGTGATTTTTACGAGAACATAGCTTCCGTTCAGTGGAGTAAGAGGCATAGAAATAACAGCAATCCATACTCTTTGGAGAGTAGCATTTACATCTTCTTTGACAATTTGAGTTGCATCACCGAAAATAGTGGTTATTTCCAAACTTGTAATGTTTAGCGATGTACTATCGTAGCTAAGCTTGAAATCGTAGCCGCATAAATTTATAACGTTTGATATTTCCACGCTTACAGAAAATGTTTCACCAATATCAACCGTGTTTAAATTCGGGTTAACGTACATAGTTGTTTTACTGCTTATATTTCCATTAGTGGTTTCTGGATTTTCGATTCTGTAATACTTCCAAAATCCTATATAAGATATTAAGATTATGAGGATGACTGCAACTGCGGCGATTAACAGTTTTTTCTTCATTATGCTTCCCTTCGCTTCAGTCCTGTGTGATTTGTTTCTTTAGAAATAAAAGGGGAGAGGAGATTAGTATTCTTTTCCCAGTTCCATTGATATCTGCAACAGGTCATAGATGTCGATAACGAAGTCAAAGTTGAAGTCTAGTTCAAAGTTGTAGCATTCCAATCCCGGAGTAGTTCCGTAGGCTTTAGCCGTCCGTATGAGGTCAAACACGTCCACTACTCTATTGTTGTCAACATCGCAGTGAGGAATCTCTACAGTTCCTATAATGGCATGGGAGACTATTCCAGATATTGTGGATACACCTTCAATGTTTATTGTGAAGGCTGACCAAGTGTTGGTAACGAGGAGTTCACCTGTAGCGTTGCTGGCTATTGTTTCGATAGTTAGTGTGAAGTTTTCATACGTTTGGTAGGCGAAAGTCATGTTATATACTGACCAAAGGCCTGATACATATAGGTCGTCAGAGCCTGTATAGTTGAGTGCTATGATGGAAGAGTTTTCTAACCTTACGTAGATGAATGAGTAGGTAAAGTTTCCTATTTCTGGCGCAGTTGGTGGTTCAAAGCTTAGTCCTGGAAGAACTATTGCATATACTTGTGCCCATTCTCCGATTAAGGCGTAGGTTCTGAACCATCCCATAGCTGGAACCCCTCCGTAGGAAGTAACTTCTCCTTTTAGCATTATCCAACTTGCTCCTTCGGGGGGAATCCCTTCGTTTGGTGGAGTAAAAGCCATGACTGGTAGGAACATTGTCAAGATCAGTGGAATGGCGAATAAAGCTAATTTTTTCTTCATTTCCTTTAACCTCGAATTTTTATATGTAAAAACATGAATAAAAACATTATTTCGTTTATTTTCAGTTTATATTACTAAATAAGGTTTAATATTGTTTAATAAAGTTCATTTTCATTTATTTTTAAAAATAAAGAATAAAAATACCGAGATTAATCGTTGTTAATAGGGCAAAATTGTCAACCTTAAATAAGTCTAAACCCGATATTTTACTTGAAGACTGATGTTAAAGAAATGTACGATCTTAATTCTACTGTTATGCTTAGCCTTTCCTATACATAGAAGCTTGTGTCAGGACCCATTAAAATGGAGCACAATGTACACCATAGCTATCGATTCAGATGGATCAGCGACATGGATCATTGAAAGAAAAACCCTTCTGGAAAACGAAAATGACACATCAAACTTTTCTTCAACTTTCTTCCACTCATCCGTTAATACATTGCAGGAATTTTCCGACAACGTTACCGCACTTGTAAATAGGATATGGTTACAAGTTAAAAGAGAAGAAATGTACGTGAAAGATTTTAAACTAACAGCAAGTATTTCCCAGACAAGCAGCGTCACCTACGGAATTGTGAAGTACAAGTTTAGCTGGATAGGATTTGCCGAAAAAGCGAACAAAACAGAAATTGTGATCGGCGACGTGTTCCTTAAGGAAACTTTCATGTTCGGTAATGGAATGCTCATAATTACATATCCAGAACAATACATAGTTACAGCATCTCCAACGCCAGACGAAAAAACTGGACAAACATTAAAATGGTATAACACCGCGGATTTTGAAGAACGTCATCCTAAAATTACACTTAAGGAAAAATCTGTAGGATTATGGAGCTTTCTACAAGACAACATGCTATTCCTTGTCATTGCCATTATCACCGGAATAGGATCAACAAGTCTAATAATTTTCAAATCCAGAAAACGCCAAGAAAAAACAAAAATTGAAACTTCCGTTGAGATGCTTCCACATGAAATGGAAGATGAGGAAAAAATAGTCAGTCTATTGAAAGCATCCGGCGGAACGCTTTATCAATCGGCTATAACGAAAAAACTTGGATTTTCAAAAGCAAAAACCTCTCAAATACTATCCTCCATGGAAAAAAGGGGGATAATAAAAAGGAAAAAACATGGAAGAGAGAAACTGGTAACATTTATACCACCTAAAGAGAGAGAGCGCCTAAAGCGTTAACTTAATTTAGAAAAATTAATGTTGCAGTTAGAAAGCTTATTTTGATAAGCATGCGGGGGTACCCGAGCCAGGTCTAAATGGAAGGGGTGCCAGAATCCTTCTAGGATAAGGGGGAGGACTTAAGATCCTCTGGCGTAGGCCTCCGCGGGTTCAAATCCCGCCCCCCGCACCACTCCATTTTTGGAAACGCGTTTGATAATTGGCTTTTTCAGTTTACAGCCAAAGTCAAGTTTTGATACAGCATGGTATTGTACTTAGGTGAGTAAAACGTTATTGATTATCAGTGCGTGAAAGAAAAATTCAAGATTTGGTTACGTGGTGAGTTTCATTCAAGGACGTGTTCTGAAAAGTAGGGGCAAGACATTGATAAGGGCTTAAGTGGAAAGCAGGCAGGCATATTAAGAAAGGCTTAATTTTCCTCTTTTTGTTAGAGGAGTTTTGTGAAGTCTGTGTAGACGTTTTCTCTGTGGCCTATGTGTAATATTATTACTTGTTTTTGGGTTTTGTTTATTTCGTAGATGGTTCGGTAGTCGCCGATTCTTAGGCTCCAGAACGGAGAGTATTTTAAAGGTTTACCAGCTTCCGGGTTTTCTTCTAGCTCTTTCAGTTTTTGCTTTATTCTAGTCTTTGTTGGTTTTTGGAGTTTTTGCAGAGTTTTTGCTGCTTTTGGATGTAGAAGTACAGTGTAGGTCACTATAATTCCTCTAAGGGGATAAGCTTTTCTGGATGTTTTCGGGCTTCTTCGCTTCGTTTGATGAGCATTTTGTAGAATTCGCGGGTTTTCTCTCTTTCCTCATAAAAGCTTATTATGGTTTTTATAGCGTCGCTTCGACTTTTGAAACGTCCTTCTGCTACCCACTTGTCTATTGCTTCAACAAGCTTTCTAGGAAGCCTAAGCTGAACCTGAGTCAAACAACATTCACCGTAAACAATAATGTTTACAAAACACTTAAACCTTTCCCAGAAGAAAAATAGCTTTAACCATCAAATCTTTTGAAGAAGGTTTGGTGGTTGGGAGAGCGTACTTTGAGAAGAGATGAATTTTATCGTGTGAGAAGACAACGTCTTTGGAATATGTATTGGAAAAAGAATAGAGGGTCGGATATTTTTATGCCAAATGGTTTCAGGGAGTATCCTGAAGAAATCTATGATCTCTTTCTTAGTTTAATAGATCACGATGGTAAAGTTATTGATTTGGGATGTGGCAATGGTTTAATGCTGCGTCACCTCTTAACAAAGAGTAAGTATAGGCTCATACCTTACGGTGTTGATTTTATAGAGGAATCTATAAGGCAGGCCCGAGAAGTTATTTTACCAATGTATGCTGAAAATTTTAAAGTTGGGAATATAGTTGACATAGATTTAGGCGCCAACTCTTTTGACTTTATATTTTTTGATCCATACAATGTTCATTCTGACGACATGCAAGGGATGATTGATAAACTTCTCAGAGCATGTAAATCTGGCGGTAAGGTAATATTTTATACCTATAAGGATGTGATCAAAGTGCTGAGGCTGCTTAAAATTTTTAGGCTGAAATGGATAGGATGGGTTGGTGATTTGCTACCTCAAGATATAGCAAATAGGCTTAAAAGGATAGATCATCACGAGGTTTCAGTGGGCGTCTATAAAGCCTAGATGAAAGACAATTAAGTTTTGAGGATTATTTCTGGGTAATTGATGATTGTTTAAAAAAGGTCTTCCTTGATATTACTTCTAAGGGAAAAGTTAATATGCTAGTAATACTAAATCATAAAAAAGTGTTACTAAAGCTTTGGGAGAAACTCAAACATGCATATCCCCGACGGATTCCTCGATCCGAATATATGCATACTGATGTACCTTATTTCAACAGGCTTCCTAATATGGGCCTGGAAAGGAGCTAAAAGGACGCTTTCCCGCGCCTTTGTTCCTCTAATTGCAGTATCTACCGCCCTTGTGTTTGCGGGGCAGATGCTAAACTTCCCCATATTATATGGTACCAGCGGTCACTTAATCGGTGGAACCTTCTTAGCCATGTTTCTCGGCCCCCACGCGGCCATGATAAGCATGTCAATAGTCCTCTTAATCCAAGCCGTTTTCTTTGCAGATGGAGGAATCACCACTTTTGGAGCAAACCTTTTCAACATGGCAGTCATAGGCGGATTATCCTTCTACATCGTTAAATTCCTTTCCGGAGGCGCCGTTCCAAGCAGCAAGCGATTCTTTGCTAGTGTATCCCTTGCATCATGGCTTTCAACAGTGCTAAGCGCCCTGGCATGCGGTTTAGAAATAGGGTTTTCTAGTGCCTTCGCTTCTGTAGGAGGAATTGTGATGACAGTTCCAGCCATGCTTTTCTGGCACATAATAATCGGTGTAGGAGAAGCAGCGATCACCACCTCCTTAACAGCACACTTATTGCGCACACAATTGCCAATGTTACATGGACTAACCATATTGCAGGAGGCGCCCTCGTGAAGATCATCGGCAAGGCATTAGTTTTGATAATCGTTGGACTGATGATACTACTTCCTCTAGCGTCAACCCATCCAGACGGACTTGAAAAAGTCGCTGAATCCCTAGGTGTAAGTGAACCCAATCCTTTATGGGAAGGATTAATGCCTGACTACACATTCCATCTAGTAGAAAACTCTTACCTAACCAAACTGGTCAGCGGCCTAACCGGGCTACTTCTCGTTATCTTAACCACTTATGGAATTGGAATTATACTTTCCCGCAAAAGTGACAATCACCAAGTAGCCGAGGATTCCTAAAGTTACTATTATCAGGGCAATTGAAAGTTTTAATTATGCAACTACGATTTTGGCGTAATAAGTGGCAAGCCAAAAATATCGGGTTGAATGCCAATAATAAAAGAAGGATAGTGATGTTTTTGAAGATTTACTCCTTTGGTTGAGGAGGCTTTATCCTAGTTATAACTTCTACCGGGCAATTCTTTGGCAGATTAAGTTTATCACGCCACTGTTCTCCAACAGCTATTAATGAGAATATTCCAGACAGTTCAGCTTTCGCCTTTTTCACTAAATTCACAAGTGCCATTTGAGTTTCTCCCGTCTTTATCATGTCATCCACGATGAGGACGCTGTCTCGTCGTCTAATGGCGTCCTTTGGAATATAGAGGGTCATGGTTACTCCAGAATCGCGTAAAACATAGGTTTCCTCAAGAAACGCTTTCACACCCACTTCTTTCGTTCTCTTAGCGATTACAAGGTTCACGCCTAAAGCATTTGAAACCATAGCACCTAATGGAATACCATCCACTGCAGCCGTCAGAACCTTAGTAACCCTTCTCCCAGCAAAAGTTGCAAGTGCATAATGCGCCGCATGTTTCAGAATATTATAGTTACCAATTATTCCAGTGTTATCGAAATATCCATCATCATTAAAAACTATCCTACGACGGATCTGCGTTTCCAAACCTACAAGTTTTGAAAGAACTTTCCATAATTGTCTAGCCCTTGCAACGTTAGGCAATACATGCCCCTTTGCGTATCGACTAAGCACAGTAACAGGCAAACTGGTTTTATCGGATAATTCCCTGTAAGTGTAGGGCTTACCAGTTTTCGGATTCACTGTTTTCTTTGCTGTTTGAAGCAACTCGATAATCATTAAACGTAGTTTCAAAGCTTCGGCATGAGTACTCACAAAGGCACCTCTTAAACATTTAAACGTCAAACTCAAACGCGGCAATCATTAACTATTTACGTACGCATATAAATTTTGCTAATCAAATACAAGCCAAGTTCAACCATAATGGATTCTATAACCACTTATTTATTAAAAATGCATATTTATTGTTAAAGAAAACGTTAAAAGAACAATTTTGGGTTCTTACACTTGTCCTTTCAATAACCCTAGCTTTAATAGCAAAATTTCACATAATTTCATAAAACAATAAGTGTTCGAGGCTGCCAAAGCATGGAGAATAAGAATGAAATATTCAAAATTCTCCTTGGGAAAATAAGAGAAATTGTGGATAAACAATTAAGTCTAACTAGAAAAGAAAAACTCAAAGCCATCTGCAAATTGCTCAAAGAGAACGTCCCCTACTACGACTGGGTAGGATTCTACCTCGTCGACAAAACAAAAGAAAAAGAACTTGTTCTTGGACCTTTTGAGGGAAACGAAACAGAACATGTACGAATACCTTTTGGCAAAGGCATATGCGGACAAGCAGCTGAAACAGGAAAAACATTCATTGTTCAAGACGTTTCCAAAGAGAAAAACTACCTCGCATGCAGCCCTAAAGTGAAATCGGAAATCGTCATACCAATCTTTAAGAATAATGAATTCATCGGCGAGCTTGACATAGACTCTCATAAACTCTCACCATTCACCAACGAAGACAAGGAATTCCTTGAAAAAACTTGCGAAATAGTATCTAAGCTCCTTTAACTGCCACACTTAGAAGTAAATCAATCTTCGAGTTTTATGAATTACGCCCAAATTTTATTAAGAAAGATTAAAAACTAACTTATGGAGGTGCTATTACGTCAAAAACGAAAAGCTGGTCTGAAAAACTAAAAGATAGCAAGGGTCTTCCAAAAATAGAGAAAATCAGTGGCAAAATGACTAAAAAATGGGGTACAGGTACGCTGGTTATCCCAGCGCCTATAGAAGTTGACGAACTTATGCGAAAAGTACCTAAAGGAAAACTTATTACTATAAATGAAATACGAGCTGCTCTTGCAAAAAAACATGGAACAAACGTTTGTTGCCCTTTGACAACGGGAATTTTCGCTTGGATTGCAGCTAATGCCGCCGAGGAACAAAGACAGAAAGGTGAAAAAGATATCACTCCTTATTGGCGTACCCTAAAAACAGGTGGAATAATAAATCCGAAGTACCCAGGCGGCGTTGAAAGACAAAAGGAACTCTTAGAAAAAGAGGGGCATAAAGTAGTTAGGAAGGGAAAGAAATACATCGTTGTTAACTATGAAAAATCGTTAGTAAGGTTATATGAAGAGACAACACTCTAGAGGATATTTGTAATTGTTAAAAGAGGATTTTCCTACAATCTATATTAATGATTAGTAATCGTTTTTTAATGTCTAAACTTAAGAGTACTCTGGTTTACTGGCGGGCTATGGTTGTTCAAACGAAAAAGAAAAATTTATCATGCACTTAATCATCCCCTTCGCCAAGAAATCGTAGAGCTCTTAATGATTCACGGAGTTTTAAGTGCTTCTGAGCTAAAAGACCGCTTAAACATAGGTCCAGGAAAACTGTATTATCATTTAGAAAATCTAGGAAACCTGATTGAACAGACGGAACAACGTAAATACCGGCTAAGCAAGGAAGGAGAAAAAGCCTATAAATTACTTGTAAGTAGCGAAAGCTTTCAAGTAAATGAAAGAGTAAGAACCCCTGGACCTTTGTCTCCTTTATTCAATAAAATTAAGTCAACTTTTCTGTTAGATTGGTTCTTCCTTCGTGTTTATGAAAGCCCTGTTCGACATATCCCCGAAAGTTTTGTTTTAATATTATTCGGCGGATGGCTATGCTACATCTCACAGCTTCAGCCTATTCTACTTTACTACATAAGTCAGAATCAACCAGGATATTGGTCCCTTATTCATTTTTTAATAGGCTGGCTAACCATCTATGCCATAGCAGAAGTACTATGTTTTGGACTTTTCCGAAGAAAAAGTGGGAATATAAGTCTATTAGTCGGGTCTGCTATCTCCATGTTTCCATTAATCCTATTCAGTGGAGTTTGGTTTCTTAACAGCCAATTAGAATGGAACTTGAAGAACCTCTATGGGGGAATGCTACTTCGTGGGCTACTTTTGCTTTGCCAAGGATGGACCTTATCGCTTCTCACCATCTCAGTTAGTCGAGCAAAAAAGATTAGTGTAGACAAAGCATCACTCATCAGCTTCACAATTGCATATCTTAACATTGCAATATTTATTCTGCAGAAAGGTATTTAACTAGTCAACAAAACTTGACTTTTTAAAAGTCAAGAAAACTTGAATAGTTAAACCTTAAAGGTCAAAAAACCTTGAAAAAAACGGTTAAATAATAAAAACGGCATAAAAATAACGTGAAAATAGAAAAGAGGTGGAAAAATTGAAAAAAACTATTGCAACACTGTTATTAATCAGCGCATTAATAATGGGGGCTTTGCTTTACTCCATAAACGGGATAAGAGCTTCTCCGGAAATAGAAATAGAGGATGAAGAAGACGAAGAAAAGATGAGGGAAACTGAACACTTCTATGATGGAGAAGAAGACGAAGAGGAAGAGATGGAAATCAAGTCAGAAGAGGATGACGAAAAGAACTTAAACATTACATCGAAGGATAACACTATCAAATTTGAAAGGAATGATCCCAAGATACACTTCAAATACGTTGCTAATGGCACTAAAGTGGAATTTGAAGCTGAGGATTTTGCCCTTATCGAGTTTGTAGATAAAAACAATGACAGCAAAGTTCAAGACGGAGAGGTTAAGCAGAAACTAAAGTTCAATGAGATTGCTTGGATTTTCAACTACACAAAGATCGCTGAAGGAAACAACACAATCATAACAGTAACATATTATGCAAACTCAACTACCTATGAAATAACATTAATAATGAAAATATATCAGAGACGAGTAACAGAGGTTTTCACCGTACAAGATACAAGCTTTTCTTACAATGTAGATGGCGGCGCTGACGAAGTAAAATTTGACCTTATCATTGACAGATGGACATGGATGAATGAACAAAACAAACTTGCACTCTTCATGGAAGTGGAAAGCGAAATTAAAGGAAAAGTCGAATTAGAGTCGGCGAGTATAAATGAAGAGCGGATAACAATCAAACTGGACCACGTCAAAATAAAAGTCGGCTGGATTAAAAAGGCAAAAATTCTAACAACCAACGGTACAGAAGAACTCATAGACGTTTCAGTTGCCTATAAGTCTATAGAGTTCGAGTTTGGAAAAAGCGAGAGTGAGCTAGAGTTGGATATCTACTTCATATATCCTTACTTCGGAGAAAAGAAACTAGTTCATGACCCTAGCATCGGCATTGAAGACGACTTTCTACTAAACGTTTTCAATCTAATAACTCCAGAGGTCCTACTAGGCACAGCAATAACAGCAACCGCGGTACTAGCAATTGGCACAGTTTTAGCTCGAAGAAGAAAGAAACAAACATCTACTAGAAACCACAATAGCGTCATTAACTCACACATTCGCGTCAGTATATAACCCCCTTTTTTAGAAAGGGAATATGCCACGTAAAAGAATTAAAGTCAAGGTAAATGAAAATGTCCATAACCGAATGGCTAACAACTTTGGGACTTCCTGGCCTCTTCGCTGCTTCCTTTCTAGGCCACTTTGGCATAATATTAAAAGAGGCAGTGTTTATTCCCGTATTTATTTATCTCTGTAACTTTTGGGACCCCCTAACACTAGGTTTAGTCGGGGGAATAAGCGGAGGCCTAGGAGAGCTAAGCTCTTACTTAATGGGCAGAGGCATCACCAAAATCGCCAAAAATAAAAATACAGTTAAAACTCCTAAATGGGCAAAAAAATTAGGACTATTAAGCGTGCTACTCTTTTCGCTAACACCCTTACCGGACATGCCGGTGCTTGTGCTTATAGGGTCTGCACGTTTTCCTGTTCTGGGGGTTTTAGCCTTGGAGATTCTCGGAAAAATTCTACTATATACAATTGCAGCTGCTCTTGGAGGAGCACTATATTACAATCTGAATGGAATGCTCCCAACGCCATATGATTCTGCATTAGTTATATTAATCTCATTGAGCTTTAGCATTATGCTCACTTGGAAAAAGACGCGAACCCCCATACTCAGAGAAACCAAAAAATAGTTTACAAAATTATTAATGCAAAGAAGAAACTAAGAAAGAAACAGGTGAAAAACGACTGATTCGGAATTTAGTTTTCTATACCTACGTTTTTCTGTAATGTAACAGATATCCAAGTGGATTATTAAGCGTCTTTTCAGTCATAAATCCAAATTTAAGATAAAACTCTTTAGGCCCTGCGGGCCAATGAATATGTTTACCCCACTTTTCATCCCTTTCCGTAACATAAACCAATGCTCCCTCATAATTCTTGAACACCGGGCTATTAAGAAAGTATTTCAGAAGAGTTTTCCCAACACCCTTGCCTTGATGATCAATATCAACCCATAAACAGAATATAAACAAACAATCATTAAACTCTTTTCCAAGAATATATCGGCTTTCTACTTCTCCTTTCTCGGGATTCGCTCTACAAGGGCATAATCCAACTTTTTTCATAAGTTTTTGTGGAACAAACTCTATCATGCCCACAGGTTTTTCTTTCATATATGCAATAAAGGTTGTTGGCGTGAATAACATGTTGGTTTTTTCTAACCATTCTTTACTTTTTTGCACAATTTCTGAATTTTGCCAATCTTCAAGATGCCCCCAACATAACTTGAGCCTATCAAAAACATTATTCGAGTTTATAGCCAATATCCTTATAATTTCTGACATTTAGCTTCCCGACAAATTTTCCTTGTATCCACATCCTCAAGAACCCCTTGTCAGATTTAAGACTTTTTGTATATACCAAGTTTCGTCCCAACATTAATTCATGAAGGACAAAAGTAGAAGTTGTCGGATGAACAAACGAAGAATTTACATTTCATATCGAGATTCCTTCGACATTTCAGTTTACGTTCAAACAAATCGAGAGATATCTTTACTTCATCATGGAACATTCCCAAAAGATATTCGAATTTATTCACATTTAGATTCAGAAGGGTAGGTAAGTTTTTTCAGATACTTTGATTCGCTTGAAATGTAGGTTCATGTATGTCAGAAATTATATTAATCATAAATCTCCTCTCATTAGTAATAAGTATAGGTTTAGGTTATTCAGCAGTTAGATTATTGCGAATTTTTAAAGGTGGAAAAATGGGCAAGCCATGGATGTATATCTCAGCCGGAGTATTTGCGGTTGCACTTGCCTCTTGCATTTTTTCATTGCGCCTCCTTTTAGATCTTTCTTCAGAATTCATTCGCCCCTTAGGAGGGGTGATTATGCTAATAGGGGGAGTTTTGATGGTTATTGGGATACATTTAGAGTATAAGCACTGGTCTCCTGCAAAGTAAAACTTGGCGAGGAGAAAAGATTGGAGAAATCAAAAGGATTCCTTAAAGAAAAAGAAGGAATTTTCATAGATTATGAGATGTTTGTTGATATGAAGAAAGCGTTAAGAGAAACATTTGCATCAGGCGCATATGTCATAATAGCCATTATGGCAAAGCGTTGTGGACGAAACGTATTCGAAAAGATAAAGAAGAAAGCTAAGACAAAGAAAGATGCGTTAGAGCAGCTTTGCAATATGGTTAATGAAAGAAATTGGGGAGAACTATCCTTTACAGAGGTTAACTTCGAAAAGAAATCAGGCAAAGGAATAATCAAAAACTCCTTTGAAGCAAGAAATTGCAAATCTACAACCCCGTGCTGCCACTTCCTAAGCAATTTTATCGCCGGCTTCCTCTCAAAAGCTTTTGAGAAAGAAATCAACGTAGTTGAATTGAAATGCGCTGGAAAGGGAGATACCTACTGCGAATTTAAATTCTAAAACCAGAGGACCATAGAACATGAAACAAAGTTTTAGCTTGGTTTTCATCCCTTTTCCGGACCGCTAATTGAAAATATACCCTGTATCCGATCGCTTTCAAATTTCCTGCCAAAATACATACGAATACTTTTGGGACATAGCCTAAATTTCAAATCTTGAAGCAATCTAACCGCTGCTTCATTTACACCAAGAACTCCAACATACAATTTCGCATTAGCCTCAATGATTTCCATACATTTTAAGATGAGTTGCTTAGCAATTTCTACGTAGTTAGGGATGCAAACCCATGGCCCAATCCTATATCCAATTTCCATTCTACAGCAAAAAATGTAACCTACGATTTTAGAGTTCTCACGTGCGGCGAAACAAGTTTCAGGGTTATCTGCATACAGTTTACGTAAAACACGTTCTCTGTTTGCCCCAAAATACATCTCATCAAACTTTGCGATTTCCGCTATTTCATTTTCACTAATCAGGCTAATGTATGAGTTGGTTGATTGTTCAGCTTTTTCATTAATCCCCTCAAATCTAAGGGAATCAAACTCTTCAGTGAATCCAAGTTTCTGGTATAAACTCATAATTTTTGGAACTGCCTCTAGCCTTATCGTTTCAACGCCTAAATTAAGTAAATAGCCCATAACGTGTTTCATCAATCTTGTTCCAACACCTTGACGTCTATATTTTCTTTCGACAATCAACAGACCAATCCAGCCTATTTTTCCATAGTTAATAGAGAAAACATGTCCTACAGGCGTTCCATCAACCTCAGCAATAAAGCATCCATTTGGCTCGTAACCAATTAACCTTTTAATCATTTTTCGGCTGTAATTCCAATGTTCATTCTTACACAAGGTGTAAACAAACTCGATATCATGCTCGCTAATTAACCGAATAACAACATCACTCATAGAGTTCACCGGAGCCTCAACAAATTCGATGATTAGATCGCATAATTAAAAGCACATGCCTATATATAAGCAACAATTTAAATCTTCGAAAATTTGGAACCTATTGAGAGGAAAAATATCAGATGCAAATCAGAAATGTTGACTTCCTTTTGACATTTAGGTGTCCCGCAAAATGTAAACATTGCAGCTACAAGGCTGGACCGGAAAGAAGGGGTTATATGAAATTAAAGGATGCGAAAAGTTACTTAGAAGAGTTGACGGATACTCAACCATTACAGTCCATCACAGTGCATGGAGGAGAACCTTTTCTCTATTTTGAGCATTTAAAGGAAATTATTGAAAAAGCGGGAGAAGTTGTAGTGCCCAGAAGAGGGGTTATAACAAATGGGTATTGGGCAAAAACCAAAGAAATTGCGAAAAAGAAGCTTGTTGAATTGAAGAGAGTTGGGTTAACCTGTATCACATTTAGTCTTGATAGTTTTCATCAAGAGTACATTCCTCTGGAAATTGTAAAAACGGGTATAGAAACTGCTGCAAACATCGGGTTTGATAGAGTATGTGTTGATAGCTATTTTTTAGCAGGCATAGATTCGGATAACTTTTATGACACTCTGACAAGGGAGGCTTTAGAAAGTTTAAGAGGATTAGATGAGGTTGAAGTTCATAGATATCGAGTTAGTTTTGAAGGGAGAGGTGCAGAATTAACCAGACATGTGAAATTAAGAGAGGATTTGCCTTCAGGAAAATGTCCCCTACGGTTTTGGATAGATGGAACACTAAAAAATCCAGAAACGATAGAAATTGATTTTGAAGGAAACGTAACACTTTGTCCCGGAATTTGTATTGGCAACACCAAGCGACAGCCCTTAACACAGCTGCTTCAGAACTACAATTGTCACGCGCATCCCATTCTCTCAATTATAGCAGAGAAAGGACCAGTGGGACTTTTAGAAATTGCGGAAGAAAAGGGTTTTAAGCAACGTAAGTTTGTTGATGAATGCCATCTCTGTTATGAGTTAAGAAAATATTTGAGAGCTTACTATCCTCAATTTTTAACTCCTGTAGACTGCTACTAAATTAGCGAATAGAAGTTTAGGTTGAATAGTTAAAGTTGCACATTTCGCTTTACTATTAAGCTTTTTTCTTAATAAAAATCTCTGGAACTACTAGAAATCCCCAAGAAGCAAAGAAGGCTACGACGGCCCAGTCAAGTGGATCTAATGTAACTGTTTGAAACATAAACCGTAATGTTGGAACGTAAATCACTGCTAAGGTGGAGAAGACAGAGATGATTACAGCTATGATTAACATTTTGTTAGTTAGGAATCCTACCTTGAAGGCGTTACGGCTTTCTGATCGGCAGTTCCATACAACGATCAATTCGTAGAAGCATGCGACTAGGAAGACCATGGTTCTCGCCTTCTCCACTGAACCTATAACACTAAATCCCCACCAAAAGGCTCCAATTTCCGCGACTAGTTGTATAAGTGAAGAGGCAAGGATAAAAAATATCATCCCGTGCAGTATGCCCTCCTTTGGGCTACGTGGTGGTCGCCGCATTACATCCTCAGCTGGGGATTCCATGCTTAAGGCCACCGCTGGAGGGCCATCCGTAACTAGGTTTAGCCATAAGATCATGGCTGGAAGAAGTGGAAGAGGTAGGCCAATTACGGCGAAAGATCCTACAAGAGCCAGTTCGGTAAAGTTAAGGGCGAGTAGGAATCGGATAAACTTCCGAATATTGTCGTAAATGACTCGCCCTCCTTCTACAGCTTTAACGATTGTTGCGAAGTTATCGTCGGCAAGAATCATGTCGGATGCTTCTTTGGTGACATCAGTTCCAGTAATGCCCATTGCAACTCCAATGTCTGCTTGTTTAAGTGCTGGCGCGTCATTTACTCCATCGCCAGTCATGGCGACCACGTGGCCTTTCTTCTTGAGTGCCCTGACTATTCGAAGTTTATGTTCAGGAGAAACTCTAGCATAGACTGAGACATTTTCCACTATTTTTTCAAATTCTTCGTCGTTTATATTGTCCAATTCTCTACCTGTAAAGGCGAGTCCACTTTTCATTATGCCAAGTTCTTTTGCGATCGCCATCGCAGTTAATTTATGGTCTCCAGTAATCATCACTGTTTTTATTCCAGCCTGCTCACAGAGAGCGACTGCCTCTTTAACTTCTTCGCGTGGTGGATCGATCATACCTACGAGGCCTACGAAAACAAGATTGTTTTCAACGCGTTCCTTGTTGTACTCTGTGAGTTGTTCAGATATGGGTTTATATGCCATTCCTAAAACTCGTAAGGCTTGACTTGCCATTTCCTCGTTTTTTCTTAGTATCTTATCTCTCATTGCTTTGCTAAGTTTTATTTCTTTACCATTATGGTAGACGCGGTCACATAATTGCAGTACAGTTTCTGGGGAACCTTTCATATACGCAACTCGATGTCCATCTGGCATATCATGTATGGTTGTCATTCGTTTCCTTTCGGAGCTGAAGGGTATCTCGCCTCTGCGTGGATATCGAGTCTCTACTTCATTTTTGTGTATTCCACCTTTGGCTGCGGCAACAATTAATGCTCCTTCGGTGGGGTCACCGATAACTCTTGTTCCGTTATAGTTTGCGTTGTTGCATAGAACGCCTATCTTTAAGAGCAGCCCAAGATGCGGATCATCCATAGGGTTAATGTTCCTTCCGTTCAGATAGAAATCGCCCTTGGGTTCATAGCCAGTGCCCGTGACCTCGATTGTTTGGTTGTTAACGAAAATCTTGCGCACCGTCATTTCACCTTTGGTTAAGGTGCCTGTCTTATCGGAGCAAATAATAGTAGTTGAACCTAAGGTTTCTACTGAGGCAAGTCTTCTAATAACTGCATTTCGTTTTGCTAGTTCCCGTGCACCGAGAGCAAGGGTCACAGTCACTATGGCTGGCAAGCCTTCGGGGACCGCGGAAACGGCTAAAGCCACAGCAGTCATGAATATTTCAATGTCAATTCTTCTGATTCTAATCAAATCTAAAAGGATAATGGCAATAGAAACGATAATGATTACAATTCCTAATTTTTTAGAGAATCGGTCAATTTTAAGTTTAAGCGGTATCTCTTCCTTCTCAACTATCTGTACCATTTCAGCGATTTTTCCGAACTGAGTATTCATACCTGTAGAGGTTACAACGGCTTTTCCTCTACCGTAAGTAACATGGGTGCCCATGAAAACCATGTTCTTTCTATCTGCCGTAGGAGTTTCAGCTGGGAAAACACTTACAGTCTTCCTGACAGGACTAGATTCACCTGTCAAGATTGCCTCATCAATGCTTAAATCCATAGCCTCCAATAACCGCCCGTCTGCAGCGATACGAACTCCGGTTTCAAGAAGAAGAATATCTCCAGGAACAACTTCTGTCGCTGGAATAAGGATGTCTCTTCCACCGCGCAGCACTCTTGCTTTTGGAGCGGTTAATTTTTCCATGGCTTCCATAGCTTTTTCTGACCGAAATTCTTGGATAAAGCCCACAATCGCATTAAGAACAACAATAGCTCCAATTGCTATGGCGTCTACATAGGTTTCAAGTACCACATGTGGTTCAGCAGCAGCTTTAGTTTCAAACCAGCCAATCATAACAGAAATTACAATAGCAATTAACAGCATAATCACAAAGGTATTTTTAAATTGAGCCAAGAAAATCTGTAGGGGTGATACCTTCTTTCGTCTTTTTAGCTTGTTGTAGCCGAACTTATGCAATCTAAGCTTAGCTTCTTCATCGCTTAAGCCGTTTAGGTTAGATTGTAAAGCATGTAGAACTTTCTCTGGGTCCATCGCATGCCATGTTGATGAATTCATTCTACATCAAACCATGATTTTGCCCTTGTTTAATTAGAATCGTTTTATAAAAACCTAACCGAATTTAGGCTAAGCAGCAATACAAACCGTGCTCCAACGAGATTCTATTGGTAGCCAGCGAAGTTCAAATATCGGTTAAATGTTCTATCTCACAATTCTCCATAAATTTTAAGAATCGAATTAAAGCCAATTAATAGAATGGGAGTAATTTGAAGAGGAAGCTTCTATCAGGAATAAAAATAGTTATTTTTCTGCTTTATATGCTAAGTTTTGGATACAAAATTAAACCGGCAAGAGGGTGAACTGGAACCATTTATATTAGAGCTGACGGAAGTGTTGAGCCGCCGGGAGCTCAATAGAAACATCTGATGAGATAACATATACGTTGATGAATAACATTGTAAGTTATGTTGATGGAATAATTGTAGAGAGACAACATAATAATTGATGGAGCAGGTTACACTATTCAAGGTTCGGGCGCAATGGGTTGGGCAGGGATCTACTTAAATTCACGAACCAATGTAACGATCAAAAATGTCAGAATTACTATGTTCTATTGGGGTATCTACGTTTATACATCTTCAAGCATCAGTATAACCGGAAATTACATAACAAACAACACCATCGGTGTCTATATCACTTGATATGAAAATCATAACAACAAATTTTGGCATAACAACTTCATAGACAATGCACAACAATGTTATAACCAGTATGGCTCTTCGATAAGTGCTTGGGATGATGGATACCCCTCAGGCGGCAACTACTGGAACGATTACGATGGAGTAGACCTTGATGGAGATGGTATTGGAGACACGGGGTATGTAATTGATGTTAATAATCAAGATAGGTATCCTTTAATCTTTCCTGTTGTTTGGGACTATTCTTATCCCGTTCCGGTTATGTGGGAAGGATTTACATATTATGTGTCACTATCTAGCAATTCCACCATTTCAACATTCAAATTTAACCAACCTCAAATGCAAATAAGTTTCAACGTAACAGGCCCACCTGGCACAACTGGTTACTGCAATGTTACAATTCCAAAAAGCCTTTTAAGCGACAGCCCATGGACAATCACCATAGATAACCAACCCCCAATAAATTTCATTTTAATATCAAATGATACGCATAGCTTCCTATACTTTACCTATACGCACACAAGCACGCTCCAAGTTACGATTACTGGGACATCGGTTATTCCAGAATTTTCAACAACCATGATAATCTTCTCATTAATCTTAACAACAACGTTAATGATCCTACGTCTTAAAAAACGAAAATCCTCTCCTTTTTCTATACCAACAAAATCTTAAGATCTTAAGAATTTCTTGTGGTAGCCCGGGGTACGTTTAAATATCGGTTCAAATTATCGGTTTTCGTAAGAAAATCTTAAGATTAAGTAAGTTAATATGAGAGTTGAAATTGGAAGGATGATTATATTAGAAGAATGGTATTTCTAGCTTTGTTAACTGTATTGCCTTTTGTAAGATCGACAATTTAGACTGCCAAACCGATTAACGCTCTGATGAAGTTCTTCCGTCATGCTAACATCTCTGAAAGTGTGAAAATCAATTGACTTTATTATTAAACTATCAACCGCGCATGTTTTTACTTTGGTTTTGTTTTATTACATTGATTTGGAAGACGATATTCAAGCAAGAGGAACATGATTTAATCCCATATTATAGTCCACTTGTATGAATAACTGTCGAAGTAAAACGGAAACGTAAACTGGATCCATAACTGACGGATTTCTCGTCCCAACATAGGAGTTGTTAAATCGTATGTCTTTATATACTCATCACCATATATGGTGAATGTGAATTTTATTTGCACATTGTAGGCTGTCTTAATTCCAAAGTTTACTATAAAACCCGTGTACGTTAAAATCGTTTCTGATCCTATATGCATCATGTCACTTTCAAGTAGGCCGAGAGATATGGATTAGCTAAGAGATCGTAACGAAAGAGCAAATCTTCATATTTTTGTGAGATTTCAGTATATTTTTCATCTAAACTTTTGTAATCTGATATAAGTTCATAATGACTCTCATTGAGTGACTCATAGTTGCTCATCAGCTGGTTTAAGGTTAAGTTAAGATCATGGAAATCGGCGGTTGTCTTCGAAATTTTTGATTGAAGAGTAGAAACCTCTGATCGGAGCCCTGAGATCTCTCCATGATAAATTACATAACTTCCTCCGACCCCAGTTGTTCCAACTATCAGAGACGCGAGGATTACTATTATGAATGTCCTATTCGTTCCATTCACTTTCTTTCACCGCTCTATTGCTGATTTAACTTCGATTAGAAATATATAAGATATGCTTCTCAGAAACGTTCCAATGATTGTCCTTTTGTTTCAGTATGACTCCTCTAATTTCTCCACGGTGTGTTTCATAATGAAAGTTAAGGTAGTCTTGTATAGCGGATTATTGCTTTTACCTTACGGTGTTATTGATTTGGATTCAGTCTCCGTGCCAGAAAAGGAATTAAAACGAAAACGTTTTATTTTGAGTTGCAGTGCAACTACAAGAAGTAATAGAAATCAAGTTCTGCGGTTAAATTTACCCTGCGGTGGGCTAATTCATTGTTATCGATTTGTCAGATATTTTTCACTTA
>ENA-OSAI01000266-OSAI01000266.1-marine-sediment-metagenome-genome-assembly--contig:-NODE-266-length-26349-cov-12.465201_pt1 | contig 26349 bp, 29 predicted proteins | sample MGYA00237871_ERZ529316 | MGnify/ENA primary metagenome ERZ529316 (study PRJEB26369, sample SAMN03142814) | marine sediment metagenome | biome: marine; feature: borehole; material: sediment...
ATTATCATTTTGGCTTTTTCACATTCACCAAGCCTTTTTGCAATGTTCTCCTCAACAACCTCTTTCAAGTCGTCAATATTTCGAAGAGTAACATGTTCCAATAAACCCACTTTTTCATCGACAAATCTAGGCTGCGATATATCTATGATAAGCAACTCCCTAGGCATCCTTTGTGCAAGTGCAGCTTCAACTTCTTTTGCTCTTAAAACAGGCTTGTCCGTTGAAACCGCTGCAACAACTAAATCTACGTCCGGAAGAACTTCGAATAACTGGTTAAATTTAACGGGTTTTCCAGAAACTTTACGGGCAAGCTTTACACCCCTTCGGTACGTTCTATTTGCTATAGTAAGCTCTTTCACACCCTTCTTATGTAAGTTTTCTGCGACTATTGAGCCAGCATCTCCAGCGCCTATAACCAATGCTTTTACTTTGCTTAAACTTCCAAACTCCTTAATGGCCAAATCAACAGCAACCGAACTTATAGAAACTGATCCTTCGTTTATCCCTGTCTCAGTTCTTATTTTCCTACCGACGTTTACAGCTTTCATAAAGGTCTTCTCAAGTATTAAACCAACCGTGCCAAGCTCTTTTGCTTTCACGTATGCTTTTCTTACTTGTCCAAGAATCTGATCTTCCCCTACAACCATCGATTCTATTCCCGCTGCTAGATAAAACAGATGTAAAAGAGAGTCTTTTCCATAATAAGTTCTTACAACATCTCTTAAAATGTCAGAGCTTACTCCTACCTTTTTACTCCAAAAATTGACTAAACGCTTGGTCACATCTTTGACATTTTCGCTTGCTACACAATAAATTTCAACCCTATGACACGTTTGAATGAGAACACATTCTTGAATGAAAGACATCGAATGAACTTCTTTTAAAATCTTTCCTTCATTTTTAAATGTGACAGACTCTAGCAGGGGTAAGCTTGCATTTTTGTGAGACACAGAGAGACAAAGAATCACTTATAAAACCCCATTAGGCAAGTTCAATTTACAACTTTGGCTTTAACATACTTACTATTGAAAGTCCCAAACGGAACAAAAACTACCTCGTTAAATGTTACGCCTACCCTATTTCTTATTTCATTTACTATTTCCTCTCCAAGCGAGCGCAACATGGCCTTTTCCACATTTCTGCTTGTTTCGACCTTTAAAACTGCTTCTTGTTTAGGCGTACGCTTGTCAACAATTATTTGACATCTCCCACTTAACTCTGGAAATTCGGCTAATATGAATTCAACATGGCTTGGGAAAATTGGAACCCCGCGAATTTTAGTCATGAAATCTTCTCGATCTATATTCGCATCAATTTTCGGATGAGCCATCCCACACTCACAGTCTTCAAATCCTAAATACACCGTTATGTCCCGGGACAGATATCTTATTAAAGGAAACGCTTCCCGTTGCAGACTTGTAATTACAAGTTCGCCTCTTTCTCCTTTTTCAAGGGGTTCATGGGTTTTCGGATCAACAACCTCAATTAAATAATAGTCAGCCCACACATGATGAAAACCTTTATCCCCTTCACAATTTACAGAAAACCCTGGAAATTCCGTTGCGCCATAATCTATTGCAACATTCTCATACCCAAACTCCTCCTTTAAAATTTCCATCTGTCTCTTAGTAGGTTTTTCAGCTACACAGATTCCAATTCTAAGGTTATAATCCCTCAACGATTCACCAAGTTTCTTTGCAACCTCAGCTATCCTAAAATGATAGTTTGTTACCCCGTATAGAACAGTTGCCCCAAACTGTTTTATTATGCGAATTTGTCTCTCCGTGTCTCCTGCACCAACCGGAATCACACAAGTACCTATCTTTTCAGCACCCCAATGCACTGACCAAGCACCCTGCCATAAGCCATAAGCAGCAGTAACCTGTACTATATCTTTGTTTGTTACCCCATGGTAAGTAAGCTTTCTAGCTGAGGCTTCAGAAATATTTTCCACATCTCTTCTGCTGTGAGCAATCCTTAATGGATGACCCGTGGTTCCGCTTGTTAAACGTATAGTAGCAATCTTGTAACGTGGAACAGCCAAGATATCATAAAAGTTTTTTTCCAACTCTTCCCTTGAAGTTAAGGGAAGTTTACTTAAATCTTCCAAGCTTCTAATTTGTGAGGGCCTAAAATTGATACTCTTAAACTTTTTACGATAGAATATACTTGTTTTATCGACCCTATTAATCTGCCTTTTCAAGAGCTTGAACTGCAGACTTTTAAGAGATTTAGCCGAAGCCCCTTGAATTTTTCTGTTCCAGAAAGTTCTCTTCATAAGCCATCCATCCAAACCCTATAATTTTAAGTTATCTTTCCACCAAAAATTTCCTCTAGAATCCATAAAGCTTTACGAATACCAAACAATTTGGTGAATTTACCTTTAATTTTCAGTTTCCCTGTTAATAAAGCCTTCAAAATTTTCCATTTCCTTCTTTTTCCAATTTTAATGCTCTCAAAGGTAGCTAAATCACCCGATATTGTCACGTCCGCGTCCCTTCTGGATGCAACATCACCTTCCTCAACTTCTACTCCTTTATCGTCAATACGAAGATAAAGCGTCGGCGCTTGAGAGTTCCTAAAAGTAATTTTTAAGCTAATCCTAGGAAGTTTTTTCTCAATTTTTCCAGATTTCATCTTCTCGTTTAAAAAATTTACAGTTTCCTTTAATTTTGCCCAACTTAAAATTTTAATGTAGGAAACAGTTTTGTCAGGAGCTGGAATATATCCTGCAACTGGCGCATGAAAATGCTTAGCCAAGTCAGGGTCAGCAAACATGTAAACCACAGCAACCCCCTTATTTTTTATGGTCTCGGAAGCCCTCAAAGAGCGAATAAGAGCTCTACCTATCCCCTTCTGCCGATACTCCGGCTTTACCGTTATATCGGCTGCCAGTACAGCCTTTGCTTCCAATGAACCTGAAAGTTTAAAGGTTCTAATAAGCCAGTGGTTGCATCCAACAATCTTGCCATCTTCCTCGGCTACAACAACCAACGAACAATCGAAATATGGATTTTTCTTATATTTCCAGCTCCAATATCTTCCACTCAAGAAATCACCAAAAGCTGATTCAATCAGATTCTTAATCGCCCCTTCATCGCCCTCTCTGAACTTGCGATAAAAAATTTTCCCCTCCATAGACTTTCCACTTCTAACCGTAATCACCTAGAGGATAAAACCAAGAATCATTTACGCGTATAGAAGAAAGAAACTTCATCATGGTAGAAACTTTCCAAAAAGGGTTCACTTTCACTTTTAAGCTTAAAAGAGCACGATAAGGATGCATAATTCCGAAAAGAATTAAACACAACGTTGTAAATTCTATCTGTGCTGAAATTGTTGGCGAAGGTAATAAGATATCAAGAACCATTATTTCTTCATCACGGATCTTTATAGAAAACTCGTTTTCGATCCAAGAAGGGGCATTTTTTACTTTCACAGCTATATCTTCATCAAATTTCTTTGTAAGTTCCATCTTTTTATAATCTACAAGCGCGCTAATGAACTCTCTAAGACTTAACAAACCAACAAACATTTTCGGCGGTGATGCCTTAGAAAAACCAAGCTTCTCATACACTCTACTTAAAAAACTATTGCAAGGAACATTTATATTCACATGAGAAGCCCCCACTTTCTTAAGATACATTATAGCCTTTTCTAAGAGAACCGAAGCAACGACTTCCGTATTAGGACTAGAACGACAACAGAACTCCCAGATATTACCTGAAGTACCAACAACAGCATACCCCTCAAGTTTTCCATATTTCCTATCAAAAACAAGAAAAATTCCATCCTCTTCAACGTCAGGTCTCTCTAAACAACACCAACGCCAATAATCAACTGTCCTAGGAATAAACCCTCCATATTTCTCATAAACTTCATTAAAAAGTTTAATAATTGCCGCCTCATCACCATGCACGAAATTTCTGACCACATACCTTTTTTCATGCATCAACATTTATCCCGTCATATTAAGCCATAATCTGACAAATCGATTATGATATTCTATGCTCCCCTGCGATGCATTATATATCCAAAGTTCAAAAAATAAACGGTAAAAAAACCCTCTTCGCTGATTATCCCAAGTAGATGTGCATGAAACATTAAATACTTTACCATTTAGAGAAAGAGCTTCAATCGTACAGTTATTTTCATCTATTAAGGCCGAATGAACCATAAAAGTAAAAGGAACCTCCCACATTTCCTCATCATTTAAAACAAACCTATATTCGTAAAGATGAGACATTGAACTAGGTTTTTCTCGAGTTGGCTCAGATTGGGTTGAATTACAGAACTTAACGTAAATCACATAATAGGCAGGTTCTCCCATGTGATTCTTTACACTTACATAAACCTTATTTTCGGCGTTAACGGTTATGTTGAAAGGATAATTTTCAGTCCTATGATCGGAATCTAGAATCCACAATTCAGTAAAGCGTTCATTTGTTCTTGGTAGGGAAATGAATGAACTTATTAATGGGTAGGTTGCAACTAAGACAAGTATAAAAGAAACAGCTATTGTGGCTTTTTTATAAATTTGAATATTTCGATTAGACTTTTCTAGACATTTTCTTTTGCAGAAATACCAAAAAAACAATGCTCCAAGAATTATCCCCATAATTGCTGCTGTAGAATAATAAATCGTCAGTTGGAAGTCTACAATTTTTTGCTGATTCAACAACATCAGCTCATAAATGGCGTCGCTCTCAACTTTTTCAGCAATCTTCTTGGAAACCTTCGCTGCGGCAATAGCACCTATAGTATCACCAGTCCGATAAAGAGCCAAAGCCTCAGAAATGTAGTTTGTTGCATTGTTCAGTTGAACTAATAAATCAGAAACTTGAACACCGCCTCTTTCAGCATCATAAACAGCTTTAAAGGCATCAACGACACTGTTTTCAGCCTCTTGTATAACATGGCTAGTTGCATGCACATGAGTTACGAGAACAAAAAGGAAAACATAATAAAAAAGCAACAACTTTACAGTTTTATTTACGCTCAATTTTTTTATCCTTCTTATGCCATTCAGAGTTCAACAATACTGGCTGCAACCGCTTTGCTGCTTTTAATCATTTCTTCCAAGACTTTCCTTTGGTTTCTTATCTTGTTAAGCTGTTTTTCGATATTCTTATTACGCCGTGAATATTCCTTGTATTTTTTCAAGAACTCTTCACCTTTATTGGTAAGTACATAACATCGATCTTTACGTTCAAAACGGATGAGATATGCCCGTATAATCTCAGTTAAATATTTGTTTAGGAGCTTATAACTTAGATTAGCTTGATACATAATCTGCGTTTTCTTAGCACCTCGACTTACAACATGCAATATATCTGCTACGATATCCAGTCTGCTCCTATAACTACCCATACCACATTCCACAAAATAGTTCCTGTTAAAATAAAGACATTTTTGTTAAAGATCCAAATGAAGCCAGCCTCTTCCACCTTTCTTCAGTTGCTGCTTCTCTCTTTTATGTTTGAAAGCTTGTTGGCGTCTATTTTGTTTCTGGATTTTTTGATTCCTGATCACCGTCCTGATAAATTTTCCCCATCCGCCTACAGAAGGATGCGGTTGAATAACCTTTTCCATATAAGGTACTTTATAAGATTCCACGATCTCTTTGAAGTTCAATGGCTTGTAGTCTCTTGTGGCAATAATTATTGTCCCTTGATCAACGAATAATAGGGAATAGTCTTTGTTGGCGATTCCTTCGGCCAAAAACTTGTCATCTATTCGTTCCCTCCACATCTGTTTCCATTGCAGTTTTAGAAACTTTACAAATTCTCGCCAGCGTTCAACACTAGAAAGTTCTAGGCGATCCCTCCCTGAAGGGAGCGGATGAGAATCACTTGGTTTATCGCTCAGTTTCACACTTCTCCTTTTCTCCCAGCCTATCTAATTAGTGGCGAGCCCATTTAAAAAGGAGTAGGAAAGAAAAATAAAGACCAATGTTCTAGAACTTTATTACATATATTCCAGAAGATTTCCATAAAAACACCAAGAAAACTGGCAACAAAATGGTAGAATTGAAAGCTGTATTAATATTCTACTCTGCATAAATACTTGAATGCCCACACTACTAGTAAGGCTTAGCTGGGAGAGAAACATTTGTCCAAACTTGAAAACCTATTACGCGTATTAGAGAACGGCGAGTGGCATGACCTTTCAACGATCGCAGACACACTCAGTGTTTCCGAAGAATATCTACGAGATATAGCACGCTTCCTGGCAAGCGTAGACATACTCCAATACAACAAGGAAAGAGCCACGGTGAGAATTAAGCAGAAGTGGAAAACGTTACTAATAGATGAGGGAGAACCAGATCTAGAGGGATTAGACAGAACTGCTATAGGGACCATAATAGTTCCACCGGAAAAAACCATTGTAATTCAAAACACCAGCATAACAAACCTCACTGACAAAAGTCTGGAACTAGAATTAAAGATAGATGCTAAGTTAAGGGAAATAGCCATTAACACTGTTAAATAGATATGAACTCATCTGCTTTTCGAAGAACGGTTAATAGTTCTTTACCCTTTTCTGTCGTTCTATAAAGAGGAATGCCCGGATTGCTAGCTTGGTCTTCAACACGTTCAATTAAGCCCGCGTCCAGCAGATCCTGTAGGTAACGATTAAAACGGGCAAAATTGAGGTTACATTTATACATAAGCCGTGTTTTATTTACACCCTTTAACGCTTCATTTAAAATGTTTAATATAACCTCAGCACGGCTTCGCCTAATGCGCCCCATCCCTATCCAACTCTTACATGCCTACAATCCGAATCAATAGATAATGTTTTCAAAATACTAAATAAAGATAACTAAACTCCCACTCTAGCGTTCCATAGACAAACATCTTTAGTAACATAGCAATTGGATAAAAATGGGAGAGCAGGAGTTAACCTTATTTTCCCCAGTCAAGAAGTCTTCTCTCACCCTCAATCTTCTTAAGTTCAGTTATATCTTGGGTTACTTCAAGAGTCCCGATGTATTTGCCGTTTTTATCTCTAACTGCGAAGTATCTGATGTGAATTAAGCGATCGTCTTTTTGAATCCAAAATTCTGCCGCGTCCTTCTCACCCGTTTTGAAGGCGTTTAAAATCTTGTTCACTATGTGGAGGCTTTTTTGTGGATGACAGAGTTGAACTTTTCTACCTATAACGGCTTTTGTACGAACAAATATTCTCTCTTCAGCTTTGTTAAAATATTTCACCATGTCATTTTTGTCAACAAAAGTTATGTCTATAGGTAAAGTGTTTAGAACAGCTTCAATTTCATCCTTAGAAAGAGCCCCTGTCTCGAACTGCAAAACATTCTTCTTCGGTAGAATGGCTTGAGGTTTGATTTTTTGAACCATTTTGGTTTGAGAAGGGGACGCGATCAGCTGTGGCGGGGTAAAACAGCAATATCCAATTTCATCAAATTCATGTCTAATTTCCTTCCACTCGTCGTTATCTATTACTCGTTGAGCTGCAGGGAAAAGTATTTTGTTTTCTTTAAAGAAATGATTTGAAAGCATATTGTTCAGGAAGGCAGCTATTTCGTTTATTTGTTTTTGAAAATCGACAAAACTGATGTTGTTATAGTTTTCTACTAGGCTATGAAGCTGTTTCTTTTTCTCTCTTATTTGGTTATGCTCCATCCACATGATAGTTGGAGGCTCGGTTATTCCATGCTTTTCTAAATATGGAAAAAGAACGTTTTCTTCTCGCAAATAATGTTTTTCTGAGTCCTGAAAGTCCTTTGCTATATGTTTAAGTTTTTCAAGGTCGTTGTGTGCAAAGTTTAGGTTATTAACTGTTTGGATCCTATTAGCGACGTTTGTGAGTTTCTCTGACAGTTGAAGCATAATTTTGTGTTCTTCCATGAGGATATGGATGGGATGTTCAGGAAACGTTTTGGAGCTTTGTTTTTCGAGTTGTTCTCGGAAAACAGTTAAGTGAACTTCGCATAGTCTTCGAATTTCTTCTCGGGGCATGCCTTCTTGGATAAGTTCCTGTTCGATCCTAGATATCTCTAACGGAGTTACTCCTTCAAGGACGTTTTTGAACCTTTCTTTAATTTCTTGGGGTTGTACTCCGGAATGTAACTGTTTGATTAGTTCCTTTAGAATCTTCTTCTTGTTTTGGGGTGATTCAGTCATCTTCTTTCACCTTAAACGTGGCTTAAGTAGAATTTGGCTGATGCTTCTTTTCTTTTTCTGTCTTGAAGCTTTTGTCGGGTTAAGCATTCTCCTTTTTCGGGGCAGTATTTCGCAGCGTGATAGGTGAATATTTTGAAAAGGGATTCCATTGTTTCTTTGTTTAAGTGGTAGAAGCGTTCTTTTTTCTTTCTTTCTGAAAAGATGAAGCCGCATTTTTCTAGGATTTTTAGATTATGTGAAATCATGCTTTGTTCTTGATTAAGGGCCTTAGCGATTTCATTTACGTTTTTGGGCTCGTCCCGTAGAAGTTCGAGTATTGCTAGTCGTGTGGGGTTTGCTAGAGCTAGGAAGAACTTGTAGCAGGTTTCACTTAGGCCGAGTTTCATACTTAACCACACTTGAATATTTTTTCATATGAAAAATATTTCATATCTAATTTATAAAGCTTACTACATAAAGAGCAAAACTTATCAACTAACCGCTCCAAAGAAAACAATCAAAATAAGAGATGAATGAAATGCTAGCTAAAATCCCCGTAAATATAGAAAAAATAAGCAAAAAAGCCACAGAAAGAGAGCTCTTAAGAATTGCTATTATTGCAGAATTGGATGCAGTAAATCTTTATGAGCAACTCGCCGCAATGACAGAAAACAAAGACATAAAGAAGGTTTTACTGGAGGTCGCTAGGGAAGAAAAAACTCATGTCGGAGAGTTCCAAGCCTTACTATTAAGTTTAGATAAGGAACAGGTAGAAGAATTAGAGAAAGGGAAAGAAGAAGTTGAAGAATTAACTGAAAGGAGCTATCTTTAATCGCGCCTGGGTCGCAGGAAACTAGAATAAACTTTAAGGCAGAATTCCACAGTCTTAGAAACTGTTTTATGCTTCAGTTATCATAATCAAAAGCCTAATTGGTGAAAATACTTATGAAAATTAATGAACTGTCTGTTTTGATTGGGGGAGAAGCTGGAGCAGGCATAGCTAGGTCAGGCTTTCTTTTCGCTAAAACATGCATGCGTGGAGGACTCCACGTTTTTGGCACAATCTATTATCAATCCCTCATAAGAGGAGGACACAACTTCTATGTTGCAAGAGTGAACAGAGAAAGAGTATACTCTCAACTTGATTATACTAATCTTATCATAGCCTTGAACGCTGAAACAGTTATGGTGCACAAAAACGAACTTGACTATGGTGGTGGAATAATTTATGATGAAGACGATATACAATTAACCCGGGAAAGCCTAGAAAGAAACGACTTAAAGCTTTACCCCATTCCTTTGAAGAGAATCGTCAGAGAAGACCTCAAAGAACGCAGACTAGTAATGCGTAATACTGTTGCACTTGGAGCAGCTTTTGCGCTTCTCCAATACGATTTAAGATTACTTGAGGGAGTATTGATGGACACTTTTAAGGCAAATGTTGCTGAATCCAACATAAAAGCTGCCCAAATTGGATATAAATATGCCGAGGAAAACTTTGAGAGAAATTTTGGGTACCGTCTAGAGAAATTGGAAACTTCAGAAAAAAGGATATTTCTAAACGGAAACGAAGCCATAGGATTAGGCGCAATAAAGGCCGGATGCAAGGTATATGTTGCTTATCCTATGACACCTTCAACGGGATTACTGCATTTTATGGCTGCAAATGAAAGAAAATACAATATGGTTGTCTTACAACCAGAGGGGGAAGTAGCCGCAATAAACATTGCAGCAGGCGCAGCCTTCGCTGGAGTAAGAGCTATGACAGCGACCTCAGGTGGAGGATTCTGTCTTATGAGTGAAGGATTAGGAATGGCTGGAATGACGGAAACACCGCTGGTTATCAACGTAGCTCAAAGGCCAGGCCCAAGCACAGGATTGCCAACCCATTCAGCTCAAGGAGACTTAAGATTCATCCTCCACGCTTCGCAAGGCGAATTTCCAAGAATCGTCATAGCACCTGGAGATATTGAAGAATGCTTTTACGAAACGATGCGAGCATTTAACTTGGCAGAAAAATACCAGCTTCCAGTAATTCTGTTGACAGACAAGTATCTTCTTGAAAGTCAAAGATCAGTAGAAGCTTTTGACATAACCCTGATTAAAATTGAACGGGGCACCTTGATCACGGAAAGATATGAAGGAGAGGAAAGGTATAAAAGACACAAGTTAACGGAAACAGGAGTTTCCCCAAGAGCACTTCCACTAACAAAGGGAGCCATCGTTCGAACAAGCGCAAACGAACATGATGAGTATGGATTTACAACTGAAGACCCGGAAATCACAACAGAGATGATGGATAAAAGAATGAGAAAACTTGCATTCCTAACTAAAGAAATCGAGGAAAGAAACCTAGCTATGATAAAATTTTACGGTTCTAAAGAGGCAATGGCAACTCTAATCTCATGGGGCTCTACTAAAGGACCGATAATGGAAGCTTTAAAAATTCTCAGCCGCGAAAACATTGTGGTAAATTATCTACAAGTCCTATATTTGCAACCATTTCCAAAAAATAAGGTTGAAAAGGTTCTGGACACTGCAAAGAAGACGATAATAATTGAGAACAATAAAACTTCTCAGCTTTCAAGCCTCATTCGGGAATACACATTGAGGGATGTGGACCACAAGATTCTCAAGTATGACGGGAGACCCTTCAATCCAGGATATCTCTCTAGAAGAATTAAGGAGGTTATGTAAAGATGGTTATATTGAAGGAGCTTGGGACGCCTATAAAGATTGTCTGGTGCCCAGGTTGCGGCAATTTTGGTATCCTTTCTGCGTTCAAAAGCGCACTTGTAGATCTTGGTTTGGAACGGAAACAAGTTGTTATGGTTTCAGGTATAGGTTGTCATGGGAAAATAGTTGACTATGTTAACATTAATGGGTTTCACGGCATCCACGGCAGGGTTTTACCTTTGGCAACAGGCATAAAACTTGCCAATTCTGAATTAACCGTAGTGGGATTTGCAGGAGATGCAGATTGCTATGACGAGGGTTGGGATCACTTCTGTCATGCTGCTCGTAGGAATGTAGATATCACTTTGATAGTTCATAACAACATGGTTCTAGGCTTGACTACTGGACAGACAACTTCTACAAGTCAGCCTGGGTTCAAAACAAAGTCAACACCTTTTGGATCCATTTCACCGCCATTAAACCCGATAGCTAATGCGATTGTTAGTCATGCAACTTTCGTTGCCCGTGGGTTTGCGGGAGACCCTAAACATCTCCAAAACCTTATTGTGCAGGCTATTAAGCATAGAGGGTTTAGTTACATAGATGTCTTCCAGCCATGCGTAACCTTCAACTACCTGAATACCTATGAGTGGTTCCGCAAGAGGATCTATAAACTAGAAGACGAGGGTCACGATTATACAGACAAGTGGAAAGCCTTAGAGAAGAGCTTAGAATGGGGTGATCGTATACCGGTTGGGATCTTCTATAAGGAGGAAAGACCTACTTATCTAGACCAGCTTCCACATCTAAAAGCCCCATTAACAAAAATTTCTATAGGAAATGTAGACATAACCGAAATCATGGAAAACATGGCGTAGGAGTTTAAAGGATTTAGAGAAAAGGCTAAAGGTTAGAGGTTAATCAATTAGAAAATTGTGCATGTAGAACAATGGGATAACTACAACCATTTTCCACTTTTAGTTTTTAGTTAGAGTTATCGAAGAACGCCTTTTCAATCTTTTTTGGCATATTCCGTACTTTTAATATTGGACATAAGTCATAATTTAATTAGTGAAGAGAAGGCTGTAGAATGAGTGAAGAGAAGTTTTCAGTTATAGATTTTCGCAATCGTTTAGAACGGGCGCAAAGTTATGGGGAAATATGGGATGTGGTTAAAGCTAGTGTAGAGTTTGCCTTGAACACTCGTAGACAAGGAATGATGCTGTTTCTAGACACCTTGCCCATTCACGTTGGCGCCTATCATCCAGTTGGAACAAATAATATTGTCTTAAACAGGCAATTAGTTCAGATAGTCGAGGCTACTATTAAATCGAAGCGGGTGGTTAATGCTTTAATTTATAATCTGCTGCTTCACGAGTATCTACATGCCTTAGGGCAGTTTTCCGAACTTAGAGTTAGGAGAATGGCTTATGAGGTATCGAAGAAATGCTTTGGTGAGGAACACATTGCGACGGAAATAGCTAAGAAGAGCCCTTGGGTGCTTCTTAAAGGAATACCATTGGAAAATGTCGATCCTCCACAACGGGTAATTGAGATAATTAAAGACTTCGAGAAGACTGATAGATATATAGTATGAATTTACTCTTCTTCCACGGTTATGGCTTCGGTGGGGCAGGAGGTAACACAAGCCATGCAGAGAATGCAATCTTCCTTTCTTACGGGAACCGATTTTGGAGTATCCGGGTAGTCAGGCATGTTTTGAAGCTCAAAAACATCTACTGGGCAGACTTCAATGCATACTCCGTCGCCATTGCATTTACTCCAGTCAACTTCAACCTTAGGCATTTAAACTCATCTCAACGTTATCCCTAATCTGAGGTATTGTTTATTTTAATTTCGGTATGTATGCAGTAAATTCATCGCCCTTTACCGTAGAGGCCAAATTTGGGAAAAGTCGCAAGACATATATAACTCATGAATTTCAGCTATTAGTTGTGATGGAAATGGAGGACAAGGAGAAGATAGTTTTAGAAGCTATGGAAAAAGCTGGGAAACCAGTTAGACCTGGGGAAGTTGCGAAGATGGCTAACTTGCCCAAAGATGAGGTTTCCAAAATCATAAAGAACTTGAAGAAGAAAGGAAAGGTAACATCTCCCAAAAGATGTTATTACGCCCCAGCAAAATAACGCTGAACATTAAAACTAACCTTTATGCAAGTGCAGTGGCACAAATCAAGAAACTAGAAAAAGAGAGATTGGACTAGTTTCTGCTTGGTTGAAGAAGCTAGAAAGTTCTAAACTTTTCTTTTGGGGCACCACATATAGGACATTTCTCTGGAGCTTCCCCTTCAGTCGTGTACCCGCAGACATTGCATATTTGAATGGACCCTAGATCAGCATCTTTTCCTTGATCTACTGACTGTTTGGCCTTTTGAAATAGTCCAGCATGGATCTTTTCCGCTTCTAGAGCCCATTTAAAACTGATTTCAGCAGCTCTTTCTTCTTGTCGTTGAGCCACAGCGATATATGCCGGATACATTTCGTTAACTTCAAAGTTTTCACCATCGATTGCTGCTTGTAGATCTTCAGAAACATTTCGAGTGCCAAAAATAGCCGCAGAAACGGTAAGAGCATCGCCTTTTGTCACTATGTTTTTGTAATGATTTGAGGCGTGAACCTTTTCAGCATGGGATATAGCCTTGAAAAGTCCAGCCACATTAGGGTAACCTTCTTTTTTTGCTCTTTCTGAGAAAATTGCATATCTCATGTGGGCTTGGCTTTCACCTGCATAAGCGCTGCGTAGATTTGTTTCTGTAATTGCCTTTACCATTAAGCTCACCACTCTTCAACTTATTGAAATAATATTATTAAGACATTCGATGAAAATCGCAAAAACTGGGGAAAGAGGTAAAAGAGGTATAGATATGAGAAATTGCATCTTCTTTAGTTTCCTTCACGTTATGTCAGAGGAAAGGCTATTAGATGACGAGGTGCATTGACTCCAATTCTTCTATTGTGGTTTTTGTTAGGGTTTTTATATTGTTGAATTGTGGTAGTTCTCCATAGCCTACGAGAGATATTGCTGTTCCTCCGCGTCCCATTCGGGCGGTTCGCCCAATTCTGTGGAAGTAGACTAGTGCGTTAAGTGGGATATCATAGTTTATTATGTGGGTTATTTCTTGGATATCTAGTCCTCTTGAAGCCACATCTGTTGCGACTAGCAGTTTTATTCTTCGTTTTCGGAAAGAATTGACAACTAGGTTTCGTTGAGATTGTGTGAAACCAGCGTGAAAGGGTTTTGCGTCGTACCCTCTTGCGCTTAGCATGTTAGCTAGTCTACTTGTTCCTCTACGTGTTTTGCAGAAGATTATGGCGCGTTTTATATGATTTTCATCTAAAATGCTGCATAAAACTTCAAACTTGTTTTTAGGGTTTACAACCAGATAATACTGGTTTATTTGAGTAAGGGCTATTTCGTCTTTGCTTACAAATATTTTTTCAGGATTTTTCATATAGTTGTTGCATATGTTCATTACTGAATCATCTATAGTAGCTGAGAATAGGCTTGTTTGTCGGTTCATAGGGGCTTTTGAAAGGATGTACTCTATGTCGTGTATGAACCCCATGTCAAGCATCCTATCGGCCTCATCGAGAACGACGATTTTTACTGATGCTAAGTTCAGTGTTCTTCGTTTCAAATGATCTATTATGCGTCCTGGTGTGCCCACGACGATGTGGACTCCTTGATTCAAGTTGCGTATTTGTTTTTGGATAGGTTCTCCGCCGTAAATTGGCAAGATTTTGAAAGGTGTATACTTGCTGAGTTGACTTATATGTTCTGCAACTTGTATGGCGAGTTCTCGTGTTGGCTCCAAGATTAGTCCTTGAACGCTATTGCCTTCCGGATTTAGCCGTTCAATCATAGGAATTCCAAAAGCGGCAGTTTTGCCAGTCCCGGTTTGTGCCTGCCCAATCACATCTTTGCCTTCAAGCATTGGAATTATCGCTTGTGCTTGGATTGGAGAAGGCCTAATGAAGCCAAGTTCCTTAATACTTTTCATTACTTCTAGGCTTAAGGGTAAATCTTCAAAGTGTTGTATATTCATTTATTATTCTCTCCTGTCACAAAATTTGCACGTATTTTTTCGGAAGCCTTCAAAAGCCTCTTGATCTATGCATGTTTTAAGATGTGACGACCTTACTTACAACTTCTTACATAAAAAGGTTCTGTTGATTATAATAGATTTTAATTCAAACAGTAGCTGTTCAGCAACGTGGGAGTTAGGTGCAATCTCGGGAAGGAATTGGAAGCCCCCCGTGGGGGGCAAGGATTGCAGATAGTATTTTCTGCGTTATGAAGACAATTTGAGGTATAGAATATCGTGAACAACTGGCGATGTTAGCAAAAGATTTTAGTATTACTTATTATAAGAATAGTATTACCATTAATTTCGGATAGTGAGTGAAATGAAGAATCCGAGGGAAGAGATAGAGCGATTCATAGAAAAGAATGATTTGGAAGCTCTTTTAAGGAAAGCTGCGGAATTTCATGGGCATCTCTGTAGTTATTTAGCTTATGGAGTTAAAGCAGGTTACATTGCAATGAAAGAATTAAGAGTAAAGAGCAGCGGGATGGAGGAGTTAATAGCTATCGTTGAAACAAATAACTGCTTCAGCGATGGCGTTCAACTGGTAACAGGTTGTACTTTTGGGAATAATGGGCTCATTTACAAGGATGTTGGTAAAACGGTTGTAACCGTAGCCAGAAGAGATGGAACAGCTATAAGAATTGCTCTAAATCCAGAATATGAAGAATCTATTGAGGCGGAGTATCAAGAAGCCAACAGTTTATGGGAGAAAATAGTTGTTCAAAAGGAACAGGTAACAAAAGAGCAACGGGAGAGAATGATGAGGCTTTTCGTAGAGATGGCTTTTAATGAGTTGATGAAACCTGCAGGCATTATGTTTAAGATAAGTCGATTAAAAATTGATGTTCCAGAATACACTCCCATATTCAAATCAATTATATGCCCAGTTTGCGGAGAGAAAACATACAAACCCATCATGCAAAAAGAGCAACAGCTATGCATAGAATGCGCTGGAGCTGCCTATTACATTCTAGATGGTAGAGGAATCCAGAGAAGGTATATGTTAAAAACTGGACCCTCATAAGAGAGATGTGAGTTATGAGAAAACGTTACTTTTCAGCACGAGAAGTTGCTATAATGACAGTTCTAGGCTGTGTATCTTCATTAACGACATTAACAACAGCTGTTATTCCAGCTCCACTTCCAGGCCTATACGCAGTTATAGCTATCCCGATCAGCACAATACTCGTCCTAATAATAGCAGAGATCGTTGGAAAATTCGGAGCTGCAACTTTCACTCAGTTTGTAAGCGGAACCTTATCCATATTTCTTCCAGGAGGCCCACCAATAGTTTGGATGGTTGTGCCAGCATGGTGTTTAGGAGGGATAGTAGTCGATGGCATTTTGTATTTAGCCGATAAGAAACCTAGCGAGTCAAGATTAACCACAACGGTTATTGGGTTGCTTTATAATATTCCAGGAGACCTTGTTTTATACTGGAGTTTTATGATCTTCTTAAATTGGGCATATTCACCAATCTTCTTCCTTTACAGTTTTATGATGATACACATGATCTTAGGAGGATTTGCTGGAGTTCTTGCACCAAATGTAATTACAAAAATCAAACCATTAATATGATCATGGGACTTGCAAGAAAACACTGTCTAATATTTTAAATAATCAGCTGGTTTTGTGATTCAGGCATTTCTATACATGAGAATTGAACAACCTATATGCACTTTAATTTGAGGTTCTTCACTATCTCTTTCTCGTTTCTTTATATCTGAGGATGTATTCTTTCACGTTTTTAGTGAGGTATTATAGTCGAAAAAGGGAAAATCTGACCGAATAGACGCGATTAGGTGTTTTCGCTATTACAAGGTGAATATTAGTGGATATACATCCCACTTGTTTCTAAATAAACGGGAGGATATTGTGTAAGAGGTACTCCTTCTTCTCTGCAATAATGGAGAAGAACCACTGTTGCTTGAACTTTTCTAATAAGGGAGTGGCCACTAATACTTTTAGCGTTTTACTAAAATCATGTAGTTATAGATGGAATTATTCAGTTTGGAAGATAAACGATATTAAGACTTAAGAAAAATCAATTTTACTCTCGAGGAAATGAAGGGATGGAAAGTTGGAGAGGTATAGGTTCGATAAACTGTTGGATGTTGAAATTTTGTTTCACATATTGTTGTTCATTTATAAGGGAATTATTAAAGATATTTTGGGGACAGGTGCTGCGATCTTTGAACATCCCACGTTTAGTGCTTTGAGGAAAGTTCTGGAAAATGAAGATATTCATTTGGTTGAAGGTGAAACTGTTGAAGGGGCTTTAAGGGAGTTTTCAAAGTTGCTGATAGATTCGGGTTTAGTGAAGGAAGTTCGGTTTGAAAAGCTTGACTCGAATAAGTGCATATTGCACATTGATAGATGTGTTTATGCTAAGAGACTTCACCATTGTTTGAAGCCTTTTCTTAAGGGGCAAACATGTAGGTACGCGTTGTTGGCTACGGCGATTTTTCAGAAGTTCTATGGAGGCAAACCTAAGGTAGCTCCATCTGATTTCCTTGAGGAAGGTAGTAAAACGGTAATCGAGTTTTAGTGCATATACTTAAGATTGGACGTAGGTTCTTGTTCCGCTTTCCCAACTGTCTCGCCATTCGATCTTTTTGATGAGGATAATCGAGTTGAATGCCCACAAAGTTTAACGATGCATAGCTTTGATTATGGAGTCTTCTCTGTTTTTATTCGATGGATTGGTTTAGGGGCAAAATGGCAAGTTTGTTTTGCATATTGTCGTAGTGAATATCTTTAGTAAGAATCCTAAAACTTTATATTAACACGATTCTGTAATTAGAGTAGGAGTTATGATATCCGCCCTTCCTATGGCTGAAGAGATGCCAACAGATGAAAAAGAACATAAAGTTCCTCATCATAGGGTGACTGATTTAACTTGTCGTTTGAAATACAAGAATTACCTGATATTTTAAGAGTAATCGTCTTGCTAAGCTTCAGGAAAGAGGATCGCCTCACAAAGCCGCTGCTTAAGAAAAAGGTAGAGGAGTATTTGGCGAACGGCGCTTCTATTAGGATGGACGATCTTGATGAAGCGTTGGAGGAGATGGTGTCTGAGGGACTTTTGGTCAAAAAAGATGGTAACTTTAAACTGACACGTCAGGGCATTCGGCTAGGTAAAGAATGGAAGAATTTGTTGATAAAAAGAGATCCAGTATTTGAGGTAGTGGCCGGATTGACCGATGGCTCCATTACTGGCCTTGTGGTTATCCTATCCGCCTTCTTAGCGGGTTTGAAAATGGAAATAGCATTGTTTGCTGCGATTCTGAGTTTGGCAGCGGTATCCATAACGAATTTCTCAAGCTTTATGCTGGGTGGAAAGACTGAGGATATGGCGAACATCCTTACTCTTAAGACTTTGATAGACCATAGCCTAAGTGATATTCCTGATAAAAAAGAGCGGGTGAGATCGTTAAGACTTGCTAAACACTTGTTTGCTATTCTGAGAAGGGAAATAACCAAGTCAAATCTCTTGTCGGCTTCAATTTGTGGTTTTACCACTTTTATGGCAGGCATTATACCAATAGTTGCTTTCTTGAGCCTACCAAATCCCCTCAACGTCATCGTATCACTTGGCATAATCGGAGTTATGACAACCGTCTTCCTCGTTCGCTATCGTGCTAAAAAAGCGCAGGTATCCTGGAAAGTGATCCTTCCAGAAACAATAGTGATTATTGTAATAGCAACCGTTATTTCATCAATAATTGGTAGCGGCTTATAGGATGATTTCTGAAAACCAGAATGTAGAGCTGAGGATTTTTTAAGTTCACTGGTAAAACAGTAGGATGTTAAAGGAAAGTATGACTGTTTTTAGCTATAAGTTTCTTCCAATTTTAGGATTATTTTGCTGGTTCAGGGAGAAATGTTTTAAGTTCTTCTAATACTGCCATTAGCCACCGTTTTTCTATGGCTTTGAAGCTTTGTATGTCAGCAAAGAGCTCTTTGAAAGGGCGAGGTAATGAAGCTTTATTGATTTCTTCCCACAAGTTCATTGGATTCGCTTTGTTTCCTGTGTATTCAAAGATCATGAGCTCTGCAAGCTTTATTACGCCATGTCTTAAACAGAGGATGGTTGACTCCAGCCGTTCTTCCGTCAATGCCCTTTCTGCCTTTCCTATAAAGGATCTGGCTTCATCAAGTAAATCGCCCACTAATTCTTTTCGTATAGGTTCAGTAAGAGTTGCATCTTTCTTTATAGAGCGTAGGATATTTTTCGGATCGTACAAGATTAAAGCCTCTCTAAGAGCAAATATCGTATCTGAATTTTCCTTTGCCATTTTCTTCAAAACATCAATAGAGCGAATTGCCACATTTACCACAATGTCTTGAACCACTCTTCGTTTCCACTGAAAAATACCTGACCCTTGGACTAGCACTACCAAATCGATGTCAGACAAACGATGAACATCGCCTCGTGCAGTGCTCCCTATAACTGCAACTCCAACTACTTCCTTGTTTGCTTGCAACTCTTCACTTATCTTCCTTGCTAAACGCAAATAATTTTCAGCCAACTTCAAGTAATTATTCTTCATATAACAACCTCCTTTCATATCGAATATAAAGCTGATGAAGCAGTTAACTCAGCAGCTATTTAACGCCAAATTACATCCTCTTCAATGATTGATTAAGATCAACAATTACAAGCATGCTTTTACAATAAACTAGACAGAGTATAAGACAAACTAAACGAGTCTATGCAAATTTAGTGCGAAGGGATTTGAACTCCTTGCAGATGATTTGTATGGATAAGTTCTGAAGATGAATTAAATGTTAACTGTGTAAAAACCGTTAGTGGAAGAATTACCCAGTTCCCAAAATTAGTGAAAGAAGAGAAGCAAAGGAAAAAAGCATTAGGATAACTCCTTCACCTGCGAATAGTCCAGAAGTTATTATTGTCCATTTTGTTCTGGCCACTCCGTGAGCCTTTACGTCTTTATTGTATTTCTTTCTTAGGTAAATATCAAGGGCTGCTCCAAGAGACATAGGTAAAATATAAGTAGATGGGATAAGCATCCCAACGGCGAAGGTTATGGGAGAGAATCCTCTTATGTTCTTTTTTGATTGAAAATAACTGAAAATTATAGAAAAAATTATTCCAGCCAAAATAAATCGTAAGTCATACATCTCTGGAAGGCTTCCTCCAACTATGGCTTCTCTAACGCCGAAAATATATCCTCCAGTTATAAGTGCGGTGGGGCATGGAAACTTGTTTGTTCCGAGACCGCCGAAAATGTTAATGAATATCCAAATTGTTCCCGCGCCTATTGCTGCGCCTGGGATTGTTGCTATCAGAATGGTTTTCAGCATGTCTTTTTCTGAAATTTCTGTAAGGGAACCCAATTTTAAGCTTCTCATGGTTCGTGTTGAAGACATTTCAAAGGCATTTAAGACAGAAAAACCGAGGAGTAAGATGGCAATATCTGGAGCGAAAAAAAGAACTGACAAAACTAAAACCATGTCAACACTAAAACTCGTTGAAAATCCTGTTTCTCCCATAGCCATAGCTACAAAGAAAGCTGCAACCAAAACTATAGGCACACCGATAGCAACTACATAAAATATCTCTAAGGCAATTTGAAAATAGCCGAATATAAAATATAAACCTAAAAGTACAGCCGGTGGAAGAAGAATCATTGAGGCGAGCGTCATCCATGTTGGGACTACACTTTTATAGTTTTCATTCGATGTCCTTCTAAAGCTTCGAAAGGCATCTACGAAGGCTTTGCGGTTTAATGCTATACCTATCAATGCAGTGGTTACCATTATGCCAATTGCAAATGAAAATATTCCTGGATGCATGATGTGCTTGGTGAACAATAAATCCGGTTTTGCTCCCTCAGAAAAGAACCACACGCCCATAGAATAAATCGCACCAAGCATCAATAACGCAAATCCAACAAAGGAAATAAAGAAGCCTAGTCCAGCCATCATTGGGGAAACCTCAAAACCTATGAAGCTTGGTAAAAAAGGAAGGGTTAACGTTCTTAATTTTCCAAGCGTAGTCCCAAACGCTATTAATGCTGAAACAAACATGGAACCAAAAGCCATTTTCTTCTCACCTTTGCCTCCACCTATTGCTTTAACCATTTGAGCTGTAGGTTGAACAAAAGGCCATCTTAACTTTAGAAATTGATCTTTAAAGGGCATCAGAAGAAATGTTCCCAACAACGAACCAATTAAGGCCAAGAAGAAGAGGAGTGGGAAAGAAGAAGTTATCTGTCGGCTTGCTTCTCCCTTGTAAATGACTAAAGCTGCAATGTTATCGCTAATTTCGAAGGCAGGTAAAAGGCAGGAAGTAACAATTATTATTAAGATGATATTTTCCTTGTAGTTATATTTGCCAGTAAGTTGCAAAAGGATATAACCGAGAAGGAATATCCCGCCTAGAGCTATTACTCCTACCTTATAGCTTAAATAAATTCCGAGAAAGGTGTACAGTACACCAAGGAGAAAGCCTAGAATAACCACGCGTTTAGTTAATATGTTCTCCTCATGCTTATTTGAAATTCCCATGTGTAATGCTCCGCTCAATTAGATTCAAAACAATACTTTCCTCAATTATTATTTCTTTAGGTATTTGACAAAAATTGGCACCACTGCGCCTTCTCCATAGATTTATAAGCGTGGAAGGCCAAGATAGAGTAGTAAGTACAGATCGAACAGGATGAATTTATGTGCAAAGGATAATTCCGAACCTTAAGATGTACCCTTTTGAAACTACTTTGATGGGAGTTTTGAAAGGAGTTGCTGATTACTTTGACATAGCTATCAGCGATGCTTGGTTATTTGGCGGATCTGGGCACGCATTTCTGATTAACATTCACGAACAACTTTGTCCAAGTGGCCCGTATTGCTGGAACTATGAAAACTTCTTCAAATTAGTTAGGAACCTCGGGATCTCAGTAAAGGATTTAGGATTCTTTTCCGCAAAAAGCACTCTTGATGAGAGAAGCAAAGTCGAGGAGGTTCTGAAGAAGAAGATTGATGCGGGGGATCCGTGTTCTCTCCTGAATATGGAGAACCAACTGATTTCGGGGTATGATGACAGGCATTTCATTCTACAACAACCATGGCCGAAGGCTAATTTGCCTATTACGCCCAAAACTTTAACGTTTCAGACCTGGAAGGAACTGGGAAATGAGATTCACATAAATTTCTTTACTTTTGCCAAAACAGAAAAGGCTGATGACGAAACGATCATTAAAGAAAGCTTAAGTTACGCGGTGGACATAGCTCGGAACCCTGACAGATATAGACTGGAGCACTACTACATTGGTCTCAAGGGTTATGACACATGGATTAAGGCGGTAAAGGATGGGTACGGCGCAAGTCACGGGAACTGGTGGAACGGAACAGTATGGCAGGAATGCAGGGAAATGGCTTCAAGATACTTTTCAGAAATCGCACAGAAATATCAAGGGAATATTTCGAGAAAGGCAATAGAATTAAGCAAACGATACAAGAAGCTTGCAAAGTTCCTAAACATAGCTAGAGACAAGAAGCTTGCCGATAATGAAAAACTTAAAGCGCTTCAGGAAGCACAAAAAGTTGAGGAATCCTGCATAAATGAGATCGAAGAGCTGCTGAACGCATTTAAACAGTAATGTTTCCCGCAATTTTTCTCATGCTCGGCAACAGAATTGGTCAAAGCCTATTTAAACGACTGGTTCGCCTATTCCCAAAAGAGTGGGATATCTCCCCCATACGGAAACCCTGTCGGAAACAAGATGTTAATTAGCCGTAGAGCCAACTTTCCACCTCTTACCTTAACATTTGGATTTTTGACCAACTCGCTAATGCCTTTGTATCCTGTGATCAAAGGATTTAGGCATGATAGCGGAATATCAAGTTGATAATCACTTTTGACATTGTCTGCGCTGACTGATACTTGTCCATTGTTGATATTTAGAACGGCGAGCCCCTCCTCGCTTAGGATTTTCAAGGTACACTCTTGATCATAAAACTCAGAATAGTGAAGTCTACGCTCAAATTCTTTCTCCATCTTGGTCAATAACGGAACAAGATTTAGAAGTCTTGCCATTCCAGCTCCGCTGCCACTCCGTATTCGTATCTCACCATCATGCCAGAAGGCGAAGCGCGCGAATGGATGGTCAGGATGAACAATGCAGTAAAATTCTTTCAAACTCTTGCTTTTCGCTATTTCAAGAATATAGTTAAAGATGACCTCGCAGGCCTCCTCGTCGTTTAAAACGCCTATTTCGTGGGCGCATGGACGGCCCCAATCTGTTCCAAGAGCGAGATATCCAATCGCTTTACCCTTCTTATCTATAAGAACCTCAAGTTTAGCTTCGGAACCTCCAGGCTTCCATTCCCACATTCTTGCTGAGCGTATTTCAGCGCAAGTTCTGGCAGCTGTGTTACTGTGGTAGATCTGTGTAATTTGTTCTAGATCGGCTTTTGTAAAGGATCTAAATTCGTATGACCTTTTTTCCGATGAGCCTCGTTGTTTGGGTTTTATGACAATCTCTGTCTTCATCATGGCTGGTGAATATCCGTAGTGTGGATAGAGCCAGGGGTTTCCCCACAAAATTGTTATGTCAAAGCCTTGAGTCTTCATGTATTGAATGGCGTTCCTCATGACCGCTGAACAATAACCTTTCCTTTGGTAGTCCGGATGAGTTGCAACAGGAGCAACAATTGCACCATTCACTATGGTGGTTCCAATTCTTAATGGCCGCCGTATAAGCATCATCATGCTTACAATCTTTCCGTCAACCTTTACTATACGTAGATCTCCTTTCCGGAAGTTTGTATCTTCAGTAGTTGTGACCTTGACGATAGCATTCTCTAGTTTGGACTGTTTAAACGCCTTACACACCATGTCATAGATTTCTGCATATTCTTCGGGATTAGCAGCGCCGACGAACATTCCCATTCAATAACAGCCTCGAATAATATGCTGTGCCATTACAGATTTCGGTTATGATATTTTATTCTTATAATTAACATCTCCATAGGAAAACAGTTAGTGAGAGTAAAGTTTAAGTTTTCTATTCCGTGAATATATTGCTCGCAAACTTCCTTTTTGATATGGTTTATCTAGCATCACCTATCCTTTAAGAACTAACAGTTATTTTAGAAATAATTAGAATACTTTTAAATATCTATAAAAGAAAAATTTTAATGGGAAGGAAGATTTGGGAAAAGGTTTCTTTGTCAGTACATTCTTGGCGCTATTGCTGTTGTCTTGCCCTTATTTGCCAACAACTGCTGTTTCTGAGGTTCATGATGTAGCGGTTATCGATGCTGAGGTATTTCCAACGTGGACTGTTCCCATAGCTATTGATGTCTTCATCAATGTTACTGTGGAAAACCAGGGAACCAGCTATGAAACGTTTAATGTAACCATCCATGCTGGTAACATCACGGTTCAAACCTTGACGGTCGCTAACTTAGCGCCAAGTATGAATATAACTCTCACAATTGAATGGAATCCTTTCCCAGTAAGGGTAATGATCTGGCCACCACCATGGCCAAAACCAGCCGAGCCGATGATTAAGAACATAACGATATGGGTTGAGGTTGGTCCAGTCCCAGGTGAGGTAGACCTGGCGGACAACGTTCATGTAGATGGAGTATTACGCGTAATTTGGGCACCCATAGACTATAATGGTGATGGAAAAATCGGAATATTTGATGTAGCTGTGACGGCTAGGCTCTTCGGATCCTACGAGGGAGACCCCACTTATGATCCTATGCTAGACTTCAACCAAGATGGAAAAATCGACATACTCGACGTCACTTTCCCTGTCATGAACTTCGGGGTAGAGTATGCATAGAGACCGAAACTTTGGCGGGACGGATTATTAGACCCTTTGTTGTATGGGAGGAATCTCCGTTTTCTCTTGAATGTGTACACGATTACACCAACGGCTATCGCTCCAACCACGACAAGGACCGGCCACCACGTTGGATAATGCAGATGCGTAAATGCATCTTCTTGTCCATCTCCACCATCATCATTGGTATACGGGGGCGTTATCGTCGTCGGATGATAAACAATTATCACAGGATCGTACACTATCCTTGTCGTGTTAACGATATCACCATAGGGCAGCCCGAAAAAGCCAGCGTCGAAGAGCGATCGATCGATCGACTTGGCATCTAGAAACATCATCCGCTTCACGTCTAAAGTTTTATTTAAACCGTCTGATGTGTAGAGGGTGAAGTTTTCAGGCAATTCGAAGTCAAGTATCTTGAATCCATCCGCCTCGTACGTTCCGGTTTCATTGTTATAATTCTTGGCGGCGAAGACGAAGTCTCTGCCGTTCACGGTGAGCTCTCCCCATGGAAGAACCGGCTTCACCATATGTGAGAACCTGAGCACAATCCCGTATGTTGTGTTGGATGGATTCCCTGGCAGAGTAAGCCTTGTGATGTTCAAGCTCAAGTCTGATTTGATTTTTGTAAAGTTGGCTGTGCGGAGAATGTGCATATCAAAGCGTATATCAAAGTTAAAATTAATGTTATACGGGTTGGGGTCATACTCGCCACCATCTGGTTTTCCAATAGTCCCCGTTAGGTTAGAGCACCCCGTGTAGCCAATATACCAATTGATTGTTTTTCCCTCTGGTGTGTCAAGGTACGTTACGTTTGATCGGAAAAACTTCCCAGTCAAGTAGCCCTCCGCCACGAAGTTTTCAAGTTGAGTTTCGTTAAAACAACCCGTGTCAGTTGGTGAGTAGGTGAGGTTGCCCAGATCTGGATACACCACACAGACCCCGCCGCCTAGATTGCCTAAAGTATAAAAGCTCTGTATAGGCGTTCCGGAAGGAAGCTCCAGAAGCGAGCCAGCTGGAAGAGAAACAGTCGTCCCATTGTCATAAGTGAGGTTAACGGCAACCGGAAGAGTTATGTTCGCACTTTTTTCCAGAGGAGTATCTATGAAAGCCCCCCACTCTAAAGCGTGAGAACCCCAATACGTTATGTTTTGGCTCCAGTTCCTCAACCCGAATTCTTTAAACCACCATGTAAGACCATGCCAATCTCTATACCTAGCGCCGACAGTGGTGTTGTCACCTTCAAACCATGTTCCGTTTACGTACATGTCGGGGTTATGTACGGGAGAACGTTCCTCTGTAGGTTGAGCGTAAGCCGGTTGAGGCGTCCATGCCGGAATGAGGGCGACCAGTAAGATTAGAACAGCGAAGACTGTGAAGATATTATACTCTTTTGGCATGACTGCTTTACACGCCCCGTGCTTAACACAGCTCGCAAAATAAAAAATACTTTATGAATCAAGTATAAGGATTGCAAATCGCCTGCTTCGGTCGAAATTTTAGACTTTCAGAACGCAATTGCCGAATCTACGATTAGCATTTCATTCTTTCAGAATAAAAAACCCTCTAGACACAAACTGAGATTACAGATGTAATTTGTGCAAATTTAGTGCGGGGG
>ENA-OSAI01000267-OSAI01000267.1-marine-sediment-metagenome-genome-assembly--contig:-NODE-267-length-26208-cov-14.407678_pt1 | contig 26208 bp, 27 predicted proteins | sample MGYA00237871_ERZ529316 | MGnify/ENA primary metagenome ERZ529316 (study PRJEB26369, sample SAMN03142814) | marine sediment metagenome | biome: marine; feature: borehole; material: sediment...
CCTTGACCCCAAAGGGCCGGAGGCGGTATAATAGGCAAACGGTGGTGATTGAAACACCTTGGTTCTAACCGGAGGGATTTTACACAATAATTTGGATTTTATCTTTGAAAACTAGATTTGTGAATTAAGTATCAATATACAAGGGTATTGTTGTTAGATGTAAAGTAAGCATTGAGTTGAGTGCGGATTCCATCCAGAAGGTTCTACGAGATGATGATTAATGCTTAATCAAATCACCCTAAATTTAAAGGAGTGCAAAGAGCGAGGCGCTTATCGGGGCTTTTTTGCCTCTCCTAACAGGGTTATACGTTTTATCGAGGAAGCAAAGGGAAAAATATTAAAAACAATAAGGGGGAATGGTTTAGAATGCGTGAAGCTGTTATTGTAAGTGCAGTACGAACAGCTATAGGCAGGTTTGGTGGAAGCCTAGCAGGAATTCCTGCTCCCAGGCTGGGCAGCATAGTTATCAAAGAAGCCTTGAAGCGTGCTGGCATCAAGCCTGAAGATGTTGATGAGGTATTCATGGGATGTGTGCTGCAGGCAGGACTGGGTCAAAACGTGGCAAGACAGGCAGCTCTGGGTGCCGGTATTCCTGTAGAAGTTCCGGCAATGACTATCAACAAAGTGTGCGGTTCAGGCCTTAAGGCTGTAAACCTGGCAGCAATAACCATTGGAGTCGGGGATGCCGATATCATAGTGGCAGGTGGAACGGAAAACATGTCAGCTGCTCCTTACCTTCTGCCCAAAGGAAGATGGGGTTATAGGATGGGTAATGGAGAGCTGGTTGATTCAATGGTGCATGATGGTTTGTGGGATATCTTTAATGACTATCACATGGGAATAACGGCTGAAAACCTGGCAGAGCACTACAACATATCCAGGGAAGAACAGGATGAGTTTGCGGCTGCAAGCCAGCAAAAAACTGAAAAGGCTATTAAAGAAGGCAGATTTAAAGATGAAATTGTACCGGTAGAAATTCCTCAGAAAAAAGGAGACCCCATCATTTTTGACACAGATGAATATCCCAGGTTCGGTACAACAGCAGAGAAACTTGCCAAACTCCGCCCGGCTTTTAAAAAGGATGGCACTGTTACTGCGGGCAATTCTTCTGGAATCAATGATGGTGCTGCTGCAGTGGTTGTTATGGCTAAAGAAAAAGCAGAAGCCCTTGGGATAAAGCCCATGGCAGAGATAATTGGATACGGCCATGCAGGAGTTGACCCTAAAATCATGGGCATAGGGCCTGTTGGGGCCACAAGAAATGCCGTTAAAAAAGCTGGTATCAACCTTGAAGACATAGAGCTTATTGAAGCCAATGAAGCCTTTGCAGCCCAATCCCTGGCAGTGGCAAAAGAACTAAACTTCAACCTTGATGTTGTAAATGTAAACGGTGGTGCCATTGCCCTGGGACACCCCATTGGAGCAAGCGGAACCAGGATTCTTGTGACCCTGCTTTATGAGATGATAAAGCGAGACAGCAAGCTGGGCCTGGCTACTCTGTGCATCGGTGGAGGTCAGGGTGAGGCCACTATAGTTAAAAGGTAGATAGCTGAATTCTTTTGTATACAGGAGTCAGGAGAAGCAAATAAAACTCCTGACTCCAGTAAATAGACCAATATGATTCAGCCCTTCTGGGCACTGCCTGCCCTGGGAATTGCAGGTCTTGGTGCAAGGGATATTATGGGATACTGTTTAACGGTGTTAATATATTCAGGTATAATCATCAGCCTGGGATTAATGTTCCTCTAGAAGAAAATGAAGGTTAAATAGCTCTACAAATTTTAAAAGGCCAGCGGTACAAGTTGTTAAAAAAATAACAAACTGGGCACTGATGAATACCTTAAGAAATTTAGTTCTTCTCCAAAAACAGTTGGTTACGAGTTAAAATAACAGCTAATATTTCTAACCAGCTTTATTCAGAGAAACACCTCGGCTGGTTAGATAGCCTTGCCCGGCTCAAGAGTTTCTACACCGGCCAGCTTCGGCAGTCAAGGCAACCCTTAGGGGTGCCCTGTGGTGGCTTTGACTGCCTCATTGTCGGTGTGGATACAAGCCAACCAGGCACCCGGCACTCAAAAGTTAATTGAGTGCCGGGCCCTTTTCCATGCTCATTAAAATCGCGGCCGCTTGCAAGCAACGTACGCTGTTGTTGAAATATCAGGCAAATTACCGGCAGTTAAAAAGTTTTCGGATGGGTTCTGTCAAGGCTCCATTACTCAAAATTTAAAAGAAGAAGCAGATTGGCTTTCAATATTCGATCTTGCTTTACAACCCTAAGAGGAAAACAAAAGAGAAATCAGCTTTGCTGTTTCTCTTAAAATTGTGAAAGACCCCGGGGCCGTGGCAGGAAAAAAGTTGCTGTCAGCCAGCTGGAGTTTTTTAAAAAATAATTGATTCTACTGCAAAAAGCCTATTTTTTAAAATGGCTATACCTTTCAATCAGCAACTTAAATCGAAAAGCGGAGGTAAGCCTTAATTACAAGGAGCATTAGAGGTTTTTGGTAAATTGAACTGGCTGAAGGGAAGGAGCGAAATCTGAATGATGGAGCAGGATGCTCCCGAAAGGATTCACAGCCCATAAATGCCTCTTTAAATCCGGTTCGATTTTGGCCTGAGCAAGGCTTAGTTCTATTCAAAAAGCTCTACGCAGCCTTGATTAAAGCTTTGCCTTTATAGAAGATGAGGCACTACTACTGTAATAATTGGACCACCTATTTTACACAAATCCCATGCTGAATTAACTGCATAGCCATATTTTTTAATAAAATTACTCTATACTTTGTGATAGTATGCAGCCCCGACTACAACATATAGATTGAATTCCTTGCGAGTCCCTGTTTCATTCAAATAATATATACTTCAGATACTCTTCATCAATCATACAACTTAATCTTTTTTTCTTTAGGTTCATATATTTTGCATCATCTTTTCTCAGTAAATTCATGGTTAATCGCTTCAACAATGCCATGTTTTCTGCTTCATAATCTTTTCTTATCCTGCTGCCATCTTCATTATACGTAACATCCAAAACCCAGTGCGCCTTGTTTTCTACTCCCCAGTAACCTCTTACAGCTCTCTCAAATTCTTTGGCATCAGGCCCTATACTTGCTATGAAATGACGATATTCTATGCTTTTTTCGTCACCTATAATCTTCTCTAACTTTACCATTCCAATAATTTATGCCGTTTATTATCAGCTCTTGGATCCTCAATTTCTCCAAAATATTCTTCTATTTTCGTTGTCATTCTATCACCTGCCATACAGTAAATATTTTCGTAATCTACTGTATCACAGATGTTTAAGGTTGTCCAGTCCTATTTTTTGCATGTGACGCTTTTGCAAATTCCAAATGATTTTGCCCTGGGATATGCATTATTACAGATTGACAAATTTAGATTATTTGTGGTAAATTATTTTCTATAAGGCTGGATGGTAAGCAAAAGCTCGTATAATTCCCGTAATATGGTCGGGAAGTCTCTACCGGATGACCTTAAATCATCCGACTACGGGTGAAACATATTTGTAATAAGCACGTAGGTGGATTTATACCTACCCGGTGTTTGAATTTCTGCCCGTAACCATTACACCGGGAATTTTTTTTAAAGGGGGAGGATGTTTTTGAACATTCAAGATTTTTTAGCAGCTGTCGGAGTTGTGATTAATGGACTACCTCAGGGGCTCCTGGCATTAACCTTTGGTTTTGCTTCAGTTCCTACTGCAATAGCTTTTATTATTGGAGCAATAGGGTGTGGAGCTTTAAACCTCGTTGCACCAATCTCATTCCAGGCAGAAACCATTACACTTGCCGGTACAATGGGAAGCAATTTAAGGGAAAGGCTTTCGATGATTTTCTTTGGTGGAGCAATCATGGCCCTTATAGGAATTTTTGGAGCCCTCGAAGCCATTGTGAATTTTGTGGGTCCGGTAATCACCAATGGCATGATGGCAGGAGTTGGAATAATGTTGACCAGAGTGGCTATTAACATGACTAGAGACAACAAACCCGTTGGATTTGCTTCCATTGCTGTCGGCCTTGCTGTGTATGTTTTAACAAAGGACCTTGTGTATACTATTGTTTCATCTGTTGTAATTTCAAGCATTATTTCGGGTTTGCTGAAACAGGACAAACACATTATTTCAGATGTAAATGACAGATTCCAACTGCAGAAATTTGTTGTAAACCCTGCGGTAATCCGTGGGGCACTGGCCATGGTGTGTCTGAATATCGGGGCCAACATAGCTTTTGGAAACATCACGGGTTCTATCGCCAACAGACCTGTTAACATAGACCATCTTGCAATAGTGAGCAGTTTGGCTGATATGGGTTCGTCTTTGTTTGGCGGCGGACCTGTAGAATCTATCATTTCAGCTACAGGAGCGGCTCCAAACCCTGTGGCAGCTGGAGTCATTATGATGGGATTGATGGCGGCGATTCTGCTTGTGGGCCTTTTACCCAAAATAGGCAAACATGTTCCTGCTGAGTCCATTTCAGGTTTTTTGCTAGTCCTCGGTGCTATTGTTACAGTACCGATAAATACTAAAATGGCGATGTCTGATCCCCTTGTAGGCGGAGTTACCCTGGCGGTTACTGCGACTGCTGATCCTTTTTTGGGAATGGTTTCAGGCGTTATTATTAAATTTATTGTGTCCACTATAGGCATGTAAGGGGGAGTTGGATGTGAAAACTTATACACTGGAGATCTGTGGTCTGAAAAGAAAGCTTCCCATAATACCCATTTCAGATGAATTGAGCATTGCGAGTTTTGTAATACTGGGGGACACTGAACTGGTGTGCCGAGTTGCTCCGGAACTTGTGAAAAGGCTTCCGGAAGTGGATGCACTTGTTTCAGCTGAAGCCAAAGGTATACCACTAATACACGAAGTTTCCCGAATTATGGGAATGAACTATATAGTTGCGCGCAAAAGCGTAAAAGCTTATATGGAAAACCCTGTAATAGTTGAGGTGGATTCAATAACAACCCATGGAAAGCAGATATTGTGTTTAAATGGGATTGATGTTGAAAAAGTAAAAGGGAAAAGAGTGGCAATCATAGATGATGTTATCAGCACAGGTGCTTCAGTGGCGGCCGTTGAAAAGCTTGTTAAAAAAGCAGGCGGAAAGATTGTTGCTAAAGCGGCCATCCTTGCGGAAGGTGATGCGGTAAACAGGGATGATATTATATATCTTGGCACTCTACCCCTTTTTGATAGAGAGGGCAACATCATAAAGTAGATATTTGGGTTCGAAAAATATTGAAACTCTGGACCAATAAAATGCGGGAAATAGCAGCGCAAAATTTTTTCGCTGCATTTTCCCCATGATTTGCTGAAATAGGAGCACATAATTGTTTGTTGTTTTTTTCCAGTATACTATTAACTGAAGTTCAACCAACATTTTTTTCCAGTCCTAGAAACGTTGAAAACATTGACTTTAATAAGCTAGGAGAGTCTACACTGCAAAACGGGTTTTTGGAGTATAAACCCAGTAAAATCAAGGCTTTAGCGGAGTTTTATGGTTGAACTTCGGTATTAAACAAAAAACAGGTAAATGCTTTTATTACTTCATTTTACGTTCAAATAGCCAAGCCAATACTCCACCATCTATAAATTTTATATATGTTTAAAAAGAGCATAAACCGGCTAAATAACAAGGGACATCAGCTAATGAAATATTTCACAAAGTTAGACGTCTTTTGATTAGGCGCAATTTGTGTTATAATATTAACAACATTGTTTGCAGCCTGTCTAATTTTGTTGAAATAATAACACCCATAATGTATAATGGTAGGTGTATTAATTGGGTAAAAAGTAGGTGTATTATTTGGATAAAAAGAATGGAACAAGCCTTTTGAAATACATTGCCCTCATAAATTATATTGGCTTTTCCATTGCTGCACCTGTTATAGGTGGTGTAATGCTGGGGAAATATCTGGATGATCTCTACAATTCCAGGTTCATCTTTTTGCTCATTTTTACTGTATTGGGGGTCTTAACAGGGTTTAGAAACCTTTATGTTTTTGCATTAAAAAATGGAACCAGAAAGTGAGCCCCCCTATGGACAGTATTCAGAATCTTGAGATTCATATTATTAAAATAACAATTAAGCTTTTTTTAATTGTTTTATTAATAACAGCTTTACTCAAACAGGCTTATTTAGAAGTGTTTTTGGGGCTGTTGTATGGCCTTCTTTTAAATTTGATAAATTTCCTTCAGCTGGCTTCAACCTTTAAAAAAGCCCTTTACATGGAACCGAACTCAGCAAGAGTTTACGCTATCTTTCGCTACATTTTAAGGTATTCTGCAATGATGGTATTCCTTCTGATTGCCCTCAAAATTCCTTATATAAATTTTGTTGCTGTTTGTATGGGTTTGGTAATAATGAAAGGCGCGATATTCTGGGATAGTTTAAAAAACAATCCTTGGGCAGATAATGAATTACCGTGTATTAAATGCAGCAAACTACAAATAGCACCAACACATGAAGCAGGGAAAGGGGATGAAGCCTTGAATTTTTTCCCGAAAACACTTTACACTTTCACTCTTTACGGTGTTAGAATTGAAATAACTGAAACCGTTGTGGTAACATGGTATATTATAGCGGGATTGGCTCTTTTTTCTATAATGGCCGGGAAAAATCTAAAAAACATTCCTGATGGTTTTCAAAATTTTGTTGAATTGCTTGTGGAATCTATTGAATGGCTTGTAAAAACAACGATGGGAGAAAAGAGGTTGGGGTTTACTGCATATATTGGGACCCTGACTATCTACCTTGCTGTGGCTAATCTTATTGGTCTTGTTACATTAAGACAACCTACTGCTGATTTGAGCACAACCCTGGCCCTTGCAGCTGTAACCTTTTTCCTTACCCAGTACTACGGTATTAAGGAAAAGGGCTTTATTAAATATTTGAAGAGTTTCGCGGAACCGCTGCCCTTTATGTTACCGCTCAACATTATTGGAGAGCTGGCAAATCCTTTTTCTATGGCCTTTAGGCTGTTTGGTAACGTGCTGGGAGGATACATTATAATGGTCCTTGTTTACAGAGCTGCACCTTTTGTAATACCGATTCCACTGCACCTTTACTTTGATATTTTCGCAGGGATTTTACAGACATTTATTTTCAGCATGTTAACGATGACCTTTGTGTCTATGGCTATGGATTAAAATTTGTTAATTTAAGAAAGAGGTGGTGATTATCGTTGGCTGTGGAAGCTGCTAAAGGCTTTGGTCTCATTGGGGAGATCAAGGAGACAGAAAAAAAAGCTGAAGATTTAAAGAAAGAAGCCTCTCAAAAAGCAAACAGGATCATCAAAGAAGCTCGCAGCAAAGCTCAGGAAATCATCAAAGCAGCAGAAAAGGAGGCAGCACAGCAGAAACAGAAACTCATTAGTTCTGCTACAGAGGAAGGCAAAAAGGAGGTTGAAAAGATACAACAAAAATATGAAGAGGAAGCTGAAAAATTAAGGGAGATTGCCCTTAAAAACATGGACAAAGCGGTGAATTTTATTGTGGAGAGGATAGTGAAGCAAAATGGCTAAAGTAAACATCAAGAAGATGTCAGTTATTGCTCTCCAACAGGATAAAAAGAAGGTTTTGTCTATACTGCAAAAGCTGGGTTGTGCAGAAGTTATAGATGTGAGAGAGAAGCTGAATACAGCAGATAAAGAAAAACTGGTTACAACACAAACCAAACGAGAATTGAGAGAATTATTAAACGACCTTAAGTTTACCCTGGAGTTTCTTTCACGATTCAGTCAGACCAAAAAATCCATTTTTGCTCCAAAGCCCCTTTATTCAGAAGAGGAAATGAGAAACATTTCTCACAGAGAGGAAGTAATCAACACTGTTAAAACCTGCAGAGGACTGGAGAAGCGGTTAACAGAACTTAAAAGCATGGAAATGAAGCTTCAAAACACCATGGAAAACCTTCAACCATGGAAAATTTTAGATATACCCGTTGAATCCCTGGGACAAACTGCTCATGTAGTATTTCAGGTTGGGACCGTGCCTGAAAAGAACTTTGAAGAGTTTAAAAGCAAAATAGCAGAGGTTTCAGCATCCTATCTGGAAAAAATATGGGAAGAACGGGAAGAAGCCTTTGTTTTTCTGGTATATCACAAAGATTTTGAGAAGCAGGTTGGAGAAATTCTAGCTGAATCAGCCTGGTCAAAACAAGATCTACCCGAAATCAAAGGAACTCCCAAAGAAGCCCTTCAGGAATGTGAAAAACAGCTTTTAGAGATTCAAAAGGAAAGGGAATCAATACAGGAGAAAGCTATCAAACTTGCTGGAAATGCTCCCTTAATTGAGGTGGCTTTTGATTATTATACAATTGTCTTTGAGAGAGAATCAGCTGCTGAGAAACTGGGAGCCACAGAAAAAGTCTTTTATCTTGAGGGCTGGATTCCTGAGCCTGAAACTGAAAAGGCGAGAAAAGCCCTAACAAAGGAAATTGACGGCATATACATTGTTTTTGAAGAACCAGAAACTGATGAAGCAAATGTTCCCACGGTTGTAAAAAACCCCAAGGTTGTAGAGCCTTTTGAGCTTATTACAGATCTTTACAGTCTTCCAGGACCAAATGATATAGATCCCAATATTTTCATGGCACCCTTTTTCTTCTTGTTTTTTGGGATGATGATCAGTGATGCTGGATACGGAATTGTGTTGGCCCTGTTGGGCTTGTGGGCTCTTAAAAAGCTTAAACCCGAGGGAATTGGTAAAAAGCTTTTCAGTTTAATTTTTCTCGGTGGAATTTCAACCTTTATATGGGGGGCCATGTATGGCGGATGGTTTGGTGATTTAATCAAGCTGCCACCCCTTTGGTTTAACCCTTTAGAAGACCCAATGCGCCTCCTATTGTTTAGTTTTATCCTGGGAATTATACAAATATACATGGGATTAGCACTGCAGGGCTACAAAAATATCAGGGATGGAAAGACACTTGATGCAGTTTTTGACCAGGGATTCTGGATGGTATTTTTAAGCGGATTCTTGATGTTCGCTCTGCCCCAGACGAAAGGGATTGCCAGGTATGTTGTTATAGCGGGAGCAATTGGCCTGGTATTGACCCAGGGAAGACATCAGAAGAGCGTTGTTGCAAAGGTGGGATCAGGTATTCTCAGCCTCTATGATGTAATGAGTTATGTCAGTGATGTGTTGTCTTATTCCAGAATTCTGGCTCTGGGTCTGGCTACAGGGGTAATAGCTACAGTAATAAACACAATGGGAAGACTGCTGGGAGTTAACATCATAGGATACATTATCATGGTTGTTCTCCTTGTTGGAGGTCACCTGTTTAATATCGCTATTAATGCCCTTGGCGCTTATGTCCATTCCAGCCGCCTTCAGTATGTTGAATTTTTCAGCAAGTTTTATGAAGGTGGTGGAAGGGCATTAGAACCCTTTACTATAAAAACTAAATACACAAAATATAGAAATGGGGAGGAGATTTAAATGGAAATCACTTTAGGACAATTTATTGCTTTGCTTGGAGCTGCTCTGGCAGTTCTATTACCAGGAATTGGTTCGGCAAAAGGAGTAGGTATTGCAGGGGAAAGCGCAGCAGGAGTTGTTACAGAAGATCCTAACAAATTTGGTCAGACACTGCTCTTGCAGGCAATGCCTGGTACGCAGGGGATTTATGGGCTTTTAACTGGATTTGTGATCATGCAGAAGATAGGTTTAATTGGGGGCAACTTCCTTCCGCTTACAACATATCAGGGGCTGCTTGTGTTCAGCTCAGCTTTACCCATCGCTCTGGTTGGGCTGTACTCAGGAATAGCTCAGGGTAAAACGGCAGCAGCTGGTATGGGTATTGTAGCCAAAAGACCGGAGGAACTTGCCAAAGGTATCACCTATGCAGCTATAGTTGAAACATACGCCGTGCTGGCATTGCTGGCATCAATCCTTATGCTGTTTGGAATCAAGTTTTAGGGGAGTGGCCCAGATGGAGGGAATCCAAAGAATAAAAGAAAGGATCTTAGAAGGCGCGCGACAGGAAGCCGATAAGAAGATTAAGGATGCGGAAAAAAAAGCCCAGGAAATCCTTGAGAAAGCCAGAAAGGATGCAGAGAATAGGAAAAAGAAGCTTCTGGAAAAGGCAGCCCGGGATGCAGAAGACATCAAAGCCAAGATGATATCAATGGCCGAACTGGATATGAAGAAAAATCTACTGGCTGTAAAGCAAGATATGGTGGATAGAGCTTTCCAGCAAGCGCTGGAAAAGTTAAAAAACATGGAGACCGTGAAGTATGAAGAAATCCTTACAGCCATGATTCTGCAGGCCGTTGAAACAGGAGAAGAAGAGATTATCCTTTCAAAACGCGATTTAGGAAGGCTTTCTAAAGATTTCATAACAAAATTGAACAATTTACGGGAAAGAAGGTTAAACCTGAAATTATCCAGGGAGAGCAGAGATATTGAGGGAGGATTTATATTAAAATCCAGAAGAGTCGAGACAAACAGTTCTTTTGAATCTATTATGAGGATGGAAAGGGATAATATTGAATCAAGAATCGCTGGCATCCTCTTTGAAGATTAGGGGGAGATACAGCATGGAAGAATATCTATATGCGACGGCAAGGGTAAAAGCTCTGGAGATAAAGCTTATTTCCCAGAATTTAACAGAAAGGCTCCTGGATGCTCCATCCGCAGAAGAAACCGCCAAAGTGCTCAGTGAAACAGAATACGGTTCATATTTTGGAGAAATCGGCAGTGTTTATAATTTTGAAGAAGCTATTTATAAACACCTAAAGGATGTATTCCGTATTATAGATGACTCAACTGGAAACCCTGACTTTACCCGGATATTCAGGTATAAGTACGATATTCACAACCTTAAGGTTTTGCTGAAAGCAAGCTATATTGGAGAAAGTTATGAAGACATTCTTATCCCTATAGGGACAGTGGAAGTGGAAAGGATAAAGAAAACTGTATCGGATAAGGATTTTTCCGAGCTTCCAGCTTTTTTAAAAGATGCAGCCCATGAAGCTGTTGCAGGCTTTGAATTGAATCACGACCCCCAGTATGTTGATTTTATCCTGGACAGATATTTATACAGCAAAATGCTTGATACAGCAAAAAGATTGGGAGATTTTGCTGAAGAATTTGTAAAAACTGAGATCGATCTGATAAACATCAACACCTTTTTGAGATTTAGAAAAATCGGGATAAGTTCATCGAGGCTGAAGGAAGCATTGATTGATGGTGGCTATTTGAAACCGTCCTTTTATGTTGAGTATTTTGCTGAACCCTTAAACAGTTTTGCCGAAAGCTTATCAGTGAGCCGCTACGACAGGGTTGTTGATGAAGGTATTCAGAAATGGATTGTGGATCAAGATGCCACACAACTGGAAAAGGCTCTGGATAACTACCTTATCGACCTGGCAAAACAGGGTAAATATGAAGCCTTTGGAGTAAAACCAATTCTGGGCTTTCTCAAAGCAAAAGATAATGAGGCAAAGCTGTTGAGGCTCATCTTTGTAAGTAAAATCAATGAAATTCCTGTAGAAAAAATTAGGGAAAGGTTACGTGATACGTATGTATAAGATAGGTGTGATTGGTGACAGAGATACCATTTTGGCTTTTAAAGCCCTGGGAATTGATACCTTTCCGGTAGAAGACTTTGAACAGGCACGTAAAGCTTTGAAGGAAGCTGCCCAAAAAAAATATGCAGTAATTTTTCTGACAGAACAGATGGCCGAGAAAATTCAGGATACCATAGATCTTTACGTTGATAAAATGCTGCCATCCATTATCCTTATTCCGAACAACCGGGGCAGCCTAGGAATTGGTATGAAAAACGTTAAATCTTCTGTTGAAAAAGCAATCGGTGTAGACATCTTTTTGAACGAAAGAGAGGGAGAGGAAATTGAAACAGGGAAAAATCACTAAGATTTCCGGTCCTCTGGTTATTGCCGAAGGTCTTGATGACGCAAAGATGTTCGATGTGGTGCGAGTTGGTAAGGAAAGGCTCATTGGTGAGGTAATTGAAATACGGGGCCAAAAAGCATCCATCCAGGTTTATGAAGAAACAGCAGGTTTGAGTCCTGGAGATCCAGTAGAAACCACAGGAGCGCCTTTAAGCGTTGAATTGGGTCCGGGCATGTTGGAGAACATTTTTGATGGTATTCAAAGACCTTTAGACAAGATCCAGCAGCAAGTAGGAGAGTTTATAACCAGAGGGATAGAAGTTCCGGCCCTTGATAGGGAAAAAAAATGGAAATTTGTTCCGGTGGTTAAGGTTGGAGATGAGGTAACAGGCGGAGACATTATCGGTGTTGTTAAGGAAACCGTTATAGTTGATCACAAGATAATGGTGCCACCGGGAATTGAAGGCTCAATAGAAGAAATTTATGAAGGCGAGTTTACCGTTGTAGACACAATAGCTAAAATCAAAACCAAAGAAGGAATAAAAGAAATACAGATGATGCAGAAATGGCCGGTAAGAAAGATCAGGCCCTATAAGAAAAAACTGCCTCCATATGAACCCATGACAACAGGCCAGAGGGTTATTGATACCTTCTTTACCGTTGCCAAGGGGGGAACAGCCAGTATACCCGGCCCCTTTGGAAGCGGGAAGACAGTTGTTCAACACCAGCTTGCCAAGTGGGCAGATGCGGATATTGTGGTGTATATAGGATGTGGTGAACGGGGTAATGAGATGACAGAGGTTCTGATTCAGTTTCCCAAACTGAAAGACCCCAAAACTGATGAACCGCTGATGAAGCGTACTGTGCTTATTGCCAATACTTCTAACATGCCTGTGGCAGCGCGAGAGGCCTCAATATATACGGGAATAACCATTGCTGAATACTTCAGGGATATGGGCTACAGTGTTGCTCTGATGGCTGATTCAACTTCCCGTTGGGCCGAGGCTTTAAGAGAAATGTCAGGCAGACTGGAAGAAATGCCAGGCGAGGAAGGCTATCCCGCATATCTGGCTTCAAGGCTCGCCGAGTTCTATGAGCGTGCGGGCAGGGTCGTGTGCCTGGGTAAAGATGATAGAGAAGGAACATTAACTGCGGTTGGTGCTGTTTCACCGCCGGGTGGAGACCTATCAGAACCCGTTACACAGGCTACCCTTAAGGTTGTTAAAGTTTTCTGGGCCCTTGATGCTTCACTGGCGTATGCACGACACTTCCCGGCTATAAACTGGCTGACAAGTTATTCATTATACCAGGATACTGTTGAAAAATGGTTTAGTGAAAACATCAGTGAGGAATGGGGAAAGCTCAGAAAAGAAGCCATGAAGATCCTCCAGGAAGAATCCAGTCTGCAGGAAATAGTTCGCCTGGTTGGTATAGATGCTCTATCTATGAAAGACAGGCTTGTGCTTGAAACGGCCAAATCCATCAGAGAGGATTTTCTGCATCAGAATGCTTATCATAATATTGACACGTATGCCTCCCTTAAAAAACAGTACTACATGCTGAAAACAATCATGACCTTTTACACAGAAGGTATGAGAGCCCTGGATGCGGGAGTTGAATTCAAAAAACTGGAAAACCTCCCGGTAAGGGAAAGGATTGCAAGAGCAAAATACATCCCGGAAGAAGACAAAGAACAGATTCTTGAGATAGAAAAAGAATTGAAGAAGCAGGTAGAAGAACTTACATCCGAGGGAGGGGTTATGAGTGCTTAAAGAATACAGAACGGTAAGAGAAGTTGCAGGGCCTTTGATGCTGGTTGAACAGGTTGAAGGAGTTAAGTACGATGAACTGGTAGAAATTGAGCTGGCCGATGGAGAACTCAGAAGGGGCAAGGTGCTGGAAATCGATCAAAACACCGCCCTTGTCCAGCTTTTTGAAGGTTCTACAGGTATTAATGTAAACAAGTGTAAGGTAAGGTTTTTGGGCAAAGGTGTTGAACTGCCCGTTTCTGAAGATATGCTTGGACGTGTCTTTGATGGGTTTGGAAGGCCCAGAGATGGGGGACCTAAAATCATACCGGAAAAACGCCTTGATATAAACGGTGTTCCTATAAACCCTTCTGCGAGGGAATACCCGGCAGAGTTCATACAGACAGGTATCTCTGCTATTGATGGACTGAATACCCTTGTTCGAGGTCAGAAGCTGCCTATATTTTCGGGTTCCGGTCTTCCCCACTCCCAGCTGGCGGCTCAGATAGCCCGCCAGGCTAAAGTGCTGGGGACAGAAAGCAAGTTTGCCGTTGTTTTTGCAGCAATGGGTATAACTTTTGAAGAAGCCAATTACTTTATCGAAGATTTCAGAGAGACCGGGGCACTGGACAGATCAGTGCTTTTCCTGAATCTGGCAAATAACCCTGCTATCGAGAGGATAGCAACTCCCCGTATGGCCCTTACAGCGGCAGAATATCTGGCATTTGAAAGAGACATGCATGTGCTGGTAATACTGACGGATATAACCAATTACTGTGAGGCATTGAGAGAAGTTTCTGCAGCGAGAAAAGAAGTTCCAGGTCGTCGGGGATATCCGGGATACCTTTACACAGACCTTGCAACCATATATGAAAGGGCAGGTAGAATCAAAGGTAAGGAAGGATCCATAACCCAGATACCGATCCTGACCATGCCGGAGGATGATAAAACACATCCAATACCTGACCTGACAGGATACATTACTGAAGGTCAGATTATCCTGAGCAGAGAGCTCTACAAGAAAGGTATAACACCGCCAATTGACGTGCTTCCTTCCCTTTCCCGTTTAAAAGACGAAGGTATAGGGAAAGGAAAGACCAGAGAAGACCATGCAGATACAATGAACCAGCTCTTTGCAGCATATGCAAGGGGTAAAGAAGCTAAAGAACTGGCAGTTATCCTTGGTGAAGCCGCATTGAGTGATACAGATAAACTTTTTGCCAAGTTTGCTGATGAATTTGAGAAACGATATGTATCACAGGGTGAGTATGAAGACCGCTCCATTGAAGAGACCCTGTCCATTGGTTGGGAACTACTGACGATTCTGCCTAAAGCTGAACTTAAGCGTATCGATGATAAGCTCATAGAAAAATACCTGCCCAAAAAAGAAGGGGAATGATAAGCGGTGAAGACTAATGTTAATCCCACCCGAATGGAGCTGACAAAGCTCAAAAAACGGCTGAAAGTAGCCAGAAGGGGCCACAAACTCCTTAAGGATAAACAGGATGAATTGATTAAAAAGTTTGTTGACCTGGTCAAGAAAAACAAAGAACTACGTGAAAAGGTTGAAGATGAACTTTCTTCTGCTTTGAGAAACTTTGTTATGGCAAGGGCAGTTATGTCGAAAGAAATTGTTGAGGAAAGCTTGATGTATCCGGTAGAAAAGGTAGATATCGATGTTGAAACGGGGAATATAATGAGTGTAAAGGTTCCTAAGATTAAAATTCATAAAAAAAAGAAAAAAGCATCCGATAATAAATACCCCTACGGGTTTGCGAACACTTCAGGTGAACTCGATAATGCCATTTCAATTCTGGCAGATATACTTCCGGATTTGTTGGAACTTGCAGAGATTGAGAAGACATGCCAGCTCCTTGCGGATGAAATAGAGAAAACCCGCAGAAGGGTTAATGCCCTTGAGCACATCATGATACCCGAACTGGAAGAGACAATCAAATACATCAGCATGAAACTTGATGAAGCCGAAAGGGCAAACATTACAAGGTTGATGAAAGTCAAAGAAATGGTTATGGAAAAAAGTGTGTAAGAAAGTATGGAAACTAATTTCTTAGTCCCCCTTTATCAAACCGTACGTGCTTTATCAAGGTATACGGCTTACCAATTACAGTTTTCGTTTAATCAAGTTAAAACTAAATTTTGTGCATTTTGTATTTTACGAATTCGGTCAGGAGTGTATTATTCCTGACTTTTTTTACCTTTAGAAGTAACATGGTGATAGGGTGAGTGTGCACGGTAATATAAAAATGCAGAGTATGGCAGCCGAAAATGCAGGGGTGTATTCTTAAAAAAAGGGCCACCTCCAAGCATCCTAGAAATAAACCTCTTGAATAGACCAAATTCAGGAGGTATGAAAGGATGTTGAAGATGGCCCAAATAGATTATTCAAATATTTAAGAGAGAAAGAAGGCTGCTCAATATTAGAAATAGCTAGTGCTGTATCAACCAACTCGGATGACCTTTAGAGAATAATTGAAAACCGTTGCTGAAAGGATTTAAGACAAGTATTTTCTCTGGCTTAATGGGTGTTCAAACTGCTAAACAGCTAATAAAAAGAGGCTTCCCCCATAATAAAAAGTTTGTATCTATTTCCCCTCTAAAATGTTCCCATCATTAAAGTAATCATCAAAAAAATTTTCTTCATCCCAGTTATCTTCATCAAGCCTGTTAGCTATAGCTCTTGTAAAATCGTTAAATAGCCTCGTTATATTATTCTCTGAACGATATTCCTTCAGTTTTTTCCTTCTTCTTTTAGCACTTTTTATTTCATCGAAAAATTTAGATTTTACTTCATAAAGCTCCGGATATTTTTCCTTTAATAAATGGATTGATGGCAAATATTTGCTGTAATTTATCAATATATCCTCTTCATAAGAATCCCCGGCAATTTCTTTCGGAACATTCATATTTGCAACTGTACCTTCTGGAAAAAACTGCAGTAGCATGTATTCTCTTACAGCTCTCACAATTTGCATATCTTCCGCTATTTTCGAGAACTGTTCTTTCAAGTGTTTTATCTTGTCTACATGCACTTTCCATTTGTGAACGCTTTCATTTTTAGGCAATAGTTGAGCAGCGCTATCTACAACAGGACTAATCAAATTTATTTCAAATGCATTAAACAGCATACCAGCCAATTTTTGAAGACCCATCCGACATTTTCCTGAATATCTTCCTGATTTGACGCCAAAGCTGTCAGCTCTTCAAGATGCTTCTTCATCTCATTAAGCTGTCTTAACATAATGTCTGACTCTATTAAATGAAAATATATTGTGTGTCCCATTCCTTTTCCTTTCCCTTTTCTAACGCCTTCAGCAGTGTTTCCTTGTATTTTAGCGGTTTATTTGCCAAATTATATGTTTGTGCCAGACCCAACCGTAATGACAAATTGTCTTCATCCTAACTTTATTACAGGAATTTTTTTACACACTTTTCTGGATAGAAGGTTTTATTTGAGGAAAAAATAAATAGTAGCTTTAATTCCTACATAAAAATCTGGAGGACTTAATATGGGCAATGGTGAGATGATTGACCTGATTTTTGCATTGTTCAAAAAGGCAGATACAGCTGCCATAATTTTAGCAGCATCAGCTGTTGGAGCAGGTTTGGCCATGATTGCGGGAATCGGCCCTGGTATAGGGCAGGGTTTTGCTGCTGGTAAAGGGGCGGAAGCAGTCGGGAGACAACCCGAAGCCCAGGGAGACATCATCAGAACAATGCTTTTGGGTGCTGCAGTAGCTGAAACTACGGGCATTTATGGCCTTATTATTGCCCTAATCCTTTTGTTTGCTAATCCACTGATAGACCTTTTATAAAGGGAGGCCTGTTAAGTGATCAACAAATCCACCTTTGTAATACAGCTTATTAATATGCTGGTCCTTTATTTTATAATGAGAAGATATTTTTTCGAACCTGTCAGAAAATTTATGGAACAGCGCAAGGAGAAAATACACCGGGATTTAAGAGAGGCCGAACTTAAAAAAAATGAAGCGGAGAAGTTTAAGAATAAATACAAAAAGCAGCTGGCTTCTGCCCGAGACAAGGCAGAGGAAATACTGGTTAGAGCAAAAAGACGGGGGGAAAAAGAAAAATCTGAAATAATCAGTGAAGCCAAAAGAGAAGCAGCTTCAATTATAAAAAGAGCCAGGGTGGAAATCCAACGAGAAAAGACAAAAGCTAAAAGAGAAATAACCCGAAAAGCCGTTGAATTATCCCTGGATGCAGCGGCTAAACTTATTGAAAAAGACCTTGACAGGGAAGAACACAAGAGATTTATACAGCAATACTTAAAAAGAATAGGAGATGCTCAATGGTAGGAAATCTGGTTGCAGCTAGGTATGCCGAGGCTCTCCTCAATGTAGCCAAAGAAAGAGGTGAGATAAACAACTTTAAACAGCAGCTAAGAAGAGTTCTGCACGCAATTAGCAACAGTGATCTAAAATCAGTTCTCGGCCATCCTAAAATTCCTGCTGAAGCAAAGAAGGCAGTGGTTGAAAGGGTTTTCAAAAACCAAATTCCACAGGATCTGCTTAATTTTTTGTTTGTGTTGATAGACAGGAAGAGAATTCATTATTTTAAACAGATTTGTGCTGAATACGAGACCCTGGCAAACGATGAGATGAATATCCTGCCTGTAGAAGTCATTACAGCTGTAGAGATGGACGATGCTGAAAAAAGAAAGTTAGCGGAAATACTGGAGGACAAGTTTGAGAAAAACATCCATATTAACAACAAGGTCGACAAAGGGATTTTAGGGGGGCTGGTTATAAAGACGCGGGATAAAATAATAGATGCAAGCCTGCTTAAAAGTTTAAAAACAGTTAAACAAAATGTATTCCGGATTCTAGGGGTATGAGGAGTGGTTGAGTTGAATTTAAAACCGGAAGAACTGAGCACAATTATAGAACAGCAGATAAAAAACTATAAGGATAAAATAGATGTGGAGGATGTAGGAACAGTAATAACACTTGGGGATGGAATAGCAGTAATATATGGGCTTCAAAGGGCAATGGCTGGAGAGCTCCTTGAATTCCCAGGAGGGGTTTATGGTATAGCCCTCAATCTGGAAGAAGAAAACGTGGGGTGTGTGCTCCTGGGTTCGGATACCGAAATAAAAGAAGGAGATACCGTGAAAAGAACAGGAAGGGTTGTGGAAGTACCGGTAGGGGAAGCTCTGATAGGAAGGGTTGTGAATGCTCTAGGAGAACCAATAGATGGTAAGGGGAAAATCAAGACCGATAGGTTTCGGCCCATTGAAGGCCCCGCGCCTGGTGTTGTAGACAGGAAACCAGTAGATACTCCTCTGCAGACAGGTATCAAAGTGATAGATTCCATTATACCAATAGGACGTGGCCAGAGGGAACTCATAATAGGTGATCGTCAGACGGGGAAAACAGCAATTGCCATTGATACCATTTTAAATCAGAGAAACCAGGGTGTTGTATGCATTTATGTTGCTATAGGTCAAAAGGCTTCCAGTGTAGCTCAGATAGTGGAAAACCTGAAAAAAATGGGAGCGATGGATTACACAGTTGTTGTTGCAGCAACAGCCAGTGAACTGGCACCTCTCCAGTATATAGCACCCTATGCCGGCTGTGCTATTGGAGAGGAATTCATGTACTCAGGGAAAGATGTGCTCATAGTGTATGACGATTTGTCAAAACACGCTGTGGCATACAGGGCGATGTCTTTGCTCCTTAGAAGACCTCCTGGTAGAGAAGCCTTTCCTGGAGATATATTTTATCTTCATTCCCGTCTTCTGGAGAGGGCAGCTCGATTAAACGAAGAAAATGGAGGGGGTTCCATGACGGCCCTTCCTATTATAGAGACCCTGGCAGGTGATGTTTCAGCATACATACCAACAAATATTATTTCCATAACTGATGGCCAGATATATTTAGAAAGCGATCTTTTTTTTGCCGGTATAAGACCTGCAGTGAATGCAGGGCTTTCTGTTTCAAGGGTTGGTGGAGCTGCTCAGATAAAGGCTATGCGCCAGGTAGCGGGAAAACTCAGGCTCGATCTGGCCCAATACAGAGAACTGCAGGCCTTTGCCAAATTCGGTTCTGAGTTGGATAAAGCAACCAGAGAACGCCTGGTTGTAGGAGAAAGGATTGTTGAGATTCTCAAACAGGAACAGTACGAACCAATGCCTGTAGAAAAACAGATAATCAGCATATATTCCGCTGTTAATGGTTTTTTAAAGGATGTTTTAGTAAAGGATATAAGGAGATTTGAAAAAGAAATGCACCAATTTATAGACAACAATTATCCTCATCTCTTGAAAGAGATTTTAGAAAAGCAAAGCATTGATGATGAATTGGAAGTAAAGATAAGCAAAGTTATAGAGGAATTCAAATCAAAGTTTATACCATCAAATGCCTGAGAAAACACACAAGAGCATAACGATGAAATCATAAGGGGTGAGAGGAATGCCGGGGATGCGGGAAGTGAGACGGCGCATTAAAAGCATAAAAAACACTCAACAAATAACCAGGGCAATGCACATGATAGCCGCTGCCAAAATAAAAAAAGTAAGAAAGCAGCTGGAGGATTCCAGACATTATTACAAAGCAATGAACAGCTTGTTCAAAAAACTCCTTCAACAAACAAAAAAAAGAGAATGGAAGGAAGGCGATTTTGAGAAAAAGGAGACAAAAACAACGGGAGTTGTAGTAATAACTGGAAACAGAGGGCTTGCTGGCGGATTTAACCACAACGTTGTTAATACAGCTATTGCCTTTATTAAAGAGAAACAGCCCCATGTAAAAATAATTTCCATCGGAGCAAAGGGAAGCAGCTATCTTAAAAGAAAGGGATATGTGATAGAAAGAGAGTTTATCCATATTGGAGATAACATCCTGCAGGAAGATGTAAGAAAGATTTCTGAAGAAATTCTAAAGGCTTACCGGGAAGGAGTCTTTGATGAAATTTACTTGATTTATACTGAGTTTATAAACACGATAAAACAATCTCCGCGAATTTTGAAACTGCTTCCTGTAGAAGATGGGGATGGAACAAAAGGAGATGGAAAGCATGATAAATACCTTTTTGAACCATCTACCCAGGTCCTTGTTAACATGTTGATACCCAGATACCTTTTCAGTCAGCTCTTTGGAGCTCAGCTTGAATCTAAGACCAGTGAGCTGGCAGCAAGGATGACAGCAATGGATAGTGCAACAGAAAATGCCCAGGAGTTAATTGAAGAGCTGACATTGGCTTATAATCGAGCCAGGCAGGCCATGATAACCAAAGAGATATCGGAGATCGTCGGAGGTGCAGAGGCTTTAACCCGAGTATAGAGGGGGGGATATAATTGCCAGAAATACTGCAAGAAACCCCGAGGGATAACACAGGGTATGTGATGCAGGTCATCGGCCCTGTTGTGGATATACGCTTTGATACAGAAAACCTTCCGGATATTTATACAGCTGTAATCATTGAAGATGAAGGTTTGGAAAGGTCTCGGGGTGGGCCCAGGAAAGAGAAAAAAGGCAAACCTGTAAGAGTGGTGTGTGAGGTTATGCACCATGTAGGGGATGATACGGTCCGCTGTGTAGCGATGTCATCCACTGATGGGCTGGTTAGAGGGATGAAAGCCTTCAGTACGGGAGAACCCATAAAGGTACCTGTTGGAAAACAAACTCTGGGAAGGGTATTCAATGTTTTGGGAGAACCCATTGATACCAAAAAGAAGATAAAACCTGAAGCTTACTGGCCGATACACAGAAAGGCTCCGGCCTTTGAGGAACAGGAAACAGTGACAGAGGTTTTTGAAACAGGTATAAAGGTTGTGGACCTGCTGGCCCCTTATCCTAAAGGAGGTAAAATAGGTCTTTTTGGAGGAGCAGGAGTAGGGAAAACAGTATTGATCATGGAACTTATTCGCAATATAGCGACAGAACACGGAGGCTACTCAGTATTTGCCGGAGTAGGAGAAAGGACAAGAGAAGGCAATGAACTGTGGCTTGAGATGAAAGAGTCGGGTGTGCTTGAAAAAACCGCGCTGGTGTTTGGGCAGATGAATGAGCCTCCGGGGGCCAGGATGAGGGTCGCCCTTACGGGTTTAACCATGGCAGAGTACTTCAGGGATGAAGCCAATCAGGATGTGCTGTTGTTTATCGATAACATATTCAGATACATTCAAGCGGGTTCAGAAGTTTCAGCCCTTCTTGGCAGAATGCCTTCAGCCGTGGGATATCAACCCACCCTAGCAATTGATGTGGGTATGCTTCAGGAAAGGATTACATCTACCAGGAGCGGTTCTATCACCTCGGTTCAGGCAGTGTATGTCCCTGCAGATGACCTGACAGACCCTGCTCCCGCTACAACCTTTGCTCATCTCGATGCCACTACAGTTTTATCAAGACAGGTTGCTGAAATGGGTCTTTATCCTGCCGTTGATCCCCTTGACTCCAGTTCCAGGATTTTGGATCCCAGGATAATAGGAGAGGAACATTATAAGACAGCCAGGGAAGTGCAGGTTGTACTGCAGCGATACAAGGACCTCCAGGATATCATTGCAATTCTGGGGATGGATGAATTATCAGAAGAAGACAAATTAATAGTTGCAAGGGCACGAAAAATCCAGCGGTTTCTAACCCAGCCTTTTTTCGTTGCGGAAAGCTTTACTGGAACAAAAGGCAGATATGTATCTTTACATGAAACTGTAAGGGGGTTTAGAGAAATTTTGGATGGAAAACACGATGACCTTCCCGAATCAGCCTTTTACATGGTGGGAACAATAGATGAGGTTGTAGAAAGGGCAAAACAGTGATTTGGTTTTTTGACAGAAAGGGGTGTCCTTTTGTCGAAGTTTAGATTGAGAATCATAACCCCACAAAAAAAGCATGTGGATGAAGAGGTAAAAAGCATAATAGCGAAAGGAATTGAAGGCTATTTTCAAGTGCTCCCACAACACATCCCCATGATAACGGGTCTTAAAAAGGGAGTATTTTATTACAAATCCAATCATGCCTTCAAGGAACTCAAGCTTGGTGAAGGTTTTGTTGAAATTACTCCCCGTGGTGTAACAGTGCTGGTAGATTCAGTGGAACCCTCCGGTTCTGATACCTGATAAATTTTTTATTTTGAACAGTATAAATAAGTTTTTTACACAAGATACTAAAATACAGATGGTATTCAGGATCCGAATTATCATGAGCTGAAGTATAATAAGGTAGAATTTGGTAATAATCATAGTATAAAAACTCCACGGAGGTGTAGACGTGTATAAGAAAATATATATAATCCTCATTGGTTTGACTATATTATTAACAACACCCATAACAGGTATCACATGTATGAGCGAACGGAATGAAGAATTAATAATAAACAAAGCAATAGAAACAGTGGATGGCCAAATCCTTGAATTGAATGTGAACGGCTGGGGAAAAATAGGGAAGAATTTTTTAAGCAAAGAAGAACTCAAAACAATCTGTAACAGAGTTGTTGAAGATTTAGAGTTAGAAAAATTAATCTACAGGTATGAAGAAAGTCAGCAGCACAGAGTTTTGAAGGCCAATGGATTTAAAGCCGGTAAAATATACATGGAAATAATAGTTCAAAGCGTAAATCCTGATTGGAAAGCTGAGCCCAAACCCGAAACATATATAGTTATAACAGCTATCCAGAACAATACATCAGAGGGGTTTTTGAAACTTAAAAATGAAATCAGCATGATAATTCATAAGTTGGGAGGTGAACCAGAAACAACAGTATGTATAACTGTGGTAAGGAAAGGGAAACTTTCTGTTAAAGATCAGGATAGCTTGATAACTAAGATATTTTCAGCAGTTGAGGCAAAACCTGTTGAAGGTATAATTGATTCTCATATTATAAGTAGATCGGGTTATACACCCCATATTAAGGACTGCATCAATGTGATGGGGGAAAAGGTCAACATAAACATTGCCTCCCGATATAATTCATATGAAAACAGGACGTATTTTTGGATAGGCACGCCCTTAATATCCATTGAATACTAATATAAATAGGTACCAGAACAAAAACCACAAGAACTGGTAACAAATACAGAAAAGGGGGAAATGTTTTGGCAACAATTGTAGTAGAGGGAGGCTATAGGCTGAAAGGCACAGTTACTGTCAGTGGGTCAAAAAACGCAGTACTGCCTATTCTGGCAGCATCCCTTTTAGCCCGTAGTAAGAGCACCATTAAAAACATACCAAACCTTGAAGATGTAAAAGTAATCTGCCGGTGTCTGAAGGCTTTAGGAGCAGAAGTTGTTTTTGAGAATGACAACGAAGTTACTATAGATTCAAGCCATCCTATATCTTTCGAAGCTCCCTATGATTTAGTTAGGAAAATGAGAGCTTCTTTTCTTGTTGCAGGCCCCCTTTTAGCTACAGTAGGTAGAGTGAAAATATCCATGCCGGGAGGATGTGCCATCGGATCAAGGCCTATAGATCTGCACTTAAAAGGATTTAAGGCCCTTGGTGCTGAAATTATGCTGGGTCACGGTTTTATTGAAATGAGTTGTAATTCTCTTAAAGGAAACAGAATTTATCTTGATTATCCCAGTGTTGGGGCGACAGAGAACATAATGATGGCTTCGGTTCTAGCGGAAGGGGAAACCATAATTGAAAATGCAGCAGAAGAGCCCGAGATAATTGATCTTGCAAATTACCTGTGTTCAATAGGAGCAAAGATTAAGGGTGCTGGAACGGATCTAATTAAAATCTCAGGAGTTAAAGAACTAAAAGGCAGTTACTATTCTGTGATCCCCGATAGGATCGAAGCGGGAACATTTATGGTAGCTGCAGCAATAACCAGAGGGAGCATTGTTGTTAAGAACTGCGTTCCGGAACATTTGAAATCAATTATAGCAAAGCTGAATGAAGCGGGTGTGGAGATACTCGAAGGTGATAACGAGATTTACCTCAGGGCACCTGAAAAAATTAAAGCTGTGGATGTGAGAACCCTGCCATATCCCGGATTTCCAACGGATTTGCAGGCACAATTCATAGCCCTGATGAGCACAGCTGAGGGAATCAGCATAATAACGGAAACCGTTTTTGAAAACAGGTTTATGCATGTGGATGAATTGAAGAGAATGGGAGCAGAAATCAAGATAGAAGGTAGAAGTGCAATTGTTAAAGGATGTAACGAGCTTTCTGGTGCTCCTGTAAGGGCTACGGATTTAAGAGCAGGAGCTGCTCTGGTAATAGCAGGGCTTGCTGCTAGGGGAAAGACCTTTGTTATGGATGCTTATCACATTGATAGAGGGTATGAAAAATTTGAAGAAAAATTAAGGCGAATAGGTGCTAAAGTTTTTCGTACATGACATAACCCCCCTCTCTAATAAATATATTACATAAAGGAGGGGGTATTGTTTTGAAAACTCTGGCTTATTTGATAATCCTGATTTTTGTTATAGTAATTATAATTCCCACTATAATGATAAAAGGATTTGATGTGGTGAACAGGATAAAATCGCCTGGGGAGGTAAAACTAAGCCCCGGAGAAATCCCCGTTGAAGTTTATCTTCACAAAAAGGATAGAACACAAAGAATGGCCCTTGAAGACTATGTTAAGGGAGTAGTGGCAGGAGAAATGCCTGCTCTTTTTCACACAGAGGCATTGAAAGCCCAGGCAGTTGCAGCGAGGACTTTCGCCATAAAAAGGATGAAGATTTATGGCGGAAAAGGCTGTGGTTTGTACCCGCAAGCGGATGTATGTAGTGATCCAACTCACTGCCAGGCATGGCTGTCAGACGAAGAATTAAAGCAAAAGTGGGGAATCCTAGGTTTTTACAGATACAAACCCAAAATTGCCAGAGCTGTGGATGCCACCAGAGGTTTAATCATTACATATAGAGGAAAGCCCATTGACCCTGTTTTTCATTCCACAAGTGGAGGAAAAACGGAAAATTCAGAGGATATCTGGGGATATGCTGTTCCATATTTGAGGAGTGTTACCAGTCAGTACGAAGATGATTCTCCAAAGCTTGTAGGCAGGTTTAGTTTTGATCTGAATTATTTTGTATCAAAGCTGAATGAGGCATATCCTGACCTTGATTTGAAAGTAGAAGAACTGGATACGATGAAAGTACTGGAAGAGGGTGAGGGAGGGAGAATAATCAGGATGAAGATCAAGGACAGAGTAGTGACGGGAATGGATATCCGAAAAATATTCAATCTGAACTCTTCAAACTTTAACTGGGAAATACAGGGTTCCAGGATAGTTTTGACGACCATTGGATACGGCCATGGTGTGGGTATGAGCCAGTATGGGGCCAATGGAATGGCCAAAGCCGGTAAGAATTTCAGGGAGATTTTGAAACATTACTATACCGGGGTTGAGATAGAGAGGATAAAGTAAATCCTCCTCACAATGCCGTTTATGCCTGTTATTGCCTTATGGAAAAAAGATATAATCCATCAGGGTGGAAAAAACATTTGTGAATAAATTTTAGGTTCTTCTCCATTTTAGTCGAGTTAAATGTCATACAAACCCAATCCGGTCAATAGTTAAATCATTATAGCTTTCTCCTGTGTTCTGTCAAGACATACATGCTACAGCTGCAGCACCATCAGAAGAACGAAAATTC
>ENA-OSAI01000268-OSAI01000268.1-marine-sediment-metagenome-genome-assembly--contig:-NODE-268-length-26143-cov-8.835365_pt1 | contig 26143 bp, 17 predicted proteins | sample MGYA00237871_ERZ529316 | MGnify/ENA primary metagenome ERZ529316 (study PRJEB26369, sample SAMN03142814) | marine sediment metagenome | biome: marine; feature: borehole; material: sediment...
CACGGTCCCGGGCCTCCCCATCCTCGCCCGCAACGGATGCCCTCGGTGCGCCTCCCTCGACCGGCGCGACCACGGCCAGCCCCCCGGAGAACTCCACGGCCGTCTCCAGGGAGTCGGCCAGGCGGACCTCGGCCCCCGGGCGCACCGTGAACCGGTCGACGACGGCCTCGATGGTGTGCCGGCGGTACTTGTCGAGCTCGATGGGGTCGTCGAGCCCCATGACCTCACCGTCCACCCTCACCCGCACGTAGCCCGCCTTGCGGATGTCCTCGAAGACCTTGTGGTGCTCACCCTTGCGGCCGCGGACGAGCGGCGCCAGCACGAGGATCCTCGTCCCCTCGGGAAGGGTCATGACCCGGTCCACCATCTGTTCGATGGTCTGCTGGGCGATGGGACGGCCGCACCGGGGGCAGTGCGGGAGTCCGACCCTGGCCCAGAGGAGGCGCATGTAGTCGTATATCTCGGTGACGGTGGCCACCGTCGAGCGGGGGTTGCGCCCGCCGGCCCTCTGGTCGATGCAGATGGCCGGGGACAGGCCCTCGATGTAGTCCACGTCGGGCTTGTCCATCTGGCCGAGGAACTGGCGGGCGTAGGCCGAGAGCGACTCCACGTACCGGCGCTGGCCTTCGGCGTAGATGGTGTCCAGCGCCAGCGAGGTCTTGCCGGAACCGGAGACTCCCGTTATGACGACGAGCTTGTCGCGCGGGATGACGACGTCGATGTTCTTGAGGTTGTGCTGACGCGCACCGCGGACGATGATGGCCTCTTTCGACACGCTGGCTCCCCCGAAGGAATCCGAGTCTGGCGGAGTGGGTCGTAAAACTTATTATATCACCGGCTCCCCGAAGGAGGCTCCGAAGGTCACGACCCGTGCCGGGGCCGAGGCTCCGACCGGCGACGCGGCTCGCCATGTCCTCTCGCGAAGTATCCGGGCTACCTCCGGGTACCCCCTTCGGGTGCAGCTTCGGCCCTCTGGTCGGCCATGACCTTGTGCCGGTGCTGACAGCAGGAATCGCTATATTGACAAAGCCGATGATGGTGGTGTAAATTGAACATTACAAATGCAATCAGAGGCATCAGTAGCCTTGATTAAGCGGACACTGGAGAGAAAACTAAGACAAGTCGCCGGACAGTTCCCCGTGGTGACTGTCACCGGGCCGCGACAGTCGGGCAAGACCACGCTGGTCAAGGCTGCGTTCAAGGGCTACGATTACCTGTCCCTGGAGCTGCCGGATCAGCGCAGCTTCGCTCTTGAGGATCCGCGCGGCTTCCTCGGCCAGTTCGACGGTCCCGTCATCCTGGATGAGGTCCAGCGTGCCCCCGACCTTTTCTCGTACATCCAGGTCCTCGTCGACGAACACCCGGACTGGACGGGCCGCTTCATCCTGACCGGCTCATCGAACTTCCTGCTGCTGCAGAGCATCTCACAGTCACTGGCCGGAAGGTGCGCGGTCCTCCACCTGCTTCCGTTCTCCCTAGCCGAACTCGCCGGCCGCAGGCCCATGCCGCTCGAAGTCATGGGTGAGACCGTCCCGACCAGCCTGGAGCCTCCCGAGGCCGGTTTGATGGAGACCTTGTTCACGGGCTTCTATCCGAGGATTCACGACAAGAACCTTCCCCCGCGCGACTGGCTGGCGAGCTACTACCAGACCTACCTCGAGCGCGACGTGAGAAACGTCCTCAACGTCGGGGACATCGAAGCGTTCGGTAGGTTCATGCGAATCTGTGCCGGCCGGAGCGGGCAACTACTCAACCTCTCCGGTCTGGCGGCCGACTGCGGGATATCGCACACGACGGCCAGACGCTGGCTCTCCGTGCTCGAGGCGAGTTTCATCGTCATCCTCCTGCGGCCACACCACCGGAACTTCGGCAAGCGTCTCATAAAGAGCCCGAAACTCTACTTCCTGGACACCGGACTCCTGTGCTACCTCCTGCAGGTCCGTTCTCCGGAGGAGCTCTTCCATCGCGCCGAGCGGGGAGCCGTCTTCGAGAGCCTCGTGGTCTCGGAACTCTACAAGAATTTCGTGCACCAGGGCGAGCAGCCCCGTCTCTATTTCTGGCGCGACGCGACAGGACATGAAGTCGACGTGCTCATCGACCTGGGAACCAAGCTCGTGCCCGTGGAGACCAAGTCAGCCCAGACGGTGGCCTCTGATTTCTTCGATAACATCGTGTACTGGCGGAGGGTGTGCGGCGACCCGACCGCACCGGGGGCTCTCATCTACGGCGGCGACCGGGCTTTCCGGCGGGCCGAGGTAGCCGTCTACCCGTGGTTCGTCCTGTGAAGCCCCGTCCACACGAAGTTGGTAAGGTCGCACCCAGTCCCCAGAGTCCGGTCCGCGTCGACCAAGCGGATTGGCCTCTCAGCGGCCGTGAACCCACCGCCCGTCGGCTAATGGATTTGCCTCCGGGCCAGAACCACGCCACCGTAACAGCCACGCCCGGCATCGAGCATGGGTATCCCTCTGGAGAAAACTAACCGGAGTTTGTCCGGTCTGTTTCCCGGGCAGCACGGTACCACGGCCGCGCGAACGGTGGAGAGTCGAGGCCGCCAAGGGCCCGCGGTTTCCACCGGGCTGCGCCGCCCCACCCGGCTCCCCGTCCTCGCCCCCACACCGACGCGCCCGACCGCCTGCCCGAGGGCGTCTGGGGAGAAACGTTCACAGGAGGTCCGCGATGAGCCCGAGGCCCCGCTCGAGGTCCTCCCGCCGTGACCGCCAAGCGTTGGCGGGATCCATGGTCCCGTACTCGTAGGTCACGCGCTCGGGTCGGGTCCGCGCGAGTACGGCCCGAAGCCGCCGAAGGTCGTCGGTCCCCACCGGAAGGTGCCGGTCGCGGAGGACCCCGTGCACCCAGGCCGGTGCGTTGATGTGGACCTCACGCACGGCGCCGAGGGGCAGGCCGTCGATGTAGTCCTCGAAGGAAAGCCCGAGATAGAAGGAAGCTATGTAGGCGTGGCTCACGTCGAGCAGGAACCCGCAGCCGGTGGACTCCACCACCTCGCGGATGAAATCGGGCTCGACCACGCACCGCAGGCTGCCGGGCCGCGTCGGGCGGACGGCCGTTCCCCACCAGATACCGTTCTCGATAAGGAAGTCGCTCTCGCCGAGCTCCGGGCAGGCTCCCGCCCCGAGCCAGGACATGAGGCCGGCCACGTTGGCCGTCACCCGGTCAAGAAGAGCCTGCCGCTCGCGCCGGCTCTGCCGGTCCGGTGAGGCCACGCCCCGGGCCTCCTCTGGGGTGATGAAGAGGTGTGACTGCAGGCTGGGGGTCCCGCTCGCCTGGACGGCTCCGGCTATGTCCTCCAGGTCGAGCCGGTCCATCAGGCTCTCCGAGCCCACGGAAAGAGGCTGGCCCCAGAAGTGCAATACGACCGTCAGCCCCAGGGAACGGGCTAGCACTATCTCCCGGTCCCTCGCCTCCCGGCTCGCGCCGCTCGGTATCTTCACGGCCCGGATGCCGGCGGCCTTCGCCCCGCCCCCCGCAGCGTGCGGTTCTTCACTCTCCTCGAGGATCTCTATGAGCTGCGGAGAGAGGTTGGCGGCCAGGACCGGACGCGGGGGAGCCTGCCTCCCGGCGCCGCCGGATGCCTTCCGGGCTTTCATCTCGCCTGCGCCGCCCGTAGCTCGAAAAGGAGGTCGCGGAGCTGGGCGGCCCGCTCGTACTCCAGGTCCCGGGCGGCCTTCTTCATCTCCTTCTCTATCCGCTCGACCCATTCGGCCAGTTCCTTCCGGCTCAGGGACCTGGGGTCTTCAGGCAGTTCGGCCGGCTCCTTCACCACCGGGTGGGTGGCGGCCAGCAGGTCGCGCACGGCCTTGCGGACCGACTCGGGCGTTATGCCGTGCTCCCGGTTGAACTCGGCCTGGATGGCGCGCCGGCGCTCGGTCTCGTCGATGGCCCTCCTCATGGACCCGGTGACGGTGTCGGCGTACATGATGACCCGCCCGTTGACGTTGCGCGCGGCCCGGCCGATGGTCTGGATGAGGGCCGTCTCCGAACGTAGGTAGCCCTCTTTGTCGGCGTCCAGGATGGCCACGAGGGAGACCTCGGGAAGGTCGAGCCCCTCCCGGAGGAGGTTGATGCCGACGAGGACGTCGAACACCCCGAGCCGGAGGTCGCGGATGATGGCCATCCGCTCGAGGGTGTCCACTTCAGAGTGGAGGTAGCGGGTCTTGAAGCCCATCTCCCTCAGGTAGTCGGTGAGGTCCTCGGCCATCCTCTTGGTGAGGGTGGTGACGAGCACCCTCTCTCCGTTGGCGACCGTCTTCCTGGCCTCGACCATCAGGTCCTCGACCTGGTCCGCGGTGGGCCGCACGACCACCTCCGGGTCCAGGAGGCCCGTCGGGCGCACGATCTGTTCGACCACCCGCCCCTCCCGGCGGGCCCGCTCGAGCTCGTAGGGACCCGGGGTCGCCGAAGTGTAAAGGACCCGCTTGGCCCGCCGCTCGAACTCCTCGAAGGTCAGGGGCCGGTTGTCGAGGGCCGAGGGAAGGCGGAAGCCGTACTCGACAAGGGTCTCCTTGCGGCTCCGGTCCCCGGCGTACATCGCCCTTATCTGCGGTATCGTCTGGTGCGACTCGTCGATGACGATGAGCAGGTCGGGCGGGAAGAAGTCGATGAGGGTGTAGGGGGGCTCCCCCGGAGCCCGGCCGGTGAGGTGGCGCGAGTAGTTCTCGACCCCCGGGCAGTACCCGACCTCCCTCAGCATCTCAAGGTCGTACCGGGTCCTCTGCTCCAGGCGCTGGGCCTCCACCAGCCGGTCGCGGCTGCGGAGCTCTCTGAGCCGCTCTTCGAGCTCGGCCTCGATGGCCTCGCAGGCACGCCGTATCTTCTGCTCGGCGGTGACGTAATGGCTGGCCGGGAAGATGAGGACGTGGTCGCGCTCTGCCAGGACCCTTCCCGTGAGGACGTCCACCTCCGAGATGCGCTCGACCTCGTCACCGAAGAACTCGACCCGCACCGCCTTCTCCGTGTAGGAGGCCGGGTAGATGTCGAGGGTGTCGCCGCGGACCCGGAAGGTGCCCCGGGTGAAGTTGACGTCGTTCCGCTCGTACTGGATCTCCACCAGCTTCCGCAGGACCTCGTCGCGGTCCTTCACCATCCCGCGCCTGAGCGAGACCACCAGGTCGCGGTAGTCCTCCGGCGAGCCCAGGCCGTAGATGCAGGACACGCTGGCGACGACGATGACGTCCCGGCGCTCGAAGAGGGCGCTCGTCGCCGAGTGGCGGAGCTTGTCGATCTCCTCGTTCAGCAGGGTGTCCTTCTCGATGTAGGTGTCGGACTGGGGGATGTAGGCCTCCGGCTGGTAATAGTCGTAGTAGCTGACGAAGTACTCGACAGCGTTCTCGGGGAAGAACTCCTTGAACTCCCCGGCCAACTGGGCGGCCAGGGTCTTGTTGTGGGAGATGACCAGGGTCGGGCGGTCGAGCCTGGCGATGACGTGGGCCGCGGTGAGGGTCTTGCCCGTCCCCGTCGCCCCGAGCAGGACGACCTGGGTCTCGCCCGCCTCGAAGGCCCGCGTTATCTCCTCGATGGCCTTGGGCTGGTCTCCCTTGGGCTCGAACTCCGCTCTCAGCTTGAAGAGACCCATCCCGCTCACCCGCCTCCTCAGGTCGTCAGGCCGGCGGGCGGCTGCTTCGCGGGGCCCGATCGCCGCCCCCGGCCCTCTCGCGGGGCCCGCTCTCCGCCAGTATGACCAGGGCGTCCACAGCCACGGCGCCTTCCCCGGGCCGGTGGAGCACGACCGGGTTCAGGTCAGCCTCGACGATGTCCGGCCTCGAGGCGAGGAGAGAGGCCATCCCGCGGATGACGCCGGCCAGGGCCTCCAGGTCGGCCGCCTCCTCTCCCACGCCCATCTCCGCGAGGACCTCCCGGGCGAGCCCGGCGGCCTCCTCCCCCGTCAGGGGAGCCAGGCGGAAGAGGAGCGGGGAATCGAGGCCGACCCGGGTGCCCCCCGCCCCCGCGGCCACCACCGGCCCGAAGAGCGGGTCCCGCAGGCCGCCCACGATGACCTCGAGCCCGGGCGGGACCTGGCGCTGGACGAGGAAGCCTTCCGGGCGGCGCTCCGGCCCGAGTAGCTCCTCGGCGCGGGCGGCCACTTCGGCGACGGCCCTGGCGAGGTCCTCGGGTCCCCGGAGGTCCAGCCGGACCACTCCGGCGGCGGCCTTGTGCGGGATGAAGGCCGAACACAGCTTGAGGACGACGGGGTAGCCGACTTCCTCGGCCGCCCGCCGGACCTCGTCGGCCGACGCGGCAACCCTGAAGGGCGCGAAGGTGACCCCTGCCGCCCGGAGAAGGGCCGCGGACTCGGCCTCGCTGAGAGTGCGGCCGGCACGCTCCGAAGGCCCCTGCCCTTCATCCGGCGCGACCTCCGCCGCAGGGATGGACGGCCCTTCGCCCGTAGTGGACTCGGGAAAGGCGGCCGTCCTTCGGTCCCCCACCCGGGCCTCGACGCCGTCCTCGCCCTGTCCGGCCCGCACCCCCTGGTCCAGCGCGGCCAGGCGTGCCAGAGCGGCCAGCACGGCGGCGGCCCGGTCGGGACCGGCCAGAGCCGTGAGACCGGCCCTCTGCAGGACGGCCCTCCCCGCGGCGCTCCACCGGCCGTGCATGATGACCGGAAGGAAGACCTTGCCGGGCACCGACCCGGACCAGGCCCCGGCCAGGGCCTCGGCCACGGCGGTGTCGGTCAGGAACCTCGTCGGCAGGTCCAGGGTGACGAGGGCGTCGACACCCGGGTCCTCGAGGACCAGGGAGACGACAGCGGCGTGCTGCTCGGGGGTCGCCGAGGCGGTCATGTCCACGTGCCCCTCCGGGCGGCAGACGGAGGAGTAAGGGGGAACGACGTCGGCCAGGCGCCGGCGGGTCTCGGCCGACACGCGGGCCGGGACGAGGAGCCCTCCGTGCCGGGCCAGGGCGTCCATGGCGTACACTCCGGGTCCCCCGGCATGGGTGACCACGAACACCCTGAGGGGCGGCCTGGGAAGGTCGGGCCGGGCGGAGCCGTCAGGACGGAGGCCGGTCCGGTCGGCCAGGACCCGCAGGACGTCCACGAACTCCTCCATGGTCTGGACCCTGAGGGCCCCCGCCTGCCGCAGGGCGCCGTCCCAGACCCGGTCGGGTCCGGCCAGAGCACCCGTGTGCGAGGTGGCCGCCTGGCCCCCGGCCTCGCTCCGCCCCGTCTTCAGAACCACGACAGGCTTCTCCTCGGACAGGGCCGCCAGAGACCTGAGGAGCGCACGCGGGCGCGGGACACCCTCGAGATACACCCCGACCACGGCCGTCTCCGGGTCATCGCGGAGGTAGTCGAGGACCTCCCCCATGCTGACGTCGGCCATGTTGCCGAGGCTGACGAGCTTGCTGAACCCCACCGGCTCCGGCTCCGAAGAGAGCATCTGGGTGAACCAGGCGCCGACCGCCCCGCTCTGGGACACGAAGGCGATGGAACCCGGACGGTGGACGACGCCGTGCAGGAAGGTGGTGTCGACCCCCGACCGGGTGTCGATGACCCCGATGCAGTTGGGCCCTATGACCCTGACGCCCGCCTCGCGGGCCGTCCGCACCAGACGCTCCTGGCGGCTCCGTCCCTCCTCCGTCCCGGTCTCCGCGTACCCGCCCGACGCCACGACCAGGGCCTTGAGGTCGTCCCTGGCCCGGGCCCTCGCCCTGACGTCGGCCAGGACGGCGTCGAGGGCCCTCTCCGGGACCATGAGGACGGCCATCTCGACCGTGCCCGGGACGGAGACGAGGTCGGGGTAGGCCCGGAGGCCGGCGATCTCCGTCTCCCGCGGGTTGACCGGATGGAGGCGGTCGGCCGGGAACCCGGCGTCAAGCATGCTCCTCAGAATCTGGTGGCCCGGCTTGGCCGGGTCACGGGACGCGCCGACGACGGCGCACCCTTCCGGACGGAAGAACGACTTCATCTCCGAGCGCTCCCCCCCAAGAGAGGACTCAGGGAACCTGTCAGGACTCGCCCCTCCCGAAGCGGCCCGCCAGCCTCCGGGCGAGGCCGCCCAGCGGGCCGGCACCCGCCAGCTCCACGACGACGCGGTCTCCGGGCTCCGGCACCGGGATGACCCCAAGGACGGAACCCGGGCCGAAGGAGCACGAAAGGGTGTGGCCGCGCGTGCCACCCCAGCCGTCGGGCCCCTCCTCGGTCGGACCGCAGTCTCCGCCCGGGCGCGGGGGCCGCACCGTGAGATGCAGGCGGCCGGAGGCCCGGGCCAGGGTCAGAGCCTCCTCCAGCTCCGCCCGCCCGGTCACCGGCCTCCCGCCGACCTCGGTGATGACCCATCCGGGCCCGAGGCCGAGGCGCTCGGCCGGCGTCCCCGGCACGACGTCGAGGACCATCAGACCCTCACCCGGCGGGATGAAGTAGGGCCGGCCGGCGGACTCCCGCCGGTTCTCGAGGCGCACGACGGCCTCGTGCCCCAGGGGCGCGAACAGAGCGGTCACCCACAGCAGGACGGGGACCCGCGTGGCCGCGACCGACAGGGCGAGGAGGGTGAGGCTGTAGAGAGCCAGGTTGACGGCCGTGCGCCGGGCCTTGAGCCCCGGCAGGGACGTGAGGGCCACCTCCCCGTAGCCCAGGGCCGCCGGAAGGGCGTGGGGGAAGAACACGGCCCCGGGGTGGGCCAGGATCTCCGGCGCCGTCCGCAGGACGGGCCACCAGTCGGGCATGGCTATCCCTTCCTTGGCCGCCGCGGGGGAGATGACGGCAAGGATGAGCAGGGCGACAGGGACGGACCAGGCGCGCTGCAGGTAGAAGGCACCCACGGTGCGGCCCTTCCTCTGGAGGTACACCGGGGTCGCCCCCGCCGAACCGTCGAGGAGGATGAGCAGGCTCTCCATGAGGTGCAGGACGGCCACGAGGGCCATCAGCGGCGGGATGCTGACCTTGGGGAACCCGAAGAGGAGGTAGCTCAGAGCCAGCAGACCCCCGGCGTAGGAGAAGCACATCAGCCTGACGTTGATGAGCATGAGGGCCAAGGCCGTGGGCATGAGCCAGACGAGGCCGCCCCCGTCGGGAAGGAAGGCGACACCGATGAAGGTCATGACGAAGCTGCCGACGGCCCCCACGACGACTCCCTGGAGGATGGAGGCAAGGGTCTGGCCGAACGGGGAAGTCAGGACCGTCCCGTAAAGCTCCTTCTGGAGGCGGGCCGTCCTGGCGTACTGGCTGTAGACCAGGAGCGTTATGGCCCAGTAGAACAGGAAGCGGACCCCCGTGGCGGGGTTCCAGGCGACCTGCGGCGCCGTCTCCAGGACGCTCCGGGCGATCTCCAAGAAGGGGAAGGACAAGCTCTAGCTGCCCCCGTCCTCACCGAGGGCCTGGCGCAGGAGCTCCACCGCCCTCCGGAGCTGGGTGTCGCGCGGGTCCTCGGGGTCGCTCCAGGTGAAGCCTTCCCAGAAGGACGCCGACTCGGTCTCGTCCACGACCGGCAGGCTCACGACGATGTCGGGCTCGATGCCCTTGTCCGAGATGTGCTCCTTGTTCGGCCTCAGCCAGCGCTCGGTGGTCAGGCGGAGGACCGACCCGCCTCCCATGTCGAAGGGGGTCTGGACCGTCCCCTTACCGAAGCTCGTCACCCCGACAAGGACGCCGACCTCGTTGTCCCTGATGGCCCCGGCGAGGATCTCGGCGGCGCTGGCCGTCCACTCGTTGATGAGGACGACGACCGGCACCCCGATGCCCTCTCCGCCCGCCGCCTCCACAGGCCTCAGTTCCCCGTCCCGCCCCACGCGGTAGAGGATGGTCCCCTCGGCGATGAACCGCCGGGCTATGGTGACGCACTCGTCGAGATAACCGCCCCCGTTGTTCCGGAGGTCGAGGACGAGGCCCTTCAGCCCCTGGGCCCTGAGCTCGGCCAGGGCGGCGTCGAACTGCCCCGGCGTCTTGCGGCTGAAGTCGGTGATCTGGATGTAGCCCAGTCCCTCGTCAGGGTAGAGCATCTTCCCTTTGGCGCTCTCGATGATGATGCGCTCGCGGATGACGGTCACGTCGAAGCGGACCTCGGCCTCCCCCTCGCCGCGGAGGACGGTCAGGACGACCGGCGTGCCCTCTTCGCCCCTGATGAGCCTGGCGACGATGTCAAGGGGGACGCCCACGACGTCCTTCCCGTCAACGCCGATGATGCGGTCCCGTGGGCGGAGGCCGGCCCGCTCGGCCGGGCTGCCGGGGAAGGGCAGGACCACGGTGACGTAGTCGCCGACCTGCTCGACGGTCATCCCGACCCCGACGTACTCACCCGAAAGGGGCAGGTCGAACTCCTCGTATTCCTGCGGGTCCATGTAGTAGGTGTAGGGGTCGCCGACGGCGTCGGCCATCCCGTGCAGTGCGCCCTCGATGAGCTCGTGGCCGTCAAGTTCGTCGACGTACTTGGTCATGAGGACGCGGTACTGGTGGTACAGCCGGGCGAAATCCGCGTCCGACCCGGGCCGGAAGAGACCGGCTCCCCAGCGCAGTCCGAGCCAGGGGACCAGGCCTGTGGCGAGAGAGTAGGTGACAAGGTTCGTGACCACCAGCAGGACGATAACGGTCAGGATGACGCGGCTCCGCTTCAAGAGGGCATCCCCTTTCACCGCCCGGCCGGGCGGCCGCTCTTCGGGACACAGGCCGCCCGTGGCGACGCGGTCCGACCAGCAGGCGTTCAAGTCCAGTTCTATGCGGCCTTCTTCGGGGGTTTCCGGGTGGGTCCGACACCGGACGACAGCCGTCAGGGGGTGGAGCGCACCCTCGCTCCAGGAGGCGTCCCGGCCTCAGGCGGCCTCCCGGCAACCTACCCCGCTATCCGGAGGTTCAATGCCGGCGGCCGGGGTCCTGCCGGTAGGAAGGCCCATGACGCCTCAGCGTTGCGGAAGGAAATCGAGCGGGTCCTTCGGCTCACCGTGCAGCCGGATCTCGAAGTGCAGATGGGGGCCTGTGCTGTACCCGGTCGAGCCGACGTAGCCGATGACGGCCCCCTGGGCGACGAAGTCGTTTATGGAAACCCTGAAGCCGCTCAGATGGGCGTAAAGGGTCGAAGCGTAGCCCCCGTGGTCGATGATGATGCAGCGGCCGTAGCCGCCGGCCCAGCTGGCCAGGATGACCGTCCCGGCCGCAGAGGCCTTGACGGGGGTCCCCATCGGGGCGGCGAGGTCGATGCCGTGATGCGGGCGCCACTCTTTCAGGATGGGATGGTAGCGCATCCCGAAACCGGAGGTGATGATGATCCTCCCGTCGAGCGGCCAGGCGAAGAGGGGTATCTCCCCGGACTGCTGGCGGGCCCGCTGGATCTCCACGATGAGCCGGGCGAGCCTCTCGGACATCTCCTCGAGCTCGTCCAGGGCCTGAGCGGTGGCCTCCTTGCTCCTCCGGATGTCGTTCAGTATCCGCTCGCTGGCCCGCTTCCGCTGGGCGATGGCCGCCTTGCGGGCCGAGGTCTCGGCGCGGAGGGCGACAAGCTCCGACCTCTGTTCCTCGAGGTAGGCCTTTTTCTGCTCAAGCTGACGCTTCTCTTCGTTTATCTGGTCGAAGAGCTCGACGTCGGCCACCAGGATCTGCCGCAGGAACTCGAACCTGCCGAGGAAGTCGGCGAAGCTCCTGGACCCGAGAAGGACCTCCAGGTAGTGGACATAACCCACCTCGGCCAGGGCCCGCACCCGCCTGAGCATGAGGTCTGTGCGGGCGTCAAGCCTGGCCTGGGCGTCGGCTATCTCCACCGCGGTCTCAGCGATGGACTCTTCGGTCCGGGCTATCCGGCTCTCGAGGTCCGTGAGTTCGCCCTGGAGGATGTCGAGCTCCCGCCCGATGCGGGCCAGCTCTCCGGTCACAGAGCGCTCCTGGGACTGGAGCCTCTCGAACTCCGCCTGCTTCTCCTCGATGAGCCTCCGGGTCCTCTCGAGCTCCTCCTGGAGCTCCTCCAGCTGGCCGGCCCTGGCCCGCGCGTCTCCGGCCACCGACCCGGGCAGCGGCAGCACGGAGGCGGGGAAGACCCCGAGCAGGGCCAGGAGGAGACACACGAGGGCGACAGCTCTCATCCTCGTCTTCACGCTCGCAGGAACCTCCTCAGAGACAGCAGGCTACCGAGAGCGCCGACGACCCCGCCGGCGGCGACAAGGACCAGCCCCAACCGCCAGGCGAGAGGGTAGACAGGTACGACCGGCATGAAGGGGATGGAGCGGTAGACCCACCCGACAGCCCAGGAGTAGCCCTGCCAGGCCACCACCCCCGCCACGAGAGCGCCGGCGATGCCGAGGAACATGCCTTCCAGCAAGAAGGGCCACCTTATGAACCAGTCGGTGGCCCCGACGAGACGCATTATGTAAATCTCCTCACTGCGGGCGAGGATGGTCAGGCGGACCGTGTTCGAGATCACCAGCACGGTGGCCAGGACCATGAGTCCGACCAGCGCAAGGCCGCCGAGGCGCAGGGCGTTGGTGAGACGAAGGAGCCGCTGGACGAGGTCATGGGTGTAGCCGACGTTCTCCACTCCGTCGAGTTCCGCCGCGGCGGCCGCCACAGGGTCGACCCAGGCCGGACCGAGGGTGAAGACCCTGAAGGAATGCCGCAGGGGGTTCATCTCCTCGACCCCTTCGAGGAGATGGGAGTACCTGTCACCGAGCTGCTCCTTGAGGTCGTTCAAGGCCTGCTCCTTGGAGACGAAGAGCACTTCGGTGACTCCCGGGAGGGCGAGGAGCTGAGACCTCAGGTCTTCCAGGGCTGCCTCGTCGAGTCCCTCGGCGAGGTAGAGCCTGACCTCGAGCTGGGATTCGATGGTCCGCGCCAGGTTGTCGAGGTTCAGGGCGGCCAGGAGGAAGACGGAGAGGATGAAAAGGGAGACGGCCACCGTGGCGACGGAGGCCGCGCTCATGAGCCCGTTCCGCCTGAGGCTCTTCAGGGCCTCAGCGACGGCCGTTCCGACTCCCATTCCCTCTCCCCCTCTCTCAGGCCCTGAAGTCCTCGTAGGCGCCACGTTCGGCGTCCCGCACGATGCGGCCCCGGTCGAGGGCTACGACCCTGCGTCGAGCGCTGTCGACAAGGGCCTTGGCGTGGGTCGCCATCAGGACGGTCGTCCCCCGGCGGTTGATCTCGAAGAGGAGCTGGAGGATGCCCCTGGAGGTCGCCGGGTCGAGGTTGCCGGTCGGTTCGTCGGCCACCAGGACCAGAGGATGGTTGGCGATGGCCCGGGCCAAGGCCACCCGCTGCTGCTCACCGCCGGAGAGCTCGGAAGGGTACGCGTCCTCCTTGCCGGCCAGGCCGACGAGCTCGAACGTCGCCGGCACCCGGCGGGAGATCTCCCTCGCGCTGGCGCCTACGGCCCGCATGGCGAAGGCGACGTTCTCGTAGGCCGTCTTGCGGGGAAGGAGCTTGAAGTCCTGGAAGACCACACCGATGTGCCGGCGGAGGTAGGGCACTGTCTTGGGCCGGAGCTTTGCGAGGTTGACACCGTTGACGAAGACGAAGCCGCTCGTGGGAACCAGGTCGCGGTAGATCAGCCTGACGAGGGTGGACTTGCCCGCCCCGCTCGGCCCCACCACGAAGAGGAACTCGCCCTTGGCCACAGACAGCGTGACACCCCTGAGGGCGGTGGTCCCGTTCGGATACGTCATGTCGACGTTGTAGAACTCGATCACGACGACTCCCCCCGCGCTGGAGAGGGCCCCAGGCCGGCACGCGGCCTGAGCGCAAGGCAAACAGCCGGAACAAGGAACCTAAATGAAGACGAGAACCGATGCCTCCCCGATGCGCAGCAGGGTTGTCCGAAGGGGCCGCTTCCGGGCTTATGTCAACCCGCGGCTCTGTCTGTGGTGGGTCCGTCTTCGACAGGATGGGGCAATATCCTGCTGGTTGGGACCGATTCCGATGTAAATCTACACCTGGTGGAAAATGGCGGGGACTTCCCCGGGAAATGTCGGGCGGCGGCGGTCCCTGACGGTCGCCGCATTGTTCCCGTCCACGCCGGGTCATCCGAGTGAGACCTGCCTGCGGCCGGCGCACCGGGGCGGCGGGGCGCCGGACGGCGGCCGCGCTCAGGACGGCCCCTTGCTCTTCAGGGCCAGGGCCTTCTCGGCCGCCCGCCGCACGTCGTCGGGGGTGAGCCCGTAGGCGGCCAGCAGCTCCGCCGGTGTCCCCGAACGGCCGAAGCGGTCGCCCACGCCGACCCTGACGACAGGGACGGGATGCTCCCCGGCGAGGAACTCCGTCACGGCCGAGCCGAGGCCCCCGATGACGCTGTGCTCCTCGGCCGTCACGATGGCTCCCGTCCGGCGGGCGACCTCGAGAAGGGTCGACGTGTCGAGAGGCTTCAGCGTGGAGGCGTTCACCACCCCGGCGAGGACGCCCTCGCCCGCCAGGGCCACCGCGGCCTGGAGGCACACGTCGACCATCAGCCCGCAGGCGATGAGGGTGAGGTCCCGTCCTTCCTTCAGCACGTCCCAGCGGCCGATGGTGAAGGAGTGGTCCTCGGGGTAGATGACCGGGACCGGAGCACGGCCGAGCCTCAGGTAGACGGGGCCGGGGTGGTCCACCGCCGCGTGGACGGCGGCCCTTGTCTCGCTGGCGTCCGCGGGGACGATCACGGTCATGTTCGGGAGGACCCTCGTCAGGGCGATGTCCTCGAGGGCCTGGTGGGTCGCGCCGTCCTCACCCACGGTGAGGCCGGCGTGCGTGGCGGCGACCTTCACGCCGAGGTCCGCGTAGGCCACCGACACCCTGAGCTGGTCGTAGACCCGCCCGGGCGCGAAGACGGCGAAAGTGCTGGCGAACGGGACCTTCCCCGCCGCAGCCAGGCCGGCCGCCACCCCGATGAGGTTGGCCTCGGCGATGCCCATGTTGAAGAACCGGTCAGGGAACTCCCTCGCGAAAAGGGCCGTCTTGGTCGAGCCGGAGAGGTCGGCGTCGAGGACGACCACCTCCGGGTGCCTGCGGCCCACCTCGACGAGGGCCCGGCCGTAGGCCTCCCTGGTGGCGACGGCCTCGGCCTGGTCCGGCGACCCGCCGCGTGTCGTGCTCACTGCCCGTCCTCCCCCCCTCGTTCTCCGGCGCCGACGTCGCCGCGGTCCGCCGGGCCGTCCGGGTCGGCGGCACCCAGCTCGCGCATGGCCTCTGCGAGCTGCTGCGGTGTCGGGGCCTTGCCGTGCCACTCGGCCCGGTTCTCCATGAAACTGACCCCCCGCCCCTTGACCGTGCGGGCGACGACCATCGTCGGCCTCCCCTTCACCTCGGCCGCCTCGGCGGCAGCCCCGAGAATCTGCTCCATGTCGTGCCCGTCGACCTCGATGACGTGCCACCCGAAGGCCTGCCACTTGGCGGCGACCGGGCTGATCGACATGACGTCCTCGACCCGGCCGTCGATCTGCAGGCCGTTGTGGTCGAGGTAGGCGGTGAGATTGTCCAGCCGGTAGTGGGCCGCCGCCATGGCCGCCTCCCATATCTGGCCCTCCTGGACCTCGCCGTCCCCGAGGACGACGTAGACCCTCCACGGGGCCCGGTCGAGCTTGCCGGCCAGGGCGAGCCCTACGGCGAAGGACAGCCCCTGCCCGAGGGAGCCGGTGGAGGCGTCCACCCCGGGCGTGCCCTTCATGTCCGGGTGTCCCTGGAGATGGGAGTCGATGTCCCGCAGGCCCGCGAGGTCCTCCACGGGGAAGAACCCGCGCTCGGCCAGAACGGCGTACAGGGCCGGTGCCGCGTGTCCCTTGGACAGCACGAGACGGTCACGTCCGGGCCAGCGCGGCCTGGAGGGGTCGACGTTCATCACTCCCCCGAAGTAAAGGGTGACGAGGATGTCGGCCGCGGACAGGGACCCTCCCGGATGCCCCGACCCGGCCCGGCCGATCATCTCCACGATGCGCCGTCTGACCCTGGCCGCCACTAGGGCCAGCTCCCGCGGGCCCAGGGTGACCCTGCCGGCTGTCTTCAGGTCCAACACCATTCCTCCCGAATTCAGGTTCGAAGCGCTCGACCCCCGCGGGCCCGACCCCGCCCGAGGCGGGCGCGGAAGACCTCCGCGACGAACCCCACCAGGGCCGGGACCCGTCCGAGCCGAGCGCGCGGCTGGCTCAGTATCCGGTAGACCCATTCGAGCCCCAGGCGGCGCAGACAGGCCGGAGCGCGCCGGGTCCTTCCCGAGAGCACGTCCAGCGCCCCCCCGATTCCCACGGCCGCCATCCCCCCGAGGGCCGCCCTGTGCCGGACGAGCCACTTCTCCTGCTTGGGGCTCCCCAGACCGACGACAAGGAGGTCGGGACGGGCCCTATGCACCGCGGAAAGGACCCCGGCCTCCTCCTCCGGCGAGAAGTACCCGTGGTGCCAGCCCACGACCGCGACCCCGTCGTAGCGCTCCCTTATCCTGGCCGCCGCCTCCTCGGCCACCCCGGGGCGCGACCCGAGGAGGAAGAGGCACAAGGGGCGGTCGCCGTGCACCTCCCGGCCCTTCTCCATGAGGCGGGTCAGGAGGTCCACGCCTGACACGCGCTCGGGGAGCGCTGCACCGAGGACGCGCGAGGCCCAGACGACACCCACCCCGTCAGCGACCAGCATGTCGGCCGAGCCGAGCTCGGCCGCGAACCCGGGGTCCCGTGCCGCCCGGTAGAGCATCTCCGGATTGGGGGTGAAGATGAGCCGCGCCTCGCCGGACGAGCCGGCCGCACGCACCAGCCTGGCGGCCCGGGCGACGGCCTCTTCGAAGGTCAGCCGGCTCACGCCGACCCCCAGGATGTCGACCCTCCCGCCGGACGGCGGGACGGACCCGCCCGCCGCGGCCGTACCCCGCCCCGGACCTTCCGCAGACCGGCCCCTGACGAGGGCCGCAGCGGCCAGAACGGCGACCGACCCCACAACAAAGCCCAGCAGGGCCCCGTTCACCGTGCGTGTCAGCGTCAGGGCCACCGGCGTCCTCACGTGCTCGAACGAGTTGACCACGCTGACGAGGCCGACCGTTCCCGCCGCACCCCAGAGGGGGAGCCACCTCCGACGTCCGGTCCGGGCGAGGTACGAGCCGAGCATGAGAGAAGGATAGCCGACCAGGAACTCCTTCAGCCGCGGTTGAGCGTGGAAGGTCCGGTCGAGCCACGCCCTCGCCGCGACCTCGACGGAACTCACGGGGAGCCACGGCTGGTCTCCCGAACGCCCGACGTAGACGACGAGCACGAGCGCGAGGGCGAGGCCGGCGGCCACGTGCCGGAGCCGGACCTCACCGGTCAGCATCCGGCCCAACCTCCCGACCGCCTCGCGGAGCCCGGACAACGTCCGGCGGTGGGGCGGAGCCGCGAACCACAGGGAGGCCAGCAGGACCACGGCCGGCGGGACGACATAAGACAGCTTCACCCCGCGGAAGTACTCCATCTCCACCGCGAACCTCACGTCGGACATGGCCCCGGCCACGGCGGCCCCTCCGACAAGCGCTAGCACAGCCGCGGCCAGGACCTCGCCGAGGACGGCAGACCAGGTGGGGCGTGCCGCCCCTTCCCTCAAGGCCCCCCAGCGCCTCACGAGCCAGACCCCGGCCAGGGCCGGGTAGACAAGAGCGGCCCAGAGGGCCACGAGCTTCTGCACCAGAGGCAGGGCCCCGGGAAGGCGGGTCGCCAGAAGGAGGACGCACCCGGCCGCCACGGACCCTGCCAGCAGGACCGCCAGCCGGCCGCCCCTCCGCCGCCCGAGCCTTCCCTGGACCGCGAGGTCTAAAAGGGCCGCGCTCACCGCCCAGGGGCCGAGGGCGATGGCCGCGAGCAGGACCGGGGAGGCCCGGAACGGATGCGGCGGCCCGGCCGCCGGTCCGACCTCGAAGCCGGCCGCCTCCAGGCTCTCCCTGACTTCTTTGACATAACGCAGGTTCGCCGCCAGGAGGCCCTCCTCACCGGCCGGCCCTGTCATCCACGCGGCCGGGGGCTCGCTGTAGAAGGCGAAGAGGTCGAGCCGGACGACACGCAGACCGCGCTCCTTGACCGAACGCGCGACCTTCTCCGCCAGCCGCTGCGGAGATTCGAGGAGGGAGGCGGGCGGCCGGTAGACGCGCAGGAGCGAGTAGTCGAGAAGCGCCGCCAGGTCGGCCGTCCCCGCCAAGGGGACATAACCCAACTGGCTGGGGTCCTCGACAAGACCGAGCGGGAGCCCCAGGTCCCGGAGCCCGGCGGCGGTGACCTCGAGTGAAGCCGGGAAACCCGGCACGGCGTCCCCGTCCAGGAGGACCGTACCGGTCGGGACCCCGGCGTCCCGCATCACCGCGACCTCCCGCAGGAGAGCCTCGACGTCCGCGGCGGACTGCCCTGTCGACCCGTGGAGAACGGGTGACCACATGAGAACCCCGCCGCCCGTGAGGAGCGGCCCCCGTTCAGCCTCCAGCCGCGCCAGCTCCTCCGGCGTGGCGAAGACGGAGGTGAGGCCGGCCCGACTGAAGTCCTCGAGAACGACCCGGGCCGGAAGACCCTGCCTGTCGGCCAGGCCGACGATGCGCCCGAGTCCGGCGACGAGTTCGACCCTGTCGCCCTGGGCCCGGTCATAGGCCGCACGCGGCAGGAGCGCCGCGGCCGAGGCCACGGTCGCCACGGCGAGAAGGATACATAAGACCTTGCGCACCTTCGACGGCCCTCCAGACAGGCGTCAAGTCTCCGGGGAAGGCGGGATGCAGAGCCCGGGCCCGGGCCCGGCCTGTCGTTCAATGATGCGGCCCGCAAATCCTGCCCTCCCGGCCGGAATCCAGCACTTATCTAGAGGGTTCCACGCGGTTTGCTGTAAGATAAAGCTCGGTCAGAACCGGGGCGCGGTGCAGGAGGCCCTGCCCTGCCCCGGACCATCGGAGAAAAGGCGGCCGTCTGCTTGAAGATCCTCCACCTGGCGAGCGGAACCGATTACGGCGGGGCGAAGACCCACATCTTCACCCTTCTCGTGGAGCTCTCGCGGCGCATCGACGTGACGCTGGGATGTTTCACCGACGGTCCGTTCCTCGAAGAGGCGCGGAGGATAGGGCTCAAGGTCCACTGCCTCGGCCAGGTGACCCGCTACGACCTCGGCGCCGTCGGCCGCCTGCGCCGGTTCGTCCTGGAACGCGGTTTCGACATCGTCCACTGCCACGGTCCGCGGGCGAACGTCCTCGCCGTCCTGGCCCGCCCCGGCCTCGGCCGGCCTCTGGTGACCACGGTCCACAGCGACTACCGCAAGGACTTCTCCGGCGAGTTCCTGAAGAACCTTTTCTTCTCAAGGCTGAACGCCTGGGCGCTCAAGCGTTTCGACCGCTACCTGGTCGGCGTGGGGGTGGAGCCCTCGGTCGTCCAGCTCGGCGTCCCCCGGACCCTCATCAGGCCGCTCAAGAACGGCATCGACTTCTCGCGGCCCCGGCCCCGGCCGAGAGAGGCGGCCCTTGCGGCTCTGGGCCTGCCGGTGCCGCCGGACGCGGTCATCGTCGGCATCGTGGCCCGTCTGCATCCGGTCAAGTGCCACGAAGTCTTCCTCGGCGGGGCGGCGAAGGTCGCGCCCAGGCACCCCAAGGCGCACTTCCTCGTCGTCGGCGAGGGCCGCATCCGCAGCGCCCTGGAACGTATGGCCGAGAGGCTTGGTCTCGGCTCGAGGACTCACTTTCTCGGACATGTGGAGGACTCCGACGACGTCTTCTCGGTCCTTGACATAAACACGCTCACGTCCTTCAGTGAGACCCTGCCTTACGCCCTGCTCGAAGGTGCCCGCTGGAGCCTTGCCACCGTCAGCTCCAACGTCGGCGGGGTGCCGGAGCTCATCATCGACGGTGAGACAGGCCTCCTCTTCGAGCCGGGGGATGTCGACGGGTTCGGGGACCGCCTGGACCGCCTCCTCGGCGACCCCGCGCTCCGGAAGAAGCTGGGCGAGAACCTCTACGAGCACGGCCGCCGCCATTTCACACCGGCGGTGATGGCCGAGACTTGTCTCGAAGTCTACCGTGAGCTTCTTGACGGACCGGACGGAGGGAGCAGGACCGATGTCTCTCATTGACAGCCACGGCCGTCTCCTGGGCCGCTTCAACGTCGTCAACGTCCTGGTCGTCCTCGCCGTCATCGTCGCCGCCGCGGCCGGGACCCACAGGCTTCTCACGGTCGAGGAAGAGGGTCTCGCCGAGACCCGCACCATCCTCCTCACCTTCGAGGTCGCCGACGTCCGCCAGCCGTCCGTGGACGCCGTGGCGGTCGGGGAGAACGTGGCCGGGTACGAATCCCAGATCCCGCTGGGGGTGGTCGTCGAGAAGTGGGCCGAACCCCACCGCGAACCTGTGGCCACCGCGGCCGGGCAGATCGTCATGGCCGAGGTCCCCGGCCGCTATGACCTCTACATCGTCGTCCGGGCCGAGGGCGTGGTCGGCCCCAACGCCATCACCGTCGGCAGGCGTGACCTCAAGATAGGCATAGAGCTGCCGCTCTCGGGGCGGCTCTTCCGCTTCAAGGCGATCATCGTCGGGATAGAGGAGGTCGGAGGGTGACGGCGGCGCGCGCTCCGGCCGGGGCCTCTGCACGGCCCATAGTCCTCCTCCGGTCGGCCTGGGACGAGAGTGTCGCCGGCCGGGCCGTGGCCTTCGTGCGCCGGAGCGCGGAGTCCGGCCTCCTCCGGTCGGCTCTCACCGCCTGGGAGGAGAGCTGGGTCGGTTCGCTGGGGAAGGCCGTCTGGCTCCCCGCCGGTGCGCCCGCCGCCCCGGGGGTGAGCCTTATCGTCCCCGGCCTCGTCGCGCTGGCCCTCCTTGACGCCTGGGCCTTCAACCTCTCCGGCGGACCCGCCGCCCGCGCCCCGGCCGCCGCCCTCACCGTCGCGGTCGCCGCCGCAAGCCCCCAGATGGGCCTGTACGCCTTCCTGACCGTCGCGCCGCTCGCCGGCGACATCCTCGCCCTGGCAACGGCCGCCGCGGTCGTCCTCTCCACCGCCGCCCGCCGCCTGGCGGCGGCCTCCTGGCGGCCCGGCCTCTTCGCGGCTGACCTCACCCGCGAACTCCGAGAGCGGTCGGACCCGGCCCTGGCCCTTCTCGCCGGTCTGCTCGTGGCCGCCACGGCCACGTCGGTGGCCCCCGCCGGGAGCCTCCGCTACCTGGCGGTGTGGGCCCTCGGGTTCGGCCTCTACTGGGCGACCACCGGCCTTCTCCGCCGGGCGGAGGACCTCACCCGCGCCGCCCTGGCCTTCGGGCTCTCGGCCGTTCTGAGCGGACTCTACGGTCTTTACCAGGTGGCCGTCCACGTGCCGGCAGAGAGGGCCTGGATCGGCGCCGGCTTCTTCCCCGAGATGGGGACGCGCGTCTTCGCCTTCTGGGGGAACCCGAACGTCTTCGCCCTGCACCTCCTCCTGGCCGGACCGCTCCTGGCCGCCGTCCTGTGGACGGCCGGGAGCAGGAAGGCCCGGGTCGTCGTCGGACTCGGGGTGCTCACGGCCGGCCTCGCTCTCGTCCTCACTCTCTCCCGGGCGGGATGGTTCGGGTTCGGCGTGGCCGTCCTCTTCCTAGGGGTGGTCCGCGACCGCCGCATCCTCGCCGTCGGCCTCCTTGCCGCCCTGGCGGCCCTGGTCATCGCCCCCGACGTCGTCCTCTCACGCGCCGCCACCCTCACCCGGTTCGACGACCCGACGGCCGTGCACCGCGTGCGCATCTGGGAGGCCTCGCTCCGGATGGTCGAGGACTTCTGGTACTCAGGCCTGGGCCTGAGCTGGCGGGCCTTCACGACGATCTATCCGCAGTACGCCATAGAGGGACGCTTCGCCTTCCACGCCCACAGTCACTACCTCCAGACCCTCATCGAGCTGGGGGTCATCGGCTTCGCCGCGGTCCACTGGGTCCTCCTCCGGCCCATCGGCTGGGCCGTCCGGCTGTCGGGCCGGGCGAGGGTCCGCCCCGCCGGTTCCCTCCTGGCCGGAGCGGCGGCCGCCGTGCTGGCCAGCCTGGCCTTCGGGCTGGCCGAGCCCATCTTCTACCTCCCGCGCCCCATCCTCCTCATATGGTTCGTCCTGGGCCTCGCCACCGCGGCCCGGGCCGCCCTGGAGAACGAGACCCGGCCCGGCCGCCCGGTGCCGGCGAGCGGAGGTGGACCATGCCCAAGGTAGTCATCTCGGGATACTACGGCTTCGATAACTGGGGCGACGAGGCCATCCTCGAGACGGCCGTCGCCGGCCTGCGGGACGCCGTGCCCGGGGTGGAGATTACCGTCCTCTCGAGCCGCCCCGAGGTCACCGCCGTCCGCCACGACATCCGGGCCGTCAAGAGGACCGACCCGCGGAGGATCCTCCGGGAGATACAGACCTGCGACATGCTCATCAGCGGCGGCGGGAGCCTCCTCCAGGACGTGACGAGCAGCCGGTCCCTCTGGTACTACCTGGCCATCATCCTTGCCGCCGTCCGCCGGGGCAAGAAGGTCATGCTCTACGCGAACGGGATCGGCCCCATCGACCGCCCCTTGAACCGGCTCATCACCCGCCGGGTCCTCGACCAGGTCTCGCTCATCACCGTCCGCGGACCCTCCTCACGGGAATTCCTCGCCGAGCTCGGGGTGACCCGTCCCCGCATCGTCGAGACGGCCGACACGGCCTTCGCCGTCGACCCGGCCCCTCCGGCCAGTGTCGCAGCCATCTGCAGGGAAGAGGGGCTCCCCGACCTCACGAAGGCCGACCGCCCCCCCTTCGTCGGCATCGTCGTCAGACCGTGGCGCCAGACCGACCGCCTCGGGCCGGCCGTGGCCCGCGCGGCCGACTACATCGCCGGCAAGCTCGGCTACGGGGTGGTCTTCCTCCCCGTCCACCGCGACCTCGACCTGGAGGCGGCTCAGCGGGTCCAGCGACTGATGAAGCACCCGAGCCACCTCGTCCGGAACTTCTACGCGGCACGGGAGACGGTGGCCCTCCTCGGGCACTTCAGGTGGGTCCTCAGCATGCGGCTCCATCCGCTCATCTTCGCCGCCGTGGGCGGGGTGCCGGGCATCGGCCTGGTCTACGACCCGAAGGTGGACGAGTTCCTCGCCCAGACAGGCCAGGTGTCGGTGGGACCGGTCGAAAAGGCGCAAACAGAGGACATCCTCCTGGCCATAAACGAGGTCGAGGCCGACTACGACGCCCGGGTGGCCCGCCTCAACGAGGCCGTGGCCGAGCTCAGGCGGAGGGCTCGGATGAACAACGAGTTGGCCGCCGAACTCCTGACAGGCCCGCGACCATGAGGGCCGCCGCCGCCCCGAGCGCCGCGGGCGCCGCCGTCCCGGTGAGACGGGCCACGTAGAGGGCCAACCCGGACCCGCCGAAGGCCGCCGCCGCGCCGGCCACCCCTACGGCCACCTCCGCGGCCGCCCCTCCGACCGCCCTCCGGACCGACGTCTCGCCCGGGAGTCCCACCGCCGCCAGCGACAGGCCCAGGACCACCGTGCCCGCGACCGCGGCACCGGCCCCTCCCCAGACGGCCGTGACGGCCCACCCGGTCGCGGCCGCGACCGCCAGCACGAGCCCCAGCACCGGCGTGACCGCCGCGCGCCACCACCTCGACGGCCCCGGCGCCGGACCGCTCCCCCACGGCTCTAGCGCGACCAGCGCGGCCCCGGCCGACACCAGCGGTAGGGACGGGAGGACCGGTCGGAGGTCGACGGGACGCAGTCCGAGGAGGACCTCAGCGTCGCCGAGGAAGGCGCGGGCCGCCAGACCTCCGAGGAGTGAGAGGCCCAAGGGCCACAGAGCCGCCGACGCGAGGCAGGCCGCGCCCGCCGGCCGGGAGGCCGCGCCCCGGCAAGACAGCCGCCGCTCCCGGAGGGCCCTCTGCAGGAGGGCCGCACCGGCCCAGGGGAGTCCGACCAGCGCCAGGGTGAGACCCGCCTCCAGCCAGGGACCTTCGGCCGCCCCTCCCGGGACGACCAGCAGCGGTCTGCCGGTCGCGGCCCGGCCCGGAGGGGCGCCCTTCTCCGTCAGAGCCGACGACAGCCCGCCGATGAACCCGACCGGGACAGGACCCCTCTCCGGCAGTCTGAGGTAGACCAGGCTTGCCCCGCGCGCGGCCGCCCGGTCGGCGGTCTCCCGGGCCGGGCCTTCCCCGGCCACGACCGGAAGGACGGCCGCGAAGCGGTACCCCGCCCTGCGGGCGGCCTCGACCGTCCCGGCCTGCCCGACGTACCCGGGGCGGTGAGGGTCGAGGATGAACCCTGGAACGAGCCCCCTCTCCCGGAGGACGGTCAGGACGCCGCCCACGGCGTCGGGATACCCGCCGACCTCCGGTCCCTCGAACACCACCGTCGACCAGTCGAGCTTAAGGGTGTCCAGGACCTCCCGCAGTTCGTCGAGGCGTGCGGCCAGGACCTCCGGGTCCCCGCCATGGGGGTTGCGCGGCCGGGGGACGACGAGGAGGCCGCTCCCCGCGGCGGGGGCCAGCCTCGCTCCGGCTTCAGAGGGGAGAAAGCCGAGACCGACCTCTCGGGCCAGGTGCGGAGGGTAAGGCGTGGTGACGACGACGGTGGAACCCACCCTGACGAGCTCGCGGAAGCGGTCCCCGGCGCTCGCGGCCAGCCGTTCGAGGATGTCCCGGGTCGGGGACCCGGCGGGAAGGAAGAGGATGCTCCCCGCGCCGTCGAAGCCGGCCGTCCGGGCCACGGCCCGCTCCAGAGGGCCGGCCTCGCCCAACCAGACCCGGGCCTGGAGGTCACGGCCCGCAACCAGCGTGACGGACCAGGGTCTCCCAGGCCCGCCGCCCGCCGTCAGAGCGCCCAGGGTCGTCTCGCCGAGGGCCACAGAGGTGAGGCCCGCCCGGCGCAGCTCCTCGAGAGCGGCGCCGGCGGCATGGCCGTCCCCGCCGACCTGGCGCCACAGGTCGCCGAGGTCGAGCGCGAGCTCGACCGGGGCGGCGCCGACATGCGGCAGGACGGCCGCCGGCAGGTTGGCGGCCGTGAAGGCCAGCCCCGCCAGTGTCAGGAGGAGGGAGACACACGTGACGACCTTGCTCCCGGAGACGGCCGGCGCCCGGAGCCTTCTCAAGCCCTCGAAAAGAAGGACCGCCAGGAGACCGACGGCCAGCCCGAGGCCGAGGCCGACCAGGGTCCGCCCCGTGGAGACCGCGGCCGGGATGTGCAGGTGGACGAAGGTGTTCAGGACCGAGGAGGCCGCGACCCCCCCGAGGGCGGCCAGGACGAACCCCCACCCCCTCCTCAGGGCCGGCGGCCCGAGCCAGGAGCCGAGAAGAAGAGCGGGATAGCCGAGGAGGAACTCCTTCGTCCTCGGCCGGACCGAGAAGAGGTCGGCCAGCCGGCTCCTCCACTCGAACTCGAGGTCGCTGACGGGTATCAGGGGGAAGTTCCCACTGCGGCTGAGGTAGATGAAGACGACGAAGCCCACCGTCAGCACCGAGGCCACCACCACCGGTAATAGCGCCACCATCAGTTCTATCACCCCAAGGGGTGTCGACTTCGCCGTAGTAAACCCACTTGACGTTGTCAGTCAGCTGGTTGGTGATCTTGACGCGCAGACGCTGATCGACCTCGGATGCGGTCGGAGCATCCTTAGCTCCGTTTCCGTCTACGTTGTCAGCCTGCATGATGGTACGGATGTAACCGTTGACCTTGATGTCCGCCATTGCCGGTGCGGCAACAGCGATTGCCAGAATGGCAACAAACATTACCTTAAACAGCTTTTTCATACTCTTTTGCCTCCTAATAAAAAATTAACTTACTTCCTCCATCCATTGGAGAACTGGTCGGCCCCCCCTATGGGAACCTTGTTCGGAATCAAAACAAAACTTATTAAAAGATCGGGATACGCTCGATAAAACAGTTCAATCAAATTCCGGGACAACCCGCAGGCTTGACTGTCTTGCCCTTCTCTTTTGTATCCGTCACCTCCTTTCCGAAATATGGGTGCGGGTTACTTCCCTTTAGCACCTGTTTCGAAAACAGCATTTCACTTCAGCAGTACAATACAAAAACAGTGCCAACAATCGCTTTTAATTGCACTATAACTAACGGCTTAAGTGTTTGACTTTATTTACAGAAGTTATCGCATCTGCATCACATGGAATTGGCGGGAAAAAGTGTTTCATTAACAACACAGTGTAGCCTTAATGCCACGATATTTTCGCCGGATTCCCTCCTGGCTGAAACAGCTTTTCAGCCAATGCAACCGCCTCCTGTCAGGCAGAACAGCCTTTAAAAGGCAGATTCTACCGTAAAGTCTCCACTTGTCAATGAACAGAACGGGGCGTTCCCCGTATCACAA